>Ga0315285_10008287_pt1 | contig 10663 bp, 12 predicted proteins | sample YL17G09_36_MG_FD_203698 | JGI IMG/M metagenome (GOLD analysis project Ga0315285, IMG submission 203698) | Sediment microbial communities from Yellowstone Lake, YNP, Wyoming, USA - YL17G09_36 | ecosystem: Environmental > Aquatic > Freshwater > Lake > Sediment | place: USA: Wyoming | collected... | reverse complement strand
AGATTTTACAAAGGTCGAAAACTTATATTAATAAGGAAATTTTTGAACTTCGTAAGCTCAAGAATTTTAAAAAATAATATGAGAGATAATAAATATAAGAAATCTAAAACAACCGAGGAACTACTTGTCGATTTGCTTATAATTGAATTAGCTAAAGCGGGAATACCACAACTTGAGGTTCAAAAAATTTTAGGAGTTGATATCTACCGCATTAACAGAATTGCTAAGTATTTCAAAAGTCGTAAAAAATAAATCTATGTCCAAGGATAAGGCTAGAAAACAAAGAAAATCATTTGAGCCATTGGAAGCGATAAAAAGACTTTTAGTTTTGGATGTAGTATTAAATGGTGCCAGCTCAAAAGATATTGCAAAAGCTTTAGGGATTGGCGAGAGAAGGGTTCAACAGATGGTTTTCATGAAAAGAGTAATGAAGAAAAAATAATATGGCGATTAAAAGTGGTTCTAAGAGTTTTTTTGAACGCCTACGAAAACAGCTAGGTAATCCAACTCCAGCTACATTGAAAAAGCGAATTCAACGAAAGGCGATTAATCTTGGGGTAACTCCAAGAGAGGCTATTTTTGTTTTGGCTAAAGAAAATGGAGTTGGCTATCTAAAGGAGCTGAAATCTTTACCATCGGTAGGGCAAATCAAGATAACCAATACGATTCAATCTATTCAACCCGAAAAAAAGAGAAGTCAATATTCACGATGTAAACTAAAACCAGTAATTTTAAAGACAAAATTTGGCTCAATTAATGAACCTTTTCTCTCTGTGACAGTAAAAAAAGATGCACAGAAAATGTCAGAAAAAGCTTATCTGACACTTTATATTTTTGAAAATTCAATTCGAAATTTTATAAATAATGTTTTAGAAAAAGAATTTGGTTCTAATTGGTGGTTAAGAAAAATGAACACTAAAAAACTTTCTAAAATTGTAGATAATGTGAAAAAAAGGTTAACAAAAGAGGTACGAATTGCTTGGCACGGTAAAAGGGGTGCTCACCCTATTTATTATTCTGATTTTGATGATCTTATTACGATTTTGGAGGTTTATAAAAATGTATTTAATAAATATATTAATAATCAGAAAGGGAAAGCCGGGTGGCTAGTGGCAAAATTATACGAAGTTGAACCATCAAGAAATATTATTGCCCATCATAATCCATTGTCAGATAGAGATTTTAGTAGGGTAGAGGGTAATTTAATGGATTGGATAAAACAACTTGAATTTATTCAAGATAAAAGATTACTGTAAGGCATAAAAATCCACTTGTCTAGTCCCATAAATAACTTCTAACAATCATCCAGCCAGGGGAGATAACCTCAAATTCCCATAAACCCTTTTAATCTCTGCCAATTTCTCCCTCAACATTACCATATAATCCCTATTCTCAAGAATTATAAGAGAATCTTGATTCTTTCAGAATTAAGAACCTGCGTAGCAGAACCTTGATTCCTTCGGAATTAATAAGCTTTGAACTGGGGAGCCCTTCACATTCGTTCAGGACAAGCCACTGCCCGAGAAGTGTATATCTCGGGTTTTTGTTTTGCGGGGGAAGGGGTATAATGAATCAATGAAAGCTATTAAAGATTTTCTAAAACCGAACTGGTGGAAGATTATTTTATTTATAATTATTTTACTCTTTCTTTATGTATACATGTCCGAATATATGGGGGGCGAACTTTGGGATTTTCCAATGAGCTGTATCGGTAATATGACTGGAGGATGTTCTCCTACAGGAGAAGAAGGGATAAATCTTTGCTGGGATGCATACGAAAGAAGTAAACCGTGCCTTATCGCCAATCTTTTTATTTTGACAATTGGTCTTTATCTCCTTTCTTGTCTCATCTATCTCATCATCTCAAAGATTAAACGCTTAATAATTAAACCTAAATAATTATGAAAGCCGCAAAAATTATTACATTTATAGCGTTTATTTTACATAGCTTATTTGTTGTTTGTTTCGTAATATTTTTTTAAAACTAGACGAAACATTTCAAGAGATGAATGTAAAAACCCCATTTCCTTGGGCTATTCTTATCCCCATTATATTTGCAATTGGAAGTCTTATCTACTGGTTTTATCTTAGGAAAAAAGATAGAAAAGGAGAAATGGTTAGATTTGCTATTTGGGTAAGTATTGCTTTATTGTTAACTCCTTGGTTATTTTTCTATTCATTGGCAATTATTTCAATCGTACAACCGTTATATAGTCTAACGGGGGCTTTGGAATAAATAATCATGCCATTCATTACTCAAGGTAAAACTAATATTAAATACATCTTAATTGTTGTTGTCTTGGCTGCTATTGTTAGCGGAGGGATTTTAGGTTATCAGTATTGGTGGGCACCGAAAGAGGAAGCGAAAAACATACAAAAACCAGTTGGTTGTACTCAGGAGGCAAAAGTTTGTCCTGATGGTTCTGCTGTTGGTCGCACTGGTCCAAATTGCGAATTCGCACAGTGTCCTGATGTGAAAAAAGACGAAACCATCCAAAAACAAGAAGTAGAGCAAGTCCATATCCAAAACTTAGGGAACTATCTAGCGGGCGATGCTGAAAATTTTTCCCAAGCTTTTTCTGAAAATTATATAGATTGGGGTTCAGGACCAGTTGATATGAATAAAGAACTTCTTGAAGAGATGTTCTCAAAAGAAATATTCAAACAACTAAAAGACAAAACACCAGAAGAAGTAGTGGATTTAGATAATAAAATTGTCTTAGGATATTCAGAGATTTTAGAAAGCGAAGTATACGAAAGCTACGAGGGCAGGCACGGCTTCCATTTTCAAGAAGGGGATGTTTTTATATACTTTCCTGCAGGATTAATACCCGATGGTTTTTCGGGCGTTTATAGGAAAGAAAATGGCGTTTGGAAAATTATAATAGCAGACTAAATAATAAGCTTAGTCTCAAGGTTTTCGGACTCCGTCTTATAGGCGGAGCCTTTTTGTTTCAAAAAGGTCTCTAAATCGCTACAGTAGGAGATAACTTTAAACTTCTATAACCCCTCTTAATCTCTAATAATTTCTCCTTCAACATCGTCATATAATCCCTATTCTCTAAAATTATAATAAGCTTTGAACTGGGGAGCCAACACCCGAGAGTGAATATCTCGGGTTTTTGTTTTGCAGGGAAAAGGGTATAATGCGGGAAGATGAATCTTATGAAAAAAATTAGACTCGTTGGTGGAATAACATTGATTATCATTGCCTCAATCTTTTTTTACTTTCTTATTGGACAAATAATCTTATGGGATGTTTCGGGTATTATAATAGCAACGGCAGGGGGATTATTTTTTCTAGCCTTGGCCGTCTTATTATTTAAAGCCAGTTCCACTTTCTTAAAATATCTATTTATCATTTTAGGAATATTGACTGTACTCTCGCTTATCGTATTGTGGCTCTTGAGTCTTATGCCGATGGGGGCAGGAATTCATTAGCAAACTATTTTTTATAAAAAGAGGTAATATGAAAGTCATTAAAGAATTTCTAAAACCGAATTGGTGGAAGATTGCTTTATTCTTATTTTGGGGAAGCCCTGTATTTTGGGCTGTAGTGTTGATAATTGATTCTCCATCGGAAACATTACAGATTTTTACTAAAGAGTTTGGGATACAAACCAGTGGATTTGGTATAAAACATTTGTTTTTTTCGCTAATTTTTGGACTTTTTGGGCTATATCTTTTCATCTGCCTTATCTATTTCATCGCCGCAAAGATTAAACATTCAATAGCTAAACCTAAATAATTATGGAAAACAATAAACAACCAAAACCTGATCCAAAAGGAAAAGCTGTTGCTTCATTAGTATTCGCATGTATTGGTATAGTAATTCAGATATATTTAATCCAAAGCATAAACAGTTGGGTTGCGAAAACAGGTGAAGGAGCATTCGGTGCAATGGGCTTTTTAATTTCATCTCCAATTCCATTTCTATTTGGTTTGATAGGTTTAATTTTAGGAATAAAAGGGCTGAAATCAACCAGGAGAAATTTAGCAATTGCGGGAATTGTTTTTTCAATAATTTCTATTATCTTTCCAATATTTACAATTATGCCCTTGTTGGTAGCCCTGTTAATTTAGAATCAAACAGGTTCTAACATCGTCCAACCAAAGGGGATAGCCCTAAATTTCTACAACCCTTCTTAATCTCCGCCAATTTCTCCTTCATCATCGCCATATAATCTCTATTTTCAAGAATTATAAGAACCCTCGTCGCTTCGCTCCTCAGAACCTTGATTCCTTCGGAATTAATAAGCTTTGAACTGGGGAGCCCTCTTTCGCTAAAGCTACAGATGGGCAAGCCGACAAAATCGCCAAAGAGGCGGTTTTTTGGTAGAATAAAGTATATGGAAGAAAAAAAGGCCGATAAATAACAATAATAAAAAACAATATGTCTAAAAAAATTATTTTAATCGTCGTTGTATTAGCGGTCGTGTTGGCGGGAGGATTTTTTGTTTATAAATCAATATTAAACAAACCCTCTACAAATGCGCCTACGGGCAATATTCCAGAAGAAAAACCCGAACAGAAAATTGTGATCGATCCCCTAAATGCTACCTATATAATTGAAGGAAAATCGGTTACTTTAATTGCCGGAAAGGCGGAACAAGAAATCGTTACAGGATCAGCGTCAAAATTAAAAACCATGGCATTTGGAATTCCTACCAAAGGCGACCTTAATAATGATGGAATAGTAGATGCTGCACTAATTCTTACCCAGAATTCAGGAGGTAGCGGAACATTTTATTATGCGGCAGCGGCCGTATATAACAGCGGGAACGGAAAAACCGTTGGCACGAACGGAATTTTACTTGGAGACAGAATAGCTCCGCAAAATGTTTTAATTAACGGAGAAACCATATTGGTAAATTATGCTGACAGAAATAAGGGTGAATCAATGGCCACTCCGCCATCTCTTGGAATTACCAAATATTTTGGAGTTATGGAAAAAGGAGAAAATGAAACGCTTTTTGAAAGACCGAATACGGAAAAATTCAACGAGTATCTCAAAGAAGCTTATTTAGCCAAACTTCCGGCAGGAGCGAAGTTTGATCCATTCGGTATCATAAAGACAACCACCTTTGCTGTCGGAGAACAATTCTGCCAAAGCTTATCGATGAAAAAAGATGTTCCCGCAAACAGTTTCGGAAGCGAGGTCTACAATATTGATACTGGCGAGGTTGTCCAGCCAAAAAGTACTTTTCCTCAGGCATTGAAACAGGGCGGGTCCGTCGGATGCGAAGATCTGCAATATTCTACCGGTAAATATGAAATGAGGATTTACATCGACGACATCTTGGTTGCCACCTTACCTTTTGAAGTTAAATAGATTTTTATCATTTCAGAAACCAAAGAATCGCCAATCGGGCGGTTTTTTTGGTTGAGGTGGATAACCTTAATTAAGAGATAGGGTATAATAACAATAGTTAATCGTGTATCATAGATATACAAAATTAAATAAAACATGAAAACAAACAATCAAAATTCTATTTCAGCAGGAGTAGCGATAGGTAAGACTGCCGGCCTCGTCGCTACAATAATCGTTTTTGCGGTTATGATGTTTCTGATAGTTTTTTTATTCGCTATGCGCGCCAGCGCTCAAGATTTCAGTCGGTTCAGTGTGCCCAGCGCGGTTTGCCAGGAATATCGCAGTCAGGCGGGTTATAGCATCGAAAATGATACGACTAACGATTGTTCGGTGAAAACCGGTAATAACCAGACGGGCTTCGTCCGCATCCATGCTTATAACGCGAATGGTACTTTTTGCGTGACAATGACCAGTTCTAAGATGGGACAAATTATGGCTCCGTACTGCATACCCATCCCGCAACAGCAACAACAGCAAGGCGTTTCCCCCAAACTTGTTACACCTCCTTCTTTTCAGATCAGAGAGCTTCAGTACGACACCTTGCCTCACGGTAAACTGATCCAATCTGGCGATAACGAGATGATTGAACTTACAATGCCCGATGGTTCGAAAATACAAATTGGCGCCAACTCTACTTTTACTCCGGTTTCGGATGACGAAGTGCAAAGCGTTTTTGGCCGATACAGATATATGTGGCAGCCGTTTCATGACGGGCAATGCATCGTTGGACAAAATTTAGTCAGGCAAGCATGTCGCAAAGTTAAGACTCGGGACGCAATTTTGGGCTCCCGGGGCACGGAATTTTTAGTGGACACCGATGAAGCCGGCACTAATGTCACGGTTATTGAGGGAACATTGGGCGTAACCGACTTAAACGGCAAAAAAACAGTTGAAGTTGCGGGAGGTCAGTCCGTCTATATAAAACACGGAGGCCTGCCGGCCGATCCGAAGTCGTTTGATCCGGCAGGAATTGAACACTGGTGGGAGAAAAAAACTTCCGAGCAGACTTCCCAACAGGCTAATGAGGGAATGGTGATAATAATTATATTCGGCGGCTTGATCTTGTTTATCATCATGCTCATTGTGAAGCGAAAACAAATTTTTCGGAGCCAGAAAAAAGATAAACAGGTTCTCGCGGCCGCAGCGGTAGGTGCGTATTGCGTAAATTGTGGAGCAAAAATTTCAGAAGGTGCCAGCTTCTGTACCGGATGTGGCAAACCTCTTAGTGATGTTTCTGTTGGCACCCCTGTTACCGAAAAGAAGAAAAGAGGGCCTCTTTCTCTTCTTATGCGGGTTATTCTAATAATATTTTTTCTTTTATTAATGTTTCTGTTGTGGACTTTTTTTATTTCACCAACGAGGTTCTAACATCGTTCAACTCTCAAATTCCCATAAAACCATTTAATCTCCGCTAATTTCTCTTTCAACATCGCCACATAATCCCTATTCTCTAAAATTATAAGAGAATCTTGATTCTTTCAGAATTAAGAACCTGCTACGCAGAACCTTGATTCCTCCGGAATTAATAAGCTTTGAACTGGGGAGCCCTTCACATTCGTTCAGGACACGCCATAAAAATCGCCAAAGAGGCGGTTTTTTGGTAAAATAAAAAAAGACAGATAAATCTATGAAAGAAAAAATTTATACAATGGGAAAATCCATACGAGAAAAAATAATTTTGGCTGTTGGGGCTCATCCCGATGATATTGATTTCTCAGCTTCAGGAACCATCGCCAAATGGATTAAAGAGGGAGCTAAGGTTTATTATCTGATTTGCACCAATGGCAATAAAGGTTCTGACGATCCCAAAATGACTCATCAAAAACTTGCTAGAATTAGAAAAAATGAGCAGCTAGCAGCAGCAAAGATTTTGGGAGTAAAAAAAGTTTATTTTTTAGGTTATAACGATACTCAGTTAGAAAATAATATTAGCTTAAAAGAAAAAATCGTTAGGGTTATAAGAAAGGTTAGGCCGAATATTGTTTTTACCCTGGACCCAACAATGATTTATTCCCGGAAGAGAGGATATATTAATCACTCCGACCATAGAGCCTGCGGTCAAGCCACCCTAGATGCAGTCTTTCCTTTAGCCCGAGACAGACTTTCTTTTTTGCACCATGAAAAATTAGGCCTTAAACCCCATAAGGTTGAGGAGGTTTATCTGTCCAATTTTGATGATCCTGATACATTTGTGAACATAACAGGAACTATGAATATAAAATTAAAGACCCTTAAGGCTCACGCTAGTCAAATTTCGGAAGAGAATTTAAAAAGGGTTAAGAAATGGAGCAGCTTACTTGGCAGAAAAAAAGGTTATAAATTTGCCGAAGCTTTTAGAAAAATAAAAATTAATTCTTGATGGAAATATCTAAAGGTCGAAATAAAATAAAAATAATTATTTTATCAACATGAAAGGTTACGTAATAAACATTGAAAAAGAGACTTTGGAAAATAGGAATTTCCGCAAGGTTCTCTATACTTCAAAACACAGCCAATTGGTTCTCATGAGTCTTCGACCCAATGAAGAAATTGGTATGGAGGTTCATCCGGACAACGACCAATTTTTCCGTTTTGAAAAAGGCCAGGGCAAGTGTATTATTGATAGCAACGAATATGAGTTAAGGGATGGCGTGGCTGTAGTTGTCCCAGCAGGCGCTCAGCATAACATTATCAATATCTCTGAAACAGAAGAATTAAAACTATATACTATCTATTCACCAGCCCATCATAAAGATGGTATTGTCAGGTTGACCAAAAAAGAAGCTGAAGCAAACGAAGCAGAATTTGACGGTGGCACTACAGAATAGGCGAACTTGAAAAACCACCGCATCGTCCCACCAGGGGAGCCGACTTGTCCCGCATCTTGCGGGGCTTTTGTTTGACAAAGAACTGATTTTGTAATAAAGTCAAGTATCAACAATCAGCACATTCACTTCTAAAAAGGAGGGTTCTACGGTGGAGGAGAAAAGACTGGAGGAGAAAAGACTTTGGAAAATTGAAAAATTTATTCCATTGTTTTGTCCAAAATGTAACCGTAAATTTTCTAAACAAGACGAAGATTTTGTCTTACTTTTTGGGGATGTTATTGAAGAAAGTAAGGTGCCAAGAAGAACATCAGGTTATGATATTATTATTTGTAATCATTGCGGAAATTATACAGCTCGGATATGGTTACAGGTAAGAACTGTAGAAACCTTAGAAGAAGCAGAGTTATTAGTAGAACAAGAGGGATTTACAAATCCTCACCAGGTTACAGGGTATGGAATTCACGCAAGGCCAAGGACTCTTATTTTTAATGAAGAGATTGTGGGTCCCGTGTTTATTCATCCGCACTGGCCACCCGACAAAGAAGATTTTGAAGACTATAGAGCTTCATAAATCATAGATATAGCCCCTCTAAGCGTCTTTTTTGCTAAAGACGCCTTTTGTTTTTATAGCTTAAAATAGCCCCGACCGAGACGCGTTATGAGACACCCTCAAAGACCGCCAATTTCTCCCTTAAACCACAGGTTCTAGACCGACTACGGAAGTCACCTGCCCGAAAGTTTTTCTCTCAGGTTTTATTTATGTTAAAATTAAACAAAGGTCGTTTCCAGAAATTTCTGATTTTTAAAATATGAAAAAAATATTAATTATTATTTTAATCGCTGCCATTATTATTATTCTCGTAGCAGGTGGTTATTATGGCTATCGGTGGTATCAAGCTTGGCAACTAAATAAGGAATTGCCAGTTATTACACCTATAGTTAATTACTCTTTAGCTGAAAGTTTAGGAGCCCAGCTTTTTAAATCAATTCAAAATCCGATAGAAAAAGGCGGGCTGTATCAAACTAATCCATTTAAAGCCAAAGTTAATCCATTTAGCGCTGACAACGTCGTAATATCAAATCAAACCCAGACAGCGCCATCTGAAGTTGTTTATCCAGTCAAAGAATTGGATAATTGCAAAAATCAAGCCAATTGCAGAATTTACTGCAACGAGGCAACAAATATGGAAGTTTGTTTAGGGTTTGCTGAAAAAAACAATTTGGCTCCAGCAAATGAGATAGCAGAAGTTAAAAAGGTGCTTCAAGCTTTGGAATCAGGCGTCCATCTTCCCGGAGGCTGTAAAGAGAGAATTCAATGCGAAGATTATTGTTCAGAAACTTCTCACATCGAAGAGTGTTTTAGTACTGCTCTAGAAGGGCATTATGAGGTGACGGATGATGTGGAAATTGCCAAGAAGGAGATCTTTTTTATGGCTAGAGGAGAAACTCCTGGTGGATGTAATTCAAAAGAGGCTTGCGAGGCGTATTGTTCTGATGAAAATCATAATAATGAATGTATTGATTTTGCTTTGAAAGTCGGGCTTATGACGACCGAAGAAGCAGCGATAGCTAAAAAAACCGGCGGGAAAGGTCCCGGCGGGTGCAGATCGGAGCAAGAGTGCGGAATATTTTGTAATAGTCAGGCTAATCAGAAAACTTGTTTTGATTTTGCTAAAGATTATGGATTAATTTCGGAAGAGGAATTGCAAAAAATTCTTCAAGATACGGAACGATTAAAATCCGGCCTTAAACAAGCCACTCCGGAAGTAATTGCCTGCCTTAAACAAAAATTTGGAGAAGATATAGTGGAAAAAATTGAAAGCGGTGAATTTGTGCCCGGTTATCAGGGGGGAGAATCTATTGGGCAGTGTTTTGCGCAATATATGCCACAAGTGCCTCAAGGTGGCGGTACTCCGGAAAGCGGAATACCAAGTAGCGGCGGAGCTGCCGGCCATCAAATACCCAGCGAAGCATTGGGCTGTATGAAACAAATTTATGGCGAAGAAATAGTAAATAAAATGTTGAGCGGGGAGATGGCTGTGCCGTCAGACATTCAATCAATAATTAGTAGTTGTATGATGCAACAAACGGGGCCGCAAGGGCCAACCGGACAATAAAGGAGGAATTATACAATAGCATCAAGGGGTTTTTCTTATGCTAAACAGGTTCTAACCCCAGGTAGTAAAGCACCCCAATAGCAGAACAAGTTCGCTACGGAGCAAAAAGCTCACTACGGGGCTTCGCATCGTCTTTCAGCCATAGCCCCCGGGCGTTGCCCTACGGGCATAGCTTACGAGCGAGTCCCATCAAGGGAGGTCACCTGCCTGAAAGTTTTTCTTTCGGGTTTTATTTATGTTAAAATTAAACAAAGGTCGTTTCCAGAAATTTCTGATTTTTAAAATATGAAAAAATCTTTTATTATCCCAATTATTATTTTAGTGATTTTGGCTTTGGGATTTTTGGGTTGGCAATTTTTGTCAAAAAA
>Ga0315285_10008286_pt1 | contig 10663 bp, 4 predicted proteins | sample YL17G09_36_MG_FD_203698 | JGI IMG/M metagenome (GOLD analysis project Ga0315285, IMG submission 203698) | Sediment microbial communities from Yellowstone Lake, YNP, Wyoming, USA - YL17G09_36 | ecosystem: Environmental > Aquatic > Freshwater > Lake > Sediment | place: USA: Wyoming | collected... | reverse complement strand
ACGATCAAAGTCAGAAAGTACCAAGCTGCTGACCAGAGGCATGGCTGCAAAGGCCTCATTGATTTCGATCAGCTTCATATCCTCCAATGTCAGATCCGCTTGACTTAAAACCTGCTTAATGGCTAAGGCAGGTAAGACTGGAGATTCACGAGGTTCCCCACAGAGAGGGGAGTACGCAATGATCTTCCCCAGAGGGGAAATAGCCCTCCTTTTTGCCTCCTCTTTTCTCATCAAAATGGTTGCAGTGGCACCATCAGAAATACCCGATGCATTCCCAGCGGTCACCGTTGGACTTCCATAGACAGGTTTCAATGCAGAAAGTTTTTCAATCGTCGTGTCGGGCTTGGGATGCTCATCATATTCCAAAAAGGATTTTTCTTTTTTCGACGAGTCGATCTCTACGGAGAATAACTCTTCTTTGAATTTACCCTTGGCTTGTGCTTCTGCCCATCGGTGATGGCTTCGAACGGCCCACTCGTCCTGTTCCCTCCGATCGACCCCCTTTTCAACAGCAACCTCACCTGCATATTTAGCCATTGGCATATCGAGATAGGCATTGCGGATCACCAATTCATCCCGAATCGTCAGATCTCCCAATCTCGCCCCCCATCTCATCTGCGGGATCAGATAAGGCGTTCGACTCATATTCTCCATTCCCCCCGCGATAAGGATTGAGGCTTGATCTCTTAGAATGAATTGCATCCCTATTCCAACCGCAGTTAATGCGGAGCAACAAGCCCGATCCACTGTAAAGGCATTGGTCTCTACAGGAAGCTTTGCTGCAAGGACAGCCTGTCTCGCCGGAGACAATCCCGCCCCAGGTAAACACAGACCCATGAGGACGCCGTCTATCTCTTTTTCATCAATAGGTAGATTCTCCATCACCTTTCTGATCACCCATCCGCCTAATTCAACCGATGGAATATCGCGTAAGGACCCTCCAAATCTGCCAAAGGGTGTCCTCTTCCCATTCACCACTACGATCTCATCCAAATGGAACCCTCCGATGTTTAATACAAACTCATTAAATATTTTTACATCGTCATTGCGAGCGACCAACGGGAGCGTGGCAATCTCACTCCATAAATACGAGATTGCTTCGTCGTTTCCTGCCTACCGCAGGCAGGCACTCCTCGCAATGACACTTTACTTAATACCTTTGGGCCTTACGTAGAAAATAGCTTTCAAATCCCTCCATCCCCCCTTTTCTAAAGGGGGGTGAGGGGGGATTATCAATTTTCATCGTTCAAGGGTGACGAAGCCGTCATGAAAATTTGTATTAATTCGTCTCAATAAGATTCTTAACAAAATCCACAATCTCTGAAGTTGGCGTTTCGGGTGGAAAGATTTCCTTCAAACCCATTTGCTTTAGTACGGATATATCTTCTGCCGGAATGATCCCACCCGCAATAAATGGAATATCATTTACATTATATTGATTCAACAATCTGATAATTTCCGGGAAAAATGTCATATGGGAACCAGATAAGATGCTAATACCAATGAGATCCACTCCTTCTTCAATCGCTGTCTTGACGACCATCTCCGGGGTTTGGCGAAGACCTGTATAGATGACTTCCATACCGGCATCAGCCAGGGCTTTCGCCACAACCCTTGCTCCTACCTCATGACCATCCAACCCTACTTTTCCTATTAAGACCCTTGGCTTCCTCTGCATCGATGGCTATTTGGGTAAACCCCGTTAGAAGACCTTCGCCCTTCTAACGGGAAATCTCACACGGGGCTTTAAACCCCCTGTTCGCTTCAAAAGGAATTTTATCTTCATCCCCGCTGCAAGCAGCGGGGTTTTCTAACGGGGTAAAAAATATTCCCTCCCTTGGTATTCTCCAAATACTTCCCTGAGCACATTACAAATCTCACCCACAGTGGCATATGCCCGAACAGCCTCCAATACAGGTGGAACAAGGTTTCCATCCCCCTTTGCCACTTCTCGAACAAATTCTAATGCCTCCCTCACCGCTTGACCATTTCTCTCCCTCTTCACTTGATTCAATCGCTCGATCTGCTTCTGTTCGACGGCTGGGACGATTCGAAAGGCTCCGAGTGGGATTTTCGATTCAACCCTGTATTTGTTCACCCCCACTGCCACCCTTTCGCCCTTTTCAAATTCTCTTTGCCGTCTGATCGCTCCCTCTGTTATGGCGGAGAGATAATAACCATTTTCAATGGCCGCGATAGCTCCTCCCAGGGATTCAACTTTCAGAAATTCCTCATAGATATTCTTTTCAATTTGGCTCGTCAGGCTTTCGATAAAATACGACCCACCAAGAGGGTCAACGGTATGGGCGATCCCGAATTCATGGGCTAAAATCTGCTGGGTTCTCACTGCAATTTTTGCCGCTTCCTCTCCCGGGGTTCCTAAAACTTCATCATAGGAGGCATTGAAGAGAAACTGAACGCCTCCGAATACATAGGCTAAGGCAGCCAATGTGATTCGGACGATATTATTAATAGGCTCAAGCAGTGTCTCTCCTCCGTGAGAGTATGCAGTGATTTTGAGGGCCATTGATTTGGGATCCTGGGCCTTCATCCTCTCCTTCATGATCTTTGCCCAAACCCTGCGCGTAGCCCTAAAATTACAGATCGCTACAAAAAAATCTGACCTTTCATCCAAGAACATGGTAAAGAGTGGAGCGATCTCATCGATTTTGTAGCCTTTGTTTAAAAGATGATTGATGTAACAAATCCCGTTGGCCAGGGCAAAGGATGTAGCTTTCGTTGACCCAGCTCCAGCCGCATTGATGTGATTGGTGCAAAGCGTGCATGGATACCAATGGGGAGCGTTCTTTGCACAAAATCCGATCACATCTGTTGTCACCCTCACCGATGGGAGTACAGGGAAGATGTAGGTTCCTCTCGCAACATACTCTTTAAGAATATCGTTCTGCAAATCCACGACAAAATCTGAGGGCTTCAGTCCTTGCTTCTCTCCCAGGGCGATAAAAAGAGATAAGGCAATGGGCCCGAATGAATTGCCAAGCATGCTGACACGTTTCAATTTGTTCAGAGGAATATCATCAAAAAGGATTTCCATGTCCCGGAGGGTATCGATGGCAACCCCTGCCCTCCCGACTTCCCCCTTTGCCATGATGTGGTCCGAGTCATAACCCACTTGCGTGGGGAGGTCTACGGCCATGACAATCTCATCAACCCCCCATTCGACCAGTTTCTTATACCGCTCATTACAGCTTTGGGGGTCTCCAAAGCCCGAATAAGCTCTGATGACCCATGGTTCGCTACGATACATCAAGGGGGTGATACCGCGAGTAAACGGGTATTGACCTGGAAAACCGAGATCTTCTTTATAATCAAAATCGATTTGATGAAGATCTAAGGGTGTATAAACTCGTCCGATGTTTAAACCGATATCCGTGAGAAACTTCTCTCTTCGTTCTGATTGAGCATCAAAGGCCGTTTTTAAACAGCTCTCTTCCCAATCTTTCCACATCTCTTCTATCTCTTTTAATTTCTCTTCATCCCACATCGTATATCTATTAATGAATCCTTCTATCAAAGCCCTTCCAAAAAGGCTCTCTCAACACAGTTTTTAGGATCTTTCCGTAGGGATTTCGAGGTAGATCTTCGACCACATCTACCGTTTTTGGTTTCTTAAAACTGGCCATGTGATCACGGCAATAATCGATAATCTCCTGCTCTGTAACCTGTGCTCCCTTGTTGGGGACGACCACGGCCTTGACAGCCTCTCCCCACTTCTCATCCGGAACACCGATTACTGCAACCTCTTTGACCTTTGGATGGGTAACAATCACATCTTCAATTTCTTTAGGATAGATATTGAAGGCCCCGCTGATAATCACATCCCTTTTCCTATCGACTAAAAAGATATACCCCTTCGAATCAAAGTATCCAAGGTCACCCGTATAAACCCACCCATCTCTCAACACCTCCGCCGTTGCCTCGGGAAGGTTCCAATATCCCTTCATGATGTGATATCCCCTCACAATCACCTCCCCAACTTCTCCTGTTTGTACCTCCTTTCCATTTTCATCAACAATTCTCACTTCGACATGGGTGCAAGGTTTCCCAGCAGAGCTCAATCTCTTGACCACCTCATCAGGCCCTTCGACGAGATGGTCTCTCTTCGATAAAGTGGAAATGCACATTGGCGCCTCAGCCTGCCCGTAAAGTTGAATCAGTTTTTTCCCAAAAAATTGAATCGCTTCAATTAACCTCGGAACAGCAATCGGTGAACCACCATAGATGATCGAATGAAGGCTGCTGAGATCGTAACGGGTCTTTTCAAGCGATTCCATGAGCTGATAAAGCATCGTAGGCACCAGTTTGAGAACCGTGACTTTCTCTCGCTCAATCGTTTCAAATATGAGGGAGGGTTTAAATTCTGGCACAAGGACATTCGTTGCCCCTTTAATGAAAAAAGGGAGCACAAAAAAGCCAGCACCATGGCTCAATGGTTGGAGATTCAAGATCACATCCTTTTCGGTGATCGGCCCATAATCCAAAATGAGATGAATAGCCACATTGGCCCATGACTTCTGGGTCAACATGGCTCCCTTGGGTTTACCCGTCGTCCCGGAGGTATAAAATAAGGTATGTAGGTTTTCTTCTTCGATCTCATCGATAGGTTCATCCGTAGTGCTACTCTTAATCAGATCTTCATAATCTAAAGCATCTAAAATATTTTCCTTTAAAAATTCTTCTGAAATTTGTATGAACTCTTTGACTGTCTTCAAATTTGGTTTAATGGCTTCAACTGTTTCGCTAAATTCTTCTCCAAAGATCAAGGTATTTGACCCCGAATCGTTTAACATATATTCATGATCGCTACTGGTTAATCGAGCATTTAAAGGAACTCTGACAATGCCTGCCTTGGATAGGGCAAAGTCGATTTCAATAAATTCACAACAGTTTTTCAATAACATCCCGACCCGATCCCCTTTTTTTATTCCAAGCTTAAGAAGACTATTAGCGAGACGGTTGACCCTCCTATTCAAGTCACTAAATGTCCTTCGAACGTTCTTGTAAATGACTGCAATGTTGTCAGGGAATTCCTTTGATGCCCTGTTGATCAAATATTTGACATTCACTTGGTTTTCCCCTTTTGATTGACCCGTTCGGCCACACCGAGCCTGGCCTTTGAAGGGTGGTTAGATAAGCGCTGCTCAGGGTCAACCCTGAGCCCCTCGGCCTGAGCCTTTGGCGAGATCAGTCGAGCCGCTCGGGTCGAAGGCAAGCCCCGACCCGAAGGTCGAAGAGTCGAAGGGTTGACTTCTATGAGTTTTTTAGAAATACGCCTTGAACTTTCCTTCATCGATTCTAAAATATCCATCATCCTTCTCAGGGTGAAACGGTTATCAGGGCCCAAGACACTGAGGGCCACCGGGCAAATATAATTTTTAATAGAAACAGAAATGGATGCACTTCCTAATATCCTTTCACCAAAACTTGTCGCATATCCCTGTCTCCTGACCTTCTCCACCTCCTTTAATAAGGCCCTCTTGTCCGTGATGGTATTTGGGCCTATCGGATCCAAATAGAGATTACTCATCAAAACCTGAAGTTCATTATCTTCGAGCTCGGAAAGCAATACCTTTCCAGCTGAACCCGTATAGATGGGTACGACGAATCCTTTTCCTGCTGTGTATCTAATATTTTCAAAACTCGGCAACTCTTCTAAACATATTCTTTCGAGTCCAATACGGATATGGAGAACCACAGTCTCCCGACTGAGATCTCTTAAGTACCTCATATCCTCAAATGCAGAAAGAATCAAATTTTGATGGCTAATGATAGGTCGTGATGCAAGATTAAGAATTAACGGTCCTAAAAAGTAGCGACGTGTAATCGGATCTTGCATCACCAGTCCGGACATTTCAAGGGATTTCAAGAATCTATGGACGGTGCTCTTTCCGAGGTGAAGTCTGTTGGATAAATCGCTAACCCTATCTATTCCATCGGATAAACTCCTTAAGATATCTGCCCCTTTTGTGATTGAATTGACAATTTTTGACGTTGCCATTTATGTTCCACTTTATAGAACTAAAGTTCCCAATTTTAAATACAGGTTAACACCTATTTTTGTCAAGGAAAAAATTTAATTTCTTGACAAAATATTAAAATGATGTTTTTAATATAAGCACTATTCCTTCTCTAAATAAGCAAAACATCTGATTGGTACATAAGGTCTCTATTTATATCCCTTAATGTTTAACCATTTTCTCGGGGGGCAAGAGGTGGGCAGAGACTGAAAAAGCCTGGTCCTTAAATTTGATGGCCAGGCTTTTTTGTTATTAAACCTTCCAGGAGTAAACTATGAAATCTTTCAAAATCATTCTCATTTTGGCTTTCATCGCCTTTAGTTTTATTTTCATAAGAGGTTTCGTCCATTCTTCGACCGATCCCCCGGATATTCCCCTTGAAGGAGATCCCCGATGTCTTGCCACCAATCCATTGACGAATCAAGCCATTGTGGCAAGCGCAAGGCCCAATGAGGTCTCCATCGTAGACCTTGCCACCCAGACGGTGATTACGACCATCCCTGTAGGAAAGAGACCCCTCGGAGTAGCCATCGATAGTGACCTGAATTACGCCCTGGTCAGTAGCCGTCATGATCATACCTTATCTGTGGTCAACCTCAATACCTATCAGGTCATTGCAACGATACCAGTTGGGAGATCTCCGGAGGGGATTGCCGTAAATAAGCTAAACGGGACTCCTCATGTTGCTCTGGTTGCCAATAAGCAGGACAACTCTGTCTCTGTCATTGACCTTGGGACTTTAAGTGTTATCCAGACGATTGATGTGGGCAAAAAGCCGAAGGATGTTGCCATCGACTCTGATCTTGGGCTTGCGTTGGTGGTAAATGAGAAGGATAAAAACGTATCGGTTATTGATCTCGACACCTATCAAGTAACAGGGACTGTTTCCGTAGGCAGAAAGCCACGTGCCATTAGCATCAATCCAGAGACCCATCTGGCCGTGGTGGCCGATGCGAAGGATGATTCCATCACCATGATCAATCTTCAGAACTGGCAGAGCACCTCTCTTCCTGTGAATGATCATCCCATTGATGTGGCAATCAATCCCTTGGACAATCGGGCCCTTGTCCTTTGTGATAGAGACAGAAGCCTTCTTCTCATAGACCTTAACACAAACACGGTCATCGATAACTACACTCTAAACAAGAAATCAAGGGGGGTGGCAGTAAATAACTTCACCAACATTGCTGCGGTAATCGACGACAAGACAGACAGTCTGACTCTCTATCAGCTTCCCAATCCCATTCCTGTGATCACCTCCCTCAATCCAGATACAGTCCTTCGGGGGAACCAGGCGACGACAGTGATGATTGAGGGATCGGGATTTATAAAGACATCCACTGTGCCAGGATTTCAGGCAGACTTTCTTGACAATCACCACATTGAAGTCGCAATTCCGACAAGTCTCCTGACCCAGACAGGAGCTTATCAATTAGTTGTGACTAACCCAGACCCTGAGGGAGGCTCATCAAATCCTGTAACTATTTATGTTAATAATCCAATACCCACACTGACAAGCATAAGTCCCCAATCGACAACAGTAGGAACATCGGGCCTGACTGTAACGATCAATGGGACAGGGTTCTTTGGTGATACGGCTGTCGCAATCAATGGATTACCCAGAGCCTTTACCCTTATTAACCAAAACCAACTGCAAATTGGACTTACAGGACAAGACCTTGAGGTGGGCGGCTACCTTAATATCAGAGCTTCCAACCTAACTCCCGGAGGGGGGCTATCGAATGCATTGACCTTCACGGTCTTTAATCCTGCTCCGTTCTTATCGTCCTTGACGCCTTCATCAATCACCGCTGGCAGTCCTGACTTCACTCTGGTTCTTAATGGAGACAATTTTGTTAAGACCTCGATCATCAGTTTTAATGGTCAGTCATATCCAACCATGTATATTAGCAAGAATCGGATAGAGACCACGATTCCTGCAACTGCAATAAGCACCCCTGGAGATTACTCCGTTAAAGTGAACAATCCATCCCCAGGAGGTGGAGAAACAACATCCTTAACCTTTAGAGTAGCATCACCCGTCCCCCCAGTGGAGCCCCAGCCAGAGGGTTCCTTTGGTGAGCAATATCAGGACCTTATTCCTCCTGATGTAACAATTCAATCCTATGATCCCAAACGGTTTTCACTGATTACTGGTTTGGTTCGGAACTTGGGTGGTTCACCAATCAATGATGTATCTGTAAACATTCTTGGCCATTCAGAATACGGTACTGCCAAAACCGATATTGAAGGTCGGTTCTCCATCCCCGTGGAAGGCGGTGGAACCCTCACCCTCATCTATCAAAAGCAAGGTATCATTACAACCCACAGGAAGGTCTATGTCCCCTGGAATGATATTGCCATTGCAGAGACGATTGAGATGATTCCTCAAGACACAACATCCACTACTCTTACCTTGGACGGTAATCCAAATACCATTCTTACTCATCAGAGCACGATGGTGACCGATGATCGGGGAAGTAGATCTTCTACAGTAGTATTTAACGGAGACAATCGCGCCTATTCTGTAGATGCATCGGGTCAGGTGATTCAGGAACTAACCACTATTACAACCCGATCAACAGAATTTACTACAGAGAACTCCATGCCAGCCAAACTTCCACCCAACTCTGCCTATACCTATTGTGTGGAGCTCAGTGTGGATGGAGCTCAGAGGGTACGGTTTGATAAACCAGTGATCCTTTGGATCCCTAATTTCCTTGGCTTCAATGTTGGTGAGCGTGTCCCCGTTGGCTATTATGATCGTGATAGAGGTGTCTGGGTTCCCTCTGACAATGGTCTTGTAGTTCGACTCCTGGATACGAATGGCGATGGTATCGTTGATGCTCTGGATGCGAACGGCGATGGGCAGCCTGACGATCTTAATGGTAATGGATCATTTAGTGATGAAGTGATGGGATTGAGCGATCCCCCGAAATATCCACCAAACTCCACCTTCTGGCGTGTTGCAGTAACTCATTTCAGCCCTTGGGATTGTAATTGGCCTTATGGTCCGCCAGCAGACGCTACTGCTCCAAATCCGAAAGGTATCCCCGTTGGTCAACAGGCAAACCTGCAGGGAGCATACTGTAGAATTCGAACTAGTTCCTTTGTTGAGGATCGAAACCAAATCTTCCACGAAGATATTCCTATCCCGGGTACAGATGTTACCCTGCACCATGCCAGCAGCAGAGTAAAAGGCTACTATCATGTAATCACGGTCCCTGCCAGTGGGGAGACAGTTCCAGCCAGTCTCAAGAGAATTATTGTCCAAGTAGATGTAGCGGGCCGTTCCTTCGAACAAATCTTAAACCCCCTACCCAACCAGAGGGCCGAATTTATCTGGGATGGGCGGGACCACCTGGGTAGGCCAATTAACGGACCGACAACCGCCCATGTCAGTGTGGGTTTTGTTTATGATGCGGTTTACTACAGCGCTGGGGATATTGCACAGGCGTTTGCCCAGGCAGGCCGTGAGGTTACCGGAATTTTGGCTCGGCAGGAGGTGATTTCCTGGAGGCGTAGTGACCTTGTAATATATCGAGCAACCGGAGGTGGCGTTATTATTGCCGAGGGTTGGACTCTTTCATCCCATCATTACCTTAGCCCAATCGATCCCTCTACGCTTTATAAAGGGGACGGCACAATAGTCAAGAAAAATCCCAATATTGTCACTACCATCGCTGGCAATGGTACTTCTGGCTACAGTGGCGATGGGGGTCCTGCCACTCAAGCCACACTTTTTTGTCCTCGTAGTGTAGCTGTAGATACTTCGGGCAATGTTTATATCCTTGATGGATGCAATAACAGAGTACGGAAGGTAGATACAAACGGCATCATTACCACCGTTGCCGGTAATGGTACTTATGGCTCCAGTGGCGATGGCGGCCCTGCCACCCAAGCTGCACTTTCGGATCCGACGGGTCTGGCCTTGGATATCTTGGGAAATCTTTACATAGCTGATACTATCAATGGCAGAATACGGAAGGTGGACACAGGTGGTACCATTACCACTGTAGCGGGTGGAGGTAATCCTCTAGGTGGTTTAGGCGATGGGGGTCCTGCAACCCAAGCTGCACTTTATTATCCTTTTAGTGTTGCCGTAGATACTTCGGGTAATCTTTTCATTATTGACTATCTTCTTCCTAGAATCCGAAAGGTGGATACAAACGGCATCATCACTACCGTGGCTGGAAATGGGCTCAGTGGATTCAGTGGCGATGGGGGACCGGCTACCCAAGCTACATTTTATGTTCTTGTGGGCATAGCCATAGATAGCATCGGAAATCTTTATATAACTGATGCGGGGAATTACAGAATTCGGAAGATAGACGTCAGTGGAATAATCACCACAGTAGCTGGCAATGGTACTTCTGGCTACAGCGGTGACGGGGGTCCGGCGACCCAAGCCATGCTTATTCCGTCCGATGCTTCGGTGGACACAACCGGTAATCTTTACATCGCTGATTACGCAAATTCTAGAATTCGTAAAGTAGACCCAAGCGGAGTCATCACCACTATAGCTGGCAACGGTACTTATAGCTACACAGGTGACGGAGGCCCAGCAACGGAAGCAGGGTTTTACATGCCCAGGAGCATGGCAGTGGATGCATTGGGTAATCTTT
>Ga0315285_10008285_pt1 | contig 10663 bp, 8 predicted proteins | sample YL17G09_36_MG_FD_203698 | JGI IMG/M metagenome (GOLD analysis project Ga0315285, IMG submission 203698) | Sediment microbial communities from Yellowstone Lake, YNP, Wyoming, USA - YL17G09_36 | ecosystem: Environmental > Aquatic > Freshwater > Lake > Sediment | place: USA: Wyoming | collected... | reverse complement strand
ACCGGCTCCGGGCGATGACGAGCCGTCGCATGTGCTGGAAGCCGATCCCGGCCCTCATCTGCAGGCTGAACCGCCACCTCGCGGGGTGGGCCAACTACTTCGGCTTCGGCCATCCGCGTGCCGCCTTCCGCGCGATCAACTTCGCCGTTCAGAAGCGTCTCCGGGCCCATTTGGGCCGACGGAGTCAGCGCCCCTATCGTCTTCCTAAGGGGACGAGCTACTACAGGCATTTCGCCGCTCTCGGGCTGGTGTACCTGTGAGCTCGGCTGCCTCCACTCGCGTGGGTCTGCGGTGAAGCACCCGGGAGCGCCGGATGCGGGAAATCTGCACGTCCGGTGCGACGAGGGGGGAGGGACTCAGGACGGTTCCTGGGCGACCCTCCCCTACTCTACCGGTTAGGAACTTCGGATCAAGGTTAGGGGATTTGTTGCCCCCTCTTAATGCACCATAAGCCGCTCCTCCCAGTGCCCCGCTTGGTCTCGTCGGGGGAGCCGAGACTTCCCGGGCAGGGAGTGCTTCGGCGAGGATACCGGCGGAAAGAGAGCTACTCTATCACGACCTTGAACCCAGGACGGGAGTTTGCGGAATCCACAGGGGGGAGAAGATCCAGGACCTGCTTCCTTCAGTTCGATGCCGGGGTCTCGGGGATAGTGTTTTCGCGCGACCGAAGGAAACGCCGGCTCCCTTCGCCAGGGAACGGGCGGCGTGAGCATGCGTATTCCACGTGCCTGAAGTTGAGAGCGATACCGCGGGACGGGCCCATGATGGAGCGATGGATCCACTCTGTGACAGGTCGGCAGTGGAAGCAGTGGAAATTGAGATGCGGGGCACAGCGTTGATTAACCCCTTACAGTCGCCGTGCGCCTTCTTAGCACCAGCCGGACTACATTCTTGAGCCCCGGTTTCCATGCCCTGCCCATGGGCCGTAGGATACTTCTAGGGCTTGCCGGACTCAGAGAATCCCTTAAATGTTGACATCTGTCGGGGGATGGTGATAGAAGGTCACCATCCCTTTCACCAGGACAAAGAAGAATCGGGGACGGGCGAGGCCGTGGACCCGAGGCATCTCACCTACCACCACGCGGTCGCATCTGGCTACGCCTACCGGGCTGGGTGATTCCACAAACAGGAGGACAAGAGATGAAAACGCTGAGGAGGTTCCACACGCTCTCGTGGCTGGCCATCGTGGCGCTGATCTTGGGCCTCACGGCCGCACTGGACGTCTCGCAGGCTGCGGCCGGCCAGGCGGCTGGCAAGACGCTCATCATCGCGCTTGACCAGTCGGACATGAAGACGCTCGATGTGAGCCGCCAGTTCGAGTTCGCGGCGGCGTTCATTTGCCTCAACACCTACGACAGTCTTCTCATGCCGAAAAGCCCGACGGACCTGAATACCTATGTCCCTGCCCTCGCCACCTCGTGGAGCGATTCCAAGGACGGCAAAGAGTATACGTTCAAGCTCCGGCAGAACGTGAAGTTCGCGAGCGGGAATCCCTTCACTGCGGAGGACATCAGATTCACCTTCACCCGGCTCAAAAACCTGAAGGGAAATGCGAGCTGGCAGATGGACCCCCTCAAGGAGGTCCAGGTCGTCGACCCGTACACCGTGAAGATGATCATGAATGAGCCGAACGGTGACTGGCTGGCGATCCTATCGGGTCAAAACGGGGGAATCATTGACTCGAAGCTCGCGAAAGAGCACGGAGCCAGCGACTCGCCCACCGCGGACAAGGACGACAAGGCGGAGGAATGGCTGAACCAGAACTCGGCCGGGAGCGGGCCGTTCATCCTGAAGGGCTGGCTCCGGAACACCGGGATCACGCTGGAGCGGAACCCGAATTACTGGGGCACCGCCCCCAAGGTCGCCAAGGTCGAGATCCGTGACGTGACCTCGCCTGCGACGCAGAAGCTCCAGGTGGAAAACGGCGATGTGGACGTCGCGATGAACATCACGCCCGACCTCGTCGCCCCGATGCGGGGCAACAAGAACGTCAAGATCATCCCCGGCCAGTCCCTCGACAACATGTACCTGGGGATGACCTGCGACCCGCAGATCCACCCCGAGCTGGCCAAAAAGGAGGTCCGCCAGGCGATCCGAGCCGCGATCGACTACGATGGCATTATCGCGCTGACGAACAAGCAGGCGGTGCGCGGGCCGGCGGTCTACTCGATCGGGGTGCTCGGTCTCACGCAGGCCGATGCGGATCGGCTCAACCCGAAGCTCGATCTGAAGAAGGCCAAGGAGCTTTTGGCCAAGGCCGGCGTGCCGAACGGATTCAAGTTCCCGCTCCGGTATGGCACCGGGCCCTCCCCGGTCGGGATTACCTACGATGCGATCGCTCAGAAAATCCAGGCCGACCTGAAGAAGGTCGGGATCGAGGTCCAATTGCTTCCGGACGAGTTCGGCACAATGATGACCAAGTACCGGGCGAAGACGGAGGCCGCGGTTATTTCGTACAACACGCCCGACTTCCTCGGTCCGTCGGATTGGGTGGGCCAGATGGTCCTCCACACCTGGGGGCCGCGGCTGCACTACGACAGCCCCAAGGCCAAGGAACTGGCGAATAAGGCCGCCGCCGAGACCGACCCCCAGAAGCGCATACCCCTGTATCACGAGCTGATACAGCTCCTGCTTGACGAGGGCCCGTACGCGATGCTGGTGCAGGGGAAGGTTCAGGTGGTCACTCGGACCAACATCCACGGCTATCAGTACATCCCTCTCGGCTACGCCCACCTACTGCCGGTGACCAAGGACTAGGTAGGTCTCGGGGGTACCGTGGGCCGATACATCGCGCGGCGCCTCGTTCTCATGGTCGTGGCGGCGTTGGGAGTCACGCTGATTTCCTTCATCGTCTCCCACGCCGTCCCGGCCGACCCGATCGTTTCCAACCTCGGCCAGATCGCCTCCCAGCGGCCGGAGATCGTCAAGGCGTTCCGCGAGAAGTGGGGCCTCGACAAGCCGCTGTACGAGCAGTATTTCACGTTCGTCCGCAACCTTGCCCGGGGGGAGTTCGGCACCTCCATCAACACGCGGCGCGCAGTCACGAAGGATCTCGCCCTGTTCATGCCGGCTACGGTTGAACTGGCGACGGCCGCGGTTGTCTTCGCGCTCCTGCTCGGCCTTCCCTTGGGGGTTCTCGCGGCCGTCCGGCGGGACAGACCCATTGACCACCTCGCCCGGTTGGTCTCCCTCATTGGCGTCTCGATCCCGATCTTCTGGCTGGCGACGGTGTCGCTCGTGCTGTTCTATGCGACGCTGCACTGGACCGTCGGGCCAGGACGGCTTGGGCCGCAGATAGAGCGCCCGGACTACGTGACGGGCTTGTACACCGTGGACAGCCTCATCGCAGGGGATTTTGACACGTTCAAGGACGCGGCGTCGCACCTCGTCCTGCCGGGTCTCGTCCTGGCGAGTTCCATCATGGGGCTCGTCACTCGGGTCACTCGTTCCTCGATGCTGGAGGTGCTCTCCCAGGACTATACGCGCACGGCCCGGGCTAAGGGGCTCCGTGAGACAAGAGTGGTGGCCCGCCACGCCCTCCGCAACGCCTTGATTCCGACCGTCACCATCCTTGGCCTGGCCTACGGCGGGCTCCTGTCGGGGGCGGTGATGACAGAAACCATCTTCAACTGGCCGGGGATCGGCCGGTACGCCTTCCAGGCGGTGGTCACGAACGATTTCCCGGCCATCATGGGCATCACGTTCGTGATTGGCATCATGTACGTCATCGTGAACTTGGTCGTTGACCTCCTCTACGGTTGGCTCGACCCCCGGATTCACTACGCGTAGCTCTCCACACCGATGGCGACCACGGCGACCACAGTATCCGCAACAGGCCAGTCCGAGCCGATGAGGGACATGACGCCCGAGAGCGAGTGGCGCCGGGTTTGGTCTCGGCTGGCGCGGAACCCCATGGCCATTGGCGGGGCGGCCGTGGTGCTGGCCTGGGTGCTGATCGCCGTCATGGCCCCGTGGATCTCCCCCTACGACCCCATCGAGCAGGACGTGATGAACCGGCTCGCGCCACCGTCGGCCCAGCACTGGCTGGGCTTGGACGGGATAGGTCGGGACGTCCTGAGCCGCGTGCTCTACGGCGGACGGGTGTCGCTCCCGGTCGCCGCGGTCGTGGTCGTTCTGGCCTCCATCTTTGGCACGCTGTACGGGGCGCTCGCCGGGTTCGTGGGCAGATGGCCGGACGAAGTCGCCATGCGGATCGTAGATATGGTGCTCTCCTTCCCCGCGCTCATCCTGGCGATGGCGATTGCGGCCGCGCTGGGCCCGAGCATCCACAACTCGATGCTGGCCATGTTGATGGTCTGGTGGCCGCCCTACGCGCGGCTGGCCCGGGGCCAGGTGCTTGCCCTCAAGGAATGCGACTTCGTCCCGGCGGCCCGCTCGCTCGGGCTCTCCGACCGGCGCATCCTCCTCCGCCACATCCTGCCGAATTCGGTCGCCCCGTCGCTCGTGCTGATGGCGATGGACTTCGGCAACGCCATCATCATCACGGCGGCACTGTCCTTCCTCGGCCTCGGCGCGGTGCCGCCGACCCCGGAGTGGGGCGCGATGGTCGCGGAGGGGCGCGAGTTGATGCAGCAGTGGTGGATCTCGACCTTCCCGGGGCTGGCCATCCTCATGGTGGCCATCGGCTGCAACTTCATCGGTGACGGCCTGCGGGACGCCATGGACCCGCGGCTCCGGCTGCGGTAGCAGGCGGAGCGTCCGCTCGAGTTGCCGCAGCACCGTCTCCGGAACCCCCAAGCCTCCGACACTCGCCCTCGGCCTCGCGAAGCGAAACCAAGATGTCTGGGCACGATGGGGGCATCCCATCTGCTCTTTTCCCGGCTCGCCACGAAGCCCCATCGTCGAGCGCCCGCTTCACCTCTCTCATGCAGCAGGCGGACACTGAGATATGGCCGAGATGCGGGGCCGCCGCACGCGCTGATCCCGCAGGTCACCATGCGGGCGTATGGTTGAGTGGTGGTGGAAGGGAGCTGGGAGCTATTGGTCTGGCAGGAGCTGTACCGAACGGGAGCAGCTGCTCAGGCGTCTTATGGTCCGGTGCGCACACCTGTGGTGCCGGGGGGACGGACCTCCGATTGCGCAAACCGCCAACGCCATTAACGGAAGGTGCTGGAAACTCGGGCGGCGTGACCACGTCCAGATCGCGTCCAAGAAACCGGTTGGGCCACGACGAACCGCGGTATGGCCGTTCCCAGTCCTTGGCGTGTCACGCCGCCCTGCCAGCCCGACGGCGATCTACCTCTGTTCTACGGGCCGTCAAGAAGTGGCGGCGGATGACGGCCAGCAATCCCACGGGGGCCTACGCCCGCTCGGCCAGCACCGCCGCGATGGCGCCCCGCGTGCTCTCCACCAGCCGGTCCACCTGCGCCTCGGTGATCACCAGGGGCGGCGCAAAGGCGAGGATGTCCCGCATGTTCCGGGTGAAAACGCCGCGGGCTTCCAGCTCCGCCCTCACCTTGTTGATGATCTTCTTCGCCGGATCGAAGGCGGCCTTGGTGGCGCGGTCGGCCACGAGTTCCACGCCCACCAACAGCCCCAGACCGCGCACCTCACCCACAGCCTTCAGGTCCAGCAGGGTCTTCATCCCCGCCAGGAGCCGCGCGCCCATCTTGGCCGCATTCTCCACCAGGCCTTCTTTCTCAATGATCTCCAGGTTCCGGAGGCCGACGGCGCAACACGTCGCGTGGCCCGAGTAGGTATAGGCGTGCATCCAGCGGTCGGCGTACGGCACGGACAGCATCGCGTCCAGGATGGGTCGCGACACCATGATGCCGCCGAGCGGCAGGTACCCGCTGGTGATGCCCTTGGCGAAGGACAGGATGTCGGGCTGCACCCCCCAGCGCGTCAGGGCGAACCAGGCCCCGGTGCGGCCGAAGCCGGTGATGACCTCGTCGGCGATGAAGAGCACGTCGTGCTTGGTGCAGATCTGCCGGACCAGCGGGAAGTAGTCATCCGGGGGGACGATGACGCCGCCTGCCCCCTGAACGGGCTCGGCGATGAAGGCGGCCACCGTCTCGGGCCCTTCCTTCAGGATTGTCTCCTCCAGCATCCGCGCCGCGGCCTGCCCCACGGTCTCTCCCGGCCTCACCCCCTCGAGCCGGTAGCCATAGGGAGCGGCCGTGTGGATGAAATTCGGCACACGCGGCTCGAACATCTTGGCATAGCCCGGGACCGCGGTAGCGCTCATGGTGGCCAGGGTGACCCCGTGGTAGCCGTACTGGCGGGAGATCACCTTCACCTTCTCCGGGCGCCCCTTGGTCTTCCAGTAGAAGCGGGCCGTCTTGAAGGCACTCTCATTGGCCTCGCCCCCGCCGCTCGCGAAGAAGGTGGCGCAGAGGTTGGGGTAGGCGAGCTCGGTCAAGCGCTGGGCGAGCCGGATGGCCGGGACGTTCGAGGAGCCGACATAATTCGTCGCATACGCCAGGGTCGCCATCTGCTCGGCGGCGGCCTCGGCCAGCTCGCGCCGTCCGTGGCCCACGTTTACGTTCCACAGGCAGGAGAGGCCGTCCAGGAACTCGCGCCCCTCGGCGTCGGTGAGGACGGCGCCTTTCCCCTGGACCCAGATGTGGGGCTTGGCGTGATCCTCGGGATGGCACAGCGGGTGGAGCAGGTGGTCGCGATCTTCAGCGAGGAGCGCAGACACGTCCCAGTTCGCCATGATTGAATCCTCCTGTAGGCTGCTTCGGTTTCGAGGTGAGCTTGAGCTCCCTTTCAGTCGGTCATGATAACTTGCGTAAAGGATCGACGGGCGCACAGAAAGCCAAGACCTCGTTCACACGGGCCTGCTCCTTCCACAGATCATAGTGTACCGCACTCGATCTCCTGGACAGGGGATAGAATGCTCGCGTCGCCATCAGTCAGGCCGAATCCTTCCCTCGGTTCCTCGGGCCCGAGCCTACAGCGCCCGCTCGAAGATGGCTCGCGCGTCCTCGGGCCGGACCTGGCGCGGGTTGTTGACCAGCAGCCGGGTCATCTTCATGGCCCCGTCCACCAGGTCCTCGATGTCCTGCGCCTTGATCCCCACCTCTCGCATCGTCTGGGGAATTCCGATGTCCTGCGAGAGCAGGCGGCAGGCCTCTGTACTGCGGGCGGCGGCGGATCTGGGCGACATGCCGGCAATCGGCTCGCCCAACGCCTCGGCCACGGTCGCGAACTTGGCCAGGTTGCTCAGGGCGTTGAATTCCATGCCGTAGGGCAGGAGGAGGGAGTTGGCCACGCCGTGGGTCACCCGGTGCTGTCCCTGGAGGGGGTAGGCCAGGGCATGCACGATATTGGTACCGGCGTTCCCGATGCCGATCCCTGCGTACATGCTGGCCCTCGCCATGCCTTCTCGCGCGGCCAGATCGCTGCCGTTCGCCACGGCCGTCCGCAGGTGGGCGCCGATCAATCGGATGGCCTCCAGGGCATACAGGTCCGTGAGAGGGGAGGCGTTCAGGGAGGTATAGGACTCCACCGCGTGGCTCAGGGCATCCAATCCCGTGGCCGCCGTCACCGCCGGAGGTACCGTCAGCGTCAAGAGCGGATCCAGGAGGGCGATGTCGGGGATGATGTGCGGGCTGACGATGGCCTTCTTCTCCCGGGCCGCCGGGACGTAGAAGAGAGCATTAGGCGTGATCTCGGCGCCGGTCCCGCCCGTGGTGGGCATCAAGATCGAGGGGACCCCCCGCTGCTTCACCAGGCCGATCCCCAGGTAGTCCTCCGCCTGGCCTGAGTTCCGCGTCAGCACCGCAACCGCCTTGGCGGTGTCCAGGGTGCTGCCGCCTCCCAGCCCGATCACGAGGTCGCACCCCGACACTCTGGCTGCGGCCGCGGCCGGCGCGATGCTCTGGACCGAGGGCTCGAACTCGATCTCTGCGTAGACGGTCGATCGAACCCCCTGGGCCGAGAGCGAGGCGACGATCCGTTCGGTGACGCCGAGCTTCTGGAGATTGGGATCGCTCAGCACGAACGCGTGTGTTGCCCCCAGCCGCTTCGCCTCCGTCCCCACGGTCTCGGCCGCGCCGCCCCCGAAAGTGATCTGACCCGGGATCCTGAAGGTTGCCACCTTGCCTGCCATGGAGTTTCCTCCTGTACCCGTGAAAAGGCCAATACGCTACGTCCTCAGGCTTGGCTTCTCCCCATGTACTGGCCAGCCGCTGCCACGGCAACTGCTATCAGCATACTCAGGGCTTGGGGGCCACACAGATGAACCCGAGGGGCTCATTGGAGCCGGCCCGCAGCTCGTGCTGCTCGTTGGGGCCGATGTAGACCACATCCCCCTCGGCGATGTCGTGATATTTGGTCCCGATGAGGACCTTCCCGCGGCCGCGGACGACAAACACCTGGTGGATCTGCGGGTGGTGCTCGAAGGCGCTATTCCCACCCGGCTGCACTTCGAAGTAGCGCATGGCGAACCCCTCGGCCCCCTCCTTGGGGCCGATGAGGACCCGCTTCGAGACCCCCTTCACGGTGGGCTTGTCATAGGTGACGACGTCCACCCCTTCCCACTCGTACTTTCCCGGCAGCTTCTTGTGGATGACGCCCATCGTCCGGCTCCTTTCTGCAGCAGCCTGACCTTATGGTTCAGACGTCGCCAGCCTGTCGAGCCAGCACCCCCGGAGGGCGGGAGAGCCGCGGCTCGCTCGCGGCGTGTCGACGGAGGCGCCGTGGACATCCGCCCACTCGCGGCAACCTACCGGCGAACCCAGGTCTCCGAGAAGGCCAGGAACGCCGTGCTGCTCGCCTTCCCCGCCATGTCTCGAGGAACGGGCCGACCAGCAACCCCCTGGCCGTTGATCGAGACGCGGATGCCGGAGGCATTGACGAAGAGGGAGAACATCTCGTGCTGTCCCGTGGCCGACTTCTCCTTGGGGAACTCCACCATGAAAACGTCGCCGAGGGGTTCCCAGGTCAAACTCACGTCCCCCCGATCGGTCTTGAACCGCTCGGTGTAGGTGGTTCGCGCGTCCCCGGACGCCACAAAATCCCTCCCCTTCTCGTAGCGGAGGTTCGACAGGGCTGCGACGCCTCGGAGCGCCAAGAAGTGAGAAACGAAATTGTCCTTGAGGTAGCGCGCCAGCGGCTCATTGTCGGTGTAGCAGACGTTTGGCTTCTTGGGATCCTTCCCCTCCCCGTGGGGATCCTGAAAGATGAAAGCGGCGTGCCCCCGTCCGTGTGGAGAGAGGACGACTCGGAAGAAACTGATCAGCGTGACAAACGAGCCGTCGGCTGCCTCCTTGAGGTACATCCCGGGATTCTCGCCAGACCAGTCCACCGTTCCAGGATTGATGGAAACCCGTTCCATGGTCAGTCCCTCCGTGCCCCCATGGGCTTCGTCATTGGAACCACCAGACAATGTCCTGCGACAGATTCCTATTATCCGCCCCACCCTTGCCCTTCGGAAGCGGAAAACGAGGCCGCACATCATTCGTCATATTTCCCGAATCAGTTGTGGAGGCCATGATCAGGGGCGGCGACACATGTGAGGAATTCTTGATTCAGGTCAGCCAGGAGATGTCGAGGGACTCCAAGGGATATTGGAGGGGGCGAGATGGGAGGCATGTCACGGGTCCTGCTTGGTGCCGGGGGCCCGGGGGTATGGATATTTTTGCGGGGCAGCCGGAACTCCTGGTACCCTTCGCCGGACAGTGGGGGGCGTGAGCATGCTTATTCTGTGTCCTGGAAACTGGGAGCGGTGCAGCACGTCTCATGTCCTACCTCCTGCCCGGACCCGGCTGTGAACGAACCTACTCCCTCCGACGAAGGATGGACGAAAGGCCCCGATCACGGCCCCTCGCGCTTTCCCCCATCCGGGGAATACCCGAGGCGCCGGGAGATCTCCTCCGCCGCGGCCCTGACGCTCGGCGCAAGATTCGCGATCCGCTGCTCGGTGAATCGGTGGGTCGAGCCGGCAACGCTCAGCGCGGCCACCGCCGTCCCCTGCCGATCGCGTATCGGAGCCGCCACAGCGCGCACGCCCGAACTGCACTCCTCGTTGTCAACCGCATATCCCCGCGCCCGCACGCGCTGCAACTCGGCCTGGAGGGCCCGGCGGCTCGTGATCGTGGTCGGCGTGAGACGCGTGAGCCGAGGACTGGCCAGGCGACGATCGAGCTCCTTGGGTTCCAACCCCGCCAGGAGAACCTTCCCGAGGCCCGTGGCGTGGGCTTTCACGCCTCCCGGGGCGTCGATGTGCAGGCGGATTGGCTGCGGGCCCTCCACCTTGTGGATGTTCAGCACGCGGTCCTGCTCCAGGACCCCGAGGTTCACGCTCTCCCCGGTCCCGATCGCCAGCCGCTCCATCACGGGTGCAGCCGTCTCCTTGAGTCCGTATCGGCCCGCGGCGGCGCTGGCCACCACGAAGAGCTGATAGGTGAGACGATACCGGCCGGTCTGCGGGTTCTTCTCGATGTAGCCTTTGTGGGCCAGGGTGTTCAGGAGGCGGTGGACCGAGCTTTTGCTCATGTCCAGCTTGCGCGCCAGTTCGGTCACGCCCAGTTCCTGGGAGGCGCCCAGCAGTTCCAGGATCGAGAGCGCGGTCAGGACAGCGGGCGACAGCGAGCGGGGCATGGCTGTTTTCCTATTTTGAACGCTATTCAATATAGGATACCCCATTCGACCCCGTCAAGGGGCGACCGTGCCTTGTCAGGCGAACCGGCCGAGG
>Ga0315285_10008284_pt1 | contig 10663 bp, 11 predicted proteins | sample YL17G09_36_MG_FD_203698 | JGI IMG/M metagenome (GOLD analysis project Ga0315285, IMG submission 203698) | Sediment microbial communities from Yellowstone Lake, YNP, Wyoming, USA - YL17G09_36 | ecosystem: Environmental > Aquatic > Freshwater > Lake > Sediment | place: USA: Wyoming | collected... | reverse complement strand
TCGCCTACCGCTGGAACTTCAGGCGCCGCTCGCGAAGAAACTCGGCCTGCTCCCTGCCGCGCGCGGGATACTGGTAGAGATCCAGGTAGAGTTGCACGTCACCCACCACGACCGCGCCCAATCCAGACTGTGCCACTTCCCCCTTGGCGCTCCCGCCCGCCCTGTGCTGTAATAGCGGTGTCCTGCAACCTCAACCGGAGGAGTCCAGAGAGCCTGTCCGCCGCAGGCGGAGGGCGCTCCCCTCTGTCAAGGGTTTCGCAGGCCTGCCCGTTTACCCGCCTTTGGAGGGCCGTAGGCGCGGATGACGCTGATGCTTGCGCAGAGAGAAAAAAACCGCCTCTCGACGGTCAATCAACGGGAAACGCACTTCACAGATTCGCGAAAAAAAACTTTTCGCCAAACAACGGTCAATCAAGCGCCCGGCAGGACAGTCCCCCCGCCTACATCCGCTCCAGCGCCGAAGTCGTCTACCGTCCTGGGCATCGTCGCCTACCGCTGGAACTTCAGGCGCCGCTCGCGAAGGAACTCGGCCTGCTCCCTGCCTCGCGCGGGATACTGGTAGAGATCCAGGTAGAGCTGCACGTCGCCCACCACAACCGCGCCGTTCACCTCGTGCGCCGCATAGAAAACGCCCGCATCGTACGGCTCCATCAGGCTGAGGTTTCCGCCGAACTCAACTTCTCTGAGATCAAGCGCCCCGATCCACGTCTCGGCTGGTTCTTCCGCGTACACATACACGTCGGTGAAGCGAACGAACGGTGCCACCAGCGACGCCCCGGCATGGAGAGTGAAGGCGTATCTGCCCTCCACCCGGCGGGCCGCCTCCGAGATGCGCTGCATGAGCTGTTGGGGCGTGCGGGCTGGAGCATGATAGGTACGGATCGGGTTAACGGAGTACTGGTAAGCGTCCCGCCAGGTGTCCAGCAGGCCGGACGGATCGCGAAGGACAAGCAATCGGTCACTCTTCTCGACGAACATCTCGGCGAGCAAACGTTGAACCACCCGGTGGGCCAGACCTAGGCTGACCTGGGCTTCCTGGGCCAGGTCTCGAAGCGTCCAGCGTCGCTCGGCGCCGTGCAGGAGAACGCGATGGATGCGCGAGGAGACAGGCGCGAAGAGCGACCTCTGCTGCCTGCGCGCAGCGGGCGGTTTGGTCGCCTCTGCGCGCTCGATGTAGACACCGTCGAATTCCAGGAGGCAGTTGCCAGCGAGGTCGAGGAACCCGACCCTGCTCTGCCGCAGGATCTCGCGTCCCCGGGAACTGACATAAGGGGCCACCACAACGGGATAGCTATTGGGTCGCCGCGCGCCAGCGAGGTGTAGCTGGCTGATAGCCTTGTGGAGGAAGGCAGGCTCGCCGGAGGACTCAATCTCTATCAAGAGGGTCTTTCGTTTGTCCTCATAGCGGATGTCCACCACGAGGTCCGGTTGCGGAGAGCCGCGCCCCTTTTCCTTCCTGCCGCGCGCGACCTTCAATCCAGGAGCTAGCTGCCGGAGACGGACCAACACCTCCTGCTCGATCATGGGGCCGCTGGGTGCCGCGTTCACTATAAGTGTCTTGTTCACCATACGGCAAAACTATACCACTCGGTATAAGGGCCGTCAAGGAGCACGACGATGGCGTTTCGTACACCATAAGACCCAACATCCCCTCAGTCAACGTCCTGCGCCCGTCGGAGTGATCGTTCTAGAAGGGCTTTCGATTGTGGTTTCCCCGTCGTCCGCTGGCTCAGACCCAAAGAGATCGCTGTCCCCCCGCTGCAGAAGCCGGTCCCACAGGTGTCTCCAAGCATGGAGCGCGCCGGGAGGAGGCTCTCGGGACTCAAATTGAGCGACGAAATGAAACGGCGCTCTCTTCACGTCAGTCCACCGGCAAGTCGCCGAACGCCGCAAGGGGGGCGCCAGCGAAGACCAGCTCCGCGAGCGCCTGAGGATCGGTAGTATCCAGCCCCTCGAAGTGGTCGAGAACTACGCAGAGAAGTTCCACCACGAGGGCAACGGCAACCGCTATTCCGACAACCAGGCCTCGCATGGCTCCTCCCTTCCGCCGTCTGCCGGCCGCTGCATCGCGGGTGGTTTGTCAGGCGGTCTTGGGCGCCAGTATGAGGCCTGCCAGTCCAACGGAAGTCCAAGAATCCAGTCCAATTAGTCCAAGATGAGGCGCGTAGATCACATTCTGGTCAAATCACACCTGTGCGAGGGATTGGGATGGCCTCCACAACTTGTCTGCCCGGGGAGTCCGAGCCTGGTTATGCTAGGGTCGGAGGCAGTGGGGGATTCCAGCGCAACAAAACTGTGGATATCTGGGTGACGCACTACGCCCCGCACCCCTCACCCGACTACCCTTATCAGGAAAGCCGAGCCGGGACGCGTGCGGGCGTGGGTTCGTTCCCGAACCGCCGCTACATGCTCTTGAGAATCTCCGCCACCAAGAAGTACGCCGCGAACAGGATCAGGAACGCGCCAAAGGGTCGCCTCAGGCGGACTTGCCGCTGCCAAACAGACACCCGGGCGCCAAGATATGTCCCGGGAATCACTCCAATGGCCAAGTAGAACGACAACCAGCCGTCGATATGCCCCAGCAGGGCATGGGTCACCGTCCCCGGCACGGCCATGAAGGCCACGCAGATAAGCGATGTAGCCGCCGCTTCGCGCATCGAAGCGCCGAAAAGCAGCACGAAGGCGGGAACGAGCAGGAAGCCGCCCCCGTTCGCAAGCAGTCCCGAGAGAACGCCGACGCCAAGCGCAACCGGCAGCAGACCGAGGACAGGCACGCTTCTCCAGCGGGCCGACCTGCGGGCCGATTCGGCAGCGGTGTAGGGGTTCAGGCGCAACATCTCGATGCCGACACCCAATACAGCCCCTGCTACGAGGAACATGAGCCAATGGCCCGGCACCCAGCGAGTAAGCAGTGCTCCGGCCACCACGGCCGGTAAACCGCCCACCACCGTCCAGACCACGGCGTGCCGATTGACCAGCCCCTCTTTCCGATAGCCAGCCAAGCCGGCGACCGCGGTCGGGAATGTGGCCGGCAGAGGTGAGGCGAGCGCGATCAGGCTCGGCGTGTTGAGGGTGACGCGAAGAAGGGGCGTGGCAATACTGCTCCCGCCTACACCGAACAGACCCGACAGGACGCCTATCGCGAATCCCAGCGCGACCGTAACAGCGTCATGCTCCATTCCAAGCCTGATCCTAGCACGTCACAAGCTATTCCCGAAGCGCCCGCCGGTGCCGTAGGCGGTGCTGCCGTGGGCAGGAAGCAAGCCTCTTTCACGCCAGACGTTACCTGGACGATGCCACAGAGAGTGAACTCGCTTTCGGGGGCAGGCCAATGCCTTGAGGCTTAAGATTTCTACAAAGTCTCGGTTCTTGCCTATTGTGTTCTTTCCAACTTGATTTTACAGTTTGGGCATTGAAGCGTAGAGCAAGGCACTCCTGTCTGATGGGGGGTTCTATATCCGCATTTTGGGCAAACGCACCAACCACCGGGGCCGCCGCCTTCTGCTTTTTCAAATTCTTCTTTAAATTTGCCTCGTCTCTGCCAGCCAAAGCCCTTGCCAAAAGCAGGCCTGTAGAATCCGGTTTCAACCTCATGGCTCTTAATTTGAATTGCCACATAAGAAAGGGCTTCAATTCCTTTCATCAACCCCTCTCTTAGACCTTCCGAGATTCTTGTCGCCTCTTCTATTCTTAAATTACTTGGCAGTTCTATTTCTAAATTGGCAGTGATGGCAGAGCCTTTCTTTTGGGTTTTTAACGAATCCATTTCAATGCCGCGTTCTTTGACAATAGATCCTATTTCCCCTTCAATGTCTGGACCCGCCGAGACATCAAGCAAAGAATCAACAGCTTCTCTGCCCAGAGAAAACGATTCCTTAATGATGTAGATACCGATTACGAAAGCGAACAGGGCGTCGGCATAGATCCAATATCTCGCCACAACTAAGCCACCGATGACTCCAAGAGAGGCATAAACGTCAACGCGAGAGTGCGTCCCGTCAGAGATTAGACTGATTGAATTTTCCTTTTTGCCGTAACTGATTTTCACTCTCGCCATAACTTCGTTCACAACAGCGGAGGTAATCATTACCGCAAAAGCAATAGCAGAAAATTCCAGCTCTTTCGGCTTGATAAATCCTCTATACGCCTCATAAATGGCGCTAACACCGGCGCCAAGAAGCACAATGGTAATAATCAGTCCGGCTAACACTTCGAATTTATAGTGTCCGTAAGGATGTTCTTTGTCGCTTGGCCGTTGCGAGATTTTAATACCTGCATATCCTACGGCAGAAGCAAAAATATCACTTAACGAGTGCAGCCCTTCTGCTAGAATCAAAGCTGAACCGGTTAAAACTCCAACAGAAATCTTTCCTGCAGCTAAAATCGCGTTGGCGACAATCGCGATAATGGAGACTGTTTCTTTCATATCTTCCTCGTCTTCCAAAGCGGCGATCTCGTCTTTAGGAGAACTCGCCGTAATGGGGCGCGCGCAGTCCATAACCTGGGCGATTGTGTTCTGCGGAGAGATTACCCGACGGACCGCTCGAAGGGGAAGTCCGGAGAGGCGAGGTGAAACCCTCGCCTCTCCCCGTTGCTCCTTATGCGGTTGTTGGCGTCTAATGCTTGGCCCGGTTACTGAGTTGAACCGCCGTAACGGTGCTCAAGGCCGGGGCCGGTGCCATCGCCGGGGACGCCCCCGCCCTTGCCTTGATCGGACATGCCATACCGGTTGGCGTCGCCCGTGCAGTCGCCGAGACCCTGGCCGGAACCATCGCGGGGGCCGTGGGGGCCAGCGGACACCTGCGCCTGCTCCATGTTCTGCGCCATCACCTGCGCGCGCTCAGGCGTTATCTTCCCCTCAGCGACCGCCTGGTCGAGCGCCGCCTGGCGGGCATCGGCGACCGCCTGGTGGAAGACGGTAAGGTCGATCCCCTTCTCCTCCAGGAGCGCGGGAATCGTCTTGCCGCCCTCGAGCTCTGCCAGCAGCTCGTCCTGGCTGAGGCCCGTGAGCTGCGAGGCGACCGCGAGGGGAACGTCCCGGCCGCCAATTGCGGTGTCGGACCTGGGTCCGGGCCCGGCAGCGAACACCGTGCCAAACAGCACGGCACCAACCGCGATTGCGGTGACCGCTGCTCCGACTGCTATTGCCAACTTTTTCATCATCGTCCCTCCATTTTTCCTTGTCTGTCCGGCGCTTCACTTTCGGCGCCCATATTCAGCATAGCCGCCGGATTTGGAGCTATCGTGGAGCAGTTATGGAGATGTGATGGAGCTTGAGGAGCAGCTAGACGGATTCCAGAAAACGGGCGGAATCTCCACGAAGCCTACAAGAAATCTCCACAATGATGCGCTACACTGTCATTGCGTCGCTTTGGAGGGCGCGTCCAATGAAAGAGAAGGTTCTCGTGGTCGATGACGATGTGCACATCGTCGAGATCGTGCAGGCCTACCTCGAGAAGGACGGCTATCGGGTGCTGACCGCGTTCGATGGCAGACGGGCGCTCGAGCTGGCGACAAAAGAACATCCGTCGCTGCTCATCCTCGACCTCATGCTGCCGGAGATGTCCGGCTGGGACGTGATGCGGGCGCTTCGGCCCTCCTCGCAGGTGCCGGTCATCATGCTGACGGCGCGCGACGACCCGACGGACAAGGTGGTGGGGCTGGAGCTGGGCGCGGATGACTACGTGGTGAAGCCGTTCGACCCGAAGGAGCTGCTGGCGCGGGTCCGTGCCGTGCTGCGTCGCGTGCGGCCACTGGACGCGCAGACGCCCCTGGCAGTCGGCGACCTCACTATCGACCCGGGCCGCCACGAGGTGCGTCTGGCCGACAAGCGAATCGACCTCACGGCAACCGAGTTCGCCATACTGCACGTCCTGGCGCGCCACCCCGGCATGGTCTACACACGACTGCAGTTGCTGGAAACCGTGCAGGGGGAGACCTACGCCGGCTACGAGCGCGCAGTAGACAGCCACATCAAGAACCTGCGACAGAAGCTGGAGCCGGATCCCCGGAGGCCGCGGTATGTCGTGACGGTGCGCGGCGTCGGTTACCGGCTGGAGGCTGGCGATGCTGCGTAGCATGCGACTGCGGCTAGTGCTTGCCTTCGTAGCGGTCGTTGCTGTGGCGATCGGCATCGCCGAGCTCGTCGCTGAACGCACCGCGGCGCGGGAGTTCGATGCTTACGTTGGCAGGGTCGATGCGGTCTACATTGAGACGCTGGCGCAGAATCTTGGTGACTACTACGCCGCGAACGGAAGCTGGCAAGGCGTGGAGTCCGTCTTTGAAGCGTTGCCGCAGGTGCCCGGCCACCTCCAGCTTCAGGACAACAGCGGCACCGTCGTCGGCGACACGTCGCCGGGCCGCGGCCCGGGAGGTCCAGGCGGCCCTCAGAGCACGCCTGTCGCCCCCGGCCAGGATGGTCCGAGCAACCCCGGCAGCGGCCCGAATGCCGCGCCGAGCGCCGTCCCCGGTGGCCCAAACGGACCGGGAGGACCAGGCGGCAACGAGAACGCCCCCGGCGGAGGCGGCTCCACAAGCGAGGGCAACGAACAGGGCGGCTACGTCATGCAAAAGGTCGCCGCCGTGTCGTGGACGGCGTCGGTAGTAGAGACAAGCGCCGAAGCGACAGCGACGCCAGAGGCTGTGCAGAGGATACCCGTCTACGCCAACGGGCAGCAGGTCGGCACGCTGGTGGTCCTGTCGAGAGGTGCCACCGCAGCAGCGGCCTCCTCGAGCAACCGTTTCTTCGACAGACTGCGTCTGGCATTGCTTGTGGGCAGCGCTACCGGCCTGATCTTGGCTGTCATTTTCGCCACCTTCCTCGTCGGCGGAATCACCCGACCGCTACGCCGCCTGACAGATGCCGCCCGGCGCATCGCTTCCGGCGATTTCAGCCAACGCGTTGCTGTTACGCCCCCGTCGGAGACGGCGGAGCTCGCTGTATCCTTCAACCGGATGGCAGAGGCCCTGGAGCGCGACCAGGAGACACGCCGCCGCCTCCTCTCCGACATCGTGCACGAGCTGAGGTCGCCCCTGTCGGTGATACAGGGCACGGCGCAGGGCTTCCTCGACGGCGTCATACCCGCCGACGCAGAGCACGCCGCCGTCATCCACGACGAAGCGGCGCTCCTGAGCAAGCTCATCACTGACCTGCGTGACCTGGCGCTGGCCGAGGCGGGGGAGCTGCGCTTGGAGCGGAAGCCGGTCGACGTGGCCGAGCTGATGCAACAGGCGGCCGGCGCTGTGCTGCCGCGGGCGAGCGAGAAGGGCATCGGATTGGAGATTGTCGCGCCCGAGGGATTGCTGCAGGCCTTCGTTGACCGCGATCGGACGCTGCAGATAGTGGGCAACTTGTTGGAGAACGCTTTGCGGCACACGCCCGCTAGGGGAAACGTGACTGTGCGACTGTCGGGCACAGAGGATGGGCTGCTGGCGCTGGAAGTCTCCGACACCGGCGAGGGAATTCCGCCGGAGCACCTGCCGCACGTCTTCGAGCGCTTCTACCGCGCAGATCCCGCGCGCCCGGCAGGGGGGACGGGGTTAGGCCTGGCGATAGTGAAGCAGTTGACAGAGGCGCAAGGCGGCAGCGTCAGGGTGGAGAGCTCGTCCGGACGCGGCTCCGTCTTCACCGTCACCTTCCCTGTGTCGTCTCCAGAATCAAGATTGAAATGATCCCCCCTGTGTGCTCTCGCTCTCCGGCATCAGCTTGGAACCATCGCTTCTGCTCCCCACCATCGAACCCGCGCGACTGTGAAGGACATCAACGGCGAGTCTGTCTATGATGGCAGTGACGCCCACATGCTAGGATCTGGACGGCGGCTCTGTATGACCGATCTCCGTCCGGGCTCCCCAAGGACCATCCTTCGGCCGCTTGATCCCATAGTCTTTACCACCTTATGCTCAGGATAGGCCCACAACGTGGGTCGCTCCGCACACGTAGGAGGTGAGAGCAATGAAGCGGCTACGCCCCTTTACCTGAGTTCGGCGCCCAGGCCTTAGGGCGTGGCTCAGGTTCTGCGCCGATCATCTGCTCAAACGGCCTCCCACCCCCACAGCAACATCCACCCACTCTCGACCTCCTGGGGATCACACTCAGGACCGATAGGGTCCCCGACAAGACGAGAACGAGGCCCGATTTGAGGTGTTCGCGGGCGGTGGCGCCCTCACCGACTGCCTCAGGCAGATGCGGAGCGAGAGGTCGGGCGCGGAGCTGAGAGTGCCGGTGAATCCGCAAGTCGTGGGCGCCCTGGGAGCAGCACTTGTGGCCCGACAGTGAAAGAGTATGTTCGCCAGCTAATCTCACTACGCAGACAGACTGCTGGAACAGGAGCAAACTGTGGCAACGATAACGGTTGTAGTCGGTGAGGCGCCCTACGGAAGCCAGCGGGTCTATACGGCGCTTCGCTTCTCGCTTGTCGCGCTCCACGAGGAGCACAAGGCAAACCTCTTCTTGATGGAGGACGGCGTCTTCGCCGCGAAGGCCGGCCAGCAGCCGCCGGAGATGCCCGTCGGCGACGCCGGCATGCCCAACTGCGAAGCGCTTGTCCGCGCTGCCATCCAGGAGGGCCTGACGGTCAAAGCCTGTCGCGTCTGTTGCCTGGAGCGCGGCCTCAAGCAGGAAGAGATTGTGCCCGGCGTGGAGCTCGGGCTCTATGCTGGACCTCCTCAACTGGGTGCTGCAAAGCGACAGAACCGCGTTCTTGTAGCCCTTGCATCCGCCCTAACTGGTGACGGCTCACCCGGGCGACCGGAGATCACCATCGTCGCTCAGAGCCGTGGCGTTGCCATTTTCCGCGTTCGGTCAGCAAAACATTCCGGGCATTCCCCAGTTGGTATGTGCCTCCAGGAAGTCGCGACAGCCGTCTTCCAGGAAGACGAGGCCGCGTCCCCTACAGTCGCACTCCAGCTCGCCGATAGTATGATTAGGGGCACCTAAGTTGCTGCTCCATTTCAGCGAGACCGAGGGCGGCTCTTCTTGTCAACGATGTCGACCCGCTGGAATAAGGTAACGGCCCGACCAGCACGTTGACGTCGCGCTGGCGAGAGTCTACACTTAGGATCACCTAAGTATACACGGGGGACTTGGCGAGAGGCGGAAGTCATGAACGAAGAACGCGGCGAAGAGTACCTGAAGATTATCGGGCTTGCCGGGGAGGCAGGCGAGGCGGCGACTACCTCTCTACTCGCCCAACGGCTAGATGTCGCCATGCCGTCGGTTACCGAGATGCTCCAGCGCCTATCCACGAAGGGGCTTGTCGAACACAAAGCACGGGGCCAGGTGCGTCTGACGCCGGAGGGGCAGCGTCAGGCGAATTCGCTGATCCGACGCCACCGTCTTTGGGAGAACTTCCTCGTCCAGTGCCTCGGCTTCTCCTGGGACGAGGTGCACGAAGAGGCGGGCAAGCTGGAGCATGCCACCTCCCCCGCCCTGGAGGAGCGCCTGGCCGAGTTCCTCGGCGACCTGGCCTCTTGCCCTCACGGACACGCCATACCGGGCCGGACGGAGCAAGCGGGAGCAACGACGGCGGTGCCCCTCAGCGAGTTCCCCTCGCAGGGCGCGGCGCGGGTGGCCCGCATCCAGCGGGAGATCCCTGATTTCCTGCGTCGTCTGGCTCGCCTGGACATCCGCCCCGGCCAAGTCATCGAGGTAGAGAGGGTCAGCGCGGAGGACGGCTCCGTCTGGGTACGGGTGGGGGGTCGGCTGAAGGAAATAGCAGCGGACCTGGCCGGCAGCGTGATGGTGGAGCGGCCAGAGGATGCCCAGCCGGTCGCTGCGGGGGGTAAGGAACGCTCGCCATGAGGACAGATGACCGCGTAGTGCCGCTTGGCACGCTTCGCCCCGGCGAGACCGGAACCGTAGCCGAGCTGTCCGGGGGCCGGACGTTCGTGGCGCGCTGTCTGTCCATGGGATGCACACCAGGCACGCAAGTGACCATGGAGCGCAACGCCGGCCGAGGGCCCATAATCGTCCAGCTTCGAGGCACCCGGCTGGCCCTGGGACGCGGCGAGTCGATGCGCCTGCAGGTAAGGAAACACGAGCCAGAGGCATGACTGAACACCGGAAGCGCAAGAGGGTAATCGTCGCTCTGGCGGGCGCCCCAAACACGGGCAAGAGCACCGTCTTCAATGCCCTCACCGGTCTGCGGCAGCACGTCGGCAACTGGCCGGGCAAGACAGTCGAGAAGAAGAGCGGCATCTGCCAGCGCGACGGCAAGGTCTTCTCCGTGGTTGACTTGCCCGGCAGCTACAGCCTCGGCGCCAACTCGACGGAGGAGGAGATAGCCCGCGACTTCCTGGCACGGGAGAGGCCGGACATCGTGGTAGCTATCGTCGACGCCTCCAGCCTGGAGCGCAATCTGTACCTGGTGTGCGAGCTGCTCCAGCTTGGCGTGCCGATGGTGGTGGCACTCAACATGATGGACGTGGCCCGCAGCGGCGGCCTCGAGGTAGATGCCGGCGCTCTGGAGGCTGCGCTGGGGGTTCCCGTCGTTCCCATGGTAGCTCGGAACGGCCAGGGGATACAGCAGTTGCTGGAGAGTATCGAGGCTGTTGCCGAAGGAGAGACCGCTTCCCCCGTCGACGGCCCTCGGTTGAGCCCAGCCGTGCAGCCGCTGCTGGCCAAGCTGGACGCTGCTGTGCCCGCCGACCTCGATATCCCATATCC
>Ga0315285_10008282_pt1 | contig 10664 bp, 11 predicted proteins | sample YL17G09_36_MG_FD_203698 | JGI IMG/M metagenome (GOLD analysis project Ga0315285, IMG submission 203698) | Sediment microbial communities from Yellowstone Lake, YNP, Wyoming, USA - YL17G09_36 | ecosystem: Environmental > Aquatic > Freshwater > Lake > Sediment | place: USA: Wyoming | collected... | reverse complement strand
GGGCAGGCGCGGTTGGTCTATCATCACGTGGCCGAGAATCGGGGGCTGCTGACCAATTTCATCCACAATGCAGCGATGGCAGCCATGAGTACACCCTGGCGAGTGCCGCTGCTGTACGCGCCGAGTGGGGTGGTGTATCTGGCGAATCGCCCGGTAGCCGATCAGTTGGATAGGCCGGTAGTCTCCGTGGAGAAAATAGCCCAGGCGACTGTGGACGAGATTCGACAGGCGTGCGCCGGGCGGTTGAACCGCGAGTTTACCGGCCTGTCGCGCGACGGCAAGGGTCTCAAGACGGCTCCCTACTACGATTTGCACTTTACGCCGGGCGAGCAAATCTGCCTGGCCGCGCGCGCCGTGTTCAAAATGATCCCCGAAACCAAGCCTCCTGCGGCCGGTAAGCGTTTCGCCAGCCTGATCAAAAAAGGTATGGCCCCCGACGGCGTTGACCTGGATTTGCCGGACGACGTTCGGACAGACCAACTGGCTGAATTCTGTGCGATGGCTGTGGGGATCGCGCAGAACGCCACACCCGGTCTGGATGCAGTCGGGTTGGTGCTGCAAACGTTGGGGCTGAGCCACGAGCGCCAGACGTTCGACGCCATTGCCGGGGCCAAAGGCGGCGGTGGGGTGCCATACCCCTGGTACTACGTTGCCGGTGTCTACCTGGGGCGGGGCAGAGGCAAAGGCGCTGCGCCGGACGAATGGCGCGCCTTGATCGAGAACCTGGCCCACACCCTCGCCCAGGCCATCGAGAAGACTTCCGAAGTCTCCAAGACTTCGGAAGTCTTGAAGGCAGATGGCTGGGACGACCTGCGGGCCTACGTGCAGCGGGTGCTGGCGTTTGGTCCAGAGGCAGGCGAAGACCAGGCGGAAGCGTTGCGAGAAACGGCGGCGCTGGAACTGGCGCGCTACAGCACGGCCAAAACCAGGGGGCGCAATGCAACTGTCGTCTGCTCGTTGTGCTCGTCGGCTTACCAGATCAACCCGCAACGAGAAGCAGGGCTTTTGTTTGCGCCCCAGGTATACACAAATAAGCAGCCACTACATGGCTCTAAAGCCATCCGCAACATCTGCCGCATCTGCGAGACCGAGATGATGCTGCGCCAGATTCTGATGAACCACGGTGGAGCGTTGGGCAGTCGCTTCGAGGGGCGAAGAGTGCGCTATTTGTACTTTTACCCGACGTACTTTTTCACGCCGGAAACACTGGCGCAACTGGCGATCATCTACCGGCGGTTGCGGCGCGTGAGTTTCACTTCTGTGCGCAAAGCGTTGCTGGTAGAAGAGAACAATCGGACAGCACTGCGCCTGGACGCGGCTGCGTTTCAGCGTCTCCAGCCGCTCCTGATGGAGCCGGAAACGAATGAACCGCCCGAGACAGACCGCATATTCCGCTTCCATTTTCCCGAACAGCAACCGGTGGCGTTCTACTTCCTGGGTGTGCCGCCGCCCAGCCGTAATGCCAAAGACGCCGAAGCCTGGATCAACCCGGCCTTCCTGGCGCTGATTTTGCCGCTGGCGTTGGACGTGAAAGTGGTAGCGTCCGAGTCCTCCATGCCGTTGCTCGTGGAAGCCGACGAGTTGGACGAGACGGTTTTCCTGGACGCGCCCCACGATTTCGTGACCGACCTGCTGGGGCGCGAGCGGATCACATTGGAAGGATTGTTGCCCCGCTTGCAGGCGCTCACGGCGGCGTACCTGATCCACCTGGACGGCAACGCGCGCATGGGGCGCGGCGGCTACGACTACCGCTGGCACACCATCCCGCCACTGGCGCGCAACCTGAGCGCCGACCCGCTGTGGGCCTTTGCTTACCTCAAAAAATGGCAGCGGGCCAACCGCATCGAAGCCGTGCCGGCCGACAAAGCCCACGTGTATCTACAATTCGTTTCGATCTTGACGACCTTGAAAGGAGGCGATTCGATGAGCCATGCTCGAACTTTGACCGAACAGTACATGCAGTTCTACCGGGCCAGGCGACGTAATTCCAACAGCATCCTGCGCCCCATCAGCATTGCGGCCCAGGCCATTTTGGAGGCTGACCCACGTCTGTTCGACCGCGAGGGGTTGGTGGAGGCGGTGCGCGGCGAACTGCGCGATTTTATGGACCGCGTTGGAAGTGGGCGTGCCGATGGGCATTATGCGCCCGGCAGCACCTGGGAAACTCGCGAGGCAGGCATGCACCGCTTCGCCGAATACTTTGTCGGCGACATCTTCTACGATACCCTGCGTGGCGACAAGTCTGCACTGCGCGGCAAGCAGTTGAACCTGCTGAAGAACGCCTGCGAGGTGCTCTATCGGGACGCGGCGGCCCAGGAATGGCGCGAGAAACAAGAGGCGGACGACGAAGAATAAAATAGTCCCCGGTACAAAACAGGCCGGGAGGCCCGGCTTCAGCCGGGAAATCCCCGATAAATCGGGCCATCCATCAATGTCAGGAGGAAAAAGCAATGTCTCTCGATACCCAGTGGTTTCCTAAAGTGATCCCCGCCAAACCGTCGGGGCGATACGCACACGTCGTCGTTTTGCGCGTGACCGATTCTTACGCGCTGTTCCAGACCGACGGCGAATTGAACACTGCGCGCGTGCCGGCCGGGCTGGAGGACACCAGCCTGATGACCCGGCTGACACTGTTCAAGCGCAAGCAAACCACGCCCGAACGCCTGACCGGCCGCGAGTGGCTGCGGCGGTACGGTATTCTCAGCCCTGAACTGCCTGACGAAAAGGCCAGGAAAGAAACCGACGCACAAGGCGGGTTGATCTGTGACTACAACGTGGCCTTTTGCAAGCAATGCCCTGACTGCATCACCTACGGGTTTGCGATTGGCGACGCCGGCTCGGAAAAGTCCAAAGTCATCACGGACACCGGCTACAGCCTGACGGCCTACGACAGTTCCCACGAAACCTTCACACTCAACGCGCCTTACGAAGAAGGCACGATGAGCCGCAAAGGGGAAGTGACCAGCCGCATCAACGAGGCCGACCACGTTCGCCCGCAGGTGATTTTCCCGGCTGTCATCACCGCGCGCGACGTGACGGCAGGATTGTTCGAATACGTGCTCAGCAACATCATGAGGACGCGGCGCTATGGCGCGCAGACCACGCGTACCGGCACAGTGAGCAATCATCTCCTGGCGATCGCGCTCACGGATGGCGAGATCTTTTCCAACCTCAAGTTGACGCAGGCGTTGTACGACGCACTTAAGGCCAAAGGCGCACTCAACCCGCCCGATCCGGTTGACGTTACCACCGCGCTGGCTGAGGCCGGGCGCTTGGTCCCCGCTCTGCTCAAGGCTGACGGCGTGGTAGTAGACCAGTTATTGATGGGAGATGAATTGGCCGCGACGTTGGCCGGGCTGCGCGAGCGAGTGGACGACGAGGCTGGCGCAAAGGCCATGGCGCGGGCCGCTCTGGCCGATAGTCGGGTGTATTATCAGACCTACGTGGCCAAGCCCAAGCCCAGCAAAAAGTGAGCCGGCCTACGATGAAAGGAGGCCGCCGATGATCGTTTACACTGGCCGGCTGATTCTGCACGAGAGCCTCTACTTTGCGACGCGCGAGATTGGCCGGCTCTACGAAACCGGCCGCTATCTGCACAACTATGCGCTGACGTACGCCTTGGGCCTGGCCGTCGCGCCTTACTTCAACGCCGAACAGGTGCCACGCTACGCCGAACAACTTGCGCCTCTGAACGAACGAGGTATATACGTCACTCCGGCGCGTGGGGTGAAAGTAGAATATACACTGGCCACGTTCAAGTATGCCAACAATGCCTACCACGTCGAGATGGAAAAGGGCAGCCGCAACACGCCATCGTTCGGACGGGCAAAAGAACTGGCCGTTGGCAGCGAGTTCGCGTTCGCCGTGCTATCGGCGCGTGAGCCATTACAGTTGCCCCATTGGATTCGCTTGGGCTTGTGGCGTAGTAAGGCGGCGCTAACGTGGGAGATGGCTGAAGCCAAACTCGACCAGGCCAGGCAGGCGCGAGCCTCTTTGCCGCTGAATCCATTGGATACGGATGGAGATTTGCTTGCCTTCGATCTGATCTCGATGCCGCCCTCAAGCCTGGTGGATCACGTGCTGATGAGAGCAGACTGGTGGACGTGGGAGAGAGGGGGAGAAAAGTGTCAGTTGCCGGTTAGACTGAAATATGCTTTCGCTTGAGGTGGGGGAACTGGCGCGCACATTACCATATACATTCGACAACACCCGCCCGGCGAATCGCCTCGTCGCGAGTGATGAGCGGTGCACCATAAGCCCGGGCAGCAGCGACGATCATACGGTCATGCATCTCGGGAATCTCGGTCAACGAGATCAGGGCACGAGCACTATCCAGATCGAAGGGCAGCACATGAAAGTTGTCGGCCTCAGTGATCCGTTCCAGTGTCTCTCCGATGTTCATATCATGCCGACGGCGTTCAATGATGTAGACTACCACGGCCAAAACAATGGCCGGGATCAGAAGCGTGGTATCACCTGCGCCGACGGTACCAAAGGCGGCTCTGGCATTCGGGCCAAGCCGAGGAACATCGTAGAGATACCAAAGCAGGCTATGAGTGCCGGTGACGTAGTGGGTATCACTGTTCATGGGCCATATTCTCACTCAGTTCCCGTGCCAGCCGGTCCAGTTTCTCACCCGACTCGCGTCGAATTTCGGCAATCGTATCCGAAACCCAATCCCCCTGGTCTTCAGGGCGCAGGTGTTCTTTCCAGATACCTTGCAACGAGACAACCTTGCGCTTGCGCCGTCGTTGCGGGGATCGAGTGATTTTCAGCTCGACCCACTCACCGTCGGCCAGGTTCACTGTCATAATGGGTTTGAACACACCAGCTGCATAGACTGCTTTCACCACCATCAGCGACCTCCTGTCATGGTGCAATACACCATTGCTACCTGAGCTCGCAAGCCTTTCACGATGTCACTCCAGGGTTATCATAGCACAAGTATTGCGTGATGGCAACCATACATAACGCCGCTTGGGACGAGTGGCCCGGCGTGGTACAATAGCGCCCAGATGCCGGAACGTGGGGGGGGCTTGCGGTTCCAGACCCCCGGATCGTCTTACAGGAGAAGCCGTTATGAAGACAATTGATGAGATCGTCCCGCTTCTGCAGGCCCAAAATGCTATGAAGACCGACTTCACCCTATGCCGGCACCAGTTCTGGCTCGGTCTCATGGACAGGTACAAGCGCAGGCACCTGTGCCAGCACGTCGAGGTACCACCACCAGTGAGTGACAGGCACATCCTCGTCCCGCCGCCAGGTTTCCAGGTCGGCAATCTCTTGAATAGCCTGGTAAAAACGCCCGGCCTGCTGCAGGAGCGCCTGATCGGCCCTGGCCAGGCGAGCACGCTGCTCTTCCGTCAGGCAGTGCTCCCCTTCGGCAATTTTACTACGGGTGAGAAGCATGTCCATGTGTTCTATGCCGCTCACGTCAGGGAAACGGACGTCCACTTCATAAGCGGCAACCAGTTTATCATAGTCTCTCATGCGAGCACCTCGCTCAAAGATCCAAGTGGATCAAAGACTGGTTTGCTCAGATAGCGGTCCGGATGCTCAACGACGTAAGCGCTTTCCATTAAACCATCCAGTGAGAACATCACAAGCCAATGCCGATCCTGAATGACCGAGACTACCGTCACATAGGGTGTGTCTTTATGCCAGTAAACGTAGACCTGAGCCTGGGCATCTTCCAGCACGCTCTGGATGATGCGTTCATAATCGCTGAGAGTCGCATCAGCGAGCAAGTGGCCACGCAATCTGCGTTTCAACAGGTGACGTGTCGCACTTCCTGGCTTCCAACGCACACTGGAACGTACCTGTCGAATGGCATTTGCTATTTGAGCTCGCAAGTCTTCCACGACGTCGCTCCAAGGATAATCATAGCACAAGTATTGAGTAATGGCAACCGAGTGTCCACGAATTCCCATGAGTTCCTATGAGTTCCCACGAGTTCCTATGAATTCCCACGAGTTCCCACCAGTTCCCACGAGTTCCCACGACCCCGACCTGCTCTACTCCATCGTCCTCGTCCTCACCCCCACCCGCCGGACGACCGTCCGCGCCACGGTGGGCGACCAGGCCCACGCCGCCTTCCTGCGCACCGTCCAGGAATCCGACCCGGCGCTGGCCGAAGCGCTGCACTTCCCCAACCTGCCCGCGCGCCCCTTCACCGTCTCCCCCCTCCTGGGCGTTGGCCCTGCACGTGATGGACAGGTGGACCTCTCGCCCGAGCTCGACTACTTCCTGCGCTTCACCGTCCTCTACCCGCTCATCTTCGAGCGCTTCATGGCCCGCTTCCTGCACGGAGAAGGCCGCCCCGTCGTCCGCCTGGGCCACGCCCTCCTGCTCATCAAAGAGATCCTCGTCACCCCCGGCAGCCATCCCTGGGCCGGCTACACCTCGTGGACGCAACTGGCCGCCGAAGCGCGCCCCGAGCCGGAGATCGTGCTCGACTTTACCTCCCCCACCGCCTTCGGCTTCGGACAGAAAGAGTGGGGCAAGAAAGTCGTCGTACTCCCGCAGCCCGACCTGGTCTTCGGCAGCCTGGCGCGCACGTGGAACAACCTGGCCCCGCCCCACCTGCAGGTGGACCGCGACGCGCTCCTGGCCTACCTGGAGGAGCACGCCGTCGTCAAGCGGCTCGCAGGGCTGGAGACCAAAATGCTCCACTTTAGCCGTGCGCCCCAGGTCGGCTTCGTCGGACGGGTCACCTACGGCCTCATGGCCGAAAACGAGCCCGCCCGCTGCCAACTCGACGCGCTGGCCGATTTCGCCTTCTACGCCGGCGTGGGGATGAAGACGACGATGGGGATGGGGCAGTGTAGGAAAATGAACAATGAACAATGGGACAATGGGACAATGAACCAATGAACGAAAGTGATGGTGGTTTGGAGTGGAGGAGCTGGTGTGGTACAATAGATGGGACACCTGATAATGGAGCGACTGGCCAGCCTGAGACAGTTGATCGAGAAGCGAGGACTGCGCCGCGAGCGGGTGCAGGACGACTTGACGTGGCACTGGCAACGCTTTCCCGGTTTCGACTGGTCGCTGGAATGGGAGGCAATTTGAGTAAACGAAAACGCAAGAGGCGACACAGCCCACCATCTGAACAGGGGCCGCGCTCCCACGCGCTCCCACGAGTTCCGACGAGTCCCCACGAGTTCCCAGGAGTGCCAACGAGTTCCCCTCCCACGAGTTCTGCCGCGGACGACTTGCCCGCCGCGCTCGAACAGGCCGACGGGCTGATCGCGCGCGGCCGCGCCCGCCAGGCCGTCGAACTGCTCGAACCGTTCCTGGAAACCTGCCCGTCTGTCGCCGACCTGCACTACTACCTGGGCTACGCGCGCGTCAAATCTGGCGACGTGTGGAGTGGGGTGGGCGAGTACGAACGCGCCATGGAACTGAGCCGGGATCCGACTTACTGGCTGCCCATTGCCTCGCTCTATTTGAACGTCGAGTTGCGCGCTCACGCGCTGCGCGCTTTCCGCCAGGTGCTCAGGCGGCCGGCCGACCTTCCAGAGGCCGACGTTGAAAACGCGCGTACGTGGGTCGCCGCGCTGGAGGAAGCCGTCGGCGAACTTGCACACAGCCTGCGCCTTTCGGTGCGCCAGGCCGAAGAGGGCCTCTGGCACATGGAGGAGGGCCAACGCGCGCTGGACAGGGGGGACTACCCCGCCTGCATCGCTGCCAACCAGCGGGCCATCAAACTGCTGCGCGACTGGCCCCCGCCGCTCAACAACCTCTCCCTGGCGCTGTTCTTCGGCGGCCAGCCGGAAAAGGCCATCGCCACCGCCCGCCGCGTCCTGGCGCACGCCCCCGACAACGTCCAGGCGCTCAGCAACGCCATCCGCTTCCTGGCCTGGACGGGACAGGAGGCGGAGGCACGCGCACTGTGGGAGCGCTTGAAGGCGATTCCGCCCGCCGACCCCAGCGGGCGCATCAAGATGGCCGAGGCGGCTGCCATCCTGGGCGAAGACGAGAGTGTATACCAATTGCTGCGACCGCTGGACAAACCGGGCGCAGCAGAACAGGGGGAACCGTCAGGGTGGAGCCCGCACATGCAGCTCTTCCTGGCCGTCGCCGAGGCCAACACCGGCCGCCTCCAGGCCGCCCAGCACCGCCTGCGCATGCTACAGCGCGACGTCCGGGCGGCCGGTGAGTTCCTGGCCGCACTCAAGGCCGGGCGGCCCGGGCCAGGCTGGGCCGAGCGCTTTCCCTACTTTCGCAGTACAGACCTCCTGTCCCGATCCGAGATGGGCAAGTTCGTCGAACTGGTCCAGCGCGAGGACGACCTCTCGCCCGCACGTTTTCGCGAGCAGGTGGCGCGCTTCGTCGCCCGCTTCCCCCAGGTCGTCCTCATGGCGGAGAAAATGATCTGGGAAGACGGCGAGCCCCAGGCCGGCATTGGCATCCTGTCCACCGTCGCCACCCCGGCCGCTTACGCCGCGCTGCGCCGCTTTGCGTTGGGCCAGGCCGGCGAGGACGAGGCGCGCATGCACGCGCTGAACCTGCTGATGCAGGCCGGCGAGATCGCGCAGGATGCCACACTGCGCGTGTGGGCGGGGGGCGAGTGGCGCACCGTCCAACTGCGCCAGCAAGTCATCTCTGACGAGCCCCAGACGCACTACGCTCCCCAGGTAGCCAGCCTGTTGGACCAGGGACTGTTGGCCTTCAAGCAGGGCGACTACCAGCAGGCCGAACAGTTGTTCCGGCGCGCGCTCGAACTGGAGCCCCGCGCTAAAGAAGCGTACAACAACCTGGGCGCAATCTACGCCCGCCGTGGCGACCACACGCGCGCCAAAGAGACGTACCAGGCGGCGCTGGAGATAGACCCGCTCTACACGTTTCCGCGTTGCAACCTAGGCTTGTACTTGCTGGACGAAGGCGACGTTGCGGGGGCCGAAGAGATGCTCAGGCCGTTGGCCGGCGCGACCCGCTTTCACCCACAAGAGGTGGCCTTCTACTCCTACGCCCAGGCCCGCATTGCCATCTCCCGCCAGGAGTACGAGGCAGCCCGCCGTGCTTTACAGGCGGCGTTGACCATATTGCCCGACTACAAACCGGCCAAAGAGTTGTTGGAGCGTCTCGACGTCATCAGCCAGATCAGGAGCGGCTTCGAGTCCTGGGCAGAAAGGCAGCACAGGCGCGACCGGGCCGCGCGCGCCCGCCTGCAGGCCAAACTCACCACGCCCGCGCCGGCGCTCGCCCAGGCCCTGTCGGTCTACACCAGGGACGCGTTCACCGGCATGGCCCGCGTGGTCGTGCCGTGGGGTGGGTGGGGGGCGCTGCGCAAGGCCGAGTTGCACGAACGCATCGCCGAGGCGCTGGGCGCTCCCGACAACCTGCCGCGCGTGGTCGCCGGCCTGACCGGCGACGAGCGCGCCGCGCTGCGCGACGTGCTGGCGCACGGCGGGGCGATGGACTGGCAGGAGTTCGATGATGCCTACGGCAACGACCTGGAGGAATCTCCCTACTGGCAATGGCACACGCCAGAGACCGCCATGGGCCGCCTGCGCCAGCGCGGCCTGCTGGCCGAAGCGACGGTGGACGGCCAACTCCTCGTCGCCATACCCGCCGACCTGCGCCCGACGCTGCAAACAATTCTGGAGGAAGAAGCCACATCGTGAAGATTACCTGCGTTCATCCGCGTCCAAAAAGGAAGCCGTGCTATGGATAGAGCAGCGTTAAACCAAACCCTTCGCCTTATGGCCGGGCAGTATGCCATTGCCGCCCAGCAGGTGCTGGGCGACCGTCTGACCTCCGTCGTGCTCTTTGGCTCCGTCGCCCGCGGCCAGGCCGAACCCGGCTCCGACATTGACCTGTTGGTGGTATGTCGGGAATTGCCGAGCGGCGCGTTCCGGCGGCAAGAGGTGCTGGAACCGGTGCGAGAACGGCTGCTGGCCGACCTGGAGCGGTTGTGGGCACAGGGCGTCTATGCCGATTTTTCCGAGGTCAGCAAGAGCGAAGCGGAAGCCCAACGCACGCACCCCGTGTACCTGGACATGACCGAGGAGGCCACGATCCTGTTCGACCGGAGCGACTTTTTTGCCGACGTCCTGCAGCGGCTACGACAGCGCCTGCAGGAACTGCACGCCACCCGCCGCCGGTTGGGCCACCTACAGTACTGGGATCTCAAGCCGGATTTCAAACCCGGGGAGGTGATCGTCTTATGAACACACAGGAGGCCGCGCACTTCAACCTGGAGAGGGCCGATCTGATCCTGGAAGAGGCGCGCCGCTTTCGCGAGCGGGGTGTGTGCAACCTGGCCGTGCGGCGGGCTCAGGAGGCCGTAGAATTGGCCCTCAAAGGCGCTCTGTTGTGGGCCGGCCTGGAAGTGCCCTGGCTCCACGACGTGGGGCTGTTCCTGCGCCAGCACGTGGAGCGCTTCCCGGCCGGCTTTGGCCAGCAGATTCCGCGCCTGGCCTCGATTTCCAGGAGCCTGGCGGTCGAACGCGAGTCACGCAACACGCATCACGCAACACGCAACACGCAACACGCAACACGCAACACGTAACACGCATCACGCAACACGCAACACGCAACACGTAACACGCAACACGCATCACGCATCACGTCTGGGTGAAGAACAGTGGACGACCAACCTGACTACCTTCCTATCTCTATGCTCAACCAGTTGGAATACTGCGAGCGGCGCTTCTGGC
>Ga0315285_10008272_pt1 | contig 10668 bp, 8 predicted proteins | sample YL17G09_36_MG_FD_203698 | JGI IMG/M metagenome (GOLD analysis project Ga0315285, IMG submission 203698) | Sediment microbial communities from Yellowstone Lake, YNP, Wyoming, USA - YL17G09_36 | ecosystem: Environmental > Aquatic > Freshwater > Lake > Sediment | place: USA: Wyoming | collected... | reverse complement strand
GTACACCTTCTACAATATAATTGTAACAAGGTATGCTTGTTGTAGTGGTAGAAGTGGTACTTGTTGTAGTGCTAGTGGTGGTGGTGGTTGGTGCTCCATCAACTGTTAAATAAAGATCTCTATCACAAGCCCCTGTAGATTGTACTAATATATTTGTAGTACCATCAGGAACTGTTCCTGTTGTAAGTCCTGTTACTAATACACCTCTAGAAACTCCTACTATAAATGCACTTGTATATCCATCTACATCTGAATACAGATCAAATGGACCTGTATCATTTCCTGCTAAGGTGAGAATTATTGTTACTGTCATTTTTTATTTATTTAACAAGTAGTGCCAGTCCATGAACCTAATGTAGCTCCACTTAAAGTATATTCATCAAATCCTCCACCACTTGCATCGCTACTACAATATGTGTAACCTGATGGATTAGTATACACAAAAGATAAAGCACTATCTGTATATAAAACTAATCCAGGGTAAAATAATTGAGCACCTGACCAATATAAATATAGATTAGGACTACTAAGGTCACAAGCTTGATCAAAGCCTGAAGATGGTGAAGTTCCAAACCAAACATCTCCACTGTAAACAGTTGGTGGAACATATCCGCAAACTGCTGCATTAGCTAAATACAATGAACCTGTTTGTGTTGTGTTATAAGTTGGGGAACAAGAATTAGTATCTATTTGCTCATAATATTGATCTACTCCTACACAAACCCAATAAGTATTAATATTTCTATTTACCCAATTAGGAGCAGTTGACTGACCGCAACATCCACCACAATACGTACTGTTTGCTTCCACCAAAGAACCTTGTTGTGTTGTATTGTATGTTGGAGAACAAGGGTTAGTATCTGTTTGTACATTATATTTGTCACATGTTGCGTAACAAGAAAAACTAGTATTTACCCAATTAGGTGTAGTGCTACAAGAACCATTAGATGGTGCACTTGCCCCTACATCTATTCCGTTAACTTGATAATTATTATATGTAGGAGAACAAGAATTAGTATCTCTGTAAACTAAATAAGTTACACATCCTGAACAAGTGTTGTATGCTTGACTTGTCCAAGTGGCAACAGTGGATTGACCACAACATCCACCACAATAAGTGCTATTTGCTTCTACTAAAGAACCCTGCTGTGTAGTGTTATATGTTGCAGAGCAAGGGTTATTATCTAATTCTACATTGTATTTATTACAAGTTGAATAACAAGAGAAACCAACGTTTATCCAAGTGGCTGCAGTGTTACAAACTCCATTAGCTGGAGCAGTTGCTCCTACATTTACACCATTAACTTTATAATTATTATAGGTGGTAGAATATGGATTTACATCTCTATAAACTAAATAATTATTGCATGTAGAATCATAAGCATATCCACAAGTGTAATATCCTTGACTTACCCAATCAGGAGTTGTACAATAAGCTAAAATTTGAAGAGGTACTGAAGTATTGATTACAACATTACTAGGATAAGTATATCCAGCAGCATAACCTATTGGAAAATATGCAGTTTGTACAGTGCCATTAGAATCAGTCACCTTTATATATTGATCTGCTATATAAGAAGTAACAAATGAAAAAGTTAATAAAGAAGAGACAGCATTACAATATCCTTGAATTGTTGTTCCAGGAGTGCTTGGAAAAGCACCACTTGTAACAGTGTTAACTGGTGAAGTCATTCCGCTTATATCAATATCACCACAAGAAACATTTGTAAAAATCCAAGTGCCATAAGAACTAGTTACACTACTTTTAACTACTAGTTGATTAGCTGTTCTTCCTCCACCTACAATACAAAAAACATAAAATTCTACTTCAGTTTTGTTAACCATTTTTGTACTTGCTGGTATAGTGTTTTTAAGTACAAAATAATTATTAGTAACAGCATTTTGTAATGTGTTATAACTAAAACATTGATTACTTGCTACTGATGACCAATTCATTAATTAGTAATTTTAGATTCAAGTTCAGCAATTCTTTTTTCTAGGGCTGCTATTTTTAATGTATGAATATCCATGTAGTTTATAAATAATTTTTCATTTCCTACAACTACCTCTGGAAGTATTGATTGCACTTGTTGAGCAGAATATCCAAATCTTATTTTATTTGTAGTATCATCAATTCTTGTAAACTTGATTACATCTATACCTAATATATCTATTTGTGGGTTTGTCTCAAGTACATTTTTAAATCTAATATCAGAACTTTCAAAATATTGTCCAGCAGTAAGATCAGACCCACTAATTGTAACACCTGTATTTGCTGTTGCACTATTAGATGTACCATTAGCTGTAAGTACTGCATTTGCAGTGGTTGGTGAAATAGAAGTGAATCCTGTTCCACTAGATCCATTAGTTCCACTTGAACCACTAGTTCCTGATGAACCATTAACACCACTTGAACCACTGGTTCCACTAGATCCACTAACACCACTTGAACCACTGGTTCCACTAGATCCACTAACACCACTTGAACCACTGGTTCCACTAGAACCATTACCTCCATTGGCTCCACTAGTTCCACTAGTTCCACTTGATCCACTGGTTCCTGATGAACCATTAGCTCCATTAGCTCCACTGGTTCCACTAGAACCACTAGACCCCCTGGTTCCAGATGTACCACTAGATCCACTTGAACCACTAGATCCACTTGTACCATTTGCTCCACTAGTTCCACTTGAACCGCTAGAACCACTTGATCCACTAGATCCACTTGAACCACTAGATGCACTTGTTCCACTAGACCCACTAGATCCACTAGATCCACTAGACCCACTTGTACCATTTGCTCCACTAGTTCCACTAGAACCATTTGCCCCACTGGTTGCACTAGATCCACTTGAACCACTAGAACCACTAGATCCACTAGATGCACTGGTTCCTGATGAACCACTAACACCACTTGAACCACTAATACCACTAGAACCGTTTGCTCCAGCTGTTCCACTAGAACCATTTGCTCCACTAGTTCCTGATGAACCAGGTGCACCTATTCCACCACTAGTTCCACTTGAACCATTAGCTCCACTTGTTCCACTTGAACCATTAGCTCCACTTGTTCCTGAAGAACCACTTAAAGCACTTGTTCCACTAGAAGCACTACTTCCTGAACTTCCAGAACTTCCTGAACTTCCAGATGTAGCACTAGTTCCTGAAGAACCATTTGCTCCACTAGTTCCAGATGAACCATTCGCTCCACTAGTTGCTGAAGAACCACTAGTTCCACTAGTTGCTGAACTTCCAGATGTACCACTACTGCCTGAAGTTCCGCTTGTACCTGATGTACCATCACCACCAGCTGCACCAAACAGATTCACTGTCCATGCAGCATAAGTTCCTGAACCCACTACAGTGGTGATATTAGCTATCATAGCACCTGTTCCACTATTGTAAGAGGTGACAGTTCCTTGCATTGTATTACTTACATCATACACTATAATGACTGGTTGTGCAATACTATACGCTAGTCCTGTTCCTACTGTTAAACTCTTTGATCCAGTTCCTATTAATAAAGATGTGACAGAAGATGTTAAATATCTATCTCCATCTTGTCCTGCTGTTCCACTAGAAGCACTTGTTCCACTAGTTCCTGCTGTGCCTGTAAGACCAGATGTACCTGCAGTTCCAGTAAATCCAGATGTTCCAGATGTTCCTGTTATTCCTGATGTACCAGCTGTAGCATCTTGACCAGATGTTCCAGAAGTTCCAGTGTCACCAGATGTTCCAGAAGATCCAGATGAACCATTTGTTCCTGATTGACCACTAGACCCACCTGTACCACTTGATCCACTAGTAGCACTAGTACCACTAATACCAGAAGAACCACTCACTCCCCCTGTTCCATTACGACCAGAAGAACCACTTGTTCCTGCTGTACCTGTAATACCAGATGTACCTGTAATACCAGATGTACCATTAGTTCCAGAAAGTCCATTAGTTCCTGATACACCACTTGTACCAGATAGACCACTTGTTCCTGCTGTACCAGATAGTCCAGATGTACCTGCTGTGCCTGTGAGACCAGAGGTTCCTGATGTACCAGAAACATTACAAATAGCGTCATCTATTTTTTCTAATGATACAGTTAATGTATCACCATTATTGATTCCTGTGCAAGGAAGATTGGGACCTATGTAATTTACATGATCTGAATTAACACAAATATCGCTATCACATCCGCAATTTGAATTAGGTTGATAATATGCATCATAGCAAGGATCTCCAGGTTGACAAGACATTTATAATTGATTTTATAATATTAAGGAATATACATTATGTAGTTACAAGCTAATACAGGTTGTAAACTACTGTGAGCACCATCACCCCCTGTATTATCTACTAATACACTTACATTATTAGGAACGTTAGAGGTTACACTACTTTTGTCTAAACTAGATTTACCAACACTAGCAATAGTGCTACTATTAGATAGTCTATAACTACTATTTCCACCAAGAGCAATTTCTCTTACAACAGCATGTGTTGCATCAACAACAGCATTTATATCTCCACTAGCTGCTGCTACAAAATGAAAATGATCACCTAATGTAACAGTGGTTGTTCCTGATGCACTATGTGAGTGAGCAGGAATTTGTGAAGTGATTAGTGCAACTGAATTTGCACCACCTACATCATATACAGCATAGTTAGGATTGAATGTACTTGCTGCTGGGTTCACTGCAGCATCCAAAGGACCTCCAGGAACACCATCTACAGCACCAACACCCACTCTTCCTCTTTTATCAGGAGTGCCATTTAAACCATTACATAAATATATTTTATCAAAACCTAATGCAGTTATGCCAGCACCTGTACCATCAAAATTAGTTAAAGGTCCATAGTATTCAAGTACAGTGAATGGAATCATCTTTAAATAATATTGACTTCCAGAGCTAGGTAGAGATGCTAAATAAGCAGCAACTAAAGCATTGAAATCAGCTAGTTTTACATAGTTTGTTTCTACATCAAGAATGAATGCATCTAGGTCTACAATTGTTTCACAAAGTTTTGTTATAACAGCTTGTAATACAGCATGTGTATCAGAATCATCTGTTACACCATCTAAACAATCTACATCATAATCTGCATTTAACACATCTAACGTAACATCAATCACATCTATTTGTGCCTGTAGGTCACAAGCAGCCCTTACAAGAGCTTCAAATAGTTCTTGGGCATTAGGTGTTCCAACAGGTAAATAACTAGAAACAAGGGCACAATAATAAGCAGGGTTGATAGTTATATCAATACCTGTACCATCTAGAAAAGAAACAACAGCATTAATAAGAGCTGTCTCAACGGTGATTAAGTTATCTCCTGTATATATATCTAAAGGAATAGAATTTGGTCCTGTATATCTAACACATTCATCAGACACGATTTGTACACATCCATTGTAACATGCATCACAAGGTCTTGTTGTTGTACTAGTAGAAGTGGTACTTGTAGTGGTAGTAGTTGTGGTATCTTCTGGCATTTTATAATTTATTTATGTATTAAGAGTTTAACTCTACTAGCTATCATCTTTATTGTAAAACATTTTGCATAATCTTCATTACAAAACTTATATGTAAGTATTCTTCTGTAATTTAATAATTCACCAATAGGACTACATGAAAGATTATGGTTCATTGAAAATATAATGTTATTGTATTCTATCTTAGCTAAAATTGTTAGTTTAGCATCTATATCTTTTAATAATGCAGGAATAGTACTACATTCTATACAGTTAGTTAATCTTGGCTGTAACATATTTAATAAGTTTTGTAACTTGTTTAGCAGCATTATTACATGCTGAACACAAGCCATTTATCAATTGACATCCACATCCCACTTTAATTCCGCAACCTCTACAGTTTGCCATTTTAATAAAAGTTAGTTATATAGTTGTTGCCTGAACAACCACAGTTGTTTGAAATAAAATTATTAAGCATTCTATCAGCTTGTATATATAATCTATTTGCTGTATCTATTGCACAGTTGTTCGCTGCAGCAACAGATCCTGATATCATATAATATATACTATTTAAAGTCACCTTTGATTGTGTTTTAATTGCAAGGTCACATTCCATCATGTCAAGCTTCATAAAAGCTTCATCAAACTTTTCTTGTATCACTTCAGTACGCATTATGTTCTTTTGTACATAATACACATACGCAGGTGTAACAGTGTATTTTAAATAATATACACCATCTGGTAAAGGAATTAAAGGGTCTCCTACAAGACTCAATCCTAAGGATGTTGAATTAAATATATTAAAATCATTAACGTTAAAAGGAAGAGACACAGGAGTGTTAAATCCTGGAATAGTTATTTCTATTGTAGGAGATGATACCACTGGAGGATCTGTGTCATAAGTTGATGCATCAGCAATTCCTAACGTTAATGTATTATAAGTAGGTATTACGAGTATATCTAAAATCATGTTTTTAAAAATAAAAATGCCAGAGGACTTGAGAATATCCTCTCACCCTCTGGCATAGGTTAATATGATCTACTCTTTATTAAGGAATCAAAGTAGTAGTAGTTGAAGTTGAAGGCCATACAGTAGTAGTAGTACTAGTGGTTGTGATACATGTAGTATCATCAACAACCGTTCCTAATGCAGCTTCTAATACAGATTCAATTGCAGCACTTAAGTTCTGAGGAGCAGCAATAATCACTGTAGAATCTTCATGGATATAATCACCCCACTGATAAGCCGATTTGTCATACTCATTAAACTTGATGTAGAAGGTATCATAAGTTGTACCATCTGTCACCCAGCTCTCAAAGTTTTCGTTATAACCAACCATTCTATATAAACTCTTCAAGTATCCTGCTTGATAACTGTAGAAATTCTTTTCTAATTGTTGAATTTCTGCAGAACTACCATATGCATAAGATGCACGTTGAGTGATAACTGGCTCAGCAACAAAGTTACATCTGTCAGCTACAATAAAATCAGCAGTTGTTGCAGGACCAGAATATACGAATGTTCTAAACCACATTCTGTCATATTGGAAAGGATCTGCAGCAACATCACAAGGTTGTCCATATTGAGTTAAAGGCTTACCAGAGATAACTAATAAAGCATTCTCATCATCACCCTCTCTTTGAAATTGATAGAAAGTGTTGAAACTAATGTTATCAGGGTTTGTACCTGGAGCTCTTAACTCTAATTGATAAATAATTTGGTCAATCAATGCTGGAACATCTACTGTTTCACATGGATTACCATCACAATCACAACAAGGTGCTTGAACAGTTACACTACGAGTGAAACCATTAAAGTACAATGTTTCAATGTAAGCAGAAAATGCACGAAGTGTTAATGTAACAACTTCACCGCACTTAACAGTCCAGCCACCAACTTTGGTAACTTGATTTGCTGCTGTTGCACAACCTGTAACTCTGTACCATTCTGTTACATTAGATTTGCAAGAAGAACCTGAAGGACATCCAGAAATTTTATCTGAACGCTTAGATCCTTGTAAATAAGTGTTTACTCTACCTTGAGCTACATAGAAATAAGGGGATGCTGCAATGTTACCAGCGTTAGCCACTGTGTAATCACTACGAAACAACCCAAATTGACCTGCTGTTAAATCTTGTGTTGATCCAGAGCTAGGTAAAGTATTGCCTACTGGTACAACAAAGAGCGTGGTTAGGGAAAAATCTGCCATTTTGTTTTATTTTAAATTGTAAAAAAGTTATTCGTTTGTTTGTATTCTATACATTGAGCTCTGAACAGCAGACTGGTTTTCTGTGTACATTGCTAGATTTTGAACTGTAAGATCTAAAAGTTCGTCTTCTAAATATAGTTCTAGTTCGCAATCCTCATCATAAGAATTTGTACCATCTAACATAACATATCCCACCTTGTTTATGTATTTAGGATATCTCATGTACATTATGTTCATCGTCTTTGGTGTGAACGTACCATCTGTAAATATAGAAATTTCATCTGTTGATAGAAAGTTGAACGTTTCTTGGTATTCAAATGATGGTCTATAATGGGTATTTGCTAAAAGGAATTGTAAATCACCATGTTTAGTAAGATCACTATTAATCCATATCTTTCTATCTATACACACTCCTTTGTCTGCTAATACATATGAATCTAAATAGAACATGTATGTTGGAACCAAAACAGTGATGTCTGCTTTCCATTGATTTAGTTCTACATTTGATAACGTTAATGGAAGAGGTTGGTGATTATAACTCTCCACCAAACTTTGTAAATCTTCATAACGCTTTTTAAATGCATCTAGACCAAGACCAGAATTTGTACTTGTGCCATCAACCTTCTGCTTTATGAGTTTAATCTGAGCTTCATTTAATGCTAGAATTTTGTCTTCTAGATTAATTTGTTGATGCTCATTAGTTGATAGTTTATTTAGTTTCTGATCGATTTTATATAATAAACTATCTACTGGGATCATACAGATGCTAATTTTTTAGTTTTTAATTTTCCTTCAAGTGTTAATAGCTGATCTTGGTTATCTTCATTTATTAAGAATTTAACTAAATCATCTTCATCCTTAGCTATTTCAAATTCACCTTCATACACACTACCACTTGCTTTTATTCTATATATTGAATGGGTAATTGATTGTTTTACTAAATCTTTAATATGAATCAAATTCTCTTGCATATCTGCAAATTTAGTAAAAATTGCAACAGGACTAAGTCCAGAATATTTTCCACCTTTAAGTTCTGTCTGCTTTAATAAGTTATCCACTTGATTATATATCACTTCCTCTTTTGTATCATCACTAATAGGAAGTCCTAATAAACGAGCAATCTTTCTTTTCTTCTCAGGACCCATTGCGTCAAACTTAATAATTGCTTTGTTAATCAATTGTTTCTTTTTATAAACAACTGCATTTTCAATCTCATCATCAGCTACATAAAACTGTGTGTCTGCAGGATATTCACCACGCTCCCAAGCTTGATAGCTAGAAGCAATTGTTGGATGAACTCTTAACCATGCAAAAGCTAATTCTTGAAGAGCGAAACTAGTATCAAAATAGTTATCACCATCTAATAGCTTAACTGGTTGTACGTGAAGAGCATCATCTGTAGAAGTTGATAATCCATAGTTCCAAAATTTAGATCTTGGTCCTAAGTCAACATCTCCTAATGTAGCTTCAAGTTTCTTACGTAAAGATGTTACTCTTTCAGTTTCTAATTCTCTTTCTACATCATCTCCAATGCGTCTTATATAAGCAGCGTCACCATCTAACCCTGTTCTATATTGCCCATCAAGTTCTTTGTAGGGATATTTAAAAACACCTGTACCAGGTATTCTTGTCATTCCTTTCATAGCAAGACCGCCTTGCATAGTTTGTAATTGAGAATTGTTATACTCTTTCTTTAATGTAGAGATTTTTCCTGTCTTACCCATAATATGTAGTTGTTTTTGGTTTATTTGCAGATGGTTACCATCGAAGGTAATGCTATGAGGCATGAAGCCTGCATTCATCCATCTGGGGTTTGTGAGAAGACTCCCCCACTTGGAGGAGTGGGGGGGAATTCTTCTCGGTATTTGTAGAGCGTAGTTCTAACCTTGCTCTAGGTTTTTTAGAATTGTGGTATTTCTTCAATCAAGACTGTACGAGACAAATCTTCAATAAACACATCACAACGATCTTTCATCCATATTTCATAACCAGGGAATTTGTTTGCAGAACTCATACCTTGAGACTTAGCAAAGCCTAAGTGACTACGAGTACCATCAATATATCCCCAAGTCATAGAAGGAGCACCTTTCATGCGTACCTCACGAATGTTGTTCACTAATGAACCATCACTCATAGGGCTTACATCAAACACCATAAATACAGGTGTGCTCTTCTTGTTTTGTCCAAATTCTAAGTTTGTTTGAGGAAGGTCTAATTCTTTTAAGTGAATTAATTCAACACGACCAGTCTCACGTGTAACCATTGCATCGAATGCAAAGTTGTAAGTGATGTGTTGTCCTTCTCCTTGCATGTAACGATTACCAGAATCAGCCATGAAAGTTAAACCAGAATTTAATGCATCATTCTTTAAAGCTTGTTGGAATACATCGAATCCAGCTTCATTAGTGTACATCTTAACTCTACGATCCTTAACATCAACACGTCTGTAGAACAAATCACCAAACACTGAACGAATCAAGTTTGCTGTAAATTCTCCACGATTGTATTGTACTAAGTTACCGTTATTACGCATTCTGTGATATACACCAGCAGACGTACGCTTTAATTCTTGCTTAGAACCATTAGTTTTTACGGTACCAGGCTTAGCCCAGATCATACGCTTAACTTTTAATTCTAACATAGACTTACGCATCCAGAACTCAATAAATGGTTCCCACTTAACATCTTGACGAGTTAAAGGTAATTCATTCCTACGTTGAGGAGCATAAACTAAAATATCTAAAGGTTTACCATTGTTATCTCTTAACATCTTATCATCAGCCCACTCAGTAATTTTGTGCTCATAACCATATGCAGAACCTAAAGATTCAAACATTGTGATTTGTTGACCCAAACGTGGTAACCCTAATAAGTCTTGATCAAACTCACCAATAGCAGCATCAACTAATTCAAGTTCAATACCTATTCTTAAAAAGGTAGAGCTTACGAAATCTACAGTTGGATTGTCTGTTACTAATGTAAATGAATACA
>Ga0315285_10008271_pt1 | contig 10669 bp, 9 predicted proteins | sample YL17G09_36_MG_FD_203698 | JGI IMG/M metagenome (GOLD analysis project Ga0315285, IMG submission 203698) | Sediment microbial communities from Yellowstone Lake, YNP, Wyoming, USA - YL17G09_36 | ecosystem: Environmental > Aquatic > Freshwater > Lake > Sediment | place: USA: Wyoming | collected... | reverse complement strand
AACATCGGGATCAGCGCGCACATCGATTCGGGCAAGACCACCCTTACCGAACGGATCCTTTACTATTGCAATAAAATCAATGTCATGCATGAAGTGAAAGGCAGGGACGGCGTCGGCGCCACCATGGATTCCATGGATCTGGAACGGGAACGCGGCATCACGATTCAATCCGCGGCCACGAACGTGGACTGGCTCGACCATTCCATCAACATCATCGATACGCCGGGGCATGTCGATTTCACCATCGAGGTCGAGCGCGCGTTGCGCGTTCTTGACGGCGCGATCCTCGTGCTCTGCGCCGTGGGCGGCGTGCAGTCGCAGTCGATCACCGTTGACCGCCAGCTCAAACGGTACAACGTCCCGAGGCTTGCCTTCGTCAATAAGGCCGACCGGGCCGGCGCCGATCCGTATCGTGTCAAAGACCAGCTCTGCGAAAAACTCGGCCACCAGGCTGTCCTCATGCAGATACCGATAGGCGCCGAAGACAAGTTCGAAGGCGTCGTCGACCTGGTGACCATGAAAGCAATCTATTTCGACGGCGAAAAGGGCGAGATCGTGCGGGAAGCGGACATTCCCGCAGGGCTTCGCGAAGAGGCGCGTTTGAAGCGCGGGGCACTCTTGGATGCGGCCACCCTGTACTCCGACGAACTGGCCATGGCCTGTCTTGAGGGCCGCGAAACGGCGGAGCAGATACGCCGCGCCATCCGTCTGGGGACCCTTTCTCTTAAACTGACGCCGGTCTTTATCGGTTCGGCGTATAAGAACAAAGGCATTCAGCCCCTGCTTGACGCCGTTGTCCATTACCTCGCCTCGCCTGCCGACCATTCGCATCACGCAATTGATTTTGACAATAACGATTCCACGGTGCCGCTGACGGCGGACCCGGCGGCACCGCACGTCTCCCTCTCGTTCAAGCTTGAAGACGGTCAGTACGGTCAGCTTACCTACATCCGTATTTATCAGGGTTCGATCAGGAAGGGACTGGAGCTGTTCAATACCCGCAGCAGACAGAGCTTCAAGGTCGGCCGCCTTATCCGCATGCATGCCGATTCAATGGAAGACATCACCGAAGCCGCCAGCGGCGATATCGTGGCGCTGTTCGGCGTCGACTGCGCCACGGGGGACACGTTCACCGGCAATGGTCTGAACCTCGGAATGACGTCGATGTACGTGCCCGAACCGGTGATTTCGCTCGCCATAAAGCCGAAGGACCGGAAATCCTTCGACGTCCTGGGCAAAGCGCTCAATAGATTTACAAAAGAAGATCCGACCTTCAGGACTTACGTTGACCCCGAATCAAGCGAGACCATCATCAAGGGCATGGGCGAGCTGCATCTGGAGATCTACATCGAACGGATGCGGCGGGAATACGGTATCGAACTCGATACCGGAATGCCGCAGGTCGCTTACCGGGAAGCCATCACCCAACGGGTCGCTTTCGACTATACCCATAAGAAACAGACCGGCGGCGCAGGGCAATATGCCCGTGTCGGCGGTCTCATGGAACCATGCGCGGACAAGGATTATGAGTTCGTTGACGATGTCAAAGGCGGGGTGATCCCGAGGGAATATATCACTTCCTGCGATAAGGGATTCCGCGCCTGCCTTGCCAAAGGGAAAGTGATCGGCTTCCCGATCGTGGGCGTGAGATGCACGATCAACGACGGCAACTGGCACCCGGTCGACTCTTCGGACATCGCCTTCCAGCTTGCCGCCATCGGCGCCTTCCGGCAGGCCTATGAAAAAGCGCGCCCCGAGATCCTCGAACCGATAATGAAAGTGTCGGCCGAAGGTCCTACCGAGTTCCAGGGTAATATTCTCGCCACGATCAACCAGCGCCGCGGCATCATTCTCAGCTCTACCGAGGAAACCAGCTTCTGCCGGGTCGATGCGGAGGTCCCGCTCTCTGAAATGTTCGGTTATTCCACGGTGCTGCGTTCGTGCACCCAGGGCAAGGCCGAATTCACCATGGAATTTCTTAAATACGGCAAAGTACCGGAGTCTGTCGCAGAAAAGCTGACAAAGGAGCTTCAGGAGAAAGAGAAGAAAAGATAGGTCCCTTGGTTCTTGCGGTTTGGTTTAATGGCAAGCGCGTCATATTTTTTTTTACAGACAATATAAGGGGTTGCATCTCAATGATCAGAAATGAACTCGTGAAACGAAGTCCGCTCCGGATACTGCAGCAATCGATGCACGGCGGCGGCCTGGGAAAGGGAAATATCGGCGTCATTGCAGCGCCCAAAGGGGTGGGTAAGACCGCCTGTCTTGTCCACCTTGCAACCGACGAACTGCTTGATGGCAGGCATGTCATCCATGTCTCTTTTGCTGCCGATACGCGTCATATCATTACATGGTATGAAGACATCTTTGATGAAATCGCAAAACGATACCATCTCGATGGTGCCAAAGAGGTTCATGATGATATAATTAAGCACAGGGTCATCATGAATTTCCGGCAGGACGGCGTTTCCGCGGGGCAGGTCCAGCGAAGCGTACGATCCATGATTAAAGACGGCAATTTCAACGCCGAGGTCGTCTTTGTTGACGGTTATGATTTAGCAAAATCCGACAGTGAGGAATTCGGCAGTTTCAAACGATTTGCCGAAGAGGCAAAGCTTGAAATCTGGTTCAGCGCTTCGGTTCAAAAAAACACGCCGCAGCCCGTTCCGGCGTTCATAGAAAGGTTTATCAACCATATAGCCGTTTTCATCGTGCTGGAACCGTGCGGCAACTATATTAATCTCAAACTGGTGAAAGATCACGAAAATGTTCCGGTCAACGACCTGCACCTCAAGCTGGACCCGCATATCCTTCTGATAGCAGAAGAGGCGGGTTGTTAGACAAAAGGGAAGGGTGGGACTGCGGTGCTCATCAAGGTTCGTTTTGTAAGCATGCTGGGCGGCGTGACGCTGCTGTATGCGGGCCCCTTCGCGTATGCCCAAACCGGCGATTTAAGTAAAGCGCTTGAACTCCAGCCGCGTGAAGAGTTTTCCTTAGAGCTCCCCAAGATGTTTGTCAGCATGGACGATGAAACCAGGGAATTCAACGGCGTGCGGATGACATTTCCTCCGGATTTCGAGGACCAGATATTCATCGGTACCTACGATGACATGTATATAAAAACCACTTCGGACGGACGCGAAAAAGTTCTCTACCGTGAGCTTCCCGAAAAGGCCGGTTTCTTCTCGAAATTTGAAGCGAAAAACATTATTAAGGTCAATAAATATTTCATTTCTGCATTGGAGGTCTTTGAGAAACTCCTGCAGAAGAACACCTGGGGCCGGTGTCTCTACTTCGATGTGTATTTCCCTCATTTCCTGTGCGGTTACTACTCTCTTATGTGTGCGGCCCGGAATTCCGATTGCGCCCTGCCGATAGGCGCCCGGGTTCCTGAACAGGAGTTTGACGTTTCCCAGAACTCGCCGAAAACGGACGCGCGGATAAACCGATGGCGGTCTTCTCCGGACACCATCATCAAACTTCGTATTTCCAGCATAGAGCTTGCGAAGCAGCTGAAGATGTGGGACAAGAATCTTGACAAGGTAAAAGATAATGAAGACGCCGCAATAGTGAAGGAACTGGAAGACGCGCTGCTGGCATTTGTCCGTGTCTATTTTGGCCTTAAGCCCCCTTCGCCGGTCGTTATCAAGAGAACCCGTACTTACTGAGTCCCCGATGGTGGTGCCGCGCAGAACGCGGTTATCACGCCGGCCGTTCGGTACGCGACCAGACGGCCGACCGTATCCCTATGAGAAATCTGAAAAAACCGAGAACCAGTGCGACATTCATCGCTAAAAAGTAAAAGACGCTCCGCGAAAAGTTCATCGGGATGATTTTGTAAAGCAGCCCTGAAGTGATAAAAAGAGTACCGGCGATAAACAATATTTTATAAAGAAGCGCGGTAGTACCTGCTGCTAATAATCCACAGGTTGCCGCGGCGATAATCATGAACATAGGCGAAAACCAGCGCGATACTTTGTGCGAGACATAGCAGAACCACGGCCAGCCGTACCCCGGGTTCAGGAAGTCAAGCAACCAGAAAAATGCCTGAAAATTGCCTGCACCGATGCGAATCCTTCTTTTGAATTCCTTTCCGACCTGCCGGGACATTTTTTCGTATGAGACGGCATCAAATTCAAACAGCATCCGGTACCCCTGTCGTATGATGTTCATCGGCATGAGAACGTCGTCGTTTGAATAGGTGTGCGGATGAAACGGTACAAACAGTTTCTTACGGATGGCGTAAAAAGAGCCGAAGGCCGAAATGGTACTGTGGAGACTGCTTTCCATTTTTTTCTGAGCCGCCTCAAAAGAGAGATAAGCGACCTCCTCGGAATTTTCAAACCCCATGGTCTGCCGGAGTGTCGCCCGCCCGCCAACGCCGCCGATTTTCGGGTCGGCAAAATGGCGCGCCAGCGAACGGACGCTCTCCGAATCCAGCATAACGTCCGCATCGGTAAAAACCAGCACCTCCGCCTCAACCTGCGGCACCAGCGCATTCAGGATTTGGGTTTTTCCGCAGCGGTACGGTGCAGCCCACACGTGAATCCGCGGATCCCTGAGTGAACGAACAATCTCCTCGGTTCGATCGGTGGAACAGTCCGAGCCTATCCACACCGAGAGTTTCCGGGCAGGGTAGTTGAGCGAAAAAATATTCTGTAATTTTATTGCGATAATATTTTCTTCATTGTAAACAGGCATCACGATCGCGACGGTCGGCAGACCTTCGGTGTCCGATGACACCGCCGCCACCCCCGACCTGTCGAGTCCCCATCGGCAGGGAGGCCTGCCGAACCACCCCGAAAGCAACCGTAACAGCACCGGGTACAGCACATATGAGTAAATTATCTCGAAGACCGATATCCAGAAGATCCAGGCCGCTATGGAGGTGATCGTCGAAGACATCATAATTTCCTTAAGTAAGTATTTTGCGAATCGAAGTGAAAGAAAAATCCTGTAAAAGCCGCGTGAGTCTCAACTCTGTTTTATCAAGGTTGCAATAGTGTCGCCACCGTTTCAGGTAAGGCAGCGGATAGCGCGGCTGCCCGGGATCCAGCTCCCAGGGGTGCAGATAAAACACGACGGGACGGCCGGCGGCAATGCACTTGCGGAACAGAAACCGCGACCATGAATAGGGGAGTATTCGAAAGTACGCTCCCCCGGTACACGGCAGCCTTTTCCCCGCTATGTCAATACAGGAAATCGGCACCTCGGTGAGATTTTTTGCGGCCGGATATCTCGTAAGGGGTACGTCGGGGAATCCGTAATCGGGATGGAATGTAATGGGAAATACCGACGAATCGTAGCGGATGCCGTATCGCTCCAGTATCTCGAAGGCCCAGCTGGTTGAGGGGGTCACGGTGAACGACGGCGCCCTGAACCCCCGGATCGGTTGCTTGACAAGAGGCTGTGTCACGGAGAGCGCACGCCGCAGGTCTTCTTCGAACGAGCGGGGATTCGTCTCGGTAAGAGGGCGGTGTTCGTAACCGTGGGTCGCTATTTCGTGGCCGCGGTTCTCGATTTCCTGAACCAGAGCCGGCAGCCGCTCGGCAACCCACCCGAGAACAAAGAAGGTAGCTTCACAGCGGTATTCATCGAAAAGGTCAAGAAGCCGCCTGAGCGGGCTTTCGAGACGCAGGGGAAGAGAGTCCCAGGAATCGCGTGAAATAATAGAACTGAGATTTTTCACGCAGAAGTATGCTTCGACATCAACGGTGAGGATATTCGTCATACTATCGTACATCCAGGTCCGATAAGTTGAATTGCCAGTTTTTTATTTGATTAATCCTTTTGTCTATTTTATCCGGTTTCAGAACTTTGCCTATCAAGTGAAGGCTTCGCGGTTCGCAGCGTATCGGCGCTTTAAAAAGATTATACACAAAAGGAATAGTGGTTCCCACGTAGAGTATGAGATCGATGTCCTGCCTTTCATTCCGCCATATATTCCTCGTTACTTCGCTCAGCCACCCGGAGGTTAATGGCCACGCATCGATTATGTACGCCGTCATTGTTGATGCTTCATCAACGGTCGTGTAAAAGGCGCACTTACCGGATTGTTCGATTTTCTTATACCGGGCCGAAGGATAGCGGTAGGTCAGGAAATCAGGAGTTATGGTTTTGGCAATAGGTCTTTCAAAGACGGACGTTGTTGACGGCCATTTCACTCCGTTAAGGATTGCGGCCGCTGATTTCGAAATAAAATCCAATCTTTTAAGCTTTGAAAACAATTTTGATACACGCAGAGGTAAAAGGTAATAGTTTAATTTTCCGATCTCATGCCAGCCGAGTATTTTCAGAAAATACTGGTACGAATTCCGGTTAGGTACCGCGTAAAGGAAATCGATGCCGTCTCCAATAAGGCCGGTAACGGCATCGTACATTCTTTTCATCACCGTAATATCTTTTCGGTAACTTTTATGAACCATCAGGTCTACCGCGCAGCCAAAAACAGCTTTTGTATTGAAAAAGTCATATTCAAAGGGGATCACCGTGAGCGCGCCTGCAATCCGGTCGGCATCATTCAGCATCAGCCCGTGATAGGAGCTGTTCCTTAAAGGAGCGGAATACTTGGTTTGTAATTGTTCGATGCTGACAGACTTGTTAAAAACTTCAATAAACAAATCTTTGATTTGTTTAAATTCTTGTATGCTGAGTTGCGATGTCGCCTTACCAAGATACTTCATCGTTGTTACTTGTTCAGTTTGTTTTCAACATAACGGATAATTTTTTCCAAATCAGTCATATCCATGATTTCTTCGGGTTCAAAAGTGATGTGGTAATGTCCTTCAAGTGCGACCATCAGATTAAGGTGCTGAAGGGAATCCCATTTTTCAAAATCGCCTTGCCTGATATCGTCGGCAATGGTCTTCTCGTCTGCCATAAAGACAGAAGCCATAATTTTTTTTATTTTATCTTTCATCTGTTTTTCCTATGTTTGAAACAATCGCATAACACGGATCGATACGGTATTCATTGTGCACTACTACGCGGTATTTCTTTGTGCCGTTCTCCTGCGATATGATTTTAAAACCGAAATTTTCATAAAACAGTTCTGTTTGCATGTTTTTACGGGTGGGCAGGTACTCCGCAAATATTTCCTTAATGTTATTCCGGTAGAGATGATTCAGCAATGCTTTCAGAAACGCATCTTCAATGCCGCGGCCTAATATCCGGCAGCTGAGCATATATGAATCAATGGTAGCCTGTGAATTTTTGCCTTTTTTAATGATACTGACGGCCGTAATACCATTATCGCCGAATTTGTCCGCTACGGATGCGCAGACCACCAAAGCGCCATTTTTTGTAAAGTTGCTGATATCGGTTTCGGTATATCGCCGGGTGGTCAAGTTGAATTGGTTTGTTTTTTGTGTGAGTTGCGCGATGCGGGAAAGGTTAAAACTGCTCACCGGCTCAATTTTTATCACCATCTCGAGGCTTTGCAGATATTCTGGTATGGAGGCAAATTTTCTGCTGTTCACTATACGGCGTGCATTTTGATGGTATTGTTCCGTTTTAATACGGTCTTCGCCGGTGATTTTGTAAATCTGAAAAAAGTCTTCGTAGACGGTCTTTAAAAAATTCTTCAGCTTATAGGGTTGGTCGGGGAAATCCGGCACCGTTACATCGGGTACCAGCTTTTTAATCATTTCGCGTTCAACGGGGTTATCATCAATAAACACCAAACTGTCGGTGCCGATGTTAAGCTCTTCAGCGATTTCGGCGATGTTGGTTGCCTTATCGGTCCAGTTGATGCGGAAAGCGACAAAATCTTCTTTCTTCAGTTCCATAGCAGGATGTTTTTCAAAAACCTCCCCTACATCGGTTTCATTGTTTTTGCTGCAGAGGGCAAGCAGGACACCGTGAGCGGCAGCTTCCCGCAGGCCTTTTTGAAAATCTTTATAGGCACTGCCCGGATAGGTGGTGCCAAGCGCGATCCCTTCAAGGCCGTCTTCACCGATGATTCCTCCCCATAAGGTATTGTCGAGATCGAGCACTATGCATTTTTTCCGCGAAGTATTAATCGCGTTAAGCTGTTTGACAAACCATTCGTGAAAAGTCCCGCTGAGAGCGGGATTAATAAGCATTTTGGATATATAGTAGTATTTCCAGTCGATCAGGGGCTTTGGGTTTGTGACTTCAGCAAATTTTGATAAGTCAATAACTTTAAAATTGCGGTGTTTTTCCGCAAGCGAGTACAGATAATTGTTATAGTCGGCAATGGACCGGGAAAGATGCCAAGAAGAGTCCTGGTACGAAACATAAAAAAACCTGTGCAATGTAAACAGAATCACCGTGGCACTGATGTTATACCCGAGAAACAGATCGAGCCTGTTTTTCAGGTTTTCAATAAATAACAGGGCCCCGTCGTCGGTGGCATCAAGAGGCAGCTGATAAAACCAGATGATTGCATCAAAATCCTGCGGGGGGATTGAAATATCATCGTATCCGCTGAATTGAGGATTTTTAAATTTTCCAAACAGCGGTTCTACGGTAAAATTTCTGTAAATAAAAAGTCGTAGATCTTCCATATTTTAGAAGATAAAAATAATACAAAACGGCAGGGTATAAAAGCTTATAAGCTTATAAGCTTTTCCAGTAACAGGTGCATCTCTTTTACTATCGGCAACATTACTTCCAAGGCGCCGGCAGCCGGAACATTGGTGATGGTAATAGTTTGGTCGGTGGCAATCCGGGGAAGACGTTTGGTAACTATTTTCAGATTTTTATCTTTGGCAGTGAGATAGCTGCAAAGATCTTCGCTTGCTTTTTTAGAGAGTGCATATTCCATCAGTTCGGCTATTTTCTCATCAATGGCAACTGAAGAAGGGTTGAATAAGACCATGGGATGAGGGTATAATTTCCTGAGAATCGTATAAGTATTATAGAGGCCGGAAACGTAAAATTTATTGAAGTTTTTGAATAATGTATTATCAAAAGCACTGCCCTTTTTGACAAAAATTTTTGGAGTGGCAAAGTAATAAATTGCCGAAAAGCGCATAGTAAGCGCTTTGAGATGCTTGATATATCTTCCAGGTTTTGTTACATCAAAAGGTATCGTTGCACAGTTTCCGTCTTGGGCAAGGATTTCGTTTTTAAGCTTTTCTGCGTCTTTAACTCCCGAAAAATAGGTAATGACCGGATACCCTCCGCCCGCAGCAATGATTTTAGCGGTAATTTCGCCGATACCTCGCGTACCTCCAATAATCAAAGCGGTATGATTATTAAGGATTCCAGGGTCTATTTTTTTTCTGACCTCGCCGAAAGAAGGCTGTTTCTGGGGCCCGGGCCGTACGAATGTTTTAATGACTCCTTTCATACTCGGCCCCATCATTTCGATATCGGCTTTCAGGAAGCGCTCGTTCACCGCCACAACCTTATAATGCGCACATGATTGTGTGGTGACGGGACAGGTGGAGTGGAGTTCAAAAGATGAAAGAACAGAGCGCAATCCGGGACATTCCATTCCGACGAGGCGGGTGAGTGAGAGCAACTCGGCGACCTGTACCGGCGCTATTACTTTTGAAATATGTGGAAAGAGCACTGCGGCCAGAGACCGAGGGCAATTTAATTCCACAATACCATTCTTATCCTTTATGTCCTGGATCGAAAGCATCGCCGGGGGCTTACCTGAATTCATCGCCAGTGCGGATATTTTAGGCAACGATTGCGGTTGAGGCGACGAAAAAGAAAAATAAGACTCGACGAGGAGGGAACCATTGTGCCCGCGTGCTTCCAGGTGATAATTTTCCGGCGCAGGTTCATCGCAGGTAAAAATGACCGGCACGTTCAGAAAAACAGGGTTCTGAAACATGCATCGTATGCTGCTGATCCAGATCTTTTTTTCCGGGCGCATTGATTTTTGAATAATTAAATCCAGCCCGTCAAGAAGAACACGGATACCGTGGACCACGACTTCCCCGAATAATTCCCGGCGGGCAACAGCAGGATCGAGATGAAGCGGATTGTAATCGCCCGACAGTTCGGCGAATTTCAGCTGGTCATCAAACGAGTATTTTTTCCCTGCAAGGGTCTTTGGCCGAGAAGCGGTCGTATTTTCCTGGAGCGGAAGGACGTCTTCGAAGCGATTCTTTACAGAGGTCATTTGTTCTTTTCATTTTCGGTAGAATAGCAGTACACGATTTCTCCAAAATAGAGCGTATGGTAGTCCTTCTCCGGATAGAGGTGTTTATATCCTTCAATAAGGTGTGAGGGATCCAGGGGTGATTTATAGACGATTCTGCATTCGAAATGGATTCCCGGGATATTGAGAACCGGTGTTTTGATCTTTTCGCCCGGGAAAATCTCCAATCCGCACTTTTTAAATTTGTCAACTTTCCGTCCTGATTGCGACCCGCAGAAATCAAGCTCCTTTCTCATATCAACAAGGGGTACGCTGACCGTAAACTCCGACGCGCGCTCGATGATGCCGAAAGTATGGCGCGTTTTGCGCACCAGCACCGTCATGATCGGCCGTCCCCAGATAAAACCGATCGATGCCCAGCCGATGGTCATGACGTTCAGGGCGTCACCTGCCTGAACGGTCAAAAAAGCGCCCTCTTGAATCTGATTCATCGCCTTCTCGGAGACGGCAAGGTAATCAACGTGCTGCATGGTCACTCCTTCCACCGGTGAATACGGTGATTACATAATTTTATTTTTGACACCATTG
>Ga0315285_10008270_pt1 | contig 10669 bp, 8 predicted proteins | sample YL17G09_36_MG_FD_203698 | JGI IMG/M metagenome (GOLD analysis project Ga0315285, IMG submission 203698) | Sediment microbial communities from Yellowstone Lake, YNP, Wyoming, USA - YL17G09_36 | ecosystem: Environmental > Aquatic > Freshwater > Lake > Sediment | place: USA: Wyoming | collected... | reverse complement strand
CCCCCGCAAGACCCGTTGTCCCCACGCGCGTGGGGGTGAACCGCGGTGGAAGCTGCCGAACCGAATTGAACGGCCGTTGTCCCCACGCGCGAGGGGGTGAACCGGCCGCAGAACGAGCGGCCACTGAATTGCCCTAGTTGTCCCCACGCGCGTGGGGGTGAACCGCTCTGTGAAAATTGCTGGCCCAGATCGCTCCAGTTGTCCCCACGCGCGTGGGGGTGAACCGCGCTGGCGAATCAACGGGCCAGAATGGCCTGGGTTGTCCCCACGCGCGTGGGGGTGAACCGGTTTTCGCGCCTTGAAATAGCTGGGCCGCATCGTTGTCCCCGCGCGCGCGCGGGTGAACCGGGATCATGGTATGGAATCGGATGTGCGCTTCCGTTGTCCCCGCGCGCGCGCGGGTGAACCGGGCGCGGGCCGCCGCCGAAGCGCAACTTGCAGCGATCAACGCACTGCCGGCGGTGCTGCTGCGGCGGGCCTTCAGTGGGGAGCTCTGATACGGACTGGCAGCGCCAGGCCCACCCAGACTGAGGTCTGTGCCACTTCGGGCGCGCGTTTTCGTGTAGGATTGCAGATAGAGGTGCCGTATGGGGCGGGAACCACGGGAAGAAGCGGTGGAGATCATCGGGACGGTGACGATGGTTTGTGTGATCGACCCTCGGGTCGCGCGGATCTCCTTCGACGGGCAGGAGATCGAAGCGCCGTTCAAGCCGGAAGACGAAGACATCGTCACTACCGCGCTCAAGCAACACGCTACGGTCAAGGTGCGCCTTCAAGGCCGCGGCTTGGTTTCAGCGCGCGGAAAGGTCCAGAAAGTCATCCAGGTGGAAAAACTGACGCTATTGCCGGCCCCCGAGCCACCGCTTGACCCGGATGCCAAGCCGATCTGGGAAGTCATTGACGAGATCATGAAGGACGTGCCGGACGAGGTGCTGGAAAAACTGCCTCGCGATGGCTCCATCAATCACGACCATTACATCTACGGGCTTCCCAAGAGAGAGCCATGAGACTGGTGTTTGGGGATACAGCGTACTGGGTGGCTCTGATCGACCGCAAGGACCAGTGGCACGCTGCGGCGCGTGCCGTTTCGCCGGCGTTGACGATGTCCAGGATTGTCACGACGGATGAAGTACTGATCGAGGTTCTTACCTTTTTCTCCTCAGTGGAGCCTCAACTTCGCGCCGCCGCGGTCCGCTTCGCCCGCCGCACGCTGCGTGACCCAGGAATCGCGGTGCTGGAGCAGACGCGCGACTCATTTCTTGCGGGTCTTGCCCTCTACGAACAGCGGCCAGACAAAGGCTACAGCCTCACCGATTGTATTTCCATGGAGGTCATGCGGCAGCACGGAATACAGGAAGTGCTGACAAACGATCGGCATTTCACGCAGGAGGGCTTTACCACTTTGTTGAAAGATGGGGACATGGCAGATCCTTGATGCCGCGCCGTCCACGGGACCGCTGGCGCGATTGGGCGGCGCCCGATGGGCCGAAGCGCACCGAACTGCAGCTTGCCACATTCGGCGCGTTCTTCGGCTTCGTCAAGACGGAGCTGATCCCGCACCTCAAAAAGCTGCGCGAGCAGCCCAATGCCACCTCGCGCCAGAAGGTGATCAGCGAAATCTTCTCGGGCGTCGAACACACCCGCATCGATACCGAGCGCAACCTGCTGGACATACTCGACAAGGTGCATGAGATCAGCTCGGAAGCGGTGGACCCTACCCACGTCTTTACGCTCTCGCAGGTCTACGAGGGCCTGCTGCTGAAAATGGGCGAGAAGGGCAACGACGGCGGTCAGTTCTTCACCCCGCGCGAGGTCATCCGCGCCATGGTCCGGGTGATCGACCCCAAGATCGGCGAAACGGTCTACGACCCCGCAGGAACACTTCATTGCAGTAGTGGCCGCCGCTGCCGTCGGAAGGCGCCTATCCGCTGCTTCCCCGGCCGGCATTCTGGGCCGGCGTGGTGGCAGTCGTGCTGGTGGCCATCAACGTGGTGCTTTGGTAGTGGCTCTGTGGTGAATCCCAACTGTTTTTGATCGAATCGATAACAAAGCTGAAACGAGCGAAGGGGCGAGACCCGTCTCTGATAGCAAGGAGTTGTCGACCATGGTAGCACTGGCAGTGATCGGCGGCTTGGCGCTGGCCGGGTATGGCTTGGCCCGGATCCGCGCGGCGCGGAACGAAAACAGGACGCACGTCCAGAGGATCTTCTACTCTTAGCCATCCGGCCGCACGCTCCGCGGAATACCGGAACGGCGGCCGTGCTTTGCGCTGTGCAGACCCGCACTTGGGGTATAATGGGGTCCCCGAGGAAGAGGGGACTGATTCTGCCTTTGATGTTTGTATTGACTTTGGATTGCTTCCAACGCGTGGGCGTTTAATGAACGTGGCGCGTTGGGAGCAATTCAGACCAGGGGCTGCAGGCTGGAGGACGCTTCCAGCCGGCAGCTTTTTGCATTTAGAACAGAAAAGGGGCGCACTTTGCGCCCCTTTCGACCTCCAGCCTCCGGTCTCCAGCCTCCAGCCGTCAATCCCGGTAGGTGACGCCTTCCATGAAGGCGCGCAGCTTGCGGCTGCGGCTGGGGTGGCGGAGTTTGCGCAGGGCCTTGGCCTCGATCTGGCGGATGCGCTCGCGGGTGACCGCGAAGCTCTGGCCCACTTCCTCCAGGGTGTGCTCGCTGCCGTCGTCCAGCCCGAAGCGCATCTTAATCACCTTCTCCTCCCGCGGCGTCAGGGTCTTCAAGACCGAATCGGTCTGCTCCCTGAGGTTCAGGTTGATGACGGCCTCGGCCGGGGAAACCACGCCGCGGTCCTCGATGAAGTCGCCCAGGTGCGAATCTTCCTCCTCGCCGATGGGGGTTTCCAGCGAGATCGGTTCCTGGGCGATCTTCATGACCTTGCGGACCTTGGCCACCGGGATGTCCATGCGCTTGCCGATCTCCTCGCTGGTGGGCTCCCGGCCGTACTCCTGCACAAGCTGCCGCGAGGTGCGGACCAGCTTGTTGATGGTCTCGATCATGTGCACCGGGATGCGGATGGTGCGCGCCTGGTCGGCGATGGCCCGGGTAATGGCCTGGCGGATCCACCAGGTGGCGTAGGTGGAGAACTTGTAGCCGCGCCGGTACTCGAATTTGTCGACTGCCTTCATCAGGCCGATGTTGCCCTCCTGGATCAGGTCCAGGAACTGGAGGCCGCGGTTGGTGTACTTCTTGGCGATGGAGACCACCAGGCGGAGGTTGGCCTCGATCAGCTCGCGCTTGGCGGCTTCGGCTTCCTGCTCGCCGCGCATGATGATTTGCAGCGTACGCCGCAGATCGCCGGCCGAGGCCCCCGCCTCGTCCTCCACCTTGCTGACCCTGGCCCTGAGCAAGCGCATCTCGCGCCGCATCTCCCGGACCTCGTCCTCGCGCCGGGTGATTTCCAGCTTCTTCTCCATGCGGGCGATGTCGCGCTCCAGTGGGCGAAGCTGGTCCACCACCCGGTGGATGCGCTCGATCAGCCGCTTGCGCTCCATGTGGGTGAATTCGATGGCCCGAATCTTCCGGGAAATGGCCACCCGCACCCGGGCCAGCGCGTACCGGTAGCGGCGATACTCGCGAGGCTTCTTGGCCCGCGACACGGCGCCCAGCTTCTCGCGCAACTGCACGCTCCGCCGGTAAAGCTTGCCGACCTCCTCGATCCCCCCCAGGACTTCGTTGAGGCGCTCCTGGATGCGCTCCTCGGTCAATTCATCGTCGTTGAAGACCACCACGCCCTTGATCGAACGGACTCCCTGGCGCAGATCATCACTGAGCCGCACGGCCTCCTGGATGACCACCGGGGAACGCGACATGGCCTTCAGCACGTTGTTCTGGCCGCGCTCGATGCGCTTGGCGATTTCCACTTCGCCCTCGCGGGTGAGCAGCGGAACGGTGCCCATCTCGCGCAGGTACATGCGGACCGGGTCGTTGGTTTTCTCCAGGGCCCCGGGGGTGAGGTCCAGTTCGACCTCCTCGTCCTCGACTTTCTTCTCAAAGTCGAGCGTTTCCTCCCCCAGCTTCGGCTCGCCTTCGATCACTTCCATTCCGGCGTTGCCGAACGTGGCCAGAAGGTCGTCTACTTCATCGACGCCCGTGGCCTCGGCAGGGAGCACCTCGCCCGCGCCGTCGTAAAGCAGGTAGCCCTTGCCCTTGCCGCTGTTTATGAGTTGTCTTACCTGATCGTATTTGTCTTCGGTGGCCAACGCTGGCTCCTCTGGGACCCCCACTTTGCGCCTTATCGCCGTACTATGAAGAAATTAGACGTGGCCGAGCCCCACCGGGCTCGGGACGGCAAAGCTCCCCTTTATGATGTAGATGCCTACACGCCGACACAGGTTTCCAAAAAATGAGGGAATCAACCATTTTACACCACAAATCCGCGGCGGTTGTCAAGGGAAAAGCGCGACCGGGTGACAGGGGGAGAACGGGCGCCTTGCTTATGTGGGGCTGTCCCCCAAGCGTGCCAGGTCCGCGTCTATTTGCCGGATTTCCAAGGCGATGCGGGCCTGTTCCTGCGGTGACCCGGCGGCGGCCAATTCCTGCTTCCTCTGCTCTCGAATGCGGCGCAATTCTTTGTAGCGCCGCAGATCTTCGATGTAGCGCCGCGCTTTCTCCACCGAAATCAGCTCCACGGCTTCCTGGTGGATCAAGTCGGCCAGGCGCGCGCGGTCGGCGGGCTCCAGACGGTCCAGCAAGGCGGCCACGTCCAGGCGCTCGCCGGCCGGCAAATCCATGTTGGCCAGGGTGACGAAAATGGGCCGCGCGGGCCACTCACTCCACAACTCGGCCTCCGCCAGGGCGGCGAGCAGCTCGCGTCTGGATTCCGGCGACTCGAGAATAACGCGGAGCAGCTCCTTCTCGTATTGCGAGACGCCGCCGGCGTGCGGGAGGGTCGGCAGACGCCGCTCGGCCGCCGCCGCCGCCATTTGGCGGCCCACCACCTGGCGCTCCAGGCCCAGGCGGTCGGCCAGGTCTTTGGCCATTTCGGAGCGCTCCATGGCGTCGGGGAGCCTGTTCACGTACTGCAGGACGTGGTTGGCCGCGTCGGCGCGGCCCGCCGGCGTTCCCAGATCGAATTGGGAGCGCACCCGCTCGATCAGGAAGTCGAAAAACGAGGGCGCGCGCCCCAATGCGGTCCCATAGGCCTCTACTCCGCGGGCCTTGATGTACTCGTCCGGATCCAGCCCCGCGGGCAGGGCCAGCACCTGAACCTGCAGATCCTCTTCCAGCAAGGTGGCCAGCGACCGCTCGGTGGCGGCCCTGCCGGCGGCGTCCGGGTCGTAGTTGACCACTACCGTTTTCACCAAGGGCGAGAGGGCCTTGACGTGCAGCAGGTTCAGCGCCGTGCCGCAACTGGCCACCACGTTCTTCACCCCCGCCGAGAAGACGGCGATGGCGTCCATGTAACCCTCCACCAGCACCACGCGCTTCTCCTGCCGCATGGTCTCGCGCGCCCGGTGGAGATTAAACAGCACCCGGCTCTTGTGATAGATGGGGGTTTCGGAAGAATTCAGGTACTTGGGCTGGTCCTCGTCGCTCAGGGCGCGGCCGCCGAAGGCGATCACTTTGCCCGCTTCGTTGGCGATGGGAAACATCAGCCGGCCGCGAAAGCGGTCAAACCAGCCTCCCGACTCGCGCTTCAGGACCAGGCCGCAGGCTTCCAGCCCCTCGGCCGGGTACTTGCCCTCCAACAACCGGGTAAGCGCGCTGCCTGGCGCCGGGGCGTATCCCAGGCGGAATTCGGCGATCATTTCCGGGGAAACGCCGCGGCGCTCCAGGTAACCGCGGGCCGCGGCGCCTTCGGCGGCCTGAAGCTGCCGCTGGAACAGGGCCGCGGCCGCCTCGTGCATCTCGTACAGCGCCGCGCGCAGCCGCGCCTCGGCATCGGCCTCCGGGCCGCTGCGGCGGGGAATGGGGATGCCGGCGCGCTCGGCCAGCGCCCGCAGCGCCTCGGGGAACGTCAGGCTGTCCATCTTCATCACGAACTTGAAAACGTCGCCGGACTCCCCGCAGCCGAAGCAGTGATAGAACTGCATGCCGGCGTGGACCGAGAACGACGGGGTCTTTTCCTGGTGGAAGGGGCACAGTCCCAGGTAACGGTTGCTGCCGGATTTCTTCAGGCGCACGCGCTCGCCCACCACCCGCACGATGTCGGTGGCCTGCTTGACCTGGTAGGCGAAATCCCCGGGCTGCGCCATGGCTGCTTATCTTATCAGTCCGGGGAGGGATTGGAACGCAGGGGAGGCTGGACCCGCTCGAACCAGTTCCGGGGGCCCTGCGACACCTGCGATGAGGCCGTGGTCGGCCGGCCGCTGATGACCGGCGGTTGCCGGCGAAAATTTCATTAGAAACCGCTTGAAAGTAACTGCCAGCGGCATCATGAACGTGGTGCTCAAGACCGGCACCAGCGCCCACCATGGGACCATATATGAGTTCATGCGCAGGACCTCGCTGGACGCCAATACCTTCCAGAACAACGCGGGCCGGCGACAGATGTTGAGCTTGCAGCTTTCGCCCGGGACCCTGTTGTGGTGAGACAGCATTGGGGAGCCAGCGTTCTCACAGCGGGAGGCGGGTGGCTGTATAATCCATGGTGCCCTGGAGGCCAAAACGGAAATCCCGGCTAGGATGAACATCAACGCCACAGGAAAGGGGTGGGTGTATGAGGCATTTGGCAGCGCTCCTCCTTCTGAGCGGGCTGGTGCTAGCTCAACAGGATCCGCGTGGGCGGATTGAAGGCCAGGTCACGGATTCGACCGGAGCAGTGGTGCCGCGCGCGACTCTCAAGGCGACCAACTCCGAGACGGGGGTCACCACTCAAACTTTCAGCAATCAGCATGGTGTCTACGAGATTCCGTATCTGAATCCGGGAACCTACCGGCTGGAGGCGGAGGTGGTCGGCTTCAAGCATTGGGTGCGGCCTGTGGTCGAGGTGCGTACCGGTGAACGGTTGCGCATCGATCTCCGGCTCGAAGTAGGAAACGTCGCGGAATCGATCGAAGTGAAGGCCGAGACGCCGGTGCTCGAAAGCGTCAGCAGCACGGTGGGGCAGGTCATCACTTCGAAGCAGACATCCGAGCTCCCGCTGCGCGGTGGCAGTCTCGCCTGGCTCTACAGTATGGCTCCAGGGGTGATACTGCCCGGCCTGCCTGCCGGCGGTCCCTGGAACATCGAGCAGGCTTCCGCGGCACGCGTGGCCGGCGGGGGGCTAGGCAGCTTCGATTTCAACCTCGATGGCGTCAGCAGCAATTCGTACGGCGGGCGCACGGCGTTTGTTCCTCCGCCGGACATGGTACAGGAACTGCGCATCGATACCACCAGCTACGACGCGGCCATCGGCCACTCCACGGGCGGTGCAGTCAACATCAGCCTCAAGAGCGGGACGAACAGTCTTCACGGGACGGCCGGCGTCTGGGCGGCCAAGGGTCCGATGGTGACGCGGAACCTGTTCCTGAACAAGTTCATCTTCGATCCGAACACCGGGCCAGTGACGCCGCAGAAGATTGAGGACAACACACCGATCGATAGCTGGTGGCGGAACAGCTTTGCCGTCGGCGGGCCACTCGTGCTGCCGAAGATTTACAAGGGGCGGAACAAGACATTCTGGATGTTCGGTTATCAGGGACACAACCGCGCGCAGCCGGTGCAACAGACGGTGAGTGTCCCGACCGAAGCGCAGCGCAATGGCGACTTCTCGGCCTTGTTGCGGCTGGGGTCGCAGTACCAGATTTACGATCCGTACACCATCGCGGCTTCGGGGTCACGGTTCACGCGTCAGCCGCTGGCGGGCAATATCATTCCGGCCAGCCGCATCGATCCGGGCGCACGCCTGATCCTCAAGTACTTCCCACTGCCGAACAGCCCCGGCACAGCCGACGGCCAGCAGAATTTTACGGTTCCGACACCGAAGACCCAAATCATGCACTCGCCGGTGGTTCGGATCGATCACAACTTCAGCGATCGGGAACGATTGTTCTTTCGCTATTCCCATACGGATTTTTCGGGCCAGTTCGACCGCTACGTCAAGGACAGTACCGTACGTGGCCGTACCCGCCAACGGCCCCATCGGGGCGCCGCGCTTGACAACGTCTGGGTGATCTCGCCCCAATGGGTTCTCGATTCGCGTTACGGCTTCACGTGGTTTCGGGAGGTTCAGTCCTTTAACAATATTGGCTTCGACCTGAAGCAGTTCGGCTTCCCGTCAAGCCTGATCGCGCAACTCGACCCGCAGGCCATCTCGTTCCCGCAGGTCGTCGTCAGCGGGTTGCTGCAATTGGGGAACGACGGCGGGTTCCGCCAGACGTATTATTCACATAGCCTGCTCAATACCTTGAGTTGGACGAAGGGCCTGCACGCCATCCGGTTCGGCGCCGACACGCGCCTTCTCTACGACAACAGCTACACCTACGGCAACGTCTCTCCGCGAATGAATTTCGATCCGGCCTACACGCGCGGGCCGCTGGACAACTCGACGGCTGCGCCTTTCGGGCAGGGACTCGCGAGCATGATGTTCGGCATCCCGACCGGCGGCTTCATCGATCTCAACGATTCGCGCGCGGAATCGAGCCGGTTCCACGCTTTTTTCGTGCAAAACGACTGGCGCATCACCCGGAAACTGACGCTCAATCTGGGTTGGCGCTGGGAGATCGAAACGCCGACCAAAGAGCGGTACAACCGAGGCACGCGCGATTTCGATTTCGCGACCCCCAGCCCCATCGAGGCGCAGGCACGCGCCCAGTATGCCCGGGCAACGATTCCCGAAATTCCCGCCAGCGCCTTTCGTACCCTTGGCGGCGTCACGTTCCTCGGCGCAGGCGGCAATCCTCGCACCATCCGCGACCCCTACTACCGTGCGATCATGCCGCGCCTCGGATTCGCCTACCAGCTCACGCCGCGAAGCGTCATTCGAGCGGGGTACGGAATTTTCTACTCGCTGCTCGGCGCGGACTTCTCCGATGTCTCGCAACCGGGATTCAGCCAGCGCACCAATATTGTTCCCACCAACAATAACGGGATCAATTATGTCGCATCCATTGCGAATCCGTTTCCCAGCGAACTTGAGAAACCGAAGGGCGCCTCATCCGGGCTGCTGACGTTCCTCGGGCGCTCGCCGGGCTTTTTCTCGCCGGATGGACGCCGGCCCTATACGCAACGCTGGAACTTCAATATCCAGTTCGAGCCGATGCAGCGGACGGTGCTGGAATTGGGCTACATGGGCAGCCGCTCGGTGCGTCAGCCGGTCAGCACGAACTTCAACGCCGTGCCGGCGAAATACCTGAGCACCTCACCGGTGCGCGATCAGGCAATTATCGATGCGCTTTCGAGTAATGTCGCGAATCCGTTCCGAGGATTGGACGGATTCCAGGGTGCGGGACTTTACACGGCACAGAACACGACGCGTAGTCAGTTGCTGCGGCCTTACCCGCATTTCACGGACCTGAATGCCAGTCTGCCGGCTGGTTTCTCGTGGTATCACGGATTCACGGCGCGACTGGATCGGCGGTTTGCACGCGGCTTCCTGCTTCAGGCCAACTACACGTGGTCGTCAACCATGGAAGCAGTGACGTACCTGAATGATACGGACCGTTCTCCGTACCGTGTCGTTTCCGATCTCGACCGGCCGCAGCGGCTCACGGTAAGCGGGGTATGGGAATTGCCGTTCGGGAGAGGACGGTACCTGCTCAAAGCCATTTCTGGTTGGGCGGACCAGGTGGTCGGCGGCTGGCAGGTGCAGGCCATCTACAACGCGCAGATGGGCGCCCCCCTTGCGTTCGGCAACGTCATATACAACGGCACGTACGATCAGATGGTTTTGCCGGCGAACCAGCAATCCCTGGATCGGTGGTTCAACACCGACGGATTTGAAAAGAACAGCCGGAATCAGCTCGGAAGCAATATCCGCAGCTTCCCGCTGCGGATCCGCGGCGTGCGTGAGCCAGGAATCAATCTTTGGGATCTGAGTGCTTTCAAGAATTTCCGCGTTCGTGAAGGAATCAAGCTGCAACTGCGCGGTGAAGCGGAAGGGGCACTAAACCATCCAAACCTGGGGACGCCGAACACGACTCCGACCAGCACATTGTTCGGATCGATCACGGCAACCTCCAGCGGAGAAGGCGAGAGAAGGCTCTTTGTGGGGTTGAAAGTTATTTTCTAAAGGGATTGGAACGCAGGGGAGGCTGGAGGCTGGACCCGCTCGAACCAGTTCGGGGGGCCTGCGACACCCGCCATGAGGCCGCGGTCGGCCGGCCGCTGATGACCGGCGGCGGCCGCCAAAAATTTCATAAGAAACCGCTTGAAAGCAACCCCGAGCGGGTCTATAGTCCCCCGCAGGAGGAGGCCATGCGGACAAGTCTACGAATCTGCCTATTTTTGGCAGTCTGTTCTTTGCTTTTCTCGGGCTTCGTTTGCGCGCAGGAATTCCGCGCCACCATCTCGGGGCACGTTCTTGACGCCAGTGGCGCGGCAGTCCCTAACGTCAAAATCGAGGCCGTCAACGTGGGCACCAATGAAATCACGACGGCGACCAGCGATGCCGGCGGAGCCTACACCATCCCGTTCCTGCGCCCGGGCACCTACAAGGTGACGGCGACGGTCGCGGGATTCAAACAGGCGGTGCACGACAACGTCATCCTGGAAGCCGCCAAGGTCCTGG
>Ga0315285_10008268_pt1 | contig 10672 bp, 8 predicted proteins | sample YL17G09_36_MG_FD_203698 | JGI IMG/M metagenome (GOLD analysis project Ga0315285, IMG submission 203698) | Sediment microbial communities from Yellowstone Lake, YNP, Wyoming, USA - YL17G09_36 | ecosystem: Environmental > Aquatic > Freshwater > Lake > Sediment | place: USA: Wyoming | collected... | reverse complement strand
GATTCAATTAAGATACCAACAGGTTTTATTCCATTATATAATGATCTTGAAAGGTTGTTTAAAGATGTCTTAGATAAAAACTATTCAAAAGAAGATTATGTTAAGCAATTCTCTGTTAGAATTCCTGAAAATCTAGCAAAAATTGAACGTATGAAAAATATATTTACAACCAGAGTTCTTGATACACCTGAAATAGTTTTTAAGGTTTTAAATGAACAGCAAAAAAGATTAATATCAGCAAAAAATCAATTTGGGGATTATATTTCACCAGATAGTTTTTAAGATAAGAAATTGTTTTTCTTAAAATTATAGTAAAAATGCATTTTAGGTATTATTATATAATATATATTTAGTTAATAATTAATTAGTAAATAATTTTTAAAATAAATTTGATGGCTCCTGTAGGGTTTACAGGAGCCTTTGTACCTCTATGTCGTCAAATCTGGATCATATTTTTTCACCGATTCTCCTTAAGTAGAAGTAATTATTAGTAACTATGATTTAAATTAAATAATTTTCTTTTTAAAGAATATTATTTTAGTATTACAAATCTTAGAATTGCAGCTTTAACTTTAAGATATTATTGAATTTTATCAATAAATTAACACAAAGGAATAGTAAGACTTCCAAAAGGCATTACAATGATATTTGTTTTCTTACCTTTTGATTTTATCGATATAATAGCATCATCTACTGCCTTTTGAATATTAGAATATGGTTTTAACATGGCTTTTTTAACAATAGCATCATCCAAATCGGTAACCGCCCAGATTTGAGCTTTCATACCAAGTTCCGCTATTTTAACAGCTTTATGATACCCTAGCTTGTAATCCTCGCCAAGAACATCAAAAAGCTTTTTCGGGGTATCAGCCTTGCATAACAAATCTAAAAAAGTGTTATCTCCAACACCCTTACGACACTTTGATACAATTATAATAATACCATCATCCTCCAGTGCTAGTTTACCATTATCAAGAGCCTTTTGGGATTGATAAAAATCAATATCCATTGGATAAGGTGCAACCGTGATTACAATGTTTCCTTTCTTCTTTAGTGCGACACAATAGATCTGATTACAATATTTAATAGCAGCATTAAATGATTCATGTAAATTACCAGCTATAGCAGCAAACAACTTATTATCAGTAGATAAAACAGTCTGGATTGAAAAAACATTCAAGTCTTTTAAAAAATTTACTGCATCTACCATATCCTCATGAACTGGATTGCCATCCAGTGCAAGAGAACATGCTTTGTCACTTAAGGCAAACTTATGGTTCATCTCGACTGTTTTAAAAGAGGCCACACCTGGAAGAAACGACTTTCTACCACCAGTGTAACCAGCGAAATAATGTGGTTCAACACTTCCAATAATCAGAATGTTTTTGTATTCTGGAATCAGCTTGTTGATGTATATTTCGGTTCCTCTCTTTGTTTTACCTATGTAGGTCATATCCTCAGCCTTACGAGCATCATGAACATAGATTTGTTTTTTAAAAGAGTCATAAGTTTTTCCAAAAATAAACCTGCGTTCTTCTTCAGTTGGTGCTCTATGTGTACCAGTCGCTATAATAAATTTAACATTAGGATGAGCTGATAGAATTGGAAAAATGTAATCTAGTATTTTTGAGGTTGGTGTAGGTCTTGTCGCGTCGTTAACAATTACAAGTAACTTTTTAGATTCCGATATAAATTCTTTAAAAGAAACACAATTAATTGGATTATCTAAAGCGTTTTTGATTATTTTATTTTGATTTTTAATTTCCACTTTATTTGGCATCAATATATTAAATGGTTCAGAAATGTTAATTTTGATTTTTTCTTTTCCATATGGAATGTCAACTTGCATCTGAATTCTCCAGCGGTTAATTCATATCTTTTTTCTGTTGTGAATATACTAATTACCTAATATATTAATATTATTCGTTATATTACCCGGCAGATGAGAAACTTCCAGGTTGCAATCATCGGAGGAGGCGTTATAGGCTCAGCAATAGCATGGGAGTTATCAAAATATAAACTCGACGTAGTTGTTTTTGAAAAAGAAAGTGATGTATCATATGGTACAAGTAAGGCTAATAGTGGAGTAATACACAGCGGGATAAATTCTCCTCCTTTTTCTCTTAAGGCTCATTTTTGTGTCGAGGGCAATAATATGTTTCGGTCAGAGGAGCATTCTTTTGATTTTCCCATAAAATGGATTGGAAAATATGTAATTGCAAAAAATGAAGAAGAAACAGAGGAACTAGAAAGACTAAAAAAAGTTGGAAATCAAAACGGCGTCCCTGGTTTGGAAATAAAAGATGGAAAAGATGTTAAAACAAAAGAACCTAATATCTCTTGTTACAAAGCTCTATGGGTTCCCACTGCAGGAATTATATCCTCATATGAACTTACAATGAGTTTTGCTGAAAATGCTCAAGTAAACAAAGTAAATTTTTTACTTGAAACAAAGGTAACTGATTTACAGAAAAAAGAGGATAATTTTTGTATTAAAACAAATAAGGGTAGCTTTCAATCTCAAATACTAGTAAACGCTGCAGGTTTGAACTGCAGAGAAATAGTTTCAATGCTTGAAAAACCAGATTTCAATGTTTATCCTTGCAGGGGAGAGTACCTTGTTTTAGATAAAAACTACAGCAGTTTAATTAACTCTATGATTTACCCTGTTCCACCAAAAGAACTAGGCGTTTTAGGTGTTCATATAACTCCAACAATTGAAGGTAATATCCTTCTTGGCCCCAGTGCTGAGTTTATTGATGATCCTGATGATAAAAGAACAACAAAAGAAATGATGAAGACATTGTTTTGTGAAGCAAAAGAAATAATCCCGGCCCTACCAGAAAAAGCAGTAATCAATGCATATTCAGGAATTAGATGTAAATTAGCCTCACCAGAACAAGGTGGATTAGCTGATTACAGAATGGAAGAAAGTAAACAAACACCTTGTTTTATAAATCTTTTAGGAATAGAGTCACCTGGTCTTACTGCTGCCCCAGCTATTGCAAAAGAAATAACAAAGATGATATCAAAACATATTGAGTTGAAAACTAAAACTGATTTTAAGATAAAAAAAATAAAGAAAAAACGTTTTGCTGAGATGAATTCAAAAGAACAATCAGATCTGATTAATAAAGACAAACGATGGGGTAGAATTGTTTGTAGGTGTGAACAAGTTACTGAAGCAGAAGTTATAAAAGCTCTTTCTAATCCTATTGGAGCGCAAACATTGTCTTCTGTAAAATATCGTTGTAGAGCTGGAATGGGTAGATGCCAGGGTGGTTTTTGCACTCAACATATAATAAGAATTATGGACGAACAATTCAAAATAGATGTTAATAAAATGAAACTAAAATCATCAAATTCAAATCTATTTTTTGATAGAACAAGGAAGAAAGAAAATGATTAACCTAAATGCTGATGTTGCAGTTATTGGCGGTGGACCAGCTGGTCTTGCCGCTGCTGTTTCAGCTCATGATAATGGTGCAAAAAATGTAATAGTACTTGATAGAAACAATTGGCTAGGTGGTATTTTACCTCAATGTATTCATGATGGTTTTGGTGTGGAAGAAACAGGCTCTTCTATGACAGGACCTGAGTATGCTGATATGTACATTAAAACTGCTAAAAAACTAGGGATAACCTTCATGAATGAAACCATGGTTTTAAAATTTGATAAAAATAAAAAGATTATCGCGGTGAACAAAAAAGGATTATATGAAATTAATGCAAAATCTATAGTTCTAGCTATGGGCTGTAGAGAAAAAACAAGATGGAATGTATTGATACCTGGTGATAGACCAAGTGGTATTTATACAGCTGGTGTAGCTCAGGCTTTCATCAATCTTTATAACATAATGGTTGGAAAAAACGTAGTAATCCTTGGATCTGGTGATGTTGGACTTATTATGGCACGTCGTTTTAAATTTGAAGGTGCTAACGTTTTAGGAGTTGTTGAAATTCTGCCTTATGCAAGTGGATTACCTAGAAACATTGTCCAATGTTTAGATGACTATGATATTCCACTTTTCTTGAAACATACTGTTACATACATTAAAGGTAGAGAAAGATTGGAAAGTGTAACTATTGCACAAGTCGACGAAAAAATGAACATTATCAAAGGAACTGAACAAGATATTATTTGTGATACCCTTCTTCTTTCACTGGGTTTAATTCCTGAAAATGAACTGTCAAAAAATGTTGGTATTGAAATTGATACTGTAACAGGTGGACCAATAGTTAATCAAAATTTTGAAACTTCAATTCCTGGTATATTTGCGTGTGGGAATTGCCTGCAAGTTTACGATACTGTTGATGTACTAGCAATAGATGCAAAGATTGCTGGAAAAAATGCTGTGAAAAGTGCAACTAAACATAAAAAAGTTAATATCAATGTTAAAGCAGGTAAAGGAATCCGATATGTTGTTCCTCAGAAAATAAATGAACCGGGTAAGATACATTTTACACTAAGAGTTGAAAAACCATATGGGTCTTCTACACTTATTGTGATTGCAGGTGATAAAGAACTTTTGAAAAAAAAACTGCCATGGGCAAACCCTGCAAATATGATTGGATTTGATGTCAATGTTTCTGATGAGCTAGTAAAATCTATTGATAATTTAGAGGTGTTGCTTGATGGCCAATGAAAAAAAAATAACTTGCATTGTTTGCCCTATTAGTTGTAAAATTTTTGTTAAAACCGATGGAACGCATCTTGAATTAATTGATGGTAATAAATGTAAAAAGGGAATTGAATATGTAAGAAATGAAGCTCTAGATCCTAGAAGAATGCTTACTTCTTTAGTTCTTATAAAAAATGGAAAATGGCCACTTGTTAGTGTAAAAAGCTCTCAGCCTGTTCCAAAGAATCAGGTTTTTTCTATTTTAAAAGAAATAAAGAAAACTACAGTTAGTGCCCCTGTAAAATCAGGTCAAATAATAATTAAAAACGTTGCTAATACAAATATTGATATCATAGCAACGAAATCTATTGAAAAATCAAAAAATGATTAACAATAACTCCATTTTATTTTCTAACAAATCCTTTCATAGAAATACTATTTGAATCTTTGAATTGATTGAAAAAAACAATATATTTCAGAAGAACTAGGGATAAAAGAATTAACACTTTGAGAAATCAAGACCAGAATGTGGAAACTAAATCATCATCCAAATATGCAATGATTTAATTTTTCTTTTTAAGATCATACTCTACTTTGTATTCTCCAGGGTCACCTTCAGTTATTTTGAAATGTTTTTCTTGACATAATGATAACATTGGAACATTATCCTTCATTACAACACCGTTGAGTTTTTTAAGTCCTTTATCTTTCGCTATTTCAATAGTGTAGTCAATGAATTCTGAACCAAGCCCCAATCGTTGCCATTTATCTGTTACAACTAATGCATATTCTGCTTCGTCTGCACTCCCTGGTTTTAGAATAATCCTAGTTACACCTAAGAATCTACGTTTATCTTTTTCTTTTATCTCTGCAACAATTGCAATCTCTCGATCGTAATCGATGTTACAATATCGTGTTCTCATCTCATGCGGTGTATCTTTTATTATTCTGAAAAATCTGAATCTTACGGTTTCCTGTGAAAAAGTCTGGAACATGTCCAACCATAAAAGTTCGTCTTCTGGTTTTATAGGTCTAAACAGTACTTCTGTTCCGTCTTTTAGTTTTACCTTTTTAATATATCTGGTAGGATAGGGCGTTACAATGAGATGTGGTTTGTCTTTCCAGTTATTATCCAGAATTATCCTTGCATCAACAGCAATAAGCTCATCACCTAATGCTATTAATGGATTGATATCTAACTCTTGTATTTCGGGATTATCTATTATTAGTTGTGAAAAATTAACCATGGTTTCTTCGACTTTTTGCATATTTACTGGTGGAAGTCCTCTAAAGCCTTTTAAAAGTTCATAGGCTTTTGTTTTTTCTATGATACGGTGTGCTAATACTTGATTAAGTGGTGGAAATCCAATAGATCTATCTTTAAATAATTCAGTATATATTCCCCCCATACCAAATAAAATTGTTGATCCAAAAATTGAATCTTTTTTGCTACCAAGAATTAATTCATAACCTTTATTTTTTATCATTTTCTGAATTGTTACTCCTTTAATTTTCGCTTTAGGAACTTTTTGCTTAACTTGTTTTATCATGTTATCAAAAGCTTTTTTAACATCATCTTTGGATTGTAAATCTAAAATAACACCGCCAACATCGCTTTTGTGTGTTATATCTGGAGAATAAATTTTCATGACTACAGGATAACCAATCTTTTCGGCAATTTGTACAGCTTTTGTTTCTGATTCAGCAATGATTGGAGTTGTAGTTTTTATATTGTATAATTCAAGGAGTGTTTTTGATTCATTTTCATAAAGTAAATTTCTTTTTTCTTTTATTGCATACTTCAAAATATCATTAGCTATTTCTTTACGTGATGAAGATGTTTCTATATCTAATTCTTCAGGTGTTTCAAAAAGAAGCGCTAGATTACGAGAATAACGGTAAAGATACATGTATGCTTCCACTGCTTCTTCAGGTGTTGGATAAGTTGGAACGTTATTTTTATTAAGAATTTGTCTTGCATAATAGACACTTTCTTCGCCTAAAAAAGAGGTTATTATTGGTTTAGTTGATTTTTTTATTAAATCAATCATTCTTTCTGCAAGAATCCTTGGACTTGCCATTACTTGTGGAACACACAAAATCAATAATCCATCAATATTTTTATCAGTCAGACAAATTTCTATTGTTTTTTGATATCTGTCTTCATCAGCATCTCCTAAAATATCAATGGGATTTCCTCTACTCCAATATGGAGGAAGAATTTTATTGAGTTTTTCTATTGTTTCTGCAGATAGTTGTGCTAGTTTTCCACCTTGTTCAATCACAGAGTCAGTGGCAAGCACACCCGGACCACCTGCATTTGTAATAATTGCAAGATTAGGACCAGTAGGTCTAGGTTGTTTTGCTAGAATAGATGAGCAACCAAATAAATCATCAATTTCTTTAACACGTACAATTCCCGCTCGTTTAAATGCTGCATCATAGATGGCATCTTCACCAGCCAGCGCACCAGTATGAGATGATGCAGCTTTCGCACCTTCAGAAAACCTTCCAGATTTAATCACAACAATAGGTTTCGCCCGTGAAAAACTTTTAGCAGCACTCATAAATTTTTTTGCATTAGTTATTGATTCAACATAAAGAAGTATACTCCGAGTATACATATCCATTCCAAAGTAATCTATGAGATCACCAAAATCTACATCAAGCATTGAACCAACTGATACAAACGCACTGAAACCTACATTTGTAAAAGCTGCCCAATCAAGTATAGCACCACATATGGCTCCACTTTGAGAAAATAGAGCAATATTACCTTTTCCAGGCATTGAGGCAGCAAAAGTAGCGTTTAGATTCAGATGTGGAATTGTTATTCCTACACAATTAGGACCAATAATCCTTAAACCATATTTCTTTTTAATATCATAAAGTTTTTTTTCTAATTTTAATCCTTCATCACCGATTTCTTTAAAACCTGCTGAAATAATTATTATTCCTTTAATGCCTCTTTTTCCGCACTGTTCAAGGATATCAGGTACTGTGCTAGATGGAGTTGAAATAATAGCAAGGTCAACAATCTTTGGTAAATCCTTAACTGTTGGATAAGCCTGCACACCTTGGATACTCTCATGACTTGGATTTACTGGGTATACAACACCTTCATAACCTGACCCAATGAGATTTCGAAAAATTCTATATCCCGCAGATCCAGCTTTGTTTGAAGCCCCAATAACAGCTATACTTTTTGGTTTAAAAATATTGTCAAGATTCTCAATACCCATATCACTACCCCCTAGGACTAAAAGAGGAACTTTTGACCCCCAATAATTAAAATGCATTATTAAGCTTATTGTTAGGATAAAAGCTCTAAAATTTCCAATGAGATTTTAATAAACTTTTTAACTCCAAAACTAGTAGTTTTACTTCCTCTATATTTCTATCAGGGATGTCTTCTTCTTTAATATAGTCTTTTTTATTTAATATGCCGCACATGATATTATAGTAAGAATAGATACTCTCTTTACTATTATACCCTCCACCAAAAAGAACTAGTAATTTATCACAAGTTTTTTTTGAAAGCTCTGCAATTTTTTTTGCCAGTTCGTAATAAATCTGATGTGTAAGACATAAATCTGCTAGCGGGTCGGAATGATGGGTATCAACACCACATTGATAAATAATTATCTCGGGATTGAATTGTTTTGTTAAAGACGGGATTATTTCATCAAAAGCATACAAATAACTATCATTACCAGTTCCAGGAGGTAGTGGCAAATTAACTGTATAACCTTCACCGCTGTCTCTACCAATTTTTTCTATTGCACCGGTTCCTGGATAAAGAGTTCTGCCATCCTGATGAAAAGAGATGTTTAAAACTGTTGGATCATCGTAGAATATATCCTGAGTACCATTTGCGTGATGGACGTCTAAATCAACGATTTGAATTCTTTTAAGTTTATATTTCTCTTTTAGGTATTCTGTAACAACTGCAATATCATTGAAAAAACAAAAACCAGATGAAAAACTTTTACTTGCGTGATGAAAACCTCCTAAGGGGTTGGCCATACATTTATATCCATCAAACAATTTTTCACCAGCAAGCTTTGTTCCGCCTGTAGCTAGACATGCAATATCATAAATTCCAATAGGTGCTGGAGTATCAGAGGATAACATTCCACCTGTTTTACTAAGTTCTTTAACACGTTCAATATAACTAGGATTATGAACTCTTAAAAGGTCTTCTTCAGATACCTTTTCTGGTGTAAAAATTTTTATATCTTTTAAAATGCTCTTTTCTTTAAAAAATTCCATTGTTTTATGAGGTTTGTCTCCAATTAAAGGATGATCAATTCCTAGATCGTATTTATTAAAGTCCTTGTGATATACAATTCCAATCATATATTTCAGTCTGAATAATTTACTTAGTAATTAATTTTTACAAAAAATATCTAGATTAATATTACTATCAATTTTTTTCTTTAATGGGTTTAAATTTAGTAGATTTTAAATATGAATGTAAGATAAGAATTTTACAAATCCATCAATTAATACCGAAAAGTATATAATTAACAATTGTTAATTATTAGGTGATATCTATGAGTATTATAGATTTAACTTCTATGGGGGAACCACAAACTGAATTAAGAAAAGAGATTAACGAACGACTATGTAAATTACAGGATGAAATATCTGACTATTGTTACCAATGTGCTAAATGTACATCTGGTTGTGAAGCACATAAACTACTAGAATTAGAACCACATAAAATTATTGCTCTTCTTAAACGAGGCTTAATCGACGAAATGGTTAATTCAGATGTTATTTGGACATGTATGAGCTGTTTCAAATGTCGAGAACGTTGTCCTCAAAAAGTAGCACCAGTTGATGTATTATTTGCCCTAAAAAATTTGGCAGTTGCAAGTGGAAAGCAAATTCCTGGAAACTATACAGCATTACTTCAATCTGTTTTATCAATTGGTCTTATTCAAGATGTAAAAAGCGTTACAACACGTGACAATAAAACAAAGAGCAGATCTGATCTTGGTCTTCCTGAAATCTCTAAACCAACAGATCCCTCAAAATTTCAAATGATGCTTTCAAAAACAGCAGTTGAAAAGATTTAACGAGGAATTATAATGAAAAAATATGCATTTTATCCGGGCTGTGTGATGCCAACTGAACAATATGCTTATGAAATGTCAATTCGTGAAGTTTTTCCTCTTCTTGGTATTGAACTAGTTGATGTAAAAGGTTTTTCATGTTGTGGAGAACCAATAAAAAGCGTTAATCAAATGATGACACTAGCACTATCAGCAAGAAACCTAGCACTTGCAGAAAAAGAAGGATTAGATGTTTTTACTCCATGTCCAATGTGTCATTTGGCACTTTCAGATTGCAAACACATTCTTGATACTGACCCCGCTATGAAAAAAAGAGTCAATAAATTTTTTGAAGATGAAAATTTAAAATATACCGGTAAAGCAAATATTATACACACGATTGATTTGTTACATAATGTTGTTGGAATTGACAAGATTAAAGAAAAAGTAAAGAAGCCTTTAAAGGAACTAAAAGTGGCTACTCATTATGGATGCCATCTGATTAGACCTAGTGAGATTGGTCGACCAGATGACTCAGAAAATCCACAAAAAATGGAAACAATTCTAAAAGCTATTGGTGCAAAACCACTTGATTATCCTGAAAAACTTGATTGTTGCGGAGGACTTTTAAATGCAAATCTCCCTGAATCAGCTTTAACTAAAACTGGTCAAAAACTTCAAAAAGTTCAGGAACAAGATTTTGATGCATTTATTGATGTTTGTCCATGGTGTCATCGTCAATATGATTCTAAACAAACTAAAGCTGGTGAAACAGTTGCTACAAAGCTTGATGTACCTGTTCTATATCTCACACAACTTATAGGGATTTCATTTGGTATATCAAAGGATAAACTTGGTCTTGATTTGAATCTTAGTCCAGTTGACAAGCTTGATTTTGGAGGTAAATAACATGAGCCGCAAAATCGGTGTATTTGTTTGTCATTGTGGCGTTAACATTGCTTCACTTGTAGATGTAAAGGAGCTTACAGA
>Ga0315285_10008264_pt1 | contig 10674 bp, 8 predicted proteins | sample YL17G09_36_MG_FD_203698 | JGI IMG/M metagenome (GOLD analysis project Ga0315285, IMG submission 203698) | Sediment microbial communities from Yellowstone Lake, YNP, Wyoming, USA - YL17G09_36 | ecosystem: Environmental > Aquatic > Freshwater > Lake > Sediment | place: USA: Wyoming | collected... | reverse complement strand
TTCGCGCTGGAGTTCTCTTTGGACAGCGCGCTCTTGGCTGACAGTCTGTGCCACGTGCATCCCGATAGCTGTACCCCCGAGGACACCCTCCGCCTGGATTCTCTGATTGACACCTTGCAGGTGCTCCTGCCTTTCTGGACCGGCAAGTGGACGGCCGCGATGGCGGACACCACCCGGCTGGGCCTCGAACGCGATTCGCTGGGGCATCTGTTAGATGACCGCTACCGGCTGGCCATCTGGATGGACGACGACACCACGGCCCGCTACCCGCAGGCGGCCTTCGACTCGACGGGCTTCCTCGGCGGGCAGGCCATTTATGCCGCGGCCACCGGCGACTCCACCACCGCTTTGCCGGGCATGAAGGGACGCGGCTTTGCGCTGAATCTCGACAAGTTCTCGGCGGCCGATCCGGTTAATCCGACGCGCAGCCTCGAGGTCAACTGGACGCAGTGCTTCACGGGGCTGTCGCTGCCCTGCCTGTCCGTGGGTTCGCATACCCTGCACGTGCTGGTGACCGGGCCGGGGTCCCGCGTCACCGGGACATTGGTGTTGGTCTACGAGGAGGTGACACCATGAGGCGAACACATCGCTGGTTGGGCCGCGCCCTGGCCGCGGCGCTGACGGTTTGCCTGCTAACCGTGCCGGCGCGGGCACTGGAAAAGATCGGCACCACCAGTTTGCAGGTGCTGAAAATTGCGCAGGGAGTCCGCGGCATCGCCATGGGCAACGCCATGACCGCCACGGCCCGGGACGCGGAAGCGGTTTGGAGCAATCCCGGCGCGCTCACCGAGATCAAGGGCCGGCAAGCGCTCTTCTCCCAGATCAACATGCCGGCCGACGTCCATCTCAATTCGGTCGCCTTAGCGCGGCAGTGGGGAGATTACGGCGCCGTGTCGCTGCACGCCATCAATCTCTTTACCAACGACATGAAGGTGCGGACCTGGGAGCGCCCCCAAGGCACGGGCGAGTTTTTCAATGCTTGGGATCTGGTGGTGGGCGCGGGCTATGCGCGCAAGCTCACCGACCGCTTCAGCCTGGGCGCCAACGTCCGCTATCTTCACACCCGGCTGGAAGACGAGAACTATGACGGTGTGGCGGTGGACATGGGCACGCTTTACAAGACCGGTTTGCGGTCCATGCGGCTGGGCATGGCCATTCAGAATCTGGGTCCCGACGTGAAGTATTCGGGAAACTTCCTCGATTACCGCAACCGCATTCAGAACGACAACGTGCTGGTCGAGCAGAAGTATGAAGGGGCGAGTCTGCCGACCCTGTTCCGGCTGGGCGTGGCGTTCGATGTGTACGAGCTGCTCGGAATCACCAAGCATCCCGACTACGCGGCGCAGTTTTCGGCGGAGATGAATCATCCCAACGACAACCGCGAGCGGCTCAACATCGGCGCGGAAGGCGGCTATCGCAATCAGTTCTTCGTGCGATTGGGCGGCAAGTTCGCCTACGACGAGGAGAGCTTCGCCGCCGGGTTCGGCCTGCTGATTCCGGTGTTCGACGGCTACAAGGTCAAGTTCGACTACGCCTACTCCTATTGGGGTCGTCTGACCGAAGCGGTCAGCAAAATGGACGGCGCGGATCAGCTCAAAGGGCAGCCGCACCGTTTGGCCATCGGACTGGAATGGTGATCAAGCCAGAGGAGTTCGACAAATGAAACACGTGAAAGTGTTGCTCGTGATGGCGGTCGGACTGGCCATCTGGCTTGCGGGCTGCGAGACCAAGAATCCGGGAAGCCCCGCGCCTAATCAGCGTCCGACCGTCGAACTTTCGGTCGCTCCGCAGGATTGCACGACCGTGGAGCACAACAAGCATCTGGGCTGGTGGGGAAACGATGCCGACGGTCAGGTGGTCGGCTATCACCTGTTGGTGGACGGCGTTCGCATTTCCTTCACCACCGCTACCGACACCACCATTGCCTTCGCGGCCCCGGTCACGGAGCAGGTCTATTGGCACACCTTTGCGGTGCTGGCGGAGGACAATGAGGGCCTGTTGTCGGACACGGCCCGCCGCCAGTTCTATGTGATCAACTGGGCGCCCACGGCCTCCTTTAATGCGGCCGGGTCCATCGCCGAAGGCGCCACCGTCGGTCACGCCTTCCGGGTGACGGTGCAGGCCACGGACACCAATGCGTCCTTCTCCTACTACAATCTGAGTCTGGACGACAGTCTCAGCGGCTGGATGGGCTGGCGCCGGGACTCGGCGTACCTGTTTGCCGCGCCGGAAATCATCGCGGATGTTGCGAATTTCCCGGAGGGGGTGCACGGCGTTCCCAACACGGCGCTGACCGCCGGGGCGCACACCCTTTTTGCGCGGGTGAAAGATGCGGGTGACGCCGAAAGCCCCGTTATTTCGCGGCACTTTACGGTGGCCGACGGGTTCCGGCCGGGCATGGACACGACCGTAACGGCGACCTACGGCGCTGACCGGTTCTACGCCGACGGGTCGGTGTATCTCTCCACCCGAACCGGGGTGGAGACGCGCGTGGAATTCTCCGCCTCGGCCGCGGCCTACAACGGCGAGATCAACGCCTACCGCTGGCGGCTGGGCGACGGCGAATGGAGCGATTGGAGCGCGGATCCGGTGGTGAGCATGACCGACGCCGAACCGAAGGACTACGACTTCAGCTTCATGGCGCGAGACGCGGCGGGCGGGTATAGCGATACCCTCCGCTACTTTATCCGCATCGTGCAGCAGACCCTGAGCGACAGCGTCATCGTGGTGGATGAGACGGCGGACGGGAACGGCAACCCCGGTTCGCCCAACGATGCGCAGGCCGATCAGTTCTACGCCAATGTCCTGCAGGGCTGGAACACCCGCCAGATTGACTACGCCTCGCACAAAGTCGGTCAGACCTCCTATGTGTCCCCCTATGACCTGCGCAACGCGGGTGTGATCGTGTGGCACGCCGACGATCAGGCCAACCTTCAGCTCGACGACAACACGCGAATTCTGGGCGACTTTCTGGATCGCGGCGGGCGTTTGGTCATCTCCGGCTGGGACGTGCTGGGCGCCTGGTCGGGAACGGCGGACTCCATCCTGTTCAGCAGCACGTCGTTCGGCCGGAAGTACCTGCGACTCTACGAAGGCCGTCGCAACGCGGCGCGCACGACGCTGGGATTCGACGGCAGCGGAGAGTTCCCGGGTTGCCGCATTGACAGCCTCAAGCTTCCGGTTTCCTTCCATGGTACATTGCTCAAGTGCTGGACATTCCAGCCCAGCGGCGAGTGTCTGATCATGGGCCGGCTGGCCGTCTCCGATTCCCTGACCAGCCGCTACTACGGCCGCCCGGCGGCCTATCTGTATTATCAAAGCTTCCGGGTGGCCACGTTCGGAGTGCCACTCTACTTCTGCGTCGAAAGCGAAGTGCGCACCTTGATGGGGGTGCTCATGCCGTGGATGCTGCAGGGATTGCAGTAAAGCCGCCGCGGCGATGACGATGCGAGGAACCCGCGCCACTGGTCGCGGGTTCTTCTTTTACGGGGTGAGGCGAACCGAACTGAGAGCGCCTCGCGCCGCCCACGTAAGATCAGACAAGGGAATATGTATGGATGCGCTGGACGCTATTTTCACTCGCAGGAGTGTCCGCCGGTACACCCCCCAGCCCGTGCCGGAGGACGTGTTGCGCACTCTGCTGGCGGCGGCCATGAACGCGCCGTCGGCGGGCAACGAACAACCGTGGCAGTTCGTCGTCATCACCGAGCGCGCCCTCATGGATGGGATTGCCGCGTATCATCCGCACGCGAAAATGCTGGCCGAGGCGCCCACGGCAGTGTTGGTGTGCGCGGACTTGCGCCGCCAGAAGCATGAGGGCAGCTGGGTGCTCGACTGCGCCGCCGCCACCGAGAATCTGCTGCTGGCCGCTCACGCCTGCGGTCTGGGTGCGGTGTGGGTGGGAATTCATCCGCGGCCGGAACGGGAAGCCAAGATGCGCGAACTTTGCGTGCTGCCGGAGTACGTGGTGCCCGTGTCTCTCATTCCCCTTGGCTATCCGGGTGAGACCTTGTCACCTGTGCGGCGCTTCGATCCGGAAAAAGTCCGACTTAACCACTGGTAACACCGCACCACTCCACGGACCTTCACCATGAAGACTCTTTTGCCCCCTTTTGTTCATGGCTTTCCCGCGCCCGCCGTGCTCATCGGCTGCGGCTCATTGGAAAAGCCCAATCTGATCACCTGTTCGTGGTTCGGGACGGTCTGTTCGGAACCACCGATGGTGAGTCTGGCGGTGCGCGAATCCCGTTACAGTCATCGTCTCATCCACGAGCGGCGGGCCTTCTCGGTGAACATTCCGCGTGTTTCCGACCTGAACGTGGTGGTGCACTGCGGAACGGTGTCCGGCGCTCACCATGACAAGTTTCGCGAGTTGGGGCTCACGGCCGTGCCCTGCCCGCCGCTGGAAGACACGCCCATGATCGCGGAATTCCATCTGTCCCTTGCCTGCCGCGTGCGGCACGAGTTGGAATTGGGCTCGCATCATTTGTTTGTTGCCGAAGTCCTGGCCGTGCACGGCGAGGAGATTCCCGCTCACGCGGCGAACCGTCCGCACCTTCATGCGGACGAACAGATCGCTTATCTGGACGGAAAGTACTGGGCGCTTCATGAGGTTGCGCTCGCGAATGACCGCTGATCCGCTCTCATTTCAGATGTCCCGCGATGCGCGTTGCCGGGCTCGGCATTGGTTTCGTATCCACCGGGCGATCTGTGGATATGTGAATAACCGCCTTGCGCTTGTACGGATCAAGTCTATGCAAATGCGGATATTGAAAGTTTCTCTTCAACTATTCCTGACCCCGGCAACCTCGAGCACACAGGGGTCTAATTAATTCCCCTTTCTCAGAATTCCCGCCCGGCTCTTTCCTCTCTCAATCGCCTGCATCCTCACTTCTTCTGAGTCTCTCCCTTCTTCCTTGTGCATTGTGCGCGTTTTTGTGCGCGGCGACGTTGCGCCCTCGCAACAACCTGCATTTTCTGAGTCAGCGAACCTCACGCGAGGGTCATTTGGAAAGATTATTGCTCCGGGTCTCCATCGGTGCGATAGTGGTACAGTGTTGCCAAACGGCCACCGCGCTGAAACGGTTCCAGCAGAGCGCAAGTCCGTGCACGCTTGAGTTTCCGAAGCTTCACCGGAAAAGAACAAGGTTGAAGCCATGCGAGAGTGGATAGCTCGTCTCACCCATCCCAGCCGTTTTCGCCCCGGCTTAGTGTTAGCTGCGGCTGTCGGTGTGACCGCACTCTTTTCTGCGGTCATTGCCGTCAATGTGCACTTGGCCCGGCAGCGGTTGCATGAAGCCACGCACTCGGCGGCCCGGCTTGGCGGGCTGCTGGAGGATGTGTCCGATCTGCACGAACAACTCGCCTGCGTCATGTTCAAGGCGGCTTCGCTCGGCGACCATTCGGCGGAGGCCGACTGCCGCCGGATCAGCCGCACCATTGATGACGCCCTTCTCTCCTTCAGCGGCACACCGGACAGTGCGATGGTTCCGGGAGCTTTGGCGGTGATCCTTCGTGCGCATGACCGTCTCAAAGCATCAGAGTCGCAGGTGTTTCGTTGGCTGGACGCCGGATATCCCGATTCGGCTCTGGCCGCGCTGCTCGCTCCTCAGTACACGCGCGCGGATCGCGATTTTCACGGAGCCGTCCATCAAACCGCCCGCCAACTGACGGTTTTCCGGACCGAGCTCGCGGACCGCTTCAGCCGCCACCTGCTGACTATTGCGCGGGTGACCGCCGTTCTTGCGCTGCTGTTTACCGCGGTATGGATCGCGATCGTGCTGATGATGCGACGCTTGTATCGGACGCAGGCTCAGGCGGAAACCGCGCTGCGGGAAAGCGAGAATAGGTACAGAGTAGTGGTCGAAAATCTGCCGCAAAAGATATTTCTCAAAGATAGAAACTCCGTCTATATCTCCTGTAATAAGGGCTATGCGCGGGATGTAAAGGTCAAGCCATGGGAAATTGCCGGAAAGACAGACTACGAGTTTTTTCCCAAAGAGTTGGCCGAAAAATATAGAGCCGATGACAAAAGGATCATGGAGTCAGGAAATGGAGAAGAAATAGAAGAAAAATACCTGCAACACGGTAAAGAAGTGTTCGTGCATACGGCGAAAACTCCTATCCGGGATGACCAGGGGCATGTGAGCGGTATCTTAGGCATTTTCTGGGACATCACCGAGCGCAAGAATGCCCAAGAAAAGTTCAAGAGAGCAGAAGAGAGATATAGAGCCATTTTCGAGAATGCTGTTATCGGTATCTACCAGAGTGCACCAGAAGGACGTCACTTAAGCGTCAATCCTGCACTTGCACGTATATATGGTTATGATTCTCCAGAAGAATTGATTGCCAGTATGACGGACATTGCAAAGCAACTTTACGTTGATCCCAACCGTCGTGTTGAACTGTTTAAGCATAGCGAAATACTAAATTTTGAATCACAAGTCTATCGCAAAGATGGAAGCATTATATGGATTCTGGAGAACACGACCGCTATTTGTGATTCAAAGGGCAATATACTTTATTTTGTTGGCACCGTTGAAGACATCACCGAGCGCAAGCGGACTGAAGAAGTCCTGCAGGTCAGCAAGGCCCATCTGTTGAATGCGATCCGCATTGCCAAGCTGGGATACTGGGAGTATGACTTTGTCAAGGACGTGTTCACCTTCAACGACGAATTCTACGCGCTCTTTCGGACCACGGTCGAACAAGTGGGTGGCTACACCATGGCGGCGGCCCGCTACGCCGAACTTTTCGTGCATCCCGAGGATATTGGGGTGGTCGCCGAGGAGGTCCGGAAAGCCGCTGAAAGCACGAATCCCAACTACAGCCGGCAGCTCGAACACCGGATCGTGTATGGCGACGGCAAGACCGGACATATCGCCGTACGCTTCCAGATCGTGAAGGACAGTGAGGGCCGAACCATCAGAAGCTACGGCGTGAATCAGGACATCACCGAGGGCAAGCGAGCGGCCAACGCGCTCATCGAGAGCGAAGAGCAGCTCCGCCAGTCGCAGAAGATGGAGGCCATCGGCCGCATGGCAGGCGGCATCGCCCACGATTTCAACAATCTTCTCACCAGCATTCTCGGACACAACGAGATCACGCTTCGCGGGTTGCCCGCAGACCATCCGCTGCGCGACGGCATCGAAGAGGTGGCCAAGGCCGCCGAGCGCGCCGCCGGACTCACCCGCCAGCTTCTGACCTTCAGCCGCAAGCAGGTTCTCCAGCCGCGAGTGCTCGATCTCAACGCCATCGTCGCCGACATGGAGAAGATGCTGCGCCGTCTGATCGGAGAGAATATCGAACTGCTCACGCGTTTGCAGCCCGATCTGGGCGCGACCAAGGCGGATCCGAGCCAGATCGAGCAGGTGCTGATGAATCTGGTGATGAACGCCCGTGACGCCATGCCCGCCGGCGGACGGCTGATCATCGAAACGGCCAACGTCGCGCCCGATGAAATCCACGACTGGCGGCGCAAGAAGGCCGCGCCCGAGCTTTACGTTCTGCTGGCCGTTTCCGATAACGGCACCGGCATGGACGCCGAAACGCGATCCCACATTTATGAACCGTTCTTCACCACCAAGGAGTGCAGCAAAGGCACGGGACTCGGCCTGTCCACGGTGTACGGCATTGTCAAGCAGAGCGGTGGACATATCTGGGTCTACAGCGAGTCGGGCCGCGGGTCCGTCTTCAGGATCTACCTGCCGCGCGTGGAAGAGACCGTGGAACCACTGACGGAGCCGGAGACAAGCGCGCCGCCGCACTGCCGCGAGACGATTCCGGGCGGTGAATGAGCACGGCGTATCGAGGGCATACGGCGCGCACCGCGCAACCCCCCGGCGGAGGTGTTCAGACTTGCCCCCACAAGAGCTTAGCGAGCCGGCGTCGGGCCGGTTGACTTTTCGTCCGCCACCGCCTATCTTGTAGCCGTCTGGGCGCGGCCCCTGCGGCCTGCCGGCGCTTTCCATCCCCCATCATTTTCAGGTCGAGAACCATGACTCCGAAGCGAATTCGCCCGCTGCGCGCGGCGGCCGCCACCGCGCTCATGGCCGTTCTCCTGGCGGCGTGCTACACCAATCCGTTCACCCATCGCCGCGAGCTCATGCTCATCACGCCGCAGGAAGAAGCCCAATTGGGGCTGAACACCTTCAACCAGATCAAGAACGAGACTCCCGTTTCCACCGATCCGGCGCAAAACGACTTGGTGCAGCGCGTGGGGCGGCGTATTTCGTCGGTGGTGGACTTGCCCTACGCGCAGTGGGAGTTCGTCATGTTCCGCGCCGACCAAACGGCCAACGCCTTCTGCCTGCCCGCGGGAAAGGTCGGAATCTACACGGGAATTCTGCCCATCACGCAGAGCGAAGCGGGATTGGCGACGGTGATGGGGCATGAGGTGGCGCATGCGGCGGCGCGGCACGGCGGCGAACGCATGAGCCACGCGCTCTTGGTCGAACTGGGCGGGATCACGCTCGCCGCCGCACTCCAGAGCAAGCCGCAGCAGACGCAGGACCTCGCCCTGACCGCCTACGGCGTGGGCGCGGCGCTGGGACACTCGCTGCCGCACAGCCGCCAGCAGGAGCTTGAGGCCGACCAGATGGGGCTTATGTTCATGGCGCGCGCCGGCTACGATCCGCGCGAGGCGATTTCCTTCTGGCAGCGTTTTCAGCAATGGAGCAACGCGCACGGTGGTCAGCCTCCAGAGTTTCTGTCCACGCACCCGCTGGACACGCGCCGCATCCGCGAATTAGAAAAGCACTTACCCGAGGCGCTGGCCGCCTATCAGGGACGAAATCCATAGCGCGTTTCGCCCCGCCGCTCTCCGGCGCGGGGTGAAATGTCTTGTCCTACGCACCTTTCTTCATGAGCAGCCTTCCCTATTTTGGAGAACTCCTTGCGCTGATCACTGCCGTGGTCTGGGCCGTGGCGGTGATTCTGTTTAAGAAGAGCGGCGAGAGCGTTCATCCCATCGCTCTCAATCTCTTCAAGAACGTGTTGGCCGCGGCGCTGGTTGTGCCGACGCTCTATCTGGTCGGCGGAAGTCTCTGGCGGCCGGTGAGCGCGGGCGACTATCTCATCCTGCTGGTCAGCGGTATTCTGGGAATCGGCATCGCCGACACGTTCTTCTTCATGAGTCTGAACATCCTCGGTGCCGGACTCTCCGCCATCGTGGATTGCCTCTACAGCCCCTTTGTGATCGCCCTTTCCGTGATGTTTCTGGGCGAGAGCCTTTCGCTTCTGCAAGTGCTGGGCGTGCTCATGATTATCTCGGCGGTGCTGGGCGTGACCAGCGGCAAATGGGTGGTGGACATTCCGCGCCATGATCTCCTGAGAGGTACGTTCTGGGCGGTGGCGGCGCTGCTCTTGATGGCGGCGGGAATCGTGATGGCCAAGCCGGTTCTCGAGCGCTCGCCTTTGGCGTGGGCGATGGAGTGGCGTCTGATCGGCGGCATTCTCGCGCTGCTGGTCGTCATGCTGTTTCGCCGCGACCGCCGCGCAATCATCTCGACGCTCATGGGCACGCGGCACTGGGGCTATGTGCTCGGCGGTTCGTGGTTCGGAGCGTATGCGGCCATGTTTCTCTGGCTGGGAGGAATGAAATACACGCAGGCCTCCACCGCCTCCGCGCTCAATCAAACCAGCAACATCTTCATTTTCGTTCTGGCCGCGCTCTTACTGCGTGAACCGATCACGCTGGTCCGCACCGTCGGCATCGTGCTGGGCGTGGCCGGAGCCTATCTGGTGACTTTCGGCTGATTCTAATCACGACATGCCTTTCCTCGAAATCCTCATTCTTGCTTTAGCCTTATCCGCCGATGCCTTCTCCGTAGGCGCGGCGGTGGGATTGCGTCATCCGGGTGCGCGGCAGGTCTTCCGGCTCTCGTTTCATTTCGGACTGTTTCAGAGTCTGATGTCGCTCGTCGGCGCGCTGGCGGGTTTGCTGTTTGTGCGCTACGTGGAGAGCTGCGATCACTGGATTGTTTTTGCGCTGCTCACGCTTATCGGCCTGCGCATGATCTATCTGTCGGTCAAAGGCGAACCTCAACGATTGGCCGATGCCGACCTCACGCGCGGTTGGGCTTTGATCGGTCTTTCGCTGGCGGTGAGCATAGATGCGCTGGGCGCGGGAGTCAGCCTTCCGGCGGCGGGCGCGCACATTCCCACGGCGGTCATCGTCATCGGAATCGTTAGCGCTGCTGCAACGGTTTGCGCCATGCGTCTGGCCGACAAAATGCGCGCATGGATCGGAAGGCGCTGCGAAATCGGCGCGGGCATCGTTCTCATCCTCCTCGGCGCGTGGACTCTCGTGGATCATTTGGGACTGTTGGGATAGGGATGAAGGATGAATCCCGAGTCCGCCGAACCGGGTTAAGGTCTTCCGCAGCCCGGCCGGAATCTGAGAATGCCGGGCGGCCACGGGGAGCCGCCCCTACAATCGGCAACGGCTGTCATAACTATAATAAGCAATAACTTAACTCTGGAATCTCAGACTTGTTTTCCTTCGCGGAAATTCGTTATCTTCCATTTGCTGAATCGGAGTCACACAGTCAAGAGTTCAAGAGAGGCATCCGCCAAGCACCTCCCCGTCTGACATGCCCCAAGACCCCGCATATCTCGGCCACGCCGAGCCCGCCGTCATCGAAAGCCTCTACGAGCAATACCTGACGAATCCCG
>Ga0315285_10008263_pt1 | contig 10674 bp, 11 predicted proteins | sample YL17G09_36_MG_FD_203698 | JGI IMG/M metagenome (GOLD analysis project Ga0315285, IMG submission 203698) | Sediment microbial communities from Yellowstone Lake, YNP, Wyoming, USA - YL17G09_36 | ecosystem: Environmental > Aquatic > Freshwater > Lake > Sediment | place: USA: Wyoming | collected... | reverse complement strand
GAAGAGAGGAGGAGTTGTGTGTGGGTCAGGTCGTGCGGGCGTCGTAATTTGGACCCTCATGGGATGAGTAGTTTTGTGTGTGTGGGTACCTTGGTGCGCACACACACACACACTTTAATTCAAACGACGACGGACGACGGCTGGTGCGCACACACACGTTATCCCAGGTTGTGACGACCGCGCTATCTATCCTCGACGTCTTGTACGTCTCCTCTTGTTGCGTGACCGTCGCTTCTCTTTCGTGGATGTTGATGTCTGCGCGCTGAGCCTTCCAAGTCTTGATGTAGTCGGCACAGGTGTTGAGACCGCCTGAGTATCCGGCTGCGTCGCAGTCGCTGTTTCAGCATATTTCTTCAACCCGTCAAGTGCTGCTTTCACCACTTTCTTTCCGTTAATCAAGATCAACAAAAATGAGCCAAAAATCAGAGCTATAGGTGACAGCACCTGCGCCCAGGATGGGAGATTCGTCGTGGAAACAGCAATTGAGTTAATCGCTATGATTGCCACGACCGCAGAAGCCTCAAGCTTCACCCGGTGACTTTTCAGCATCTGAGACAGAATCGACACAGCCACCATTATGATTGTCGACAGCAGAACGACTGCGAAGAGAACTTCGAAGATACTGCTTTGGAATGGCCCGAATGGGTTTATCTTCTCACTGAGCAAAGCCGTGGCAATGAGTCCAATGACCACAAAGAACAGGTCAGCACGGCGATATCCGGGAATCATAGACGTGAGCGGAGCGAGTCCTAAGACCGAGTAGCTCGCCAGCATCAGAATCAAGGGCGGGTAGAAATCTGGAGGGCTACGGCTCAACACATACCTCACTTGCACAAGGGCCTTCTGTCCGTCCGCGGAGGGTCCGAATCCTTGAGAAACAAAAGACACATTCCACATGTCGTAGCCAGAAAATGGGCGGGTGAAGAGAGGTATCGGGTGGTCGCTTATTCTGGAGAAGTCTCGCACCACTGCTGGGATTTCCATAGTCACCTCAAGATCATATTTGTCGTACGGCTTGGCTCCAAAGTCTCCCTCTATTGAGGCGATCCCAGAAGCTTCACCGGAATAGTAGAACCTGCAAGCCTCAAACATATCCAGATACGCGACGTAATATCCACTGGATGTGACAACCACCGTCTTCCAGTAGTCTTCCGGGAAATCCGAGAAGTATCCGTGAACACTGACAGTTATGTTGGCGCCTTGGAATCGATTGTTCAACATGATATCATTCAGATAGAGGTACACACCGTCCAAATAGGAAGCCCGAGGCTCTTCGATACTAACCTCAAATGGTGCGACGTAGTTGTACCAAGTGGAATTGATTCCAGCAGAGTCCGTAGCAGCGATGAAGAAGTAGATCGTTGTGCCTGCTGACTTGTTCTCAAATTGATGCTCCCAGACTCCGTTGTAGATGCTCCCTGTGCGAAACATCGGAGCCCTATCAAAGTCATATACTGATTTGAAAGTGAGTCCGGAAGGCCCTGTTCTGGAGTAGATGCTCACATCTGCGATTCCTGTCTCGCTCGTGACGTTCGCTCTAACAAGATACCGGTCATGAGGAGTCACGATGCACAACGGATAAAGTTGGACTTGATTGATACTGGGAGCAGAGACTGATCCTGCTTCCCTCACGCCAGTTACAGCTGCTAATCCAATCGCAAGCGTAAGAACAAGAATCACAGGGACCGTGCAACGAACGATTCGAATCATCCGTTCGCCTCCGATGCCCTTCCATCGCGTCGTCGCATTTCACTCTTTAACGTTGCTGCGACGTTCGTAACCCTCAATACTCAAGCAATCACGGCTTGTCCTCGGATGGCAGCCCTCTATGCGAGCGAAGAAGAACACAAAGGTCGTTCAGACCTAGAGGCCGTGTCGCCAAGCCTAAGATCGATCAGGAACTCATCGACGACCAGAAATCCCAACAGAAACTGGAAGCTAAACGTTTCACAGATAGGATCGAACGTGAAGCGAACGAAGCCATCCTATGCCGACGGCTTCGAAGAGCTTGTTCGATTCTCTGGGGGGAACCCGAGTTGATTCGGCCTTTGTGGTCCTCCCGTTGGCGGTCAGACTGTTTTGAGTTCCGCTTTCTTGATCACGACGTTCCCTTGCTCGTCTTCGATGAAAGCTATCATGTCTCCGACCTTTGTCTTGAGCTTCTTTCGTATCTCCTTGGTCAGTGTGACTCTGAAGCCTGGCTGAACGCGGCTATTCGCGACTATTTTGGTCATGAACCTATAGCAGAATGGCTATTTGGCAGATCATACTATGTGGTAGAATACCATAATGGTACGTTACTCAGACGACCCAGCGAAGGCGAGGCTCGCTGTCATGAATCTCAGAGAAGCGCTCACTGTACTCGCTCTTTCCGTCATTCTCCTTATCGGTCCTGGATTCTCCAATTGCGCTGCATCTGACAGCATCGTGCGAACAGTGACCTTCAAGACTGGCTACGGCACCTCAACTGTTGTCAGGACAGTAACTATCCCCCGAGAGACGCTATCGTATTGGCAATCAGTCTCCCACACACCGGCACTTTCTGACTGTTCAGAGAGTATCTGCCGCATCAATTTCTCACGCTACGTCGACACAAAAATGGTAGCCAACATCGCCATCGGCCTCGTGCCTGTGGCGGAGCTTGGCGAGGAGGATCTAGCAGATACCGTGCTAAGTTTTGTCCAAAACATCGGATATATCATGAATGACTACACAAGCCAGAAGACGCTCTACCCTGTTGAGACGCTAGCCCTTGGCGGAGTCTGCGACGATCTTTCAGTTCTATACGCCAGCATGATGATAGCTGTCGGGTTCAGAGTTGTCTTCATCTGGTATCCGCAAGTGACGGATCTCGGAGGGAGCAAGGTCACACATGTGAACGTGGCGGTGCATCTCTCAAGCCGACCTGAGCATTCACATGAGGGAGGATGGTCCATTACACACAATGGACTCAGCTACTACATCGCTGAGACGACAAACGACCAATGGCGAGTAGGTGATCTGCCGAACAGCTTGCGAGGAAAGAGCGTGTACGTGGAGGAAGCCCCTGCACCGATGTCGACGCTTGTGATAACGAGAACCACAACTACGTCGACGCTAATGCTCACGGCAACACAGACTTTGACATCGACAACTACCAGATTCGCCTACGAGGTCTTGGTGGTTGAGCAAACGACACCGCTCCTTGGTTACCTAATCATACTAATCGTAGTTGGAATCGCGGCGCATCAGCTGGGAAAGCGCAGGAGCCGGTCTTAGCATGACTACTGGGTTGTTGGAGACAGTGCATCTACAGATCTGCAGATAGCCCTCAGCCTTGCGTTCGGCCGCTCGAAGAGCTTGTTCCATCCCTGCAAACCAGAACGAATGCGGGCCCGGTTGCGATCGACTCTTCCACAATCATCACCTAACAGCCACTGCAGTTGATTGGCCAGTTCAGCCTCTACAGGTGGAGCAATGTCGAGGTAGAAGTGGAAGCCTTTTCTGGTGCGGGACTTCTGTATCCGTAGCAGCCTAACGCCTTTCAATCGACAGGTCACAATCGCCAGATGAACGTAGTCTTCTATCCAATCCTTGTCGACAAAGCAGTCCTTGTCAATCTTCAGGGTACGCTCCTTGCCGACGGAGAGCCTACGGTCTTTCATCGTTATCATATTCCTCCTCGTCCTCAGATTCGTCGCTCTCATCTTCGTACTCGTCATCATCATCCGAGGTCGCTTCGTCGTATTCATCATCGTCTATCTCGCCATAGTCAGCCTCCGGGTCGTACTCAACGTCGTATCTCAACACTTCAGAAGGCAGCCGACGAGCGTAGGTCTGCTTGCCTCGATACGTCATCTCTCGAAACTCAACATGAACGTCCGGACTCGACGAGAGCGCTGGCTCTTCCCGTTCCCACCCGACCCTGATCTTGCTCTCTGGAATTCGGAGCCCGTATCGTCGCATAACGGCTCCACGGAAGTGTGGGATACCGAAATCAGCAAGGTCCAAGCGAACGTCACCAATATCGCCAGACAGTGCAGCTGTGTAATGCGCTTCGAAACTCCACGCGTTCTGACTAGGACTGTAACCACGAGTCGCCAGAGTCATGTGGTAAACACGGGCGACACTCATCTGCCACGCTCCTCCGCGATCGGATTCTCATCAAAGTTCACCCAATTCATCAGATGCAGAACTCGTTCTACGTCCCGCAAATTGACCGATGTTCGGCCCCTTTCTAGAGCCGATGCCTGCAATAGGGCCTGAAACTGTTTCTGCAGCCGAAAGCCGTAGGCCCGTTGCGCTTCCGCGATCGTGGCCGTTGACGGAAGGATCTCTTGGGCATATTTCTTCGACAGCTTCACAGCTTTGTCTTGTTTGGGTATTCGGTTCAGTTCAATGTCGGACTCTTCCAGGTAGTCCAATCCTAGGATGTAGTCGAAGACTTTCTTCACGGTCTCGATGCCGTAGCTGTAACTGAAGGGCACGATTCTTGAGAGGAAGCCGATTCGTCCCCAATGGTGACGCTGATCCCGCATGTCCTCTCCTGTGATGGCCGTGATTATTCCGCACTTCACATGCTTCTCGGACGATCTCCTTGTTGCGTAGGTGGAGGCGGATGCGATGCCTTCCTCGATGAGGCCGTTCAGAAAGGTGATGAAGGTCTTGACCGTGGACTCCTTCCGTGAAAGAGGCTTCAGAAGATCCGGAATCATTATGTGCCGGACTTCACCGGTCTCGATCTTGGGAAGGTAATCCCGTTCGATTCCGAATGCTGTGACATCGCTCACGTAGGCGATGTTCTTGTTCATTATGAACTTCTTCATCATCTCGGTCTTGCCCGATTCAGGCCGCGCGATTATCAGTAGACTATTCGGTTTCTGCACGTTCTTGAGGTAGGCTGTGTAGATCGTGAGTCTAATTATGTCGGCGAGGTTCTCAAGATCCTTCAATACTGGACCTCCAAAATGGGGGTGTTTTCCCGGCACGGAATACCCCACCCCGTAGGGGTGATTTCTGGCCGAGAAGTCACCCCCCAGGGATGGGGTGTTTCCGCTCGCGGAGGACCCACCTTGCATTGAGTATGGGGCAGTGCTGATTCCCCGGTTCACTTGGTTGCGGGTTCGATTGTTCGTTTGTTGTCCGTTCCAAGGGTTACGTGGATTCTCTTGTTGATCCACTGGTCTGTGCCGTTGCCGAATCCTTCGATGAGTCGCGCTAGGTTCGTTCGCTTCGATGTCTCGGATGCGTATGGAACGAATAGGCTGCGTTCCTCGCCCTTGGTGTTGGTGACGATGAGGATCAATGTGAGGCCGTAGCGGGTTTCCTGTGGCGGTTTCACGTTCTTGATCGTGTAGGTTCCAGGCTGGGTTACCTGTTCTGGGTACTCTGCTATCTTCACATCAAGTTTGGCCATTCACTAACCACCTCCTTTGCGTTGAATCTTTGAGCTCGCGGGATTCATGCCCAGAGCCTTCTTCTCGGAGGTTGAGATGTAGCCCATGGTTGCTAGTGCCTGAAGCAGGAGAACCCTCACCGTATCGGAACGCGTTGGATCTCTTCGCGCGGTTCTGACGCGCTCGACTAGTCTGAGCAGAGACTCTGGCAGGCTTAAGGTGACAGGCTTGTTCAAGGCTATCACGTTCTCGTACTACGTCACAAATCCTAATAAGGGCGTATTCACGGAACTATCCACCATTGTGAGAGTATGCCCGCTAGGTATGAGGTCTTCGAAGAGGCTCTTGACGAGCTGGAAATGACAATTTTGCTTAATGGTCCAATGACCCTTTACGACGCCCGGAAAGCGCTCCTAGAGAAGGCGAAAACGGCAAGGCGGACTGGGCCAGAGAAGCAACCCAACAGGTACGCTATGGCAACCGTTGATCGTCATCTGAAAATGCTAAAGGAGGAAGGGGAGATAACCGTCTACAGGACGCAGAAGCACAAGAGCGGACAAATCAAGAAATTCTACGGCTTGACGCCTCTTGGGTTTCTAATGTCCTTCACAATTCCAGGCCAAGTCGCGAAGAACAACTTCACAAATGTAATGAAGATTTGGCTCCGAGAGAGGAGGTTCCGCTTCTTTCTTCCGAATGACGAAGTCTTGAGTGCAATTGATAACCGAGAGGTAGAAACACATCTTGCCAGTTTATGTCAGATGGTGGCTGACATCTTCCCTGAGGCTGAGGACCTTGCAGAATACTTGATGACTCTAGGCTTTGGTCAGCTCAGCCTATCAGACATCATCGCCTTTACGGCAAGTCTGTCCGCGGCAAGATATGGCGAACAATTCGTTGAAACATCGAGGGTTCTGGCGAGACACTTGCCAAGCTACAGAACGGCAATTCGCCAATACATCTCAGCTCAGCGGTCGAACCTGGACCGCCTGGAAAGCCAAGTTCTTGGAGGCAGCTGATTGGAAATGAACCCCTTGCATCTCTCTGGTTATGGTGTGAAGGTCAAGGTTCGCAACCTGAAGTCTCGCTCCGAGCTTGAGATCACAGACGGTCGTGACGGAGACAGAGAACCTGTGCCCCTGCATTTCAAGCCTCGACGTTTCCCCTACAGCAGCATAATCGTAGACGGACACAGCGGCTACATTTCTCTGCAAGCGTTCCATTGGCTCTCTCGGAACAAGGTTCCGGTCTTCATACTCAACTATGATGGCTCAATGATCAGCAGCATACTACCACCAAGCCCCGTCAAAGCGGACCTACGTGCAGCACAGATCAAAGCAAGCGAGGACAGCAGGATGAAGTTCTCAGTAGCGAGGTCTATTGTTCAAGCGAAGGTTGCGAGAAACCTACAGGTTCTAGATTGGCTTGCCCAACATTACGACATCGAAAGAAGGGTTCAACTGACCAAACACGAAGCGTTTCGTCTCGGAAAGGCCCGTAGCGTTATAGATCTTCGAACGGTTGAGGGGCGAGTTGCACTTCGGTATTGGCAAGCCTATGCTTCAGCGATTCCTGAATGCTTCGACTTCCACGGACGAATGACAACGAGCCACCAGAACAATGCTTCAGACCCAGTCAACCTTGCCTTAAATTACGCGTATGGCGTCTTGGAAGGCGAGTGTCGAGCAGCAATCAACACAGTAGGCCTAGAACCATCCGTAGGCTTCCTCCATGAGACCAGCGGTTACCAGACGAAGCAGTCGCTCGTGTACGATCTTCAGGAGCCGTTCCGCTGGATAGCTGATGTGACGGTGATGGAAGCCTTTGAATCCGGAGTGTTGGATTTGCCGGACTTCTACTTCACTGGCGATGACTACCGTTACCGTTTCGAGCCTCAAGCGAAGAAGCGCTTTCTGGACATTCTCCGGGAGCGATTCAATACGGGCGCCAGATACAACGGCCGCACATTGAAGTGGGGCACGGTCATCGAGCAGAAGGCAATGGAATTGGGTCGTTATCTAGTTGGTAGATCCGCTGGGGTCGACTTCTTGGAGCCTTGTCCTAGTCTGCGAAGAGAGGACGACCGAGAGCTTCGAAAACGAATTCTCAGCCTTTCAACGTTGGAGGCAGGAAGGCTTGGAATAGGGAAAAGCACTCTCCATGTCTTGCGTAGACACGCAAGAAGCCAGAAGCCATTCAGGGCGTACTCGAAAGTAAGAGTCAGGTTGGGAAAGGAAGCAATGGCTTCCTCTCTGTCCGGAAAGCAAGAGGGAACCGATGGCATTGAATAGAACCGAAGAGATCAAGAGGGCTCTCGAAAGACTATACGAGCACCTAGATGATGTGCAGAGAGACACCCTACAGGGCCTCGGAACCGACACACTCCACTTCGTAGATTTCCACGCCAACAATTGGATAGATATGATGCGCTGGATCGATTCCAAATATACCAGAGACGAACAGATGAACATAGTCGCCCTACACTTTCTCCGCGTATTCAAGGAGATCTACTGGTTGCAGCTCCTTTTTCAAAACGCAAACTATCCGATGATCTACAGGAACCTGCGATACATCCTTGAGATGATTTGCCAAGCCTATTACGCTGACATGCGCTACCCAAACCGCACTCTGGACGAACAAGTCGAGAAGGCCAAGGAGATTGAAAACGAAGTCTACGGGTGGATGCTAGTGGGCGCCGTGTTACGCGACGTCTTCACTGAGGACAATGTGCGGTCACGTTTCCACCCACTGTGGAAGCACCTGTGCAAGCATGTTCATCCTTCTCCGACCGAGATGGATGTTACAGCCGTGAAAGACTTCTCGATTCTGGTGACGGACTCGTTCAATGAAGAGCTCGCAAGGAACGCGATGAAGGCGACGGACGAAGTATTCGACATTGTCAACACCATTATGTTTAGGAGATTTCCGAGAATAAAGGAACTAGCTCACAAGTACGAATTCTTGGATGAGTGGATTACACTCTTGCCGTATACCGTCGCAACTGTTAGAGCGACGACTCGTGAGCATCGTCATGATTGACAGGCCTGGGCAATGCTGTCCGCACATCATGCGATATACCGCGACGTCACACGCCTTTTAGTAATGGCGATCACACACGGCACAGAGGCTTTGGGCTGCAAGAGTTGGTCCGGCGTACGTAATCTCCTTGGGAGTCGTCGCATGACAATTGCACAAACCACTATCAGTAGCGGGAGGATAAACTGGAGAACCATATTGCCGAACTCTGGAATTGTGTTAGATCCACCTATGACAATCCTGTGGTCACTGTGAGGGTAGGTGAAAGAGATCGTATGATGGGAAGAGTTACTCGTGATCCAGAGAGTCATTGGCGGAGTGCTTCCGTTATCAATCAAGACTATGGGGGTCCCATCAATCAGATCCGTCCTAAACGTGACTGAGACATAGCCTATTGTTCCACTTGACCCGCCGAGGGTGAAGTTGAGCAGCCGTCGTATCGAATCGAACTGAAAGCTGTAAACGGTGCAGTTAGTTGTAATCCAAACAGCCGAGGGGACCTTCACCCATTCAAAATAGGTGACCATCATCGAATCCGTCATGAGTTCTAGAGCAGCATGGTCTAGGCCAATAACCATCACCTTGTAGCTCCTTGGCAGAAAGTTCTCGACATGCGAGTCCGGAGCGCCCGCAAGCGCGATATCGACCATCGACGCATTCGAGTCGAATGCAAGAATTCCATTCAATACCTCCTGCTCCATGCCTGCCACATGCGCGGTCGCGTTGACCGGGTCTATCCACTGGTCATGTGTTGCGATGAGGATGAAGTTGCCAGGAGGGTAGGAGAACAGGGGCAGCAGGATCGATCGGTTGTCTATGAAGTTATCTCCAACGATGTGCAAGTCCACTCTCACTGCAGCGGGCGATTGATCCAGATTCGCTTTTACGTACAACAGGGTCCGCTGCTCACCGCAACACGTATACTCCGATGTGACCTGAGCAATTCTTGTCCGCGTGATCGTATCGTAGATGGTTGCGGTCGTTTGTGAGGCATTGAGCTGGATGGTTCTGTCGATAGCGACCGCTTCAAAACTGATGTACAATTCGGATCCGGGTCCCCATTGATCGTACCGCAGAACATTGAAATGTGTGATAGGTGCGTTTCCAACCTCGCTCCTGGCCAACATACCTCCAACTGCCAACCATTGCTTGATCGGCAGACCGTCCAAGACAGTCGCAGAGGTCGACTCCTGTATCAGCTCTCGGAAGCTTGCAACGTCAGCAATCGAAAGCCCCTCTTCTGCAAGATGGTCCATTTGAGCATTTACATTCCTGAATACATTATGATCTGCCCGATATAGCCCGATCCAAATGTTGGCATACAAATGAGGACGATCGCCTTGCGCTTGCCAACTGTAGCCATAGACAGCTTCCGCAACGCCCCAATCAGGTATCCAAAACGCGTGGTCTTCGGTCGAGGTCGATGAATTTTCGGGTGCAAGTATGAACTCAATTGCGCCCGCTGTCGACTCCGTATAGAACAACTCCAAATCCTGCCTACTAAGAGCGAGGACTGGACCGGAGAATTGCAGGGTATGTGCTAATTCATGCACCCAAGTCGATGCCCATTCGAGACTCCATGGGTAGTACCCTATCCAGACATCGGTTCCACCAGCACACGCACTGCCCCCATCACATGAAGTCGAGTCTTGGTGAACTTTCACAACTCTGTTTGCCTTCGGTTCCCAGAATACTCTGAACAGTTCGGGTACGTATTGGTTGAGAATCGTATTGCCGGTCTGTATCTCCTTGTCAGCAATAGAAGCGTCATACTGAAAGGTAAGGGTTTGACCCGTGGACGTGTAGAAGACGGGACCGGGCTTGTACGCCTGTGCGTCTACCGTAGGAGTCCAAGCTGCCAGTCCGCAAACAAGAAGGAACACAGCAAGGACTTTGATCTGAGGCTTCAAGGCCGAGGTTCTTCGTACCTTCATGAGAGACTCCAGATCAAGTTCGGTATAACAGTTGAGGCTAAGAATGGTGCCTGGCACATTCGCAACGCAGCTTGGGATTGAAGAGCGGCTTTAGAGAGAGAAGAAGAGAGAACCGACCTTTGCCTTCTTGCATATTCTCAGAAGGGGAACGAGACATTGTTAGGGGATTCTTCCCCTAACGATTGGAGGGGTCAGGAGCAGGACAGGAGTTGGAGAAGTATTTTGTGTGTGTGTGTGTGGGTACCTTGGTGCGAGCATCGTAATTTGAACTATTGAATTTGTATGTGAGTCATCGGGTGAGTTCGAATCGCGTGACTTGTAGAGGAATC
>Ga0315285_10008262_pt1 | contig 10675 bp, 9 predicted proteins | sample YL17G09_36_MG_FD_203698 | JGI IMG/M metagenome (GOLD analysis project Ga0315285, IMG submission 203698) | Sediment microbial communities from Yellowstone Lake, YNP, Wyoming, USA - YL17G09_36 | ecosystem: Environmental > Aquatic > Freshwater > Lake > Sediment | place: USA: Wyoming | collected... | reverse complement strand
CCGGTGGATAATCCCATGTTCGACCGAATTGAGGGATCTCTCTCTTCCAGTAAGCCCGGATCAGATTGTAGATACGGTCCCCGATCTGATAGAGGTCTTCCCATTCCTTTCGTTCGCCGGTAATCGCTTCCAGATATCTGGGATACCAGTGGATTCCAAAATTGACCTCTACCCATGGGAGCCGCCTATCAAAAGCTTTATTTCCCAAGTCAGGAAATCAGTCATTTTCTTTGCATCTCTGAATAGTCCTGGCAACGGCCATTCCGAGTGATCTGGCTTCTGCCATCCCTCGCTCATCCTGCCTGACTTCACCTTTTTCATCCGCATAAGCTATAGCCCCTCCTCCTCGGTCCCACGCCCCGATTTCCTCCCCACGAGCATAAGCCATAGCTCCTGCAGCTGAGATCATCCTATGGATAGAAAAAAAACTATTGAAGGCATTAAAGGCTTGGGTGGCACCCGTTCTTCGGGCAACAACCACCACGCCAACCACCTTGTTTCTTAACCTTCGGCCCTCCCTCAATACATGAGTGCGATCAATGAGCACCTTCGCCTGGGCAGATACATTCCAGAAGTAAACAGGCGTTCCAAAAATAATACCGTCAGCTTCCAGGAGTTTCAAATGAATTTCTTGCATATCATCATCAATCCTACACTTCTTAGTCTCCATGCAGGAATCACAGCCGTCACAAAAAGAAATATTTTTCTTAGCAAGTACTATCAATTCTACCTCAGCTCCTAGTTCTTTGGCACTGGCCAGAGCTTCTTTTACCAATATCTCAGTGTTTCCGCCCATTCGTGGACTACAGACAATTCCTAAAACCTTCATTTTCTCCCTCCTCAATTATTCTTCCTGTGCATATAAAAACCCCGAGAATTAATTACCAAAATTTCAATTTACTGTCAAGGTTCTTTACCATGATTGTCTGTCTAAAGCCATTGACAAATTCAACATTATCTGATATTGGATTCCCTATTAGTCCTTCCAACAGTGTAAAAAATAATCAAACAACTCAAAACGAGGATGTAGCCAACAGCTGGTAAGTCTTTATCAATAAAAAAATACAAATAATTCGCATCTAAATATCAATCTAAATGTGGAGGCGGACCATGAAACCAATAACTTTTCTTGTTCTTTTAACTATTGTTTTCGTTCTGCCTGTGGGCGTTTCGGCAGCGACATATCCTATTTCATGGACCCCCGAAAGGGTTCAACAGACCCTTGGCTTAGGGAGCGGCAGTAAATTTACTGTCACCTTCGTAACCAATACTAAACTGGAGAATGTTGACCTATGGATTGCCCCGGAATTACAACAGTTTATGGCTTTAGATCGGCCTCATTTTGACACCTTATTAGCAAATACTTCCTATCGAGTAGGACTATACTTCTACATTCCGTCTGGCACCCAAACGGGATTGTATAGCGGAACTATTCACTTAAGGGTTGGCTCCACAACATATTTCCAAATATTGAAGATCGAGCTTCAAATTGTTGATGCATCAGAAATTATAGAACCGAAAGAATGTTGTTAAACAACCGTGCGAGGAGAAAACAATGGATCTAGAAGACCAGATGGTTAAGCTTTCTTGGATTTAATTAGTGGTAAGATTATTTTGTATTTTCATCGGATGGATTTCCTAATTAAGTTGGCTTTTCTAATATCACCTCTTTCGTGCGATACCCTATTATTTCTGCCAAATATCCTAAGAATCTAAAGAATCTAAATTCAGCCTTTTTGATCCAATATTTGCTTTGAAACTTCTTTCAACCCAAGGTCATCTAAAGTTCTTTTAAGAGGAATCCCATTCTGATCCCAACCTCTAAGCTCATAATACCACGAAAGCATTTGATCATACTTTTCCCTGTCAAGTTTTATCCCTTTCAGCTTTCCTTGGGACGGAGCCTCTTCAAACCAACGCTCAGGCGGATAATCCCACTGTAAACTAAAATCGCTGTTCTCCCTTATCCAGTAAGACCTTATCAGATTGTAAATTCTGTCTCCAATTTTATTAACATCCTCCCAACTCACACGATTTCCTGTAATAGCCTCCAAATACTCTGGGTACCAGTCCAGACCAAAATTTACTTCTACCCATGGAAGTCTACATACGGTGAGAGATTCAAATAACCCTCCTCGCAGTCTTTGGAGTTCAATAACCTTCTTTACCTTATCTTTGCTGTATGAGAAACGATCTGTGGATATTTCCCACGCAATGATCCATGCATCTTTATGACTTGCACCGATAGGAGATGTACCATAAGAAAGTGCCATCCCTGGGCAAGCATGGCAATTATAGGCCGAGATCTCCAATCCCTTGACCTCCATGGCCCACCGCCGTGAATCTTTACCGATGATCTTCGAAGCACCCCGTACTCCATGAGATACAATTTTTCCGACACCATTCCCATTACCAATGTCCAGGACGAGTCCCCGAGCTGCATTGAAATCTCCCCACCCTATTCTTTCCTTGATCAGCCCTTTTTCCGAGGCTTCCATAAGAAATCCGATGCAGCTTCCCAAGGAGATTGTATCCAAACCGAACTCGTCGGCCATCCGATTTAATACCGCAATCTGAGACAAATCCTTCATCCCAATGTTAGGTCCCAACATTCCCACGTTTTCATAATCTAACTCTGCCAAGTTTCCGCTATAATCCTTTACCACCATCCCACATTGCATGTTGCAGAAGGGGCATCCCTTTCGATCCACCTTAATCTTCTCAACCGTATAACCATCGATCTGCTTAGAGTATTCAAAACCCCCCTCTCTGAAATTATATGTGGGCAAGCAAACGTTCTCATTGCACCATTCAAAAACCTGCATTGTCCCCTGTCTAAGCCAGAAATCGTAATTGGGTTTACCCTTAATATCATCATACCCTTGCTTTACGATCTCCTTTAGCCTGGTATCGTCAAAGTTAGGAACGTTTCCAGTTCCTTTTATGACAATCGCTTTCAGATTCTTAGACCCCATAACGGCTCCCATTCCGGGGCGCCCCCCTGATCTGCCTCTTTGGGACATGACCGTAGCGAATCTCACCAGATTTTCCCCACCGGGACCTATGAGAAGCACTCCAATATTCTTTCCATGTCTTTCTTCAAGGAGGTCTTGGCATTCGAAGGTGTTCTTCCCCCACAATTCTAAAGCATCGATGATTTTTACTTGCCCATCTTCAATGAAAAGGTAACATGCTTTTTTTGATTTCCCTTCGACAACCAAAATGTCATAGCCGGCCTTCCTAAGATGGACCGATGCCATTGTACCAATATTCCCATCACCGTACCCACCCGTGAGAGGACTCTTAGAAGCAACGACCATTTTCCCTGAACTTGGAAGAGCCTGCCCTGAAAGGGGGCCAGTGGAAAAGATGAGTTTATTATATTCGGATAGAGGATCAACGTTTTTCACCTCGTCCCATAAGAGCTTGACAGCAAATCCCCTCCCTCCCAAAAAATCTTTTTCCGTGGAGTCAGAGATATCCTCCTTTAACACCTTGCCCTCAGAAAGATTTACCCTTAGTAATTTCCCTGCATACCCTTTCATCGTTAACCTCCTCTAACCTGAATATGATTACAAACAAAGCCATTTTGGTAAGATAAGGATTTTAACTTCATACGCAAAAGATTATGCGGATCGAACTGGTTTCAGATTCAGCGACTCCGCAAAGTGGCAAGTAACAAAGTGATTGCCGCCCAGATCTCGGTAGGCTGGAGATTCGGTCTTACAGATCTCCTTCACGTAGCGGCAACGAGAATGGAAGTAACATCCGGATGGTGGATTTACCGGGCTGGGTACATCCCCTTCGAGCCGGATTCCCTTCACTTTGATGTCAGGGTCTGGCAAGGGGATCGCCGATATCAACGCCTCAGTGTAGGGGTGTTTGGGATTCGAGAAAAGCTCCTCCGTCTTTGCTAACTCCACGATCTTCCCAAGGTACATCACCGCTACACGATTGCTGATATACTTGACTACCGAAAGGTCATGCGCGATGAATAGATACGTCAGGCCGAACTTCTCCTGTAAGTCCTCGAGCAGGTTAATCACCTGTGCCTGAATGGAGACGTCCAGAGCAGAGACCGGTTCGTCGGCAACGATCAGTTGAGGCTCAGAGGAGATGGCGCGCGCAATCCCGATCCGCTGGCGCTGTCCCCCAGAGAACTCATGGGGGTAGCGTTTCATGTGATCGGGCTTCAGGCCAACCGCCACCAAGAGTTCCCGGATACGGTCCTTTCTTTCCCTCGCCCTAACAACACCGCGTAGGGGCTCCGATATGATCGCTTCCACGGTCATCCGCGGGTCCAAGGAGGAGTAGGGATCTTGGAATATTATCTGCATATCGCGACGGACAGATTTGAGCAGCTTCCGTGAGGCGGAGGCGATATCCACCTCCTTGAACTGTTCGCCTGGCCCGGCGAGCTTTTTGCTCCGAAAAAGTATCTTTCCTGCTGTCGGTTCGATCAGACGGAGGATCGTCCGACCAGCCGTCGTTTTCCCACAGCCGCTCTCACCTACCAACGCAAGAGTCTCCCCTTCCTTGATGAACATATCAATACCGTCGACAGCCTGGACATGGGCCACCACGCGCCTCAGAATCCCCTTGCGCACAGGGAAGTACTTCCTGAGGTTCTTCACTTCGAGGAGGATGGTGTCAGAAGCCAAACGTTGCAACCCCCTTTGTTATCCATACAACCAGCAAGCCGTCAGGTGACCCAAGGTGACTTCCTTCAGTGGTGGGGTCTGTTCCTTGCAGATCTCAATCGTTTGAGGACACCGCGGCTCAAACCCACACCCTCGCGGGACCTCGAATGTGTCGGGCACAACTCCCTTGATGGGGATAAGCCGTTCCTTCCTCATTGCAGCGAGCGCTGGAATCGAGTTCATCAGTCCTCGGGTATACGGGTGCTTCGGATCGTGAAAGATGTCATGCACATTCGCACTTTCAACAATCTTCCCAAGGTTCATAACGATGACATTATCGGCCATTGCGGCGATGACCCCTAAATCGTGCGTGATAAACAAGATGGCCATCTTATACCGCATTCGGAGGTCGCCCATCAAATCCAAAACCTGCGCCTGTATGGTAACATCAAGGGCCGTAGTCGGTTCGTCGGCAATCAGAAGCGAAGGCCCACAGCAAAGGGCCATAGCGATCATGGCGCGTTGTCGCATCCCCCCGGAGAGTTGGTGGGGGTAATCCTCGATGCGGTGCTCAGGAGACGGGATGCCCACCGCATGCAGCGTATCGATGGCTCTCTGCCGTGCCTCCTTTCTGCTTAGTCGCTGGTGGAGGATGATCGCTTCCATGATCTGGTTGCCAATAGTAAAAACGGGGTTTAAGGCGGTCATAGGCTCTTGAAAGATCATTGCGATCTCACGCCCTCGGATTGACCGCATCACAGGTCCTCTGGGGTCAAGCTTCGTCAAGTCTATATTGGTTCCTTTCCTACGGTAGAGGATCTGACCGGCCTCAATCTTACCTGGCGGGCTCGGGATAAGTCCCATAATTGATAGGGCGGTTACCGACTTCCCACATCCGCTCTCACCGACTACTCCGAGTGTTTTTTCGGGCTCAATGACGAAGTTTACACCATCCACTGCTCGGCCCACACCATCTTCGGTGTAGAAGTATGTCTTGAGATCTTTTACTTCTATCAATGGCACTGCCAAATTACCTTTCAATCCCAGCCTGAACAGTTTTGGAGGAAAGACTCTTTTACTCTGTCTGAGAAATGGCAAAAAATCTTACGAAAGCCATATTTATATGTTCTAAATCCCTTCGTATGTCCGTTCGACCATTCCACGATAAGTGCTCTCAACCAAGGACAATATATCAAAGACTGGCCGCCCAGTTGCCTGTTGAACAAGTTTTGAATAGGGAGGGAGGTTATGACATTCGAGCACAAATGCCCCTGTGTCTGGGTACTTGGATAGAAGAGTCTGGGCAACCTCAACTACTTCTTCTCCGATCTTCTTAATATTTAATTCATTTCCGTTTTGAAGTATGCCCTCTGAGAAATATTTTTTAGATTCCAACCCCTCAACCGCTATGGGGATTCCCTCGGCCCCTGCAGCTTTGAGGCGATCCGTACCGAGTTCTTTGGCATTTGCCGTGATGATTCCAACCCTGCTTCTGAAGATCCGGTACACTAACGGCACTTGGAGTAACGAGGAAGAGATTACAGGAATCTTCACAGCATTAGCAAGCTCATCCTGAAAAATAACCAAGAAGCCGCAAGTGGTTATGATCATGTTCACGCCTTCTTTTTCAAGCTCTTTAGCGGCCTGGATGAATAGTGGAAGTACTTTTTGGTCAGCATGGATAAAGCTTTGGTTTGGGTCCCAAACAGCCTTACGCCGCACCGGAAAGGGATAAGATTTCGGGTTGCCCGCATCGCCTAAAGCCCGTTGATATTTCACGTCACGCATCAGGATTCCTAAAGTAAAGTCTTTTGCCATTCTTCTTCCCTCCTTTGTGATACTTTCCTCAAAGCTTTTACATTATCAATTCCTTCGTCTGTGTTTACAGCCAAAGTTTGATCTCAGTGCTGATTTAAGAATCTTTTGTGATCAAAACAGGATTTGGAGGAGATGAAATTCTATTGTCTTATTCGCCTAAGTTTCGGGTCCAGAGCGTCCCGCAGGCCATCTCCTGTCATGTTAAATCCCAACACAATACCTGTGATCATCAATCCTGGGAAAAAAGGATACCACCATATTCTGGACAGTAAATATCGGAGAGCGTCACTTAACATTGCCCCCCATTCAGGTGAAGGGGGTTGTGCGCCCAATCCCAAGAATCCTAAACCCGCAATCGTGGTTATTGCTTGTGACATACTAAATGTAGCCTGAACCATTACTGGAGCGAGAAGATTTGGGAATATATGTCTTATTTGAATCATGACCGTACTTACGCCAGCCGCTCTCGCAGCCAAAATATAGTCTAGTTCACGTATGCCTAAGGTGGCACTCCGTGCAACTCGAACAATTCTTGGTGTAAAAACAAACGCAACAGCAATGAGGGCCTTGTCAAGTCCGGGGCCAAATACAGCGATGAAAATGATTGCAAGTAATATTGTAGGGAACGACATCATTACGTCATTTATAAGCATCAAACATTGATCGATCAGCCCCCCGTGGTAGCCCCCAAGAATTCCAAGGATTAATCCCAAACATGTGCTTACAAGAACACTAACTATCCCCATGCCTATGGTCACCCGCGCTCCGTAAAGAATTCTACTTAGTATGTCACGGCCATGCAAATCGGTCCCCAAAAAGTATGGTGGAACATATTCATGGGACCAGAATCCCGGACGGAGGGATAGGCTAAGATCTTGAGCATAAGGATCTTGAGGAGCAATCAACGGTCCAAAGATTGCGAGAAGAAGATAACCGATGAGTAAAAGCGAACCTACTAATCCACTGCGGTGTTTCCAAAGTCCTTCCAAAGACTCCCGAATTTGGCCTCTTCGCTTCATTTTCATCCCCTTCATTGATAAGACCAGGGATAAATTGCGCCTGTTAGCAAGGTATGTTACCGCTAATAGACAATTCGCGGATCAATTATGCAATATAGAATGTCGATTAGCGTATTTACTATTAATACCATGATTGCAATTACCAGAATTCCCCCCTGGATAACTGGATAATCTCTTACACCGACAGCCCTAACGATATATCGAGCCATACCTGGCCAGGAAAAAATTGTCTCTGTGAGTACGGCCCCTGCCAGCAAGATTGCAAAGTTTAAGCCTATAACTGTTACAATGGGTAATAATGCATTTCTCAGTGCGTGCTTGAAAATAACAGATCGTTCGGGCAAACCTTTTGAACGGGCGGTCCGTATATAATCTGCCTGAAGCACCTCTAGCATCCCTGAGCGGGTCATTCGCGCAATCAAAGCAGCGGGTATGGTTCCTAAGGTAATAGCCGGCAGGAAGAGATACTTAATTACGACCATAAAATTTTCAAAATCTCCCTGCACCAGAGTATCGATTGCATAAAATCCAGTAATGTGGACGATATCCATACTACCGGGCACCCTACCCCCTAACGGGAAAACCGGAATAAATAACCCAAAGATTAATAGCAACAGCAGACCCAGCCAGAATACTGGAACTGAAAGACCAAAAACTGCAATGAACATTGATGCATAATCAAAGAAGGAATTTCTGTAGACAGCTGCGATAATACCAGCTAATACCCCTGCTATAGTGCCAAATAACATAGCGACAGCTGTCAGCTCCATTGTTGCTGCAAACCTTTTGCGGAGCTCCTTAGATACCGGGGTTTTAGTTTCTGCAGATACACCTAAGTCTCCATGCAGCGCCCGCTTCGCCCAGGTACCATATTGCACCCAAAATGGCTTGTCAAGGCCCATTTCCTCTCGTATACGTTCAATGGCCTCAGGCGTAGCTTGGACTCCGGCCATTATCTGCGCTGGATCACCTGGTGTTAGCCTGATCATGCTAAAAATGCCTATACTGACCAGTATAATGAAAAGTATTCCTTGTCCGATTCTCCGGATGATGTATCCTGTCACTTCTGAATCATCTCCAACACGAAAATATCCTAAGAGCTTATCCCCGACCCCTCAAGGATGTAGGATTGGAAAATCATTAAGATCTTCTGCCGAATCCCCTGAGACTGTACCGGTAACCATGTAGCATCTCATGAGAGAACTGATTTCAGTGACCGCGAACCCCGATAGGCGCTCTTATCATGAGGAAAATCCTTATAAGAACTCATCAAACTCCACAATCCTCCGCCGGTTAATTCCTCCACTGGGCATCCTGTGATCCTTCATAAATGGTCTCGAAATCCTCTACAGAAGAGGAGGAAATGGAGCTTAGAAATCTTCAAGCTCCATTCCTCAGCCTCTTTCAAAGCCTTATCCTTCATTCAATCCAGGCTTTACGGAGGATATACTGCTCATCTCGAAGCATCTCCATCCCATGGAGGCCGACTTTCTTCCCGCAAAGATTGTTTTCTACGTGCAGGAAAATCCAAGGGCAATCCTCTAAGACTATTTTCTCTTGTAGCCTTTTATAGAGCGCACGGGCCTTATTCTGGTCTATAACAGTAACTGCCTCATCTATCAATTTATCAGCTTCAGGATCCTTATAGAAAAGCCTATTCGAGCCCTTGGGAGACCAATTCGAGCTATGGAAAACGAGACTAAAACTATAATCAGCGTGACCTGTGCGACTCCCAATGTTAATCATGAACGCATCTTCTTCTCTTTTTCCCGGCTCGCGCGATACCGCTGATATGTAGGTACCCCATTCCCAGGTTATCAGTTTGCATCTCACTCCTATCTTCGCCCAAGCTGCCTGAAGATATTCTCCTATCTCATAGTCCATTAAATACCTTCCTCGAGGGACTGCTAAAACCATGTCAAACCCGTTTGGATAGCCTGCCTCGGCCAGAAGCTTTTTAGCTTTCTCAGGATCGTAGGGATAAACGTATACGCTTGAGTAACCGAAAACACCCGGGGGTAAGCAGCTGTCAAGAATGGTTGCTTGCCCTTTCAAAATCGCATTCAACAAGCTCTTTCTATCAATCGCGTGATTTAACGCCTTTCCGACCTTTGGATTCTTGAAGATGGGTCTCAATTGGTTAAGGCCGATATAAACAATTGCTACGCCAGGCTCACTTACAACCTCCAAGCCCTTTCCAGCTTTCACAGCGGGCACATCTTGCGGTGAAAGTCCCCAGACAAGATCAACTTCCCCACCTAAAAGCATCATTGTCCTAACGGACCGATCGGGCACGATTCGAAATAGGAGTTTGTCAAAGTAAGGTAACCCCTCCTCCCAATAGTCCTTGTTTCTCTCTAGCACAATCCGTTCGCCCTGAATATATTCCTTATATATATATGGACCCGTACCAATCGGGTGTTGTCCTATTTGTGCGGGTGACATCGATTTTATCTGCATAGGGCTAACCATTTGCATTACACCAACAGCAAGGTTGTTCAAAAAAGGTGTATAGGGTTCACTAAGTTTAATACGTATAGTGTAAGGGGCGACGACATCAACGCGTTCAACAGATTTTAGCATAACGCTGAGCTTAAACCGCCCTGTCCTGAAAAAATCAAGGTTTGTCTTAGCAGCTTCCGCATTCCATGCTGCACCATCGGTGAATTTAACCCCTTGTCTCAGATTCATTACCAGCGTCTTATTGTCTTCCCAACGCCATTTCTCAGCGAGTCGGGGCACGATATTAAAGTCCTTATCAAATTCCATCAAATGGTCTAATACATTTCTCATGACACACCAATCAACTGCTGTAACACCAGCTATTGGTAACAAACTCTCTGGATCGCTCGGTATGACCACTGTTAACGTACCGCCCCGCTTAGCTGAAAAACCGGTAACGGGAAGAACCAAAATTAATGCTATTGATAAAACCAGAAAAAATATTTTCCTTACGTTTCTGAGATTCATTATCATCTTACCTCCTTTCTCTCCCAATATTGCCAATTGTGGCTGTTCCCAAGAAATCCTCTGTTCACAAACTCTCTTTCTCCTCTTTTTTTCAATACTTGAACCTAAATTGAGCGATTTTTGTTGATTTAGCAATAGTTTCGTTCATAAAACACCAAAGGAGGCCATTTCCTCCAAACATTGTTAGCTATTATGTAGGATGAAACGGTCTGTCAGGACATTGCCGAG
>Ga0315285_10008258_pt1 | contig 10677 bp, 7 predicted proteins | sample YL17G09_36_MG_FD_203698 | JGI IMG/M metagenome (GOLD analysis project Ga0315285, IMG submission 203698) | Sediment microbial communities from Yellowstone Lake, YNP, Wyoming, USA - YL17G09_36 | ecosystem: Environmental > Aquatic > Freshwater > Lake > Sediment | place: USA: Wyoming | collected... | reverse complement strand
TGACAACCTCCTGAATTGTGTCGAGGCTGCGGAAAAACTTATCAAAAGACCTCTTTACGGACATCTCTTGAGGTCTAGGTCATTTTCAAAATATCCAAAAGTATACAATACCTCTGATATATATCTGCATCTTTGACAAAGTTAAATTATTCACCAAGATTTCATTGACAGAACCGCCTTCTGATTTTCAAAAAATAATAAGCGGTCCTTTTGGGTTCAAAACTAATCAACACGACGAAAAAATTAAGACATTGCGCGCAGTTAATTTAGTTCAACGTTCTGATAGTAAGTCTGGGCGACTAGCCGTTTAGCTCCTTAAGATACATACAGTTTTGTAAGAACGAATTTTTATCCAGCCCTTCACTCTTGCCCTCTCCCCCGTTGCGCGAGAGACGGAAGGTGGGCTGCCCCAGAGGGGACCTTTTTCAGCACGGAGTCGCGAAAAGGGCCTAATCCATTAAGGCCTAAATTTTTGTTTTTGGGGAATCAAATTTTTTTTGCGGTGTGGCCGAATCCGTTTACCAGCAAGGGTTTACACCGTTTTTTGAAATTTCCAACTTTTTGCCTCTCCGTTGGTTCCGGTATGCCGCGTTAGGTAAGTTCAAATTTTTTAAGTTTTATGTAAAAAGATCTACGACTGATTCCTAGGGTTTTGATTGCCTCGGTTCTACTTGAAGATATTTCCAAGACATTTTTAATGATTTCTTTCTCGAAAAGATCAACGACTTTCAGAAGGTTATAGGTCCCATTCTTTATTAGTGAGAGAAATGGCATTGGAAGAAGCCTTTCTTTATCTGGCGGTATATCGGAAAATAAAAAGCTCGGAAGGGAGTTTGGCCTAATGACTGAATCTTGCGCCATATAAGCCGCATAATGCACTACGCCTTTCAATTCCCGTACGTTGCCTGGCCAACTATAGGAACGCAAGATTTGAAGCGCCGATGGCGATATTTTCAGATGTTGCTTATCCTTGAGTAATTTCAAAAAGTCTTCAATGAGTAATTCGAGATCGTCGAGACGCTCTCTTAAAGGCGGAAGAAAAATCATTACCGCATTAATACGATAAAAAAGATCCTCGCGAAATTTATTTTGGGCAATAAGTCTTGTTAGATCTTTGTTTGATGCAGAAATTATGCGCACATCAACTTTAACGTTCTTGCTTCCACCTACTCTTTTAAAAGACCCATCTTCGAGGACACGGAGCAATTTTGATTGTACCTGTAATGATGCATCACTAACTTCATCCAAAAAGATTGTTCCCTTATTCGCTTCGGCAAAATAACCTGTCCGCCCGTTTGCACTTGCTCCCGTGAATGCCCCTTTTTCATATCCGAAAAGCTCAGTTTCTATTAAAGTATCGGGGATCGCCGCGCAATTAACATCCACTAACGGTGCGTTACCCCTAGGACTGCTATGATGAATTGCGCGAGCTAGAATTTCCTTCCCTGTTCCGCTTTCGCCATAGATGAGCACAGGCAAATTTGATAGAGCAGCTCGTTGAGCAATCACAAGACCCAATTTAAATCTTATATTCTGGCCGATCAATTGATGGAACTGAGGTAATAATCTCTCCACCCGAATATCATCTTGAGTTATGAAAGGATTAGAACTTTTCAGGATAGAATCAATTCTGCAAATCGAATCCAGACGAACGAGATAATGTCGCTCGCCATTTTTTAGTGTCTCTAAAGGCTCAATAATTATGTCGATTCCCTTATTCGAGCCAGGGAGAGTAATTTTATGAGGGGAGAAATTCTTATTGTTCGAATCTAATTCGAGCTGGAGCCCGGAAAGGTCATTGCAGATTTTTTTTTGATTGGAGTCTCGCGAAACTTTAAAAAGCTTATCAAAAGACTTATTTGAGTAAAGTATGACAAGGTCTTGATTGAGAATTGCTGATGGAGAAAATATTCGATCGAAGCCTTCCCGGTCCGAATTTTCTTTTAACTCCGGTTTTAAATCAGCGAGGATCATGTTAATGGAATCCTTTTGAGTTACGTTAACTCGACGATACTCAAACTGAAATATTAGGCTGAATCCTGCGTGACTTTTTATGATTATCAAGGAGCAGATCGGCTTACCATAGGCCTGGAACTTTCACCCGATTCCGGCGATTTTCTTGGCCAGACCCTTTTTGGCCTCCAGGTCCGCCTGGCGGCGGATCATGATGCGCTGGGCCTGGGGTGGGCCCGCTCCGTGCATGGACTCGGTGCGGTAGCCCACCGCGGCTGTACCCAGAGTCAGGTTTTCAATCAAACGGAGGACGCGCATGCGGTGCTCGGTGGGCACCGAGCCTACCCCCTTGAGGTATTTTTCCACGAAGGGGCCGGTGCGCTCGCTGCGCAGGTCTTTCTCCGAAGGCATGGTCACCATCAGGCCGCCGGCGATGTCTTCGGCCAGGCGGGCGATCTCGTAGGGGAACCGGGTCACGTTTTGCTTGCACACGTTGGCCAGGAGCATGTCGATCTCGTAATTGCCGGCGCGGGTCGCGCGTCCTTCCGAGGAGCAGGCCAGGCCGCAGGAATACAAGGTTTCGTTGAGATGGACCATCTCGATGATCTTGTCGCCGATGTGGGAAGCCTTGGAGGTCCCGTTGAAGTCGGCGGCCAGGGAAGCGGCCCCGATGAGAACATCTCCCACTCCCACTTTGCACCCGCCGTAGCTCTGGCGATGGTATCCGGCAAACCGTTCCACCAGGGTTCCCACAAAATCCGTCTCCCCGCAGAGAAAAACCCTGTCCCAGGGGACAAAGACGTCGTCGAAGACGGCCAGGACCTCATGACCCCCGAATTGATGGTTGCCCACGTCGATGGTGGACCCCTCCAGCTTCCTCGTGTCGCAGGACTGGCGTCCGTAAATGAAGAAGAGCCCCTTCGAGTCGGTGGGTACGGCAAAGGAGATGGCGTAGTCCTTCTCATCCTCCCGGAGGGCCATGGTGGGCATGACGATCACTTCCTGGGAATTGACCATGCCGGTCTGATGGGCTTTGGCCCCCCGCACCACCACCCCGTCCTTCCGGCGCTCCACCACTCGAAGGAACATGTCCGGATCGGCCTGCTGGATGGGGCGCAGGCTCCGGTCCCCCTTCACGTCGGTCATGGCCCCGTCCACCACCAGGTCCTCTTCCTGAACCCGCTGCAGGAACTCCTTGAATCGCTTGTGGTAGGAGGTCCTGTATTTTTCGTCCGTTTCGAAGGTGGTGCTGTAGAGGGCGTTCATGGCATCCATGCCCACGCAGCGCTGGAAGCAGGAGGCCGTCTTTTGCCCCAGGAGGCGTTGCATCTTGACTTTGTTCACCAGGTCCTGGCTGCTCTGGTGGATGGCCGTAAAGCGGTTGATGGTCTTGCCGGTCAGGTGGGAGCGGGTGGTCATCAAACCCTGGTGCTCGTCTTCCTGAGCGAGCCGGAAGGTCATGGTCACCGAATGGAGGGAGGGACGGATGATGGGGTGGTCCACCGGGTTCTTCACCCGCTCCCCCAGAAGGTAGACCTCTAAATTCAACTTGCGGAGGCTTTCGATGTATTGGTCTGGCGTCTTCATACTTCCTTCTTTCCAAAAAAGTTCGGAGTTACGAGCTCAGAGTTCGGATTGAAAAACCGCAACCCGAAACCCGGAACTCGAAACTCGAAACTATTTTATCTCATTAACGCACCGCCCGCCACCATGCGGTTGATCTGGTTGGTCCCTTCGTAGATCTGGGTCAGCTTGGCGTCGCGCATCAGCTTTTCCACGACAAAATCCTTCGTGTATCCATAGCCGCCGTGGACCTGGACGGCATCCGTGGTCACGCGCATGGCCGTGTCGGTGGCGTAGAATTTGGCCTGGGCCGCCTCGCGGGTGTAGCGCTTGCCCTGGTCCGCCAGAGAGCCCGCATACCAGGTCAGCAGGCGGGCGGATTCCACCGCCGCCGCCATGTCGGCGAGCATGAAATTCAACCCCTGGTGGGTCCCGATGGGGCGGCCGAACTGAACCCGGGTCTTGGCGTAGGAAAGGGCCGCCTCGAAAGCGGCACGGGCCAGGCCCAGGCCGACCGTGGCGATATTCACCCGCCCTTCGTCCAGGGCTCCCATGGCCCATTTGAACCCTTCGCCTTCCTTTCCCAAGAGGTTTTCCCGCGGGACGACCACGTTCTCGAGAATGACCTCGGCCACATTCAGGGATCGCTGCCCCATCTTGTCCTCCACCTTGCCGATGGAAAGGCCCGGCGACTCGCGGGGAACGACGAAGCCGCAGATGCCCTTGGTCCCCTTGGAAGGATCGATGGTGGCAAAAATGGTGTAGAGGGCGGCGAAGCTGGCGTTGGTGATGAAGCATTTCTGTCCGTTCAGGACGTAATGATCCCCCTCCAGCTTGGCCCGGGTTTTCAGCCCCCCCGCGTCAGACCCGGCCTCCCGCTCGGTCAGGCCGAAGGATGCCGTTTTCCCCGCCTGGTTCAGGGGGAAGATAAAGCGACGCTTCTGCCCGTCGGACGCTCCCAGCAGGATGGGGGCGCAGGCCAGGGAATTGATCCCGATCATGCCGGTGATGGCCACGCAGGCGGCGTTCATCTCTTCGTCGATGAGGGAAGCATCCACCAGTCCCAACCCCTGCCCGCCGTATTCTTTGGGGCAGGTGAGGTTCATCAGGCCGGCCGCGTGGGCTTTCTGGATGATGTCTCCGGGGAATCTCGGGGTCCGGTCGTAGTCCAGGGCCATGGGGGCGATTTCCTTGGCGGCAAAATCCCGCGCCGTTTTCTGGAAGGCCTTCTGCTGTTCGCTCAGGGAAAAATCAATCATTCGCCAAATCCTCCTTTTATTGGATCATTTTAAAATTAGCCACAGAGGTCACAGAGAACACAGAGAAATAAATCTCGGGTATAAAAGCCCCTTTCCTGCCCATAAAAAATATTTTTCTATTATAAGAATGTTTTTTCTACTTTGCACTAACTTATATCATCCTCCGGATTCATAAACTGATCGGGCTAAAACATCATCAAACGGGAGGATGAGGCTATGGATCTCCCGGTCGTTCGAAAGAATTCCTGCAAAAAAATTCTTCTCTGTGTCCTCTGTGCTCTCTGTGGCAAAAATAAAAAAAAATTATCAGATAACTTTGGAACTGTCCAGAAGGATCGTCACCGGGCCGAAGTTGACCAGTTCCACCTCCATGAGGGCCTGAAAGATTCCGGTGGCCACCTGCAATCCTCGCTTGCGGGCGGCGTCCACAAAATAATCGTACAGCTTCTGGGCTTCCCCCGGAGGCGCGGCATCGGTGAAGGAAGGGCGGCGGCCCTTGCGGCAGTCGGCATAGAGGGTAAACTGGGAGATGACCATCAGTTGCCCGCCCGTCTCCAGGAGAGAAAGGTTCATCTTCCCCCCGGCATCCTCAAAAATGCGCAGGTTGATGATCTTGTCCAGGAGGGAATCGGCCTCTTTGGGAGTATCCCCTTGCGCCACTCCCAAAAGAATCAAGAGGCCTTGTCCGATTTCTCCGGTCGTCTGTCCATCCACCTGGACCCGGGCCCGGCTGACTCTCTGAATTACGGCGCGCATGGAACTCCACAGATCCTTTCAAAGCGGATTCATCTTGGTGGCCACCCGGAGGTGACTTCGCCTGGGCGCCAGGCCCGGGGGCAAGGACCTTCTGTGCAAAAACCATGAGGCGGCTTCCATTTCATGGACCGGGCGGGCCAACCGTTCGAACCCCCGATGAAGATGTTCTCTCCCAGTAGGGGCGACCGGCCGGTCGCCCGATCGGCCCGCCGCATGCTGCGGAAGCCGGTCGAAGCCTCCAGGAAGAGGGCCAGCCCGGCCGATGCTTTTTGCACAGAAGGTCCTTGCCCCCGGGCCACGACCCAAGCATCCCGGAAATGTCAACGCTATGAGTTCCCCGGCAGAGCCGGGGATTTATCTTAAGCAATTATCTCTCTTTCTCCCATTTGGGTCCTTCCAGGTCCCGGGAAGTCAGGGAAGCGACCTTTTTCCGGGGAGAAGCGGAAGAATCATCCGCCCAGCTTAGCAGAGGGTCCAGGTTTTTTTGAAATTCGGGCATCTGATCCCGGGACAAAGCCGGCGCGCGGGGAGAGATCTCCCGCAGGGGGTTGCGGTGCACTCCATTCTGCGTCAGGCGAAAATCCAGATGGGGCCCGGTGGAGAGGCCCGTGGAGCCCACGTAACCGATGATTTGCTTCTGGTGAACCGCTTTGCCCTTGCTGATCCCCGGTCCATACCCGCTGAGGTGTCCGTACATGGACTGGTACCCTTTGGCGTGGCGGATAACCACCTGCTTCCCGTACCCCCCGTTCCACCCGCAGGAAAGCACGGTTCCGTCGGCCACCGCCCAGACCGGAGTCCCCTGGGGGGCCGCGTAATCAACCCCCAGGTGGGGGCGGTATCCGCCCAGGATTGGATGGCGGCGCGATCGGGAGTAGCCGGAGGAGATGCGGGTGAACTTCAGGGGGGAGCGGAGCAGGGCTTTGCGCAAAGACTCCCCCTGGGGAGTAAAATAATCGCCCCGTTTTCCATGTCCTTCGAAGTAGACGGCCTGGTGGGCTCGTCCTTCCCGCTGGTATTCGGCATAGAGGATCCGGCCGTAGCGGACAAAGACATCTGCGGTAAAATATTTTTCCACCACCATCCGGAACCGGTCGCCGGGCTGAGGATCGACATGAAAATCGATCTCCCAGGCGAAGATGTCGGCAAAATCCATGATCAAGGAATCCTTCTCTCCAAGCTGGTCCATGGCCTCGAAGAGGCTGAAAGAGATTTCCCCGGAGACCCGGGCCCAGTATTGATCCACCGGGACTTCCTTCTTGGCGGCGATCCATTCCCCGCCGGGGGTCAGGGAAAGTTGATAGATATCCAGCGGGCCGGCCGTGTAGGTGAGGTTCAGAAACTGTCCCTGGGGACTCAGCCGGACTTCGAAAGCATCACCGGGCTTGATCCGGCGGAGGTTGATCACCGATTTCAGGTGCTGGCAGATGACTTCCACCAGGTCTTTGGGGAGGTCCTGGGCCCGCAAGGCCGAGGAGAGGTTTTGTCCTTTGGAGATCCTGCCGGCGATAATCCGGTCGGGGGGCGGGGGAGGCGGAGGTTCGATCCGGGCGGGAATACCCTGGGGTTCTATCGAAGGCGTTTGGTCCGCTCCGGGAAAGAAAAAAAGACCCGCCGCCAGGAGGATCCCTCCTGCCAGGGCAAGGGTCCCTAGGATCCAGAACCTTTTTCTTTTCGAGGAAAAGACTCCTTCTCTTCTCTCGCCGATCATGATCTCCGGGGTCGATTGAAATTCCTTTTCCTACCTCAATATACAATCGGGAGAAGGGCTTTTCAAGGGTAAACCGCGGGTTTTCACAGAAAGGCGGTGATCACCATGGCCCCGGAGAGGAAAATGAGCACGGCAATGGTGAATAAGGAGATGAGGTTCAAGATCCATCCGTTGGTGAATTTTCCCATGATTCTCCGGTCGTTGACCAGGATGAGCATGAAGGTGAGGATGACCGGCAGGAGGACCCCGTTGATTACCTGGGAGTAGAACATGATGGGGATCAAAGGAATGTCGGGAAAGAGGATGACCGCGGATCCCAGGATGATCATGATGGAATAAAGGCCGTAGAACTGGGGGGCCTCGGCGAATTTCCGGTTCACGCTGGATTCCCATCCGAAGGCTTCACAGATGGTATAGGCCGTGGAGAGCGGGAGGATGGAGGCGGCGAAGAGGGAAGCGTTGAGGAGCCCGAAAGCAAAGAGCCAGGTACAGTATTTTCCGGCCAGGGGAGCCAGGGCCAGGGCGGCATCCTTGGCGGTCTCGATCTGGATCCCCTCCTGGTGGATGGTGACGGCGCAGAGCAGGATGATGAAAAAGGCCACGATGTTGACGATGATTGAGCCGAAGACCACGTCCATCCGGGCGTACTGGTAATCCTCCGGCTTCAGTCCCTTGTCCACCACCGAGGACTGGAGATAGAACTGCATCCAGGGGGCGATGGTCGTCCCCACGACTCCGACCGCCAGGGTCAGATACTGAGGGGTGAATTCTACGGTTGGGGTTAGGAATTGGGCGGTGATCTCCCCCCAATCCGGATTCACCATGAAACCGGAGACGATGTAGGAAATGTAGAAGAGGCAGGCCACCAGGAAAGCCTTTTCCACCGACTTGTAGCTCCCCTTCACCACCAGCCACCAGACGAAAAAAGCGCTCAGGGGCACGGAAAGATACTTGCTCACCCCGAAAATCTCCATACTCGCCGCCACCCCGGCAAAATTGGAAACCGAATTTCCCAGGTTGGTGAGGAAAAGGGCGATCATCAGGTAAAAGGTGGCCCGGGCGCCGAAACGCTCCCGGATCAGGTCGGAGAGGCCCTTGCCGGAGACGACCCCCATGCGGGCGCACATCTCCTGGATGACGATCAGGGCCAGGGTGATGGGGATGAGGGTCCAGAGGAGGGAGAGACCGAATTCCGACCCGGCCAGAGAATAGGTGGTGATGCCGCCGGCGTCGTTGTCCACGTTGGAAGTAATGATTCCCGGGCCGAAAAGGGCGAAGAACACTGCCAGTGTTTTCCAGAACCCTTTGCGGGGGATCTCTTTTCCCCGCTCCCCCGAGGTTCCCAAGGGGATGGGGGGGGTGCCGCTGCCATTCGAAACCAAGGTTCAGGGCCCTCGTCTTCCATGAGCATCACTTTCCCAGTTGGGGGGCCACCACTTCCAGGAGGCTCTTGAAGGGAATGACCCCTTTGACGTGGTTTTCCTCGTCCACCACGGGAATGGCCTTGAGGCCGTATTTGGCAAACCGGTCGGCAATTTCTTCTTTTTCTTCCTCCAGCTGCACCGCAACCACCCGGGCGTTCATCATGTCTCCCAGTGCAGTCTGGGGCGAAGCAAGCAGGAGGTCGCGCAGGCTGACCACCCCGAGAAGATGCTCCTCTGCGTCCACCACGTAGAGATAATAGACGAGGTCCAGGTTCTCCGCCTCGTGCCGGAGGAATTCCAGCGCCTCCCGGGCCGTGGCCTGGGGGGGAAGGGTGGGAAAGGCGGTGGTCATCAGCCCTCCCGCTTTCTCCCCGGGGTGCTCCAGCAGCTCCTTCACATCCTCGGCGATCCCCTTCTCCATCTCTTTCAGGATCCCCTCGGCTTTTTCTTTGGGCAGATCGCCGAGAAGGTCCGCCGCTTCGCTGGGGGACATCTCTTCGATGATGTCCGAGGCCTTGGCCGGGTTCAGGTTCTCGATGAGCCGCACCTGGATCTTGGGGTCGGTCTCTTCCAGGGCTTCGGCGGCGGTCTCCACATCCAGGGACTGGAAGACCTCGGTCCGTTTATGGATGTCCAGTTCCTCGATGATGTCCGCCAGGTCGGCGGGGTGGAGGAGGGACAGGCGGTCCTGGGCGACCTTCAGCCGCAGGAGCGCCGGGGAGGACAGGGGCTGCACGAACCTCCAGGGGATGAAATGATCCGCCAGGCGGTAATCGAAGAACCACTGGAAAAACTTGTCCGCCGCCTTTTCCAGTCCCACCCGACGCATGAGTCCCCGGAATCCCACGTCTACATGGATGAGAAAAAGGTTGTGGTTGACCTTCAACAGGTGGAGGTCGTTGACCCGCAGGATTTTGGCCCCGTGGGTGTCCACGATCTGCTTGTCCAGGAGGGATTCCTTGAGAAGCAGTTCTCCTTCGCCCAGGTTCCCGGAGGGCGCATCCGCCGAAGCCGGAGGGGAGACCACCACCTGCCCGGCGATGCGGGTCACTTTGTTCCAGGGGAAACGGGCGGGGGATTTCGTCCCCTCGGGCAGGTAGAGGATGGCGGTCACCGGAGGATAGAGATCGGCGACGGCGACCACCAGGTCCAACACTTTTCCCTGGACCCGGCCGGCCGAATCCACGATTCTTTTCCCCAGGATCTGGCTCAAAAATAAAAAAACCTGAGAGTTGGGGGAGACCGCCATAATAGAACCTCCAGGTTAATTTTTTTATAGCACTCTTGTGGGTATTTGGAAAGTTTTTTCTGTTTTTCAGATGAAAAAAAGGAACTTTTGGATTATACTCTCTAATTTATAGGGGGGGTTCAACATCCCCTGGTTCAGAAAAGGATCGACTGGAAATCGATGAAGAAGACCATTCGGGTGAAACCCCTTTTCTCCCGATTTCTCTCGCCAGAGCGCATCTTCCTCTTGGGCTTTGCGGGCTATATCCTCCTGGGAACCCTGTTTCTGTGGCTGCCCTTTTCCGCGGCCAAGGACCCCATTCCTTTCATCGATGCTCTCTTCACCTCAACCTCCGCCGTGTGCGTGACCGGGCTGGTCACCCTCGACATCGGGAAGAGCTTCTCCTTCTTCGGCCAGGTGGTCACCATCCTTCTTTTTCAGGTGGGCGGCCTGGGGATCATCACCTTTTCCACGGTTTTCTTCGTCATGATGGGACGGGGCATTTCTTTCAAGGGAAGGGAGATGGTGCAATCGACCTTCCTCCATACCCCGCAGGCGAATTTCATGGTTATTCTGAAATCGGTCCTCTGGTTTACCGTTTTCTTCGAATCCATCGGGATCCTTCTCCTGTGGTATCGTTTCTGTTACGATTTCCCCGTCGGCCATGCCTTCTATCAGGCCGTTTACCACGCCATTTCCGCCTTCAACAACTGCGGCTATTCCCTTTTCCCCGACAACCTCGGGCGTTATCAGGGAGACTTCATCGTCAACCTGACGGTGATG
>Ga0315285_10008256_pt1 | contig 10678 bp, 9 predicted proteins | sample YL17G09_36_MG_FD_203698 | JGI IMG/M metagenome (GOLD analysis project Ga0315285, IMG submission 203698) | Sediment microbial communities from Yellowstone Lake, YNP, Wyoming, USA - YL17G09_36 | ecosystem: Environmental > Aquatic > Freshwater > Lake > Sediment | place: USA: Wyoming | collected... | reverse complement strand
GGAATCGTTAGGGATGATCTGATGACCATTTGCCACGAAGTCGGAAACGATGGATACACTGGAAGTCATTGATCTGCTCCTATGCGCGCCTGCTCTCTACTCGACGGTTTCATATGTTCTCCCGTAGATTAGATTCCTTTGAGGTCTCCTCCAAGAATTTCAACAACCCAATCTGCAATATAGTCCACCACCATGGCATTATTGTCTGCCTGGCAGTGCTCCGCACCCCCTTCGTCTAAGGTAAAGACCTTCAATTTTCTCCCCGGGCTATTCACCGCAGCCTCGATTGTTTTTTCGGCATGCCAGAGCGGAACCTGCCGGTCATTCTCGCCGTGGGCAATCAGCAGGGGACAGGTAATTTTATCGGCGACACCTGCCAGAGTCATTTTCTGGGTCACCTTCACCACTTCCTCTATAGCCTCTTTCCCGAAAACCCATTTAGCATGTTCGGCCATACCGGGGACAGAAGCTTCTCCCCCCTTTCCAGCCAAAAACTTGGACATCAAATCTCCAAAATCCCAAATCCCTCCCCAGCCAAAACAACATCGAAGGCGCTTCTCAAAGGCCGCGGCGCGCGGAGCGTAATAGCCTCCAAGGCTGATCCCCCCAATACCGATCCGCTTCGGGTCTACATCGGAACGCGTTTCCAAATAGTCTAGGCATGCGACGGCAGGTATTTCCGTCTCCGGGCCCCCGTACATATTCCGCAAGCGTAAGGCCTCTCCGACTCCGGGATGATCAACAATTAAGAGAGAAATCCCCCGGCGACGATACTCTCCAGCGGTTCTAAGGTAAATAATCTCTTTCATTACATCAAAACCATCCAGATGAATTATGCAGGGCCCACGCCCTTTGACGGGAGCTGGGCAGAATAGGGCCGGCATCGATTTATCTTTGAACGGAACCTCTACCCATTCCACCGGCTCTTTGCGAAACTGAATCCCCTTCTTGAAAGCAGCCAGGGCTCGACGATAGGCCAACATTTTCCGGGGGTCCCGGTGGCTGATGATGCGCTCGGCGGCCAGGTAATATACGGTCGCTCGAAGATATTTGCGCCCCGCGCTTAAGAGTTGGCCGGCTCCTTCATGCGTGGAGGCTTGGGCGGCTACGCGTTCAGCGACCTTCATCCAACTTTCATACCAGGCCTGCTGGGCAAAAACGTCATTCCGAACCGAGGCTTCCCGTAAGGGACGGCAAGCCTCGTCGATTTCGCTAATGGCTCCACCCCCGTTAATCGCCCCCATGGTCGCCAAGCTCCACACATAGTTTTCTGGAAAGTATTCAAACATTTCTAGCCTCCTCTTTTTGTGGTTTAGAATCTAGTGGATGCAGAACCCTCTCTAACTTTATTCCTCTCTTTCATCCCGATTATCTATTTGTCGATCCACCAATACTTGAGGCCGCCACCATGCCAGGCAAGCCTGAAAGCAAAACCCTTTCTATATCCTTTCACATAATCTCGTAGCGCACTTCCTTGTACGGGTTTATAAAGGAAGAAGACCGGAACATCCTCCGCCAAGATTTCTATCACTCGCTTATAAAGCGGCACCCGATCCTCCCATTTCCAGGTGGTTCGGCCTTTTTCCAACAACGCATCGAGCTCCGGGTTGCTATATCGGCAAAAATTATTCTTGCCGATTTCGCTGGAGTGAAAATGTAGATAAAAAGCATCATCCCAATCAAACTTCTCCTCAATATTTCCCAGCGAGATGGCATAATCCCCACTTTTCATCATGGAAGCATAGGGCGCCCGATCGATGGCCTTCATCTGGGCCTCGACGCCTAAATTCTGTAATTGTCCGATACTGACCTCGGCCCCGGCCATATAATAGTTGACCGAATATTCAAGAAATTCCATTTTAAAGCCCTTCGGATACCCGGCTTCCGCCAAGAGTTGTTTCGCTTTGGCCAGGTCGGTCTCCCGGTCCTTAACCGGAATGTAAAAACGGGAGCCGTTCGAAAAGGGCTGATTGTTAATCGTTTCCCCCAGCCCCCAAAAAACCGCCTTAAGGATCTCCTTCTTATTGAGAGCATAGGCCAAAGCTTGTCGTACCTTCTTGTTATCAAAAGGAGGCTTACTCACATTAAACCAGATGAGGTTATTGCCTATGGGCTCATCGTCCATGATGATACCCGGGAAGGGCTTCTCCAAAACAGCCTTGGCCAGGGCATTTAGAGGCGGGCCGACGACGACATCAATATCCCTCGCTCGCAGGGCGGCCAAACGGACCGTATCATCGACGATTTTCTTCACAAAGACCTCTTTTATGTAGGGAAGACGATCTCCCGTCTTCTCATCGACCTCCCAATATTGATCAAATCGCACATACTCAGTGGTTTCATTCGGGACAAAGGACTTGACCATATAAGGACCTGTCCCGGGCGGCATCTTCATCCCGCTCGGTTCCCAGCCGGCGGGAATAATCGGACAATTGTATAAAGTTAAGGAGCTTAAGAAAGGGGCAAAGGGTGCTTTCAATTTTATTTTTATATGGAATTTGTCAAGAATCTGAACGGACTCAACCCATTTGAAAGCAAAGGCTCGAGGGGCGGCGGTTGCTGGATTCATGATCCGGTCGATCGAATACTTTACATCCCCGCTATCGAATTCTTTTCCGTTATGGAATTTAACCCCTTCTCTCAAGGGAAAAATGTATTCCTTGCCGTCTTTGGAAATCTCCCAGGATTTGGCCAGCATCGGGTAAATTTCCACTTCCGGCAGCTTACCCTGCTCGGTCAGTGCGCCATAAATCATACAGTACTTCAAGTAATCGGAGAAATCCTGATGTTTGTGGGGGTCTACCCCTGTGGATCCAATACGATCCCCAATGCGCAATCTTCCTCCATACTTTGGTTTTTTGTCTTCGGCATGACCCAACTTGGGGATGCCGCCCAGGGACATTCCGGCCATTCCCAGCCCGCTCAAATAAAGAAATTCCCTGCGGCTCAGTCCGCTAAAAGTTTCTTCCCTTTTCATATATTTCCCTCCTTTTCAAGCCAGGAACATTGTCAAAATATGACCCCAGAGAACCCAGAGAAAACAAAAATCAAATATCAAAGATCAAAATTACAAACCAAAATTTCAAAGGACTGACGAAATTTTTGAATTTTGCATGGTCATTCTACTTGCCGCTGGACATTCACCCGCACTACGGGATGAAAGGACGCGGAGCGCTTTTTAAGATTATATCGCGGTCGAGAGGCCGATGCAAATCCCGTCGGCGCGGCGGTCTCGTGTGGCAAGAAAGCGATATCGGGTCATGGCGGATGAGGATAGGAAATCTTTGGGGCTTGCCGGAAGGATTGAATCAAAACTGATTCAAGAATAAAAATTTGACCCCTCATTCCTGCGCCCCTTCGCTAGGCATTCTCAAAAAGCAATTCTCACCCCCGTCTCCCATAATCCTTTGGTGGCCCGGACTTTGCGGGGAAAATTGGACTTTTCCTTAAATGGCTATATAATAGCTATTACGAATTCCAACAAGGAGGAAATTATGCGGGTGGCCAACACAGTCGAATTAAAGAACAAGACCAACCAAATTCTCAAGTTGGTCATGAAAGGCAGCCCGGTCATCATTACCTATCGAGGGAAACCCGCTGCCTCCATAACTCCCCTTACGGAGGAAGAACTTGAGGATTTTGTCCTGGAAAATAGTCCTAAAATCCGCAAGATGATCGCTGAGGCCGAAAAGGACATTCAGGCGGGGAAAACTGTCAAACTCGGTGATTATCTAGGGATAAATGAGTGAATCGATTCCAGGTCGTTTTGACGGAACATGCCATTGTCGACTTGGAGGAGGTTTCCAAGGAGATAGTCTGAAATCGGCTTTTGAAGGAGGATCAAAAATGAGGAAAGTTTTGCTTTATGGCTTATCTCTTTGCTTATCCTTTCTCCTCTTACCCCTTTTCGCCCTCGCGGGCCAGGTTGCCGAGGTGGAGCCCAACAACAAGCCCGAACAGGCAACGCCGTTCCAGGTGGGGGATACGGTATTGGGAAAAATCCACCACTACGATTTAGACCACTTCCAGTTGACCTTGCCGGAGTCGGGGATCGTAACCCTGAACCTTTCCGGGTTTCCGCCGGACTGTAAATTAAGGATCGACAGCACGGGGTTCTATTACCGCCACTCTCTAACGAATCCCGTCGGCGGGGTGACCAGTGAACCGGGGCATCCGGTTACTTTTTCTTATTCGGCTCAGGGGAAACAGAAGGGCCTGATTCGGGTGGAACTAGTCGACACCAAAGGGGGCCTGTGCTCGGGCAGTGATTGGTGCGCCACGCAGTGCAGTTCGAACGGTCCTTACTACCTGCTGCCCTTCATCGACCGGGAATCGAAGAAGGTTCCTTCTTCTTACTCGGGAAAGCCCGTCCTGCCGCCCATTCAATATCAGTTCCAGGCGACTCTGGAACCGCTCCCGGATCCCTACGAGCCAAATTATGAAGACGGATGGAGCAAAGAGGTGCAGCTTCAAAAAGGACTCATCAAGACCATCCCCCTGGGGAAGGAGATTACGGCCTATCTATTTTATGAATATCCCCGACCCATGCGAGGAACGAAGGGGTATGAAAACACCACCAATCTGGGAGGGGAAAACGATGTGGACGTTTACCGCGTACAACTCGACCGCCCGGAAACCGTAAAGGTGACCCTCAGAGACTTCCCCCCCAATGTGAACAGCCGAATTATTATTTATGACGCTCAGGGCTGGGAAGAATCCAAGACGGGGGCCACTTCTTTGGAAAGGAAGGTGGCCAAACCGGCGGACGTTTTCATTGAAATCAGCAGAGGCCGGGAACGGGACCCCCTCCCCTATTCTAAAACCCCTTACAAACTCCTGGTAATGGCCGGGACCGCGCCAAAGGCTTCCTGGGCTGAAATCATCGGCTCGGGGAAACCCTTCAGGGTCGTGTTTGACGTGGCCCCGCAGAAATTCGACGACTCCGGCTGGCTCGGCGACAAAGACCCCATGGGCACCCTGAAAGGGGGAGAAGCCTACACGGTGCAGTTTTCTCCATCCACGCGGGAATGGAAGGTGACCGGATTCAACGAGGGCACGGGAGGGGTTGGAACCTGGACCTATCAGGGGTCCAGCCCGGATAACTGTCAGCTCAATCTGTGGGGTCGGGTTTACCTATTTACCCCCGAGGGAAGGGTGATCGACCAGGACTACGGGTGGGTAGGACATCTGCAGGAATAAGAGCAATCTGAAAAGGGATGGCCACGCGGGGAACGGGCCTTTCACCCCTATTTCTTGAGAAACCGGGTGAAAGACCCGCTCCGCACCGATCGCCGCCCAGAACACGCCTCCATGACTTGATTCCCCGGATACCGGAAGCGGCCAAATTTAATCATCCCCGGAGAATGCCGAGTTCAAGGGTGAGGGGGTCAGGGCGATTTTTATTGCATTCCATTTCTCTGGGTATGGTTTCAGAAACAACAAAACCCCAGCTGTTTCTCAGAAATGGGGTTTCGTCTCTTCATTCCATGGAACCCTCCGGGAAGGGTTTGGGAAGGCCGAGGGGGAAATGAATGCAGCGCTAAGCTCAGGGCCGGCGGGGTGCAAGTTGCCTTTGAACCAACGTACCAAATAACAAGGTTAGATATTGGTTTATCAAGAGGTATTGCATAAATCCGTAAGGAGTGTTCTTCGCGGCGCAGATAGAAGGGAAGAGGAATTTGAAAGAAGGGAATGGGCGCTTGCCGATTTCCCATAATATCGGAATTATCGGAACTACGTCCCCCACCCGCACACGGGTCATGCTACTCTCCCAGGATCATTTTTTGTTTGGCCCGCTCGTGGGGAAGGAGATCGGCAGCCATTCGCATAATATATAACTGATACTCGGCCTCATAGGTGGAATCTTTCGCATAAAGGATTTCCCCCAGGACGATTTCCAGCGCCAGAGAAACGGGAGCCTCCGGAAGAATGACCACATCCACCCGGGGCAAATAGAAATGATCTTCAAAGAAAATGGCGATTTCCACTTTTTCTTCGACGGTAAGCGGCCTTTCGGGTTTAACGCCGATATCCAGGTCCGAAGGGGTGGAAGAAAGCCTCTCGATGCGTCCTTGGACAACTTCCCTGGCCTCTTTTGCCCTGCTGCCAAAGGCATAGATAATCTGCACCCCGTATTTGGCTGCGATTTGCCCAATTGGTTCTTTTATCGCCGGCATGAACGCAATCCGATCCCCCAACCGCACGCTTGAAAAATTCTTGCCATTTTCTCCTCTAAATATTCTTAAAGGGATGAAAAGTTAAGTAAAAATTCGATCCTGTCGTTAAAGCCGCAAGTCATGAGGCGCAAGGGGTGAGGGCAAAATCTCGCATTTCGTGTTCCGCGTTGTGCGTCTTAACTTAACGACCGTCACGTACCCAGCGATCGAGTCCATGCATTCAAATATATGATCGCGATTGGTTCCAACCAGGGTATCTTTCAGGAACTAAATGGGTTACGGCAGGGCAGGGGTTTTCTGGGGCACGAAGTCCTGGATGGGCCAGCCGCGCTTTTTGGCCAGGGCGCGCAGCCTTGGGTCGGGGTTCACGATCCGCGGGTTTTTCACGCGTTCCAGGAGGGGCAGGTCGGTAATGCTGTCCGTGTAGAAGGTGCTGCCTTCGAGGTCCCCCCCCAACTGGCGCGCGAGTCTCTCGGCCCAGAATATTTTCCCGTGCCGGAAGCAAAGGGGTTCAACATAGTTTCCCGTGAAGAGTCCATCGCGCACTTCCAGTTGGGTGGCCAAAACGTGGGGGACCCCCAGGCATTGGGCCAGCGGTTGGACGTTGTAAGTCGTGGAATTGGAGATGATCGCTACCGATTCCCCCCGCCCCATGTGTAGCTGCACGCATTCACGCGCCTCGGGGTAGATCAGGCCCCGGACATCTTCCTCGAACCACTCCCGGCAGAATTGTCTCAGTTCTTCTTCACGGACCCCGATCAAATGCCGCAGGGAATCCTTATAGGCCTTCTTCATGTCCAGGAGGTCGAAACGGTAGCGCCAATAGTCCAGGATCGACTTGATCACTTTCCAGCGGGTGGTCTTCTTCCGGCGGAGAGAGTAGCGCATAAAAGAGACCCCGGAATTCCCGGCGATCAACGTCCGGTCCATGTCGAAAAAGCAGAGTTTCTTGATTTTCGATGCCCCCTATCTCAGTTTACAATGCGCATAGAAGATTTTTATACCGGAATTTATCCGAAAAGGGAAATGATTTTATCCTAAATTGAGCGATTTTTTTAAACCACAGAGAACACGGAGAATAATTTCATAGTTAAAAAACAAAATAAGCACAATCTTTTCTCTGTGTCCTCAGGTAATAAATTCGGCAGCTAGAATATTGTATTGTTTTCACTTAACGAGGGCACAGAGCAAAGCGGAGAAAAGGAGTTTATCTTCTTGTTTTATCTCAAATTTCCTCTGTGCCCTCCGTGGTAAATCGCTTTTTTTGGGTTTATCATATTCGCAGCTCAATTTTGGGCTTGCCATGGTTGACCAAAGAGGGTAATATTATAATTTACACCCAGAATGGATTGGCAATCCATCTTCTGATAGACAAAATCGCTTAATAAAACCAGGAGCGGATCGGTGAAGAGGACTTACCAGCCTAGCAATCTTCGCAGGAAAAGAACCCACGGTTTCTTGAAGCGCATGTCCACGAAGGGCGGGCGCTTAGTTTTACAGCGCAGGAGGGCGAAAGGCCGAAAGAGACTGGTGGTCGAGGCGAGCCAATACTGAATCAAGCCATCGCGAGAGACGGGAACCCTCGGGAGATGGGGCTTTACAATTTCGGAAAAGAGGAGAGGATCCGTCGCCGCGCTGATTTCCTGAGAATCTCCAGAGATGGGGCGAAATACCAAACCGGCCATTTTCGGCTCTCCATGTGCCCCAACAGTTTTCCCCACCGGAGACTGGGGATTACAGTTGCCAAGCATGTGGGGTCGGCGGTCAAACGCAACCGGGTAAAACGCTTGATTCGAGAATTTTTTCGCCTGAATAAGGGAAGGCTTCCCGCTTCCACCGATTTCGTGATTATCGCCAAAGCGGGGGCCGCCGGCCTGAATTTTTGGCAAGTTTCAGATGAACTGAAAGGAATATTCAGGGGGCGATAGCTCCCTCAACCATTGGATGCTGACGCGAATCATTCTGGGTCTCATTCGATTTTATCGTTATTTCCTCTCTCCGCTAACCTTTTCCTCCTGCCGCTTTGCGCCCACTTGCTCTGCGTACGCCCTGGAAGCTGTCGAGCGGTTCGGTCCGGCTAAGGGTCTGCTTCTGGCGGTCCGGAGGCTCTTGAAATGCCACCCCTTTCACCTGGGAGGCTACGATCCGGTAGTAAAATCCACCGCTTCCCGTGAGGCGGAAGGGATGCCCCATTGAGAGAGAAGGAAAGGGGAACGTGAACGGAGGTTATTTATGCAACAGCGCGCACTGGTAGCCGTTATCATCTCCCTGGTCATTTTGGTCCTCTGGCAGTATTATTTTGCCCCCTCCCCCCCGGAGACCGTTAAGGAAAAACCGGGCCAGGAGAAAGTCGTACCGGCGGCAAAAACACCCGAGGAAGCAGGCAAAGCAGTTGCCCCGGGTGAGAAAACACCTGGGGCCTCTCCCATCCCGCCCGCTCAAGCTCCCCCGGCAATCAAGGGCCAGCCGGGAAAAGACGTCACGGTGGATACTCCCCTCTACACCGCGGTCTTCGATACTCGCGGAGCCCGCCTGAAGGACTTCAAGGTCAAGAAATTTCTGGATAAGATGGGTAAGGGCGCCAAGCCCATCGATCTGGCCAAAGAGATTATCAGCGGGGGTTACCCTTTTGGGCTGGAGATCAGCGAGGCCAATTTTCCCTTCTCACCCGACTCTCTCTTCCAGGTAAATACTGAAAACTTGGAACTGGGGCCCGGTAAAGACAAGGGAGAGTTAGTCTTCAGTTGGGATTCCCCCGACGGGCCGCGCATTACGCAGGAGATGACTTTTCATGCCGATAGTTACGGGGTGGATATTGCTTTGCAGATGGCCAACCCTTCTTCCTCCCGGACGTTCGAAGGGAGGCCGCTCCTCGCCTGGTCGGGAAAGATCTTTCCCGTGCCGGATTCCGGCGGCATGGCCTGTATGCCCGGTTCCGGCGGGGGCGGCGGCGCGGAAGTCCCTCCCTTTACGGCTCTGGTCAAAAAAGAGCTGCAGGAGGTGGAGTTCAAGGACATCAAGGAGGATAAGCGTTTCTCCCAAAATGTTCACTGGGGAGGATTTCAGAGTAAGTATTTCCTGGCCGCCCTCATCCCCAAGAAGAGTGAGGGGACCGAGCTCATCATGAAAAAAGTCTCCGAAACTGACGGCATTCTGTTCATGGGCGGCCCCAAAGCTTCTCTCCCCCCGGCAACCCAGTTCTCCCAATCCTATGTCATGTACCTGGGGCCCAAGGACTTGCATATTCTTAAAGCCTTCGGCCATGAGCTGGACCGGGCTCTGGACTTCGGCTGGTTCGACGTGGTGGCCAAGCCCATGCTCGAGGTCATGATATTTTTCTACAAGTACACTGGGAATTATGGGATGGCCATCATTCTCCTTACCATGATCATCAAAATTCTCTTCTGGTACCCGACGCACATCAGCTACAAATCCATGAAAGAGATGAAGAAGGTCCAGCCGGAGGTGGCCAAACTGCGGGAGAAATTCAAAGACGATAAGGAGAAGCTGAACAAAGAGATGATGGAACTCTACCGCCGGTACAAAGTCAATCCCATGAGCGGCTGCCTGCCCATCGCCATCCAGATCCCTATTTTCTTCGCGCTCTATAAAGTCCTGCTCTTTTCCATCGAAATCCGTCATGCGCCGTTCTACTGGTGGATCCAGGACCTCTCCGCGGCGGACCCCTACTACATCTCCCCCATCCTCATGGGGGCCTCGATGTTTGTCCAGCAGTGGATGACGCCCACCACCGGTGATCCCACCCAGGCAAAGATGATGTTGATCATGCCCGTGGTTTTTACTTTCATGTTCCTGTCCTTTCCCACGGGCCTGGTCATTTACTGGTTGTTTAACAACCTGCTCTCGATCGGGCAGCAAATATACATCAACAAGCATGCTGGCTAGATTTGGGGGAACCTATGAAGTCTGTGGAAACCGAAGGCAAAACCCTTGAAGAAGCGATCAGTAAAGCCTGCGAAGAATTGAAGGCTTCGCGGGAAGATTTGGAGATTGAAGTTCTCACGAATGCTTCCAGCGGTTTTCTGGGGCTGGTAGGGGCCAAGAATGCCCAGATTCGGGCGACGGTAAAAGAAGCCGCCCCCGCCGCGCAAGCAGGGGAGGGCCGGCCTGCCGATGCATCCAGTCAGGCGGCGGCGGAAACCGCCAAGAAAACGCTGCAGGACATTTTGAGCCTCCTGGGATTCGAAGCCGGCGTCCAGTTGAAAGAGGAACCGGAGCGTATCGTGCTGCATATCGAAGGGGACGGCAGCGGCCTGCTCATCGGGCGCAAGGGCCAAACCCTAGACGCCCTGGAATACCTGATCAATAAGATCGTACACAAGGGCGCCGAAGACAAAAAACGCATCGTAGTGGACACCGAAAACTACCGCTCCCGCAGGGAGGAATCGTTAGTCCATCTGGCCCAGCGCCTGGGAGACAAAGCGAAGCAGCTGGGGCGGCCGGTCACCATCAGTCCGATGAGTGCCCACGACCGGCGCATT
>Ga0315285_10008255_pt1 | contig 10679 bp, 9 predicted proteins | sample YL17G09_36_MG_FD_203698 | JGI IMG/M metagenome (GOLD analysis project Ga0315285, IMG submission 203698) | Sediment microbial communities from Yellowstone Lake, YNP, Wyoming, USA - YL17G09_36 | ecosystem: Environmental > Aquatic > Freshwater > Lake > Sediment | place: USA: Wyoming | collected... | reverse complement strand
CAGGAAACTCCTGCGCAACATCGATTGCTTCGACGGGATCGAGTATTGCAGCCTGTACCGGCCCTGGCTTAACCCGAACAGGAAAGCGGTGCGCGTGGCGCGGCGGCGCGGCCTTCCGCTGGTAGGGACTTCGGATTGTCACTTGTTCCCCTACAGCGGCACCACGTTCTCCTGGATCGAGGCGCGGGAACGGTCGGTGCCGGCGGTTATCGAGGCGCTTCGGGCGGGCCGCGTGACCGTGGATACCCGCCCCAAACCGGCCGGGCCGGCATTGCGGGCGCTGGCTTGTTTTGTGCGGGACAAAGCAAGGGATATATACTCGGACGAGCGGTGAGTCTTAGAGGTCACCACAAAACAGTTTTTGTGCTTTCGGCCGTTTTCACTGCGGTTTAGTTGCAGCAAGACTCATGATTTGTAAACTTTGTTTGTGGTGACGCAGATTGAGGAGGTTCTGGGCAGGTGATCGATCGCATTACGATCCTGGGCGGAAGCAGCGTCTACACACCCGAATTCATTCTCAGCGCCGTTTCTCACAATCTGAACGTGAAAGAAATTGTCCTCGTCGGCCGGGAAGGGCCCAAGCTGGGCATCGTGACCAAGTTTTGCCAGCGCCTCATGGACCGGACCGGCTTCCCCGTCGCCATCACGAGCACCACCAGCGTCACCGAAGGCGTCTGCGGAGCCCAGTACATCCTCAACTGCATACGCGTCGGCGGGATGAGCGCCCGCATGAGAGACGAAAAGCTCCCGCCCAAGCTCGGCATGGTCGGCGATGAAAGCCTGGGCGCCGGCGGGTTCGCCAACGCCATGCGGACCTTGCCCGTCGTGTTCGACATTGCCAGGCAGGTCGAGCTGGTCAACCCCGAAGCCACGTTCATCAACCTCACCAACCCGCTCGGCATCGTCGTCGAGGCTCTCACCAGATATTCCAATCTCAAAGTGATCGGCGTGTGCGACCTGCCGGGCGTCTGTATCAAGCGTGTGGCCGAGGTGCTTCACTGCCAGCCGGGCGAACTCGTCGTGGATTATATCGGCCTCAACCACATGGGGTGGATCCAGGACGTAAAAGTCGATGGACGCAGTTGCATGGCCCACCTGCTCGAAAAACTCGAGCGGTACAATGAGGAAGGGTTCGACCACAACCTCATCGAGCTGTTCCGGATGGTCCCGACCAGGATTGTCAGCCTGTTTTTCACCCAGGACGAGGTCCTGAAAAAACAGCGGTCGTGTTCGCGGTTCCGCGCGGAAATCCTTCAAGAAGCTGAACAGCAGATTCTCCGCCTGTACCAGGACGAGCACCTGTGCGATCTGCCCGAACTGACCCGGGAACGAAAGGCCATCTGGTACGATGAAACCATCATACCGCTCATCGAGACGCTGGAAAGCAAAACCGAGCGCGACGTGATCCTGTGCGTCCGCAACGGCAACTGCATCCGCGACCTGCCGGAAAACTGCAGCGTCGAGATTCCCGTGCAGGTCGGGCGGAAACGGCTCAAGCCGCGCGTGGTCGGCAACTGCCCGCGGTTTCTCAAGGGGCTGTTTATGTCGATCAAGGAAAGCGAACGGCTGACGATCGAGGCGGTAAGGCACACGAGCTACGAGTACGCCTTGCAGGCGCTCACAATCAACCCGCTTGTGCCCTCGCTGCAGGCCGCCAGGAAATTTCTCGATCGCGTTATAAAAGAAGAATCGCTCGTGCTGCACTAAGGGTGGGAACATCGGGGTGAATATAATGGAAAGGATCGGGCGGATGCGGACAACAATGGCAGGGCTGGTGGTTATCATGTGCGCGGCGGGGCTGGCACAGCAAATCCCGCCGGTGGTGGGGGGCAGCGGCAGCCTCAACGAACTCGCGGGAACGCCAACCCTCGTAACCGTAGTGCTCAAAGGCAGCGGCGCCCTCGACCAGAACCTGAAGGTCACCGATGTCGGGCCCCATTACGTCAGCGTCGTGGATGAAGACGGGGAGAGCACCGCGTACCTGTTCGAGTCGGTGCAGGAAATCCGCGTACAGAAGGGGGCGGTCGAGAAGCCCGAAATGCAAGTGACGGAAAACCAGTTGCTCCGCATCGAAGAGCAACGGGTGGTGGATCGAGCCCTGGCAAGGGCGCGCGAGATTTTCGACGGGACCAACGCCGACCAGAACCTCAAAATGCGGGCCGCAACCCTCATGGCCGCCAACGGTAACAAGGAAGGCCTCGATTACCTCGAAAAACTCGCCGCAACTAACCATATTGAAACGGAACTCGACGCCTACCAGTGTCTTTACCTCGCCGGACACAACGACCCCCCCAGCCTCGTTATCAGTGAAGGACTCCAAAGCGGAAACCGCATGGTGAAGGCCAAGGCCGCAACCATCGCGGGACTGTACAACGATCAGTCCACCATCGCCTTACTGGCCCCATTGCTGCAGGATCGGCTTGCGGAAATCTCGGCGCCCGCGGCCATGGCGTTGGCGCGCATGGGCTGGCGGGAATCCATTTCGACGCTGATGAGGATGATCGGCGAACTGCACGAGGCCAAGGGCGACGCGGCCGTATTCGGCCTGGCGCGGCTCGGAGGGCCCGACGTGCTCGATGAAATCAAGGCCAAGCTGAAAACCGCTACCGGCCTCACCCGCTACCGGCTCATCATGCTGTTGTACAAGCTCGAAGACCCCGGCGCTATGCGCCTGCTCCTGGACGAAGGTTTGTCCGACCCGGGAAAAGCCCTGAAAACCGCCTGCGCACTCGCCAAACGCGGAGACTGGTCCGGCAGGCACTACCTCGTCAGTTTCCTCAAAAACAAATATTTCGACGAAACCGAGGTCAACCTCGTGAACAGAGCCGAGGCCGCCGGCGCACTTGTGGCCGCGGGCGAATTGACCGCCATTTCCGAAATCCAGAAACTCTTGAGCATCAACAACGCCGTGGCACGCAAACGCATTTGCCTTATGATAGCCGAACTGGGGAATCGCAAACTCATCCCCGTCTTGCAGCCCACCATAGAAAATGCGGACATGGAAGTGGCCATCGAAGCGTGTACGGCGGTGGTGGCCATAGCCAAGCCGCAGTTCCGGACCAGGCTGGTGGAACTCATGAACTGATGACCGACCGGCTCCATGTGCTGGTGGAAGGGATGGTGCAGGGGGTCGGGTTCCGCTATTCGACCCACCACCGGGCCGTTGCGCTCGGCCTGACGGGCTGGGTCCGCAACCTGCCCGACGGCCGCGTCGAAGCCGAGTTCGAAGGGCCCCGGCCCGAACTCGAACGGATGCTCGACTGGTGTCGGCAAGGGCCCCGGTTCGCCGAGGTGACCAAAGTCGAGGCCCGATGGGAGACGGGCGAGCCCAAATATTCGGGGTTTCAGTTGCGCGGCTGGTGAGGCGGCGAACCAGTGCCTTTCAGGTGAGTGTCCAAGAACTCCAGTATCTCCGGGAAGATCCTGGCACGCGCGCCCGGCACAAAAAAGTCGAACGCATGGCCATGAGAAACCGTGATCAGCCGCGTCGGCACACCCGCCCGCCGAAGCTGGCCGTAAAACGCCACCGTCTGGCCGTACGGAACCAGGTTGTCTTCCGTGCCGTGGATGAACAGTGTCGGGCACATCGATTCGTCGGCATAATGCGCCGGCGACGCCACATCAAACGCATCGCCCTCGCCCCGGTACCGGCGCGTCACGAAGTTTTTGATGAACCTCGACGTCAGCCCGAAAAAGCGGATGTAACCCTTCGGATTCCTGTAATAAGACATGTCGCTCACGCCGTACAAAACCACCGCCGTCCGGATCGCTGAACTAACCGCGGGCGCCGACAGAGGTTCGAGCCCGTCCTCGGGCGTCGTCGCCGCAAGGAGCGCCGCCAAATGCCCGCCCGCGCTGTTGCCGAGCGCACCGATCCGCTCCGGGTCGATCCCATAGGCCCCCGCATTCGACCTAAGCCACATCACGCCCAGTTTGCAATCGTGCAGGCAGTCGGGAAACGCGTACCGCGGCATCATCCGGTAATCAAGCGTGGCCGCGACGTACCCGTGGCGCGCCAACTGCCGCCCGTACCAGTCCAACTGGTACCTCGTCCCGAACAGCCAGCCACCACCATGAATCAGCAACACCGCAGGATGTTTCGCCGCACCGTCGTCCGGCGTGAAAATCGTCAGCTTCAGCGGTTTCCGCGCGGGATGATTGTAAACGACCCCTTGGTAAACGGTGTAGGCGTCTTCCGCAGGCGAAACAGGCGCCAGCACGCACGCCATCCCTATCAACACACACACCCGCGCAAACATAAGAGAAAACCCTTGTTATATTTGCTATACGTCCTATAGGTCCTATTCTTCAAGCCGTGCAGGCGAGACGCCCGCACCACAATTGGCTCATTTTCATCTCCCTTTATTTCGGGCTTACCAGGATGATTTTAACCGATGCACTTCAAGTTTCTTTATCGTAATCGGCGCGCCGTTGGTGTAGACGCCGATACTCATGTTCTTGGGATCCGGCAGAAAACACGACGACATCGAGACTTTCCCACCGTTGCCGAACGCCTCGATGGTCGTCCTGTCCAGCAGCAGTTGCAGCGCGATCTCGCCGTCCGCCGCGTCTATGGGGGCCGTGGCGCCAAGGCATGAAAGCTCCTTCTTCGCCGGGTCGTATTTGACGGCCTCGCCGCGCAAAACAAACCCAAAATCCGACGGCGTATTAGCCGGATCGAACCCAAGTTCGGCCTGAATATCGAAGAGATCCCCCGTAGTTTCCGCCAACGGATTATCGCCGGGATTCAGCTCGAGGCCCGACCACTCCTGCGTCCGGTCGTGCAGCAGTTCGATTTCTTTCATATTGCCCCACTCGATCCCTTTCGGATTGTGCTGGAAAAACAGGTGCCACGTGGCCTTGTAGTACACTAACCCGTTCGGGTCGTTGGTCCAGTTCTTCTTCGGGCTGAAATGAAACTGCGGCCGATACACCTCGTTATACACTTCCTCGGCTGCGGCCAACGTCGTCGAAAAGAGAGCAAGTAAAGCGATCGAAAGGCATCTAATCATCGAAAGTCTCTCCCATGGCTGCGGCTGATTATAGAAAAGCCGCCACACCCAGGCAAGGCGCAGCCCAACTTCGCCGAACTATATAGGACGACATAATTTTTGCTGAATGTGGGTCCGGAATTATTCCGGACCTACAGATGCCGAGCCTACAGGAAGGTGCGAAAATTCGGTCGTGCTGTATAAAGCCAACTTCGCCGGAGTAGGCCGACTTCGCTGAAGTCGGCCCATTCCGCGCAAAGCTGCCCGAGCAAGTGCACCTTCGAGCACCACGCTGGCCCCAGCCAACGCAACGTCCGCTCATCACGCCAGCCTCAAGTGGCCGCCACTACCGTTGATCTGCCCGACTTCAGCAAAGTCGGGCTACTTCAGCCAAGTCGGCGTACCATTGCCAAAACCCTTTGGTTGTGCTACATTAGGGTTTAACAGCGCCAATTGCGGGCAGAGGCACAACAAGGGGAGGAATTGCACTATGCAACACGCCAAATCGCTCCTCTCCCGCTGCCGCCGCTTCACCCTCATTCTCTTAGCCATCTCGTTCCCTGTCGCCGTCTCCGCCCAGGAGCCGCTGAAGGAGCCTCGCTTCTATCTCGACCGGCTGCTTGAATACTATCGGAGCATTGAAACCATCAGCGCCGAGTTCTCTGTCGTCGGCCAACATGGCGAGACGTCCGGAACGAAAGTCGAGAAGAGAAACGACGACTTCACCTGTCGCTATTATAAAAAAGGCGACACTTATCGGCAGGAAATCCGCCATAACGAATCCGCTGAAGAGCGCCCTGAGGTGACCATATTTCAGGACGGAACGGCGAAAAGACTTTACGGGCCGATAACCGATCCGCCTTTTTTATCCATATACACAGACAAGGAAGAATCGAGCACGGGCTACGAGGCTTTCTTCCATCAGATGGATGTCCTGGAAATGATGTTCCTGAGGCCGGAATGGGTTGCCGGGATGGAAATGTCCGCGCGGCATGTCGAGGCCGGGGACAGCCCCATTGTCGAAGTTGCACTTGTAATAAATGATCAAAGAGGATCCCGGAGCCTGGTCCTTCGAGTTGATCCCCAGCGCAGGTTTGCACCCGTGTATTTCGCTCAGGACGTCGTGTCGCCAAATGAAACCAATCACATCACGTACGAGGTGCGCGACTTCCTCGATGCGCGTAACGGCTACTTCGCACCCGCCGAAATCGTGACCACCGGCCACCTGGAGCAGGGAGGCCGTCTTATTGAGAGCCAACAGACGATCCGGCTCACGAAGGTTGAGTTTAACGGGCCGGTGGATGACGGCCTGTTCGAACTCGTGCCCGAGCCAGGCACCAACGTAATGGACGCCATCGCCGGCGCCTACTACGTGGCCGGCGATCAAACACGAGGGCTCGGTAACACGATTATTGAACCGGCGGCCGCTCAAGGCGAACAAACTGACCAAACGCCCGACCCCCAGCCTGAACGCGAGACGATGCCGGCTCCAACTCCGGCAGCAACGCGCACCGTCCCGCCGACGGCCGTTCTGGTTTTTGCAGCGGTAGCCCTGCTCCTTCTCGGCCGCCTGGCTATGTGGCAATTACGCAGAAGGAAGGCTGCAAACCCGCGCGAGACTCGCCCCTAATTGCGGCTACGCCTGCGGCGGTTTGGTTTCTTCGGGCACGACTTCGATGCGGATGCGGGAAACAAAGTTGGGGCCGCCGGCGAGCACTGTCATCTTGAATCGCCCGTGCTGGACCACCTCACCCTGCATCGGGATGTGGCCGGCGACGTGCATCAGCCAGCCACCCACCGTCTCGACCTCCTCGTCTTCGATCAGAACGCCCACCGCTTCGGAGATTTCTTCGAGCGGCATGCGGGCGTCCACCACGTAGGCGTTCGGCCCGAGCTTGTGGATGCGGCTTTCCTCGTGGTCGTACTCGTCCTGGATCTCGCCGAAAATCTCTTCGAGGATGTCTTCCATGGTGATGAGGCCGTCGGTCCCGCCGTACTCGTCGGTGACGATGGCGATGTGCTGCTTGGCATCCTTCATTGCGCGGAACAGGTCGCCCACCTTCATGGTGTCGGGCACGTGCATGATGTCTTTCACGAACCGGCCGATGTCTCCGCACTCCGGCTGGTCGTCCGTCAGCAGGCTGTACGCATTGACCACGCCTGCGATGGTATCGACGCTTTCGTTGTAGATGGGGATTCTGGTGCGCCCGCTTTCCGCGAACACCTCGACCAGCTCGCTGCGCCTCGCCGTGTCCGGCAGTGCTTCGATGGCGATGCGCGGCACCATGATTTCTTTGGCCGTCGTCAATTGGAGGTCGATGACCGAGTGGATCATCTCCTGCTCCTCGCGCTCGATCGTGCCGTGGTCGACACCCTCGTCGACAAGCACCCGCACGTCTTCGAGCGTCGCCATCAGCGGCGCGATATGCTGGTGTTTTGCCCCGGCCAGCCACAGCAGACCCCGCGTCCCCAGAGACAGCGGAATGGCCAGCGGCGACAGGACCGCGTAGAAAAACGAGATCACCGGGTACAGCGCCAGCGTGAGCCGGGTCGGGTGCGTCCTGAAAATGCTTTTCGGGATGATTTCGGCAAACAGCAGGAAAATCGGCGCCACTACCGCGGCCGAGATGATGTTCTCCAAAAACGCCGCATAATCCCGCGGCGAAACCTCCTGCACCACCCGCGAAATCACGAGCGTGCCCACAACCACCGTCAGGTTCGTGCCCAGCAGCAGCATCGTGATCATCGAGTCCGGCCGCTCGATATGCGCCAACAGCCGCCGCGCCTTTTTCGAGCCCTCCTCCTCGGCCAAATACCGCACGCGGATCGGGTTGCTCGATATGAACCCGGTTTCGTAACCCGCAAACAAGCCCTGCAGCACTACCGCCGCAAAGAAAATCATAAACAGGAGAACAAACGGCGTCATGGTTCATCCTCCCGATTTTCCGCCTGCTCGGGAAGCTCGATCCGAACCAACGACGCCCGCTTCCCCTCGACCGCCTCCACCGTGAAGCGTATGCCCGCGTAATCGATCCGGTCCCCGGCCTCGAGCACCTTCTCCGTCTGGTCCATGAGGAATCCGGCCACCGTATTGTGCTCGGTGTCCTCCACGGGGATGTCGGTCAGATCTGTCAATTCCTCGAGCGGCATGTTCCCCTTCACCCGGTACACGCGCTCGGCTATCTGCTCGTACGGCAGCGGCTCCGTCTCGTCGCGAATGTCGCCCACGATCTGCTCGATCGCGTCGTGCAGCGTCACCAGCCCTTCCGTGCCGCCGTATTCGTCCACCACGATCGCCAGGTGCGACCGCTGCCGCTGCACGTTCTTGATGAAATCCTGCACGCTCATCGTCTCGGGGACGAAATGGGCCGGTCTCACCAGCGTTTTTATCTGCCGGTCGAGATCCTCGCGCATCACGCTCGGCAGCAGATCCTTCGCAACCAGGATCCCCGTGATATGATCCAAATCCTCGCGGTACACGGGCATCCGCGAATACTCGTTTTCCCGAAACAACTCGAGGCCTTCCTCGACCGTCGCGTCTTCGCCCACGGCCACAATATCGAGCCGCGGCACCACGATCTCCCGCAACTGGACGTCGTGAAACTCGAGAATCCGCCGGATCATCTCCCGCCCCTCTTCCTCGACCGATCCCTTGGCCTCGCCGTTGCTCAGCATCGATTTCAGCTCGACATCCGTAATGTACGGCGCCGCACGAAGCTCGTGGAAGCGCGTCACCCGGAACAGAACGTCCGTCAGACGAAGAAGCCCCTTCCGCAGCGGCGCCAGCAGCCAGTCCGCCGCCAAGAGCGGGTACACCGCCACACGCGCCCACGACGCCTGCGCCCGCACCGCGAAAACTTTCGGCGTGATCTCCCCGAAGAAAAGCAGCGCACCCGTCGTCAGCACCACCGCCGTCAAATACGCCCCCGCAGCCGGAATCCCCAGCGAAAACTCGAACACGTCCTTGATCCGCGTGCCCAGCGTCACGCCGACCAGCGTGTTCACCAGCATGTTGCCCACCAGGATCGTCGTCAGCAGCCGACCCGGATCGTCCAGCATCCCCACCACGAGCCGCGAACTCAGCTTCTTGTCCTCACGCATCGCCCGCAACTCTGGCTTCTGGATCGCCAGAAACGCGGTTTCACAGGACGAAAAGAAGGCTGAAAAAATCAGAAGGACCGCCACCACCACAATCACCGTTGGCGTCAGGTATTCATGCCAGGAACGCGCGAGCGCCTCCTCCCCGGCCGCGCCAAACGGCGCCGCCGCCGCATAAACGGCGCAACCCAGCGTCACCAGCACCAGGAGCAGCAGGGCGTGCCACTTGCGCTTCGATACCCAGGGCACGCCTGTGCCCCTCCGCTTGTTTTTGCCCGCTCCAGATTGAATCAGCGGGTCGCCGTCGTCGTCCACCGGTAAGGACATCTCCCTATTTGGCGCGCGCGCGCGGCGCCCCGCATACCAGCCACGCGGACCCCGCGTCAACCTGCAGATATTCGGCTTGTTTGGCCCGCATCGCGTTGCGCTCGGCAGCCGTCCCATGCGTGTAGCCCAGCAGGTGCAGCAGCCCATGACAAAACAGCAGCCGGACCTCGTCCCGCATTGCCTGCCGGTCACCCGGATACCGCCGCTCCACCGTCTCCAGCGATATCACAATATCGCCCAACACCAATTCTTTCTCAGCGGCCCCGCCCACCTCCGCCAACTGACCGAACGACAGCACATCCGTAGGCTCGTTTTTGCCGCGATACTGCCGGTTGAGGTCCTGGATTGTCCCGTCGTCGCAAAACAGCACGCTCAACTCCGCGTTTTGCCTGACGCCTTCGCCCTCGCACACCCGCAGAGCAAGCCGTTTCAACACGTCCGCCCGGTACAGGCCCTTCCGGCTCGATTCGTTCCGCAACAGCACGTCGAGCTTCATCACGCGCCACCCCCGCTGATCGGCACAACGTTACCCGTCGGCTGCCCCGAAGGTTTCCGCTCCGGGTACGAGATCCGCGTGTGCAGCGCCGTCACCATCCGGCGCGTTATGGCGTCTTTGATCGTGTCAAGGTCTTTCAACGTCAGGGCGCACTCGTCGAATTGCCTGTCCGCCGACCGGCTCGTGATGATCTTGTCGATGAAATCGCGCACCCGGTCTTCGTTTGGGTTTTTGATCGACCGCACGCCGGACTCGACCGCGTCGCAGATCATCAAAATGGCCGTTTCCCGGCTCTGCGGCTTCGGGCCCGGATACCGGAAATCTTCGAGGCGCACATCGTCGTGTTTTTTCTGCTCGAGCGCCTGCTGATAGAAAAAGCTGATCAGGTTCGTGCCGTGATGCTCGCGGATCCCATCTATAATGGGCTTCGGCAAGTGATACTCCCGCGCCAGCTCGACCCCGCACGCCACATGCGACGCGATCGCCCGCGCGCTCAGCCGCGGCGGCAATTCATCGTGGATATTGTGCCCGGTCTGGTTCTCGCTGAAATACTCCGGCCGCCGGATTTTGCCGATGTCATGGTAATACGCGCACACCCGCGCCAAGAGCCCGTTCGCGCCCACCGATTCCGCCGCCGCTTCCGCAAGTTGCCCCAGCATCAGGCAATGCGCGTACGTCGCCGGCATCTCGATCGCCATCCGGCCCAGCACCTCATTGTTCAGGTCCGAATACTCCAGCAACTGGATGTCCGTCGTTATCTTGAACAG
>Ga0315285_10008251_pt1 | contig 10681 bp, 9 predicted proteins | sample YL17G09_36_MG_FD_203698 | JGI IMG/M metagenome (GOLD analysis project Ga0315285, IMG submission 203698) | Sediment microbial communities from Yellowstone Lake, YNP, Wyoming, USA - YL17G09_36 | ecosystem: Environmental > Aquatic > Freshwater > Lake > Sediment | place: USA: Wyoming | collected... | reverse complement strand
CATTCTCCCATGCCCTCTCTTTAACACAAGGGAAGTTGGAACGCAAGTACTTTTTTGATTTTTCAAAAAGGGGGATTCCCACGCTTCAGTGACGCATTACAAATTTTTTCCACTCTTTACCTTAACGTTGCATAGACTTTTGACGACACGGACATGGGCAAGCCGTTCGGAGAGGCTTCGAGGCGAACCTTTGGCCGAATTGGCACTCTCGTCCCTTTCCCCTACTAGAATTCACTTGGAGTGATGTCCTCCGATACCTTTAAATTCTCAAAACAACCGCCTTCCGAAGCCTTGAAGGGCGGTTTGCCCGTGTCCGTTTTGCAACTGTCAGGTTTATTCTCTCCATCTCCACCATCTTCTTTTCTTGAACAGGGCCTCATACTCTTCATCGCTCCTCATCGTATGGATATAGAGATTTCTTTGAACCGTGGCTGTCCTTCCATCCTGATATTTGATCATCGTCTCAACCGGTACGTTCTCGTGGTCACCATAGATGGCATCAATCTCTCTCTTATATTTTTCGCTGATAAACCCGCGCCTTACCTTCCTCGTTCGAGTCAACTCTTCATCATCGGCATCCAGTTCTTTATATAAGAGAACAAATTTGCGGATTTGCATCTCTTTGGGCAATGTCTTGTTGACCCTATAGACCTCCTTCTCGACGAGCTGATAAACCTCTTTTTTGGACGAAAGATCGGAATAGGTCGTATAAGGGATACCGTGTTCTTCGGCCCACTTTCCAGTGTGTTTGAAATCAATGGATAAAATGGCACCAATAAAAGGTTTTTGATGGCCGATGACGACTGCTTCTACAATGTAGGGGCAAAACTTGAGTTTATTTTCAATAAAAAGGGGAGAGAATTTTGTCCCATCGATAAGCTGCATCAGATCCTTGACTCGATCAATGCAAACCAGATGACCCTCCTTTGTGAAGTATCCTGCATCCCCTGAGTGCAACCACCCATCCCTTAATGTTTCAGTCGTTGCCTCAGGATTTTTCCAATATCCCTGAAATAAAGCTGGGCTCCTTGAAAGGATTTCACCCTCTTCGGATATTTTGATATCTGTTTCGGGAATGGGTAACCCTACAGTATCAAATTTTACATCCCCCAAACGGTGAATAGTTGAGATTCCTGAGATCTCAGTTTGCCCGTATATCTGTTTCAACTCGATACCAAGGGCGTGGAAAAATCTGAACACGTCTGGTCCCAACAAAGCTCCTCCCGTCATCGCACTTCTGATCCTGGAAAAACCAAGGCGATCTTTCAATGCCCGAAAAACAGCAATATAGGTCAGGAAGTATAAGGCCTTCCAGTACCATGCCGGTTTTATCTTTTCGAATTTGAAATCAGCCCATTTATAGGCAATAGGTAAGGAAAGATTGTAGATGAAGCGTTTGAAGAAAGATGCATCTCGGATTTTGACCATGATGGAACGGGATAACCCCTCCCAAATCCGAGGAGGAGAAAAGACAAGGTTGGGCCCTATTTCATAAAGATCCTCCATCGCTGTTTCAGGTTCCTCTGGAAAATTCACAGTAAAACCTATGAGAAGAGAAGTTGAAACGGCCATCATCTGTTCACCAACCCAAGGGAGAGGAAGAAAGGATACAAATTGATCCTCTTCAAATTTTGGATCAACCTGGTTCAGATTTTTAGCCATGGTGATCATATTTTTATGAGTTAATATCGAACCCTTTGGGAATCCTGTCGTACCAGAAGTATAGGCGATAAGGGCAATATCATCCTCTCTGAGGTTTTGAATATTCTCCCCAAAGGACTGTGAGTTTCCTTTCTTCTTCCCGATGTCTTCGACTTCAGAAAAACTGATGAGCAGAGGGTCATCATAGTTTCTCATTCCTTTTGGATCGGTATATATTATTTTAACAACTCGGGGGATCTGTTCTTTTAAGGCCAAGAGCTTGTCACATTGCTCCTGGTCCTCTGCGACGACCATAGTTGCCTCGGACTGATTAATCACATAGGCAACCTCTGTAAGAATGGAGTCCTGGTAGATCCCCAAAGAGATTCCTCCAGCGCACTGAGTAGCCAACTCAGCCCAAACCCATTCCGGACGATTATCCCCGATGATGGCCAGCTTGTCTCCCTTTTGAAATCCAAGATATTGAAGACCTAAACTAAAATTCTTCACATGCTCATAGTAATCCTCCCATGAATATTCTTGCCAGATCCCAAATTCCTTCTCCCGCAAGGCGATTTTTCTCGCCCCGAATCTTTCCTTATTCCGAATTAACAGGGCAGGTAAAGTAACTGATTCCATCGACCGATCCTCTCATGATGCCTGCAGCCTCGAATAAGTGAGCTCTTCCTCCCCAAGATAGGCATCGATCACTTGGGGGTTCTTCCTGACCTCCATAGGTAGCCCTTCGGCGATTTTTTCCCCAAAGTTAAGAACACAAACTGTATCAGAAATGTCCATGACTACACCCATGTCATGCTCAATTAAGACGATGGTCGTCCCCCACTCTTCATTGACATCGAGGATGAAACGGGCCATATCCTCTGTCTCTTCGAGATTCATGCCAGCCATGGGTTCGTCGAGCAACATTAATTTGGGCCTCATCGCCAAGGCTCTGCCCAGTTCAACGCGTTTTTGCAACCCATAGGGAAGGGTCCCCACCACTTTTTTTCTGATGGCCTCGATTTCAAGGAGATCAATAATCTTTTCTTCTACCTCTTCCCGTAGGTGCATCTCTTCCCTGTGGGCCTTGCCGATATATGCTAGAGCTGAAAAGACGCCTGTCTTGAGGCGCACGTGAGCTCCAAGCTTGATATTGTCAAGAACGGTCAGTCCCTTAAATAGTTCGACCCCTTGAAAGGTCCTTGCAATACCCAACTCGGCAATTTGATGGGAGGGTAGTTTCGTCAATTCATGCCCTTCAAAAAAAATTCTTCCTTCATCCGCCTTATAGAATCGATTAATACAATTCAGTAAACATGTTTTCCCTGCGCCATTGGGCCCGATAATAGAAAATATCTGGCCTCTCTTAATCTGGGTGTTGACCGATGTGAGGGCCTGTACTTTCCCGAAGGATAGACTTACCTTTTCAATGATGAGTTGAGAGTTTTTATTATCAATCATTGATCAACCTTCTTGGTTAAACATTTTTTCAAAGATGGAAGTCTTCCAAACACTTTTCCCAAGGGAGGCTGGGGGTAAGAATTCAATTTCAGAACCAATGCCTAATCCCTCTTGGATCTTCGCCTTTATTTCTCTTTCTAAACCTAATAATTGCCCTTTTTCGATCCCATATCCATATTCTATTTTAATTCTCAGCGGAGGGTTTATCTTGGGTGGTTTCTCGGCCAAGACTATCCTCATGGCTCCAGTTAGTTTAGGTGAAAAAGAATTTATAATCTGTCTTAATGCTAATGGGAAAACCCGAACACCCTCTATCAGAAGCATGTCTTCTACCCTCCCAATCATTTTAAAACGATAGCCCGGACCCGGATAGCCACATTCACACGGTTCAGTAAAAACTTGAATTACATCTCCTGTCTCGTATTTGATAAAAGAAAGGCCTTCACGGCCCAAGGCCGTCATGACCGCTTCTCCGATGACACCCTTTTCTATTTCCAATGGATTCTTGGTGACTGGATCCACTAAATCTTCCGCATGAACGCAAAAATCAGGAGCTACTTCATGCATTCCCTGATATTCTTCTAATCCACAGGATGAGGCACAAACCTCACCGTATAACGCCCACCAGACAAACCACTTTCCACCAAAGCCTTCCTCCATCCTTTTTCTTATAGCCGGGATCTCAATCCCTGGTTCTCCTGTCAGCAATAGTTTCTTAATCTCCAACTCCTTTATTTCCTTTCCAGTTACTTTAGGACAAACGTCGATCAAGGCCTCTGCAAAAGAAGGGGACGCTAATAGGCCATTAGGCTTCGTCAGCAAGGAATATTGAATTGTCTTTTCAGGGCCAGATTCTGCACCCACCTCGAGGGGAATAACTTTCATATGGATCATTGCACCTCCCCATAATCCTCCACTGCCATGAATACCTCCTAAAACGGGAAAGCAATTGAGAACCCTATCACCGGGTCTCAGTGAGGCTAACCAGTAAACTCTGGCCAGGCATTGTTTAAATCTTTCATAATCAGCCTCAGTATAGGAATAGCTGAAAGTAGGATTACCGGTAGTACCGGAGGTGTTTCTGATAATTATCATTTTTTCTGGAGGCACCCCAAGATGCATACCATATGTGTGTCCCAGCTTTTCTCTGGATTCCAATTCACTTAATCTCTCCTCCTGTTTGGTCATAAGAATTGGTAATTTCCTAAAATCTTCCCAAGTTGAAATATCCTCTGGTTTGATTCCTATTTCATTGAATTTATTTCTGTAATATTGCGTATTTTTGTAACAATGCCGAAGCTGATTTTTTAACTTCTTTAACCTAATTCTCTCTAAAACCTTCCGGGAAATGTTTTCTGACTTCTCATCCCAAACTTTTGAGAACATTCTTTCTCCCCTTTCTTGAAACCTCTATTCCCACTTTCTCCTGTCCTCAATCTTTTTATGGTTCGGCAGCAGAGTGCCGCGGGGGATAAATTCGACCTTGGTATCTAACCTTAATATCTCGTTGAATTTTGATGCAATCCTGGCCTTCAGCGCGTCTCTATCAATCTCTTCAGAGACCAGTTCGATCTGCAAACTCATTTCATCTTTTCCGGTGATCCGATTGACGACTAACTGATAGTCACGAACCTCGGAAAAATAGCTGACCACTTCCTGCAACTGATGAGGATGAATAAACATCGCCTTCACTTTAGTCGATTCGTCGGCCCGGCCTACAATCTTCTCCAACCGTGGAGCAGTTCTCCCACAATTGCAGAGGCCATCTTTGATGAAAGAGAGGTCCCCTGTGGCAAATCGAATGAGCGGGTATATTTGGTTAAAGTTCGTGACCACAATCTCTCCCACCTCCCCTTGGCTAACTGCTTTTTTCGAGATCGGGTCGAGAATCTCAACGATGACACCCGTAGAAAAGTGCATTCCTGCTTTCTCGCTGCACTCATAGGCAATGGATCCTGTGTCCGCAGTCATATAGCCCTGTCTGACCCTGATCCCACGCCTCTCTTCCATTTCGTTACGCATCGTTTCTGCCAACATATCTCCAGACGTAAAAGCCACTTCATAGCCAAGATTGGTCCGAGGATTGTAACCCAACTCTTCTGCCTTACGGATGAGGGAAAGCAAAAATCCAGCCGGTCCAATATATCCAGTAAGGGGTAAATCCTTCAGTACCTCAATCTGATTCTCAATGTTGCCAACGCCTGTTGGAATGACGACACAGCCCAAATTTCCCAAAGCCTCATCAAAAATAGTACCGGCCGGAGTCATATGGTAAGAAAAAGCATTCTGAACAACATCGCCTTTTCTAAATCCTGCGGAGTAAAATGCCTCTTCCATTCTCCAGGGATCCTTCTCATTGCCATAAGGATCATAAGTAGGTCCTGGGGAGATATAGATCCTCCTCAATTGATGGGGAGGGATGCTTGAGAGACCTCCAAAGGGTAAATCCCTTTTCTGAATCCGTGGTAGATCCGATTTCCTTAGAATGGGCAATTTTCCAAGATCATGAACGGTCTGGATATCAGAGGGTTTGATCCCAATGCCATCCAGTCTTTCCTTGACTGCTTTGCAGCAATTGTAGGCATGAGCCACAATATCTCTTAACCGAGCGTTCAAATAGGCCTCTCGCTCCCTCAAACCCATAATCTCCTTTTGGTGATAAATTCCTTCTGGTCGGTTGACCATGATCACCTCTTTTCCAATTATGCGTTTATGCCCCTCAATGATGAAGGGCATAAACGCTCATTTCTCACATGATCTCACTTCTCCACTTTGATCCAGTCCGAGAAGGACTCAAAAGTACTTTTTTCCGGGTTTGCAATCGAGAGTTTGAACTCATAGGACCCTCTGTGATCCGTGGAGGTAAAGGTGAGGGGTCTCGAAATCCCGTCGGTCTCGAAGTTTCTAAATGTCTCTAGGGCATCTTTTAAACCCTCTCCTGTCAATTTATCTCCAGCCCTTTTTAACCCCTCTTCGATCATCATCCCATAAAGCCAACCATAGACATACTGTAAATCAATCACCTTTCTCTCTGGACGGTACTTTTTATTGTAGTCCCAAATTTTCTTTATCCCAGGTACATCCATCTCATGGCCATAGGAACAAGGTGCTGCGACAATCAAACCTTTTCCAGCATCACCCAGAAGTTTGAGCAATGAGTAATCTCCCAGGAAAGAAAATCCCAGAATAGTCGTCTCAAGTCCCACCTTCTTGGCATCTTTAATGAAGACGGATGCTGGTTTGGGTGTGAGAACCACAATGGCATAGTCGGGTTTAGCTTTCTTTAGAGTCAATGCCTGGGAAACAGCCTCAGTCGCTGTCTGGCTGATAATTTGCTCATCGACAAGCTCCACGCCCATCTTTTCTGCAATGTTTCGTTCTTTAAGTGCTCGGATGGGAGCCCGGCCGTATTCAGCATCCGAGTAAACATAGGCTATCCTCACCTTACGCCCCTTTTCGACAGGTTTACTCTTCGCATATTGGATCATGCCAATGATCTGGTGCTCATAGCTGATCATGTGAGCGAAGTTATAAGGGGTGTATGGCTCGGTCTGGTCGAGGGCGAAACCACCTGAAAACTGAGGGACCTTATCCTTATTGATCAATGGAATGCGGGCTTTGCAATCTCCTGTTCCCCATCCAATGAGAGCAATGATATTGTGCTCCGTCACCAACCTCTTATAAGCGGCCATGGCTTGAGGAAGCTTGTATGCATAATCGATCGGGAAGTATTCAATCAGTCTTCCCTTAATTCCGCCCTCCTTATTGATCTTGTCAAAATAGTCTGCTGCACCCTCGGCATAAGGTACTCCAATGTCATTGGTGGGGCCGGTTAGATCTACAATGCCACCAATTTTGATCGTCTCTTTTGCATATGCACTTAGACCTCCTAATAAGACAAAGACCAAAGCCACCATCCCCAAAATACCTAATACCAATCGATCATGTCGTTCCATTTTATGTCTCCTTTCTTTTAAAAGTTTTCTTGCCCCACCCTTCTACTTCACAACACAGAAAGAACCTTTTCATCACCTCCTTATCGCTTGTTTATCTATAGGAAAATGGCCATAGCTTCCAATAGTCTCTGGTTCTTCTCCATATATCAGAGAGACCATCTGGTTCAAAAACGAGGAAAAGGATGATCGCGACACCGAAAACCAATCCTTTGATCGCTGAAATTAAGGTCGTAATTTCTCCGAAGGTGCTTTTTAACAAGATCCCAGCAGTAGTTAACAGTTCAGGGACAATGATTATAAAGGCGACACCAAACACGGTGCCCAGGATACTTCCCAGACCGCCAACAATGATCATAGCCAGATAGTCAATCGATAAGACAATGGTAAAATGTTCGGGGGTGATGACATTAGTATAGTGACCCCATAAGCCCCCAGCAACCCCGGCATAAAAGGAGCTAATACCAAAGGCGAGAAGCTTATACTTGAAGATGTTTACCCCGATCAATTCAGCGGAGATATCCCTATCCCGGATGGCGATAAATGCTCTTCCCACTCTGGTTCTAAAAAGATTTCTTCCCGATACAACCGCCGCCAGGGCAAACCCAAGAAGAAGATAGTAGAATTTTTTGTCATTGTCAAAAACAAACCCAAACAGAGTCGGTGAGGGGACAAACATTCCTGTGATACCGTTGGTCAAACGTTCCCAGTGGACAATGGTATAATCGATGATAAACTGTGCAGCTAAAGTGGCGATGGCCAAATAGAGACCTTTGATCCTAAGGGAAGGGATACCAAAGATCATTCCAATGAAGGCTGCAAAAAAACCTGCAATGGGCAAGGCGACCCAGAAGGGAAGTCCCAACTTGGTGGTAAGAATGGCGGAGGTATAAGCCCCGACTGCAACAAATGCTCCGTGTCCTATAGAGATTTGACCGGTGAATCCCGTGAGGATATTGAGACCGATTGCTCCAACAATAAAGAGAAAGATCATGTTAGTGACATAAAGAATGTAATCCCTAACAAGCAAAGGTAATAGAAGGATAAACAAGGCAAAGGCAATTAACCAAGACCCGACCCAGATCGTCTTAAAGATTCGTTCATCGGTCTTATACCTGATATGAAACAATCCGCAAGGCATTCTCCACCATCCTCTCTCTTAAAGATCCTCTCTACAATCTTTCAATTTTGATCTTTCCAAAGAGACCGTAGGGCTTGATCATCAACACGACAACCAGAACTACAAAGGGCGCCACATCTTTTACCCCACCGCCAAAGACAGGATCGAGATACCCTCCAGCAAAATTTTCGAGGACCCCAATAAAAAATCCTCCAACGATGGCCCCAAGAATACTGTCCAATCCTCCCAGGATGACACAGGGAAAGACCTTAAGCCCCATAGCGGCAAGAGCATTGTTTATTCCGTTAATATTTCCCAAGATGATTCCGCCAATGGAGGAGACGATGGCGGAGATGGCCCAGGATAATGCAAAAATTCTCTTGATGTTTATCCCTAAGCTTTGGGCGATCTGCTGATCAAAGGCGGTGACGCGCATGGCTATGCCCGCTGCGCTGAATTTGAAAAAGAGGGCAAACAGGGCCACACAGATTATGGCAAAGATCAGGCTATAGAGGTGAATTTCAGCGATGAAAAGACCAAAGAAACGTATCGGCTCCTCAGAGAAGATTCGAGGGAAAACCTTGGTCTCAGTGCCCCAGACGATTTGAATGAGGCTCCTGAGTACCACGGAGAGTGCGATGGTCACCATGATAACGGAGATAATATGTTCTCCGATCATCGGCCTGAGGATGACCCGTTCCAACAGGACAGCCAGGATAAATGAAAAGGCCAAAGTCAGGAAGAAAGCCCAGAAAAATGGGATCCGTAGTCCTATGATGAGAGTCAAACAGACATAGGCCCCGAACATCAACAATTCACCCTGGGCAAAATTGAGAATACTCGTCGATTTATAGATCAGTACGAATCCCAGAGCGACCAAGGCATAGACGCTTCCAAGAACCAAGCCGGTTAAAAATAGTTGAGCAAAAAATGCGATGTTCTCACTCATTGAATCTTCCCTTCATCAAACCCATCTTCTTAGGTCAACCACCTCTTTCTTCTTTTGTAATGCTTCACATCCCGATAGCTTTTTACCTTGCCGACCTCGCTCAAACCAAGGTAAAATTCTTTAACATCTGCATTCTCCATCAATTTTTCCACGGTATCGTCGAGAACAATTCGACCGTTCTCCATCACGTACCCATGGTATGCCACCGAAAGTGCTAACCTTGCATTCTGCTCTACAAGGAGAATGGAGACGTTTTGCTCTCTATTAATTTTCTGGATAATCTCAAAGATCTCTGCCACAAGAAGGGGGCTGAGTCCCATAGAGGGCTCATCAAGCAATAAGAGTCTTGGTCGAGACATCAGTGCCCTTCCAAGGACGAGCATCTGTTGCTCTCCTCCACTAATATATCCCGCCATGACTCTTCGGCGCTCTATGAGCCGAGGGAAATAGTGGTAGACCATCTCCAGATCTTCCTTCCTCTTCTTTCTATCTCGTTGAGTATGTGCCCCAGCCAGAAGATTTTCTTCTACTGTCATATCTTCAACAACCCTTCTACCCTCCATCACTTGAAAAATCCCCATTCGGACGATCTCTTCTGGATATTTTTTATCAATTCGCTCTCCATAAAATTCAATGGAACCATCGGTCACTTCTCCATCTTCTGACTTGAGAATTCCGGAGATGGCTTTCAATGTTGTCGTTTTTCCAGCTCCGTTGTTACCAAGAATGGTGACGATTTTACCCTCCTCAACCTCCAAAGACATCCCCTTCAGAACAAGGATGACATCCTTATAGACCACTTCAATATTATTGACCTGCAGTATGGAAGCCATAAGACTCGATCCCCTCGATTACAAAAAAAGCACCTTATGACCAGAGACAATATGCCATGTTTTTAAACCTCATGGAGATCCCTTGGGGTGAGGGTAAGAAGCTCAGCCCCTTCAGACGTCATCAAGAGGGTATCCTCCAATTTCACGACCTCGCCAGGCCCATTCGTCATCTCCAATTCAAGGGCGAAGATCATTCCCTCCTCAATCGTCTCTTTGCTACTCTGGCCGAGCATGGGCGGCTCGTTCAACTCCAGACCCACACCATGGCCGATGAAAGGGACCTTTTTACGATCCCTTCCCAGCCGCATAAAGAAGGGTTCCAGGTCGAGTTCGGCAGCGAACCTAAGAGCCGTCTCATAAGCATGATCGCATCGAATCCCTGGTTTCAACACCTGGATCATGCGGTCGGCAATCTCCTTCACCCCCTGATAAAGGGATTTGCAAGACTCGGGCGGTTTCCCAAGGACGTACGTTCGACTCTGGTCGCAGTGATAGCCTTGATAGTAAGTTGGAATATCGACGACAATGATCTCCCCTCTTCTTATTTTCTTTCGCGATGCACCTAGAGGGAGAGAGTAGCTCAAACCAACTCCGCTAATCGATTGGACCTTGCCCGCAATCTTCGACAGATTTTCACCTGAGGCAAGGACACCTTGACCCATGAAAAAGTCGAACTGGCGGATAAAATAGAAACCTTCATGTCCGGCCCTTCGATAGGCATTTT
>Ga0315285_10008250_pt1 | contig 10681 bp, 8 predicted proteins | sample YL17G09_36_MG_FD_203698 | JGI IMG/M metagenome (GOLD analysis project Ga0315285, IMG submission 203698) | Sediment microbial communities from Yellowstone Lake, YNP, Wyoming, USA - YL17G09_36 | ecosystem: Environmental > Aquatic > Freshwater > Lake > Sediment | place: USA: Wyoming | collected... | reverse complement strand
CAACGAAATGACTCTTTCGGGGGGACTCACCTTGTAAACGAGAGAGGGAGGGAGAAGGCGCAGCGGCGGTTCTCTCCTTTGGGTGCCTTTTTTTTAGTCGAAGAAAAAACTGAAAGTGTGAGAATGAGAGTTTTTTTCTCGACGCCTTGTTTTTTTCTCTTTTTCCACTTTTTTCCACTTTTTCCCCCTCTCGTCTTCGACAAGCGCCTCGGATCGAAAAAATAAAAACCCCATTTTTCTCCATCACCCTCTTTCTTTTTCCATCTTTTCGACCCCTGAGCGACCTACGAGCGACGACACCCCTGCGTCTGCAAGGACTAGGCTGAGCTCTACCGCTCGAAGGATGCGAGCACTCTGGACGAGACGCTAGAGGTCCACTTTTCTGAGGCCACGAGCGCGGCGGCGAGGGAGGGGGAGGAGGAGGAGGAGCAACCTCTTGTTATCCACGCCTCGAGAGTCATCGGCATGCATCTGAGCTCAAGTCTTCGAAAGCTCCGCTGTATTCGCCCTTGAGGCACAGCTTGGGCACACAGCCGGCGCGCTTCTCGGCTGTCTTGGGCAGGCTCGTCGCCACCGTCACGGGTCTCCTTTGACCGAGCTTTGGATTGGTTCGGGCTTGAACGCTCTCCCCAATCTCGAGCCTTTCTGGGAGGCGCTGCGAGACTCCGTCGCCCCCGCTGGCCGACTGCGCTCGCTCGTCGTCAAGGGCAACTTCGTCGACGCTTTTTCCAAGTCCAACGTCGAGTCTCTTGGGCAGCTCGCAGGGAGCCGGTGAGAGCGAAGCGTTGTCTTCTCCTTTCTCTTTTCTTGCGCATTTCATTTTTGGAACGCAAACAACAGCTTCTGTTCAGAGAGAACGAAGGGAGGAAGAGAGTGATTTTCGCTCTGCGTTTGGCGTGGAGAAGAGAGAGAATGTACTGAGAGAAACAAGAGGTGCCTTTTCCTTCTTCGACAAGGTTGAGGTCGAGAAAAAGACTCTCATTCTCACACTTTCAGTTTTTTCTTCGACTAAAAAAAAAAGGCACCCAAAGGAGAGAACCGCCGCTGCGCCTTCTCCCTCCCTCTCTCGTTTACAAGGTGAGTCCCCCCGAAAGAGTCATTTCGTTGCTTGGGCCACAAGCCAAGTAGAGCCACTAGCCAATTAGCGCTGAAGTGGCAGGAGAAAGTGGAAGCGGAACGCTGAGATTGGAGAGAGAGCGCGAGAGAGAATTGCAAACTACCGCCATCGAAAGGAAAAAGAGAAGAAAGAGAAACGAGGGGAGCGAATTGCGGGCTCCACCTCTCCTCTGGGCTCGAACAAACGCAATGGGGCGACAATCTTGTCCTCGTCCGCGACTTCGGCACGCAAGAGCGAGGTCGCGGAGAGGAGGCGCCGAGCTGGCAGCGGCCTCCTTTCGAGCAATTCGTCGACCCAGTCGCAGACTCCAAGAAAATGCAAAAAAAACCATTCCAGCCCTTTCGCGCCTCACTTTTCCCGATTCGCTCACTTTCTTCCCTCTTTTTGACGCCCAAACAACCACACAGAAGACGCACTACCCCTCTCGAACAACAAGGACAGAGATGGCGCGGTAAGTGGTGTTTCTTAAGGGGGTCGATGTTGCTTTATTCTCTCTGTCGCGCCTCGAGATCCGGCCACCCAGAGCAATTGCTCGCTCCTAGTAAAAACGGCCTCTCTCTCTTGCCGAGCTCTCTCTCTCCGCCCATCCGCGAGAGAGGGTCCAATTGGGCACTGTGGCGTGCGCTTGCGCGATTCTTTCAAAAAAACCTTTTGCACGCGGCGGAGCTCGAGGAGGAGAGCTCCAAAAAAGAGGAGGAGAAGGGCGCAAGTCTCAGACTAGCGGCGAACGATGAAGAAGAAGTTCAACCTCTCTCACTCACCCTTTCTCTTTTTTCTTCTTCCTCTTCTCCCTCCGTCAACACAAACAAACAAAAAACAGCGCCCGCACCATCGCCCTCGCCCTCATGGGCATGCTCGCCGTCGCCGCGGCCCAGGGCCCCCCGCAGAAGGTCTCCGCCGAGGAGGCCAGCAGCAGCGAGGAGACTGCTTCTTCGTCCAAGGAGGCCGAGGCCAAGCCCGCGGGAGGCGAGTTCGTCCCCGACGCGCCCTTCATCTTCATCCCCAAGGCCGACGACCCGGCCCAGGCCACGCATATGGTCACGGCGATGCTCGGGGAGCAGCTGAACCAGATCGCGTCCCTCGCGGACAAGGTGAGGAGACGAAAACGAGAAGAGAAAGAGAGGGAGAGAGAGAGAGAAAAAGGTGATAGTTAAAAAAACCAAGGGAGAAAAAAAAACTCAAACCTCGACTGCTTACAAAAAAAAATTAAAAAAACTCGTCAGATCCACCCCGACCTCCACGAGCCGATGATGGGTCTCGCCCAGGCCATGTTCGCGGTCCAGGAGCAGCTTCCCTCGCTGCTCAAGGGCAACCCGATCCACGCGCCTTCCAACCTCGTCCACGAGATGTTCTCCAAGTACTCCAACGGGACCAAGACCGAGGCCGACCTCGCGTCAATCGACAAGGGGCTCGACGAGCTGTTCTTCCACGACTTTTCGGCGGAGGACAACGAGCGCCTGGTGGACTTCATCGGCGCCGGGGACCTGTTCAACCAGGAGACCGTCACGATTCAGCCGCCGCAGCTGGTGAGTAGGAGGGAGAGAGGGGACGAAAGAGAGAGAGAGAAAGAGAGTGTTTGGTTTTTGAAAGGAAAAAACCTTTTGGTTTTTGAAAGGACCCCCCCCAAAAAAACTCAATTTTCCTTTAAAAAAAACTCTTTTTCGAAAAAAAAACAGGTTGCTAACAAGACGATTCCGTACCTGGCCCCGGACCCCGCGATCGCCTGGCCCAACGTCACGGTCACGCAGGGCCGCGTCAAGACCGTCGCCTATCAGCAGTCGAAGACGGTGAGAAGAAGAGGCGTTTTTCTTCTTCTTCGAGTTGAGAGAGAAAGAAGAGAGAGAAGAGAACAAAAACAAAAGAACCAAAACTAACTTCTTTTTCTCTCTTCTCGTTCTTTCCTTTTCTTCTTCCCAAAAACCTCAGGGCAACTTCTCCATCCCGGGCCCGGCCCTCGCCAACATCTCCTTCGTCGACAGGTTCCTCAACTCGACCCAGGTCAAGTGGGCCCAGCTCGGGTCCAACATCACGACGTTCCAGACGATCGTCGACAGGGGCGCCGCCAAGCAGGTCGTGCCCGCTTCGCCCGAGATCAAGTCGGCGTTCCAGGCCGCGCTGCCCTCGGCCAAGTCCCTCGGCGCCGCGTACAACAAACGCGTGCCCGCAGTGCCGGTCATCCCGACCGACTACCTTCCTGGGCTGACCGCTGCCGGATCCAGGTTCTGGAACTCGGTCAACAACAACTCGGTCGCGCTCCAGTTCACGGGCAAGGTGAGAAGAAGAGAAAGAAAATAGTTTTTTTCTTTCCAATTTTCCGTTTTTCAATCACGTCTTTTTTCTCTCGTCCCCGACAAGAAAAAAACTCACAACACACCTTTTTACTCCCTCCGTCCCTTTCCCATAGGTCACCGAGCACGGCTCGACCCTCCCCGCAGCGGACATCAAGTCCACCAACATCTATTCGAGGTGGCAGAACAACACGCTCCAGGCCGACGCGTACCTGCTCAACCTGACCCAGACCGCCCTGCCCGTCAATAAGGGCTTTGACTGGCTGCGCCCGGCCGTCGATGCGGCTACCTCGGTGCCGCTCGGCGACGCGCTGGCCCCGGTGGCGTCCTACCTGCAGTTCCGCGACCCCGTGCTCCAGGGTATCGCCAAGACTTCGACCGTCACCACCGCCAACGGCGCCTCGCCGGCGCGCGCTGTGTTCGACCCGTCGGCCAACCTGACCGCGGCGATCAAGGGGCAGTTCCTCCCGGCCAACACCTACTCCATGGCCAAGGTCAACCTGCTCGAGGCGTCGTTCAACCAGATCCAGTGGAGGCCGTGCATCGCCCGCGCGGGGGCCACCGGCGCCGAGACCTCGCCCGAGCTGATCCGCGTCCGGCCCGAGCTGATCGCGTTGTCGTTTGTCGGTGCGCGCGCCGACCCGCAGCTCATCGACATCGCGCCGCACTTGATCAAGGTCCAGGCCGTCGGCGCGCAGTGGAACCCAGAATTCGTCAACGTCGAGCCGATCCTGGTGCAGGTGTCTCCCAAGGTCAACGTCGCCGGGAAGGCCGTCGCGAAAGAGTGGCAGAAGGACAAGCCCGGAGCACCGGCCAAGTCGAGGCGCTTTGTGCCGTCCAAGGAGAAGGACAAGAGGCTGACGCTGGCGCCCTACTCGGGCCCGCACACCACCGGCCGCTAAGCAGTGGAAAAAGAGCTGAAAGGAGCCGAGAGAGCGAGTGGAGATACGCATCAGTGTCGCTTTTGGTCCTCAAAAGGAGGACGAAACGGACGAAAGAGAGAGGAAAAAAAAACCGCCCACACACTTTTTTTTTTTTTGCGAAACTTAAAAGAAAAAACCTACCTCCCTAATCGCCACGCCCAAAAAATCCCCTCACAAAAAACTGTCGTTCGTTTTTTCGCGTTTCTGCATGCGGGCGCACTGTTGATGAAAAAAGGGAAGAGAGAGAGAGAGAAAGTGAGAGCTTCGGGGGGGGGGAGAAAATTAAGAGGGAGACGGAGAGAGAGACAAAGAAGACGAGAGAGTATTTTTCAAACTCGAACTTGACCTCTTTTTTTCGACCCTCAACGATTTACAACCCCCCACCCCCACTTCTTTTTCCCCTTGTTTTCGGCTCTGGTGTTTCTGCATGCATGCATGCTACGTGAATTGGTTTCTTCTTCTTCTTTTTTCGTCGTGTGACAAACAATGAGAATTAGGGAAAAAAAACTCGAGCAATTTTTTTCCGGCCTCAAACCTCTCGTCTCTCTCTCTCTCTCTCTTTCCGTTTCAGGTTTTCTTTTTGTTTTCGTTTACAAGACAGAGTGGTGCTAGAGAGGAGAATGTTCGGTTCAGTTGGAGAAAAATGTGTGCGCACTTGAGGCAGCAGGCCAAAGAGCAGGGCGGCGTCGGAAAAAGCGTCAAGGAAGAGAAAAAAATGCAGCAAAAAACTCGATTTTTTTCTTTCTTTCTTTCTTTCTTTCTTCTAACTTTCTTCTTTTTCTCAAACCCTGTCAAACTGCAAGAGGCTCGAGTACGTCGCATCGGCCACGGCGACCGACAGCCTCGACCCGCAGGGCGACCACGAGATCCCAGCGCACTCGCCGAAGAAGTCGATCACCTGCGCGGTCTCGAAGGGGCCGCGCCGGAGGAGAGAGAGCGGGTCGTCGTCGTCGGCGGAGGTGTTGTTCTTCGCCCCGCGGCCGCCGTTGTCGTTCTCGTCGTCGTCCGTGCTCTCGCCGAGTAGCGGCCGGCCTCCCTTCCCCTCCTCGTCCTCCTCCTCCTCTTCCTCCTCGTCGTCGTCAATCCTTCTCTTCCTCCTCCTGCTTTCCTGCCTCTGCTGCGTCTGCTGCTCTAGCACCAGCTTCCTGCGCCTGCGGAGCCTCTGGAGCCGGTCCCGGTGGCGGAGGGCGAGGTCGACGCAGCGGGGGCAGCCGCCGCCGGAGCAGGCGCCGCAGGTGGCAAAGGGAGCGGCGGTGCCGGAGGGGAGCGCCGCGATGAGTCCTTCTTCCTCTTCCTCCTCCTCCTCTTCTTGTCCCTCTTCTTCGGCCTCTCGCAACTCCTCTTCGCCGAGGCGAAGAGAAGAAGAAGAAGGGCGGCGAGAGGAAGAGCGAGGGCGGAGGCGCACGGATCCCCCCCCTCCGCTCCCCAGTCCCCCGCCCTCGCCGCGGACGTCGTAGACCTTCACAAAGTCCGCGGGCTCCGCCGCCGCCAGCAGCGCCCCGTCGGGGCTGAACCGCAACGATCGCACCGCGCCCAGCTCCGACTTCAGCACGTGCAGCGATTCCTTGGTGTTGCGAAGGTCCCAGACGCGCGCCGTCGCGTCCTGGTTGCCCGTCGCGAGCAGCAGGCCCGAAGGGTGCCACGCCGCCGCGAACGAGAAGTCGAGGTGGCCCCGCAGCGCCGCGACGCCGCTCTTCCCCATCGTCGTCGGGGTCGTCAGAGGCGCGGCGCTGTTGCTGCGGCCGGCGCCTCCGCCGCCGCCGCCGCCACCGCGGCAGCGCGGGTCGAGCAGCACCGCCTCCGGGTCGTCGCCGACGGCCGCAAGAAGCGCGCTGTCGGGGCTCGCCGTCGCGAAGTTGACCGCCCAGCCGCAGTCGACGAGCAGCGTGCGCTGCCAGGTAGAGGCGTCGAAGGCGCGCACGAACCCGTCGTTGCTGGCCGAGAAGAGGGTGGTCGTCGACGGAGAAGAGGGAGAAAACGTTTCTCCCTCGCCAAAGTCGGGCACGCGCGGCAGCGTCGACGAGCCGCGGCTGGCGCCGCCGCTGAGCTCCAGGCCGTTGGTGATCCCGTTGTCGCTCGTCGTTACGCGCATGCCCACACTTCCCGCTGGGCCGCTCTTGCTCGCCCCACGGCTGCTCGTGGACGCGGAAGCAGAGGAAGACGGGAAGAAGCCCGCCCCCGTGGGCCCGACGGCGACCTCTCCGTTGAACCCGCCGAGCGCGGCGAGGCCGAGCCCCACCGCCGCCGTCGCGATCTGGACGCGCCGCGACACGAAGCGACCTCTCTCCTCGCCTGCCGCCGTCGCCGCGGCGCTGCCGAGCATGGGGAAGGCGCCGGCCCAGGCTGGAGGGGCCGGGAGCGGCGGCAGCGGGACGCGCGAGTTGGCAAAGGGCGGGCGGCGCGCCGCGCCGGCGAGCATCGCCCTCCAGTCGTCCTCGCCGCCCCCGTCGCCGCCGAGGCCGCCGCCGTCGCTCCCGCTCAGGTCCAGCACCACCGTGCGCTCCCTGGTCGCCGAGTCCCAGGCCACGAGGCGCGAGGCGTGCACGACGTAGGCCTCGTGCAGCGAGGGCGTGTACAGCAGGTTTCGGAGCTGGAAGTGCGCTACGGAGCAGCGGACGGCGCGGCTGTTGCGCGAGAACGCGAGCGGCAGGGGAGCGGAGGGGGGCGAACCCGGGGAAAATGGAAGAGCAGCAGTAGCGGCAGCAGCGGGCGTCCTCCCCTTGTCCTCCCTTGCCCTCCTGATCCTGCTCCTCGGCCTCGGCGGCAGGGAGCGCGTGGCCTCGCGGTCGATCCGTGCGGCCGCGGCGGCGACGGCGGCTGGGAGGTTGAGGTAGTTATCAAGCTGCTTCAGGCGGCGCTCCTGTTCGTCGCAGTTTTTTTTGTTATTGTTGTTGTCGAGGTCGAGAGACCGAATTTAGTTGAACAGATGACAGAGAGAGGGAGAGAAAGGGGGAGAGTGGGGGACAGGGAGAGCGAGGGGGCGAGAAAAGAGAAAAGGAGCGAGAAAGAGGGAGCGGGGGGGAGAGAGAAAGAGAAAGAAGAGAGAGAAAAGGTTCAACGCCCTTCTTTTTCTTCTGAGCATCAGCGCTTACCCTGTAGTCCTCGCGGCTCAGCTGCAAGCGCGCCCAGTCGATCCCCTGCGGGTGTCGGAGAAGATGAGGGTTTTGAGGGTAAGAAAGAGGTCAAACGCCCTGTTTTTTGCTGTCTCGACGCCGCGCTGTCGTTTTTTTCTGATAGAAAAACAAACTGTTGCCTCTGTCGCTCTCTCACCTGCGCATCCACGCCGTTTCGCAGCATCTCTGGTGTCGTGTCATCATCATCGGTGTCCTCCGGGAGCTAAAAGCAGGAGAGAGATATGGGGTGGAGGAAACGGTGAGTTTTTGTTTCTGTTTTGCTGGCCAATGGAAAGTCCATCGTCGTCGCTCGCTCGCTCTCCTTCTCATTGCTCTCACCTCCAGCTCGCCTGCGTCGAGGTCGTCATAAACGTCGCCGAACGCGTCCTCGAAGACCTCGTCCTCGCTTGAGACCATGCCGTCGAGCTGTGGGGCCTCCTCTTCGTCCTCGGAGGAGCCCGATGACGACGAGTCGAAGCGCGAAGCCATCTCTCGGCTCTTTGAAATGCCAAAACGAAAAAAGAGAGTGCTGGAAAACTTCGCCGGTTCTCTCTCATTTTTTTTTCCTCCACCCCCTCCACCACCTCCGGAAAAACGAGAGAAAAATGCGCAACGTCAGACCACGAAAACTGGGGAGAATACCACACACAAAAAATGAGAACGGAGAGAAAGAAAACGAAACCACAAAAACAACTCTTCGCTACTTGTCCTTCTTCTTCTCCTTCTTCTCCTCCCCTTCCTCCTCCTCGGGCTCCTCGCTGAACGAAAAGACCGCTTTCAGCTCCCCTCTCGCCGCGCCGGCCACCGCCGTCGCGCCCAAAACAGCGGGAACGATGTAAAGAAGCGCTGGTTGGGCGGCGTTGAAGACGTTCATAACGACGATCGTCGTGCCGAGGCCAAGGACATAGCCGAAGAACGACGCCACAAAGTAAGGGTAGGGACACGACGAGAGGAACTTTTTCTTCTCCTCCGCCGCGCCGGCAGAGCTCGCGCGCGTCGTCGCCCTCGCCGCGGCGGCGGCGCCGGCCTTGGCTCCCCGGAGCCTCTGCTGCCTCTCGGGCAGGCAGTCGAACCGCAGCAGCAGCGCGACGAAGACGCCGGGGATGACGATGTCGCCCAGCCCCAACATCGAAAACGGCGACAGCCCTTTGCCGTCGGCCGCGACGCCGGCGGCGGCGGCGAGCCTCGCCGCGACGGGGCCCCCGCCAAACCGCGGGAACAGCAGCTTGATGGGTGCGTCGAAAGCCTTGGCCACGGTCACCATCACGGGCGTGCAGAAGACCCAGAAGATGTCGTAGAAGAAGAGGCCGGACAGAAGGATGACCCCCGTCGAGACGGCGCCGAGCGAGAGGTGCTCCACGCCCGTGATGCTGAACGCCAGCCCGAGGGCGTTGTTGGAGAGCCAGTGCTTCTTCATCGCGTACCAGAGGGCAAAGAGGGAGGCGGCTGCTCCGGAGGCAAGCTCGGGGACGGTCAGGGAGAGGTCGGTCGGCTCCTGAGAGAGTAAAGTTGAAGTTTTTAGGGGGGTTGAGAGTTTCAAGTTGAGAGTTTTTTCTTTGTCTCTCTCCCTCCCTCTTTTCTTCTTGTCTCTCTCGCTCTCCCCTCTCTGCCCCACCCCCCCGAATAATGCTCACATCCAGCACGTAGGGGATCTTGAGCCCTTTCACGAGAGAGTAAGACTTCTCCGCGACGGCAACGGGGAACAGCGCCTCGACGAACGGCAGCACCGACGCGGCCAGGGCCGCCGTGCCGAGCGAAGCGAAGTAGAGCGTGAGCGCGGCGTTGACCAGGTTTGCCGGGAGGAACTTGAAGGCGACGAAGAGGGAGAGGAGGACGGCGGAGCCGATGAAGGGGAACTTCATGGCGTCCTGGTGTGAATTGGATTGGTTCAGGGGGAAGGAGAGAGGACGAGAGAGAGAGACCGAGGGGGGGAAGAGGGTGAGAAGGCGGAGAGGCGAAGAGAGAGAGAAAAAAACCGTTTGAGAACCGTTGGTGCTTGCTGCTCTTTGCAGCTTCGCTGCTCCCTCTCTCTCTCTCTCTCTCTCTTCGCTGGCTCTCTCTCTCCTCCCCCCTGGATACAGGGATCGAGAGTGCACGACACCCTCTCCGCGTGAGAGCGCGCAGAGACTAGAAGGAAGAGCGTTGAAGAGAGAGAGAGAAAGGTCCCAAACGAAATCATGGGCGCTCGACGACCGATCGAATGATCGCTCTCGCTTTCCCTTTCCTTTCATCATCGTTCTCACCTTCCGCGTCATGCTCTCCGTGGGGGCCTCCTGCTTGACGCTCCTCCAGCAGCCGACAAAGACCGCCAGCGACGCCGTGGCCACGATGTTCGCGTTGGCCGGGATGGGCAGGAACGCCGGCGCGAGCGACAGGAGGAGGAGGAGCAGGTGCGACCTCGGCGCCGGGAGGGCCTCGTCGTGGCCGTCGACGTGCGAGGACGAAGCGGCAGCAGCTGCTGGCTTGACTGCTGTTGTGGCCGCCATGATGAGAGAAGGGGGGAGGGAGAGCGGAAAGAAGAAGAGGTTTCTCCGCTTCGGAAAAGAGAAGCGAAAAGAAAGGGAGTGATCGAGGCGAGGCGCGCCTTTTTTTCGTCCCCGTTCAACCTCTTCTCTTCTCTCTCCCTCCAAAACCCATCACCTTCGACCTTGGTTCTCTCTTCCTCTCTTCTGAAGAATGTTTGTTTTTGTTTTTTTCCATTGCACATAAACAAGGACGAAAGCGCGCCATACTCAAAGAAAAACATAACACAAACCAAAAGGAAGGGCTCATAAGAAGAAACACCTGCCCTCTCGCTCGCTCGCAAAAATCACAGCACTTTTTTCCCCTCTTCTTTCCATCTCTCTTTTTTCCCTCTTGTTCCCTTTCCCCCATCTTCCACTTCACGCCGTCGTCATGTAGCTCGCGGCGTCCACCTGGTCCGGCAGCGGCTTGATGTCCACGTCGAACCGCTCCTGCACCTGGTTGAGCACCGCGGAGTCGGCCTCGGAGCTCACAAACGTGATCCCGAGGCCCTTGGTGCCGAAGCGGCCAGCGCGGCCGACGCGGTGCAGGTAGGTGTCGGCGCCGTTGCCGTGCCGCTCGTCGGTCTCGGGCATGTCGTAGTTGATCACGATGTTGACGCGCTCGACGTCGATGCCGCGGCCGACGAGGTCGGTCGCGACCAGGATGCGCTTCTGGCCCTCCTTAAAGGCCTGTCGTTTTTTTTGGTTTTGGTGACGTGAATTTCTCTCCCGTGAG
>Ga0315285_10008249_pt1 | contig 10681 bp, 15 predicted proteins | sample YL17G09_36_MG_FD_203698 | JGI IMG/M metagenome (GOLD analysis project Ga0315285, IMG submission 203698) | Sediment microbial communities from Yellowstone Lake, YNP, Wyoming, USA - YL17G09_36 | ecosystem: Environmental > Aquatic > Freshwater > Lake > Sediment | place: USA: Wyoming | collected... | reverse complement strand
CGTCAGGCAGGCCGGCCAAAAGATGGTGCATTTATCCACGGCCAAAGGTCGTGGCTTTCTGCTGCCGGGGTAAATTAATTGCTTTGTCATTCCCGCACAAACGGGAATCCAGAAGATTATTTGATTGTCAGTTTCAAAAAAGTTGCAAAAATACCTGTGTTTCCCCTAATCAAGGGTTATTTTCATCGTTCGTCCGCAGTAAGTCGTTTAGGCCAATCGTTTATGGTTAATTAGCTTAAAAAATAGATCTTTAAAAGGAGAAACCTATGAAAACAAGAAAGTGTATCAAGGTTGCTTTAATGGTCTTAATCGTTGTGATGAGTGGATTGATCCTAAATTCCAGTCAGGCCTTTGCACAGACCCAGGGTGATGTGGCAGTTAAACTCGCAACCCTCCTCGGCCTGGATAGTTCTTCTCCTGAAAATGCCATCACTGCCCTGACTGCAGCAGGGATCGTTTTTACGTGGAATGCGAATACCTCAGCTACCGAGGGATTTGTTGGAGCCCTCTATTTGGCGGTCAAAGAGGCTATTGAAGCCGGAAAGATCACCCCTCCTTCTTCGCTTCCGAATGCCTCGGCCTTGGTCGCCTCAGCCGCAACTGCAACAGGGTTATCGAGTAATATCGTGGTTAAGGCGATCGTGGCTGTCGGTGGGAATCAGGGTCAGGCCTCTGCAGGGGCATCATATGGTGTAGCATTTGCAGCCGCCCCCGCTGGTGGTTTTGGTGGTTACGGTCCAGCCTCTTATGGCGTTGGGGGTGGTGGAGGTAAGGTTGGAACCCAAAGTCGTTAATGGATCCGTCAGCCCTGAGCGACGTTTCGCACGCCTCCCTGAAGGGCAGGGATTATCCCCGCCGAATGGGTGAAAGATGACCGGATTACACCTTATTAATTTAATAAGGAGCCCTCATATGAAAACAGTAACGAATACCCTGCTAATATTGGTTTTCCTATCTTTCTTAATGCCGACCCCCCTCGGGGCTCAGATTACCGGGCCCGGGACAGGAAACATCAAGGCCGGCCCTGTAGAAATCCATCCCTTTGTCGAACTTACAGAAACTCACAGCGACAACGTCTACAAAAATTACGGGGGATTCAGGAAGGAATCTGACTTCATCACCACTCTGTCTCCAGGAATCCGGCTTATCCTTCCTTTAAAAACCCATTCCTTCCAGCTCGATTACCGGGCCGATGCGAATTGGTATGCCAAAAACTCTGAAACAAATTACACCAATCAAATTGGCGGAGGTTTGATCAAACTGGAATTTCCGGGTGGATTGAACTTCAATTTCTCTGATTATTTTACCCATGCTGTGATTCCCCGTAAAGCAAAGGAGACCCCGGGGATTTCCGGGGCAGCAGACCCGTATCGCGAACTCCCTTACAATGGCAACGACTTCAATGCCATGGGAAAGTATCGTTTTTTAGACCGCTGGGCTGTTGAGGCTCGCTACAACAATTATGATTATAGATATACACATGACTACGACAAAGACTGGAACTTTAACCGAAATGTTCTCGGCGGCTCCCTCTACTACCGTTTAACTCCAAAGATGGATGCCCTGCTGGATTACAATTTTTCTACAGTAAATTATAAAACCGCTACCACCTATGACAATACCAATCACTCAGCTTACCTGGGCGTTGCTTTTGATCCCACGGCCAAACTGAATGGCTACCTGAAATTGGGTTGGTCCATGAAGAATTATAAACAGGATCTGGCGAACAGGAATAATTCTTTCTCCACGCCTTCCACTCTCATTGATCTTAACTATAACTTGTCCACCTATCACATTTTTACTTTGAAAGGAAACAGGATCATTGCTGAAGATGTCGACACCAACGCTCCAATGACTGCTACAGATTTTTCCCTTGGTTACCGCCATATCTTGAAATGGCATGAAAAATTAAGCCTGAATGCCAATATCGGGTATGGCACTGAAAAGTTTAAAGGGCAAACTACAGATGCAGATGGCACTATCAAAAGACGCGATGATAAGAAGTGGTATGGTGGGGTAGGTACTACTTACGCTCCAAAGACTTGGCTATCTTTCAACCTAAATTATATCTACACCAATAACGACTCCAATTTCATAGATTACGACTATAGCGAAAATAAAGTATACTTTAAGGTTGCGATCGCCTTCTAATCTTCAACAAAATCAGCACCTTACACCTTACCCTTTACGCCTTACGCTTTACACTCAACACTTAACACTTTTTACACCTTACGCTTTTCTATTTACTTTTCACTCATTAGTATAAGGGGGAACTACTTGAATCCACGACAACGTTATTGGTTATTCTTGGGTATAGAGATTATTCTCGGACTTCTTTGGATCTTTCCCTGCGTTCTTCAAGCCCAGAACCAGAAAGATTACCTTATGGGGCCAGAAGATGTCATCGACATCACCGTGTGGGGACACGATGACCTCAAAAGGGTTCTCCCTATCTCTCTCGAAGGGACCATCACCTTTCCTCTCATCGGCGAGGTGAAGGCAATTGGTAAATCCACTCAAGAGCTTGAGAAGGAGATGGCTGTCAAGCTGGGAGATGGATACCTAATAAAACCCCAGATCACCATTTCCGTAAAAGAATACAATAGTCAAAAGATATTTGTCATGGGCGAGGTGAATAAACCAGGCACCTATCCAATAACCAAGGAAAACAATCTCGTCTATCTTCTTTCACAGGCAGGGGGGCCTACTAAGGATGCCGGAGAAGAGGTTGTCATTATACGCCCTAATAAGCCTCATTCAAAAGGTATGACCCTTGAAGAGGCCGAGGCAAAGAAGGTGCCCGTCATCACGGTAAACCTCAAGGAGGCCATGGCCGGGGATCATAAACATAATGTATCCATCCGGAATGGCGATTCCATCATCGTTTCTAAAATACACTTTTTCTTTGTCATGGGCGAGGTCAGGAACCCCGGAAAATATAACCTCGAGCGAGGGACCAATGTATTGACGGGCATCAGCATAGGCGGAGGCTTAAAAGATGCCGGAGAAGAGGTTGTGATTATACGCCCTAATAATCCTCATTCAAGCAGTATGACCCTCGAAGAGGCCGAGGCGAAGAAGGTGCCCATCATCACGTTGAACCTGAATGATGTCCTGACCGGAGATCCTAAGCATAATATATCCATCCGCAATGGCGATTCCATCATCGTTTCTAAGATACCCTTTTTCTTTGTCATGGGCGAGGTCAAAAACCCCGGAAAATATAACCTCGAACGGGGGACTACTGTGCTGATGGGCATCAGCACGGGCGGCGGCTTAACCGCAAAGGCCGCCCCTGGTCGAACTAAAATTGTCAGAGAAAAGGACGGTAAGAAGATTGAAATGAAAGTCACCATGGAGACACTGGTTCGGCCTGGAGATACCATCATCGTCCCCGAAAGCTTCTTCTAATACTCTTTAAGCTTTAATGTTCAAGGTTCAAGGTTCTATGTTCTGGGATTTATGAAAAAATGAAAATTGAGAAATTTGAGGATATTGAAGCATGGAAAGAAGCCAGGGAGTTAGTCAAAGAAATATACAGTTATTTTTCAGCTAACAAGGATTATAGTTTTAGAGACCAAATTCAAAGAGCAGCAATATCCATCATGTCAAATATTGCCTGCCCTGTGAAATAGGATGTATTACGTGTATGTGATTCAAAGTATAAAAGACTCAAACCTCTATGTGGGTTACACTGAGGATCTGAAGGCTAGGTTACAAAAACATAATGATGGTCAGGTGGACTCAACAATGTATAGGAGGCCGTTCAAAATGATTTATTATGAGGCCTGCATTAATCAACAAGATGCATTACATAGAGAAAAGTATTTGAAAACGACTTATGGGAAAAGATACATTAGGAATCGACTTAAAGAATATTTAAAGCCGAAATAATATTTCACAGGGCAAGAAGGGTTCGATAGAGGCAGTAACAAAGAGTTCATACAATTTTTGATAATAGCAAGAAGTTCGGTTTCGGAGGTTAAAAGTTTAAATTATGCGGCCTTAGATATTGCTTACATAAATGAAAATACCTTCAGTAGAATTTCAGAACGATGCAGAAAATTAACAAGCTTGTTGAACGGCTTCATACGTTATTTAAGAAATTCCAGCAGAAAAAAATAACCTTGAACATAGAACGTTGAACGTAGAACGTAGAACTCATTAGGAGGTTTTCATTATGTCAACTGAAAGTTCAAGTTCCGTTCCCCAGGAAGTGAATCTTCGCGACTACTGGCGGCTTCTGATAAAACACCGCTGGATCGTGATCACCTTCTTATTGGTTGTGGTCACCACCGTAGCCATCTACTCCCTCACCATGATCCCGATCTACCGTGCAACCGCTCAGATCCTGATCGAGAAGACCAACCCCAATATCCTCTCTATACAAGAGCTTGTTGCGATGGATCCATCAGGCACCGATTTCTACCAGACCCAGTATAAAATTCTCGAATCCCGTTCCATTGCCCAGGAGGTGATCAAGCGCCTCGATCTGGCCCAGAACCCGGAATTCAAAGGCAAGAAAAAACAGCAGGAAAAGGAACCCCTAAGTGAAACATCTTCCATTCCTGAACCTACTCCGATTGATGATTCGGCCATTATAGGATCTTTTTTAAATAAGCTAAAAATAGAACCCATACGCAACAGCCGGTTGGTCAAGATTAATTTTGAATCTACTGACCCCAATCTTGCTGCCCAGGCGGCCAACACACTTGCCCAGGCCTATATTGACTGGAACCTGGGCTTGAGGCTCAAGACCCAGCAAAATGTCTCTAATTTCCTCGACGAACAGGTAAAAGAGGCCAGACGCAAACTCGATGCCTCTGAGCAGGCCCTCCAGCAATACCGCGAAAAATATGGTGTTGCTGCCCTTAGTGCAAAAGGAGGTAAAGGATCTGAGGAAGGACAAGATATTAGCCGCTTAAAACTCATGCAGGTCAATGCCCAGTTCGTGGATGCAACTAAAAATCGCATCGAGGCCGAAATCCAATACAAAAATGCCCTGGAGGTGCTCAAAGTTCCAAGAAAGGCTGAATCTCTCCCAGATGTGATAAGCAATCTCGCAATCCTCGCCATCAAGGACCAAGAGGTTCGACTCCTTCGAGACAGAGCTGAAAAATCAGAGAAATTCGGCCCCAAACACCCCGTCATGGTCTCCTTAAATCAAGAGATTGAAAACCTCGAGAAAAAGAAGCTTGAAGAGATTAGAAATATCGTCGATGCCATGGGGACTAAATATGAAGTGGCCTTGAATCAGGAGCGTTCTTTGCAGAAGGCCCTGATAAAAAGCCAGGATGAAACCATCAGCCGAGATAAGATTGCCATTCAGTACCAGGTTTTACAGCAAGAGACAGAATCAAATAGGGTTCTTTACGATATGCTCCTCAAACGGCTTAAAGAGACGAATGTCAGCGAGGGAAACCGGACGATCAATATTCATGTGGTTGACCAGGCCGAGGTTCCAAAGGCACCCGCAAAACCCAGAGTAAAGATGAACATCTCCTTGGCCTTTGTGGTAGGCCTCTTCTTGGGTATTGGGTTGGCCTTTTTTATGGAATATATAGACAATACCGTAAAAACCCCGGACGATCTAAAAAAATACTTCAACCTTCCCTATCTGGGACCAGTCCCCCATTTCAAAATCGAAAACCCAGACCTTCCCAAGTCTGACCTCATCGTCCTCAACGATCCCAAATCATCGGCGAGCGAGTCCTATCGAGGGATACGGACGAGCATCCTTTTTTCCACCTCCAGTGGTCCTCCGCGCTCCTTGCTCATCACAAGTGCCGATGCAAAAGAAGGCAAGACCATCACCTGCTCCAACCTGGCCATTGCCATGGCCCAGGCTGGTCAGAGAATCCTGATACTTGACTGCGATATGCACAGGCCCAGATTTCATAAAATATTCAACCTGGGGAATGAACGAGGCCTCTCCAATATCCTAATAGGGGAGAAAGACTGGCGAGAGGTTAAAAACCTTACCCCAATTCCCAATTTGGAGGTGATCCCTTCTGGACCCATTCCTCCGAACCCGGCAGATCTCATCGGATCCGATCGAATGCGCGATTTGATCAAAGAGGCCATCCAGGAGTATGATTGCGTCCTTTTCGACTCCGCACCCGTCGGGGCCGTAACAGACCCGGTGATCCTCTCTCGTTTTGTAGAGGGAGTGGTACTGGTCGTTAAGGTAGGGCAAACGGTTAGGGACCATGTAGCCAACTCCTTCCGTTTACTCAAAGATGTCCAGGCTCATGTCCTGGGGGCAGTATTAAATGATATCAATATAGGAAAAGATGGCTACTACTATTATCACTATTACCACTACTATGGAGAACCTGGCGAGCGCAAAAAGAAAAAATCCAGACACCACAAACACCCCCCTTCCCAAGACCTCAGCCAATCAGCAATCCCCTAAGGTTAATTCAGTGTTGAATGTTGAGTGCTGAGTTTTGAATGTTAAATGTTAAGTGATGAATGATTTTAAAAAGATTGATGAAAGAACATTCGATTTTGCCCTATTGATTATAGAGGCGTATAAATTTTTGATTAAAAAGAAGGAGTTTGTGTTATCAAAACAGTTACTCGAATCTGGTACTTCAATAGGTTCAAACGTCCATGAAGCTCAAGCAGCACAAAGCAAAAAGGATTTTATGTCAAAGATGGCTATTGCATCTAAGGAGGCAAGAGAGACTGACTATTGGCTTAGATTGCTCAATAAATCAGGATATCTATTCGATTTCTATAAAAAGGGAGAGTTATCCGAAGAAATCACCGCAATAATGAATATCTTAACGAAGATCGTTAAAACGTCTAAGAAGAACCTCGAAAACTCAAAACTCAAAAGCCAAAACATAGCACTCAACACGTTAGTACAATAACCCAAGACCCAACACCCAAAACTCAACACTTTATTTCAATTCCTTACGGTTTTAAAAAAGCCTTACGGCTCTTATAACCTTGAACTTAGAACGTAGAACTTATCCAGATCAACGAGATGAGCCCAATTATGGGAACTGAGCAGAGAAAGAGTATTCGTTTTTTAGTAGACGATAACCTAATGGTTGTGCTCTGGAGCGGGGTTACTAAAATTGGTAAAGTAAAAGATATAAGCTTAAAAGGATTGTCTTTCGAACATATCTATGAGGAAAACATGAGCGAGGAGCAGTTAAAAAGTGATATTTTGCTATTGGGGGCGAATGAATTCTCTTTATCAAAAATACCGTGCAAGGTAATATATAACATCCCAATACCTATACCTGACGAATATGAGGGATTCAACATTCATTTCATAACAAAACGGTGTGGAGTGCAATTTGAGACACTAAATGAAGGTCAAATGACGCAATTGGATTTTTTTCTTAAAACCTACACGAAAGGGATAACACCCCCCGCCAGCAGACATGTAGGATAGACGAGACAGACGAATAATTCTACCATCTCCAATCGTTGTCATCGACTCCATTCCATCCGAGGGGGTAAATTATTATCCGTTATCAACCAGAGAAGTGAAGTGTATAATGTAGCTTTGACAGGTGCCTTTTGATGGTCGACACCGATAACGGAAAAGTGAGAGAAGTAAGCAACGCCCCTCAAAATCCATTTCTTGACATTTCGTACTTGGATGGTATGATGTAATTGAGATCAGGGTGGAGGTTTTAACAAATGTTATTTGAATATGTTCAAAAGGCGTTAGAAAGAGCCCAATATAAGGTATTAGATGATGGAACATGGTTTGCAGAAATACCTGGCTTCGATGGGGTTTGGGCTAATGCGAAGAGTGTTGAGGAATGCCGGCGTGAACTATTGGAGGTTTTGGAAGGGTGGTTGGTTCTTAAAATAAGGGACCGAGATCCTATCCCTGAACTGGAAGGTATTGAAATTAGCATCAAAGAGGAAGCGGTTGCCTAAATGGTCGAAGCTCTTTCCAGGAAAGAGCTAATCAGAAAGTTCAGAACCCTTGGATATACGGGTCCTTTTTCCGGGGGAAAACATCAATTTATGGCTCGAGGAAGGCAAAAGATCCGTATTCCAAACCCACATATAGGTGATATTGGTGTGAGCCTCTTAAAAGAAATAATCCGTCAAGCAGATATATCCTCTGAAGAATGGGACAAGCTGTGAAAGTGTCCCCTTAGAACCATTTCACAGAATTGACGCTCTAAACCAACTAAGCCCAATAAACGCTCTCAACACTTCAAACGGAAAGAGAGAAGTGAAAGAAGTGAACCACGTCCTAAGGGCTGTACAAAAGCAACAAGAGAAACCAAAGAAACTAAATAAACCAGATTAACGATCTCAACGATTCAACCCATTTGATATTTCGATTGAAAAATGATAATATCATTTAAAAAAATGGGGGAGGTTCAAAATGAGTTATGAATCTGCCAAAATATCTGTCGACGAGATTAAAGAAGCATTGCCTATGTTTTCTCGAAAGCAGATTATCGAATTAGATCAAAGAATCCATGATTATCTCGAAACATCCCTCTTGACTAAAGCCTCAGAGACGGCTTTCTCTGAATGGGAAGATACTGAAGAAGACATCTACAATGCCGATGTATGAGTCCGGTACAATTGTCCTGGTCAATTTTCCTTTCACTGATCTCCAATCTTCAAAAGTGCGGCCTGCTTTAGTACTTACTTCGAAAGGAGACGATGTCATCATTCTTGGAATCTTTTCAAAGATTCCTGGAGAACTACTCGACTCCTGGATCAGGGTTGACGTGGGTAGCCCAAATTTTTATCTGACAGGCTTGAAGAAAACCTCTATCATCAAGACGGAAAAGATTATAGTAATTCATCGATCTTTGATCCGAAAAGAACTCGGGCGACTTCCCTTAGAACTGATGCAAAATGTTAAAAAGAACCTTCTTAAGACCCTCGAAATCGATTGATCCAACAAAACGGACCTAACAATCCAAAAGAACCATAGAAACCAGAGAAACGAAATAAACCAGATCAATCAAAAAGTGAAAGAATTGAACAATGTCCCCTACTCTGTTTCTCAAAGATTCACATTGCGGAGACATAGAGGAAGAAAGTAGTGGTAAAATGTTTTAGAAAGGAGTATTATTTAAATTAGGTAATTAAGAGGGGGTTAGCAATATGAAGGAGAACGTAATAAAAATAAAATATACAGACGATGTTCTGCTCTCTCTCAAGGAAAGTAGGGAGGAATTTGAAGAAGAAGCACGGTATCTCCTGGCATTAAAACTTTATGAACTTGGCAAGATATCCTCTGGCAAGGCTGCAAAGATAGCAGGGTTGAGTAGGGTAGCTTTTCTACTGAAACTTGGAAGATATAAGGTTTCTCCTTTTCAGATGGAATTAGGAGAGATATTAGAGGAAGCAGTAAGTGATAAATAAAGGAAAGGGCATTATAGTAAATACTTCTCCCTGGATTTCCCTTTCGCTTTGTGGTCAGATTTCATTACTTGAAAAACTTTATCATGATATTTATATTCCTATGAGTGTCAGGGATGAAATTATGGTCTGAGGGAAACAGGGTATAGGAATTCATGAACTTAAGGTATCTCCGTGGATAAAGATTGAAAAAGTTTCCGATGTTGAGAAGATAAAACTTTTGCATGAATTGGAACAGGGAGAGGCAGAAGTTATTATTCTTGCGAAAGAGAAAGAGATCGATCAGGTGTTGATAGATGAGAGGATTGCAAGAATGCAGGCAAAGGTTTTAGGACTCAATGTTATTGGAACACTTGGATTGCTGTTGAAGGCTAAGAGGAACGGACTGCTGCCATCCATAAAACCTTCCATCGATAAAATACTACAAAGCGGCATTTGGATAAAAGAAGATATAGTAAAGGGGATATTAAAGGGTGCAGGAGAGGCATGAAGGTCCCTTTTGTTGTGTCATTCCTTGAAAATGAGTTATCAAAATAATCTTCTAATTTACGTTGCAACCATTTCCCCTTTTTCCAATATCACCTTTTCCCTTTCACAGGAGTGATAGACCAGATCAACCAAACAAACCAGATAAACCAGACCACCAGATAGTTGTCTTTGCACCAACGTTACCTCTAATTATTTTCTTGACTCATTGACGCAACGACACTAAGACCCAAAAACCCTCTTCATATAGACTCAAAGACTTTATTTTTATGACGTTTTTATTGTTATACGCAATTAGGCATGCCTGACACCAAGGCAACTTTACCGAAGGTAAACAAACTGAATGTACGGTTTGATGAGGGGGAGCTGGAAATAGAGCACACGCCACTACGCCAGCTCTCTACTCTACCCAAAGCTTCTAAATCTCCCCATAGGGTATAATGAAAAGTGTAAACAACTGACCCAATGTTAGAGAGGTGAGCAAGAGATGGAAATTTCATCGATAGAGGAAATAGTAGCGTACTTAAGAAATAATAAAAGGTTGTTCTATGACAGGTTCGGCGTTACCCGGATGGGAATTTTTGGGAGTTTTATACGGAATGAGCAAACTCGTTCAAGCGATATAGATATGGTTGTCGAGATAGAAAAAAGCAGAAAAAATATTCATAGTTTCCTGCAGCTAAAGAGATTTTTAGAGAAAGAACTGGCAAGGGGAATAGACCTGGGATTTGAGCATTCTTTAAAGCCTATGGTAAGAGAAAAAATCAAAGGACAAATCATTTATGTCTGAAAGGGACTCTCGTCTTTATCTTTCCGATATATTGGATTCAGG
>Ga0315285_10008247_pt1 | contig 10684 bp, 6 predicted proteins | sample YL17G09_36_MG_FD_203698 | JGI IMG/M metagenome (GOLD analysis project Ga0315285, IMG submission 203698) | Sediment microbial communities from Yellowstone Lake, YNP, Wyoming, USA - YL17G09_36 | ecosystem: Environmental > Aquatic > Freshwater > Lake > Sediment | place: USA: Wyoming | collected... | reverse complement strand
CCGCGACGCCCACGCCCATTCCCACGTTCAGCAGGTTGTTGAAGAGGGTGTTGATCTGGTCCAAGACTCGCCTCCTTATCTCAGTTCTGTGACGCTTGGCTCGCCGGCTCCTCCGAGAGCAGCCGAAGTTCCGCCACCAGCCAGCGCCCGCCCTCGAGCGCGAGCCGGCAGGCGACCCGTTGGAGCACCCGCTCCTCGATCAGCCGGCCCGATGTCGGGTCGACGCTCCGGCGAAGCTGCTCTGCCGTGACTGATACCGTCGCTTCGTCGTCGGAGAGGGCGCTCACCTGGACGGCGACGACGCGGCTGGTCATCGTGCGCTGCTGTCCCAGGGCCACGGGGTCGACCTGCGAGCTGGCTACCGCGTCGCGAACGGGGCCGGTTGTTAGGATTATGAGCTGCTGGCGGTAGGACTCCGGGTCGCGGAAGTCGAACGTCCCATACGCTTCGACGAAGGCCCGCGCCGCCTCCTCGACCGCTTTCGTGTCGTCGCCCCTGCCTGTCAGTCGGGTCGTCCCCTGCCAGCCGCTCACCACCGCCATCACCAGCAGCAGGCCGGCGAGCCCGACCAGGGCCACCATCGCGCCGCGTCCACCGATCATGCCGGCGCCTCCCAGTAGGGCGGGCGGCCCGCGCTCGCGAAGTGGGCGCTCCAGTAGGGGTCGGAGAGCGGCACCTCCCGCACGAAGTCGCCGCCGTTGGTGGCCATCACGACCATGCCGCCGCCCACGTAGATGCCGACGTGGGTGACGCGGTCCGCTGAGGAGTAGGTGTTCTCGTAGAAGACGAGATCGCCGGGCTGGAGCTGCGACGGCTCGACAGGGACTGCCCACTCGAACTGCTGCTGGGCCGTCCGCGGCACCTCAAGGCCGAGCCGCGAGTAGACCCAGAGCACGAGGCCGCTGCAGTCGAAGGCGTCGGGACCGGTCGCGCCCCAGACGTAGGGCGCACCCATCTTCGAGCGAGCCAGCGCGACGGCTCGCGCGGGGATGCTGGTCGGGTCGACGTAGCCGTAGGCGGCGGCCCAGGCGAGCACTTGATCGACGTACGTCCACGAGTGGTGGTAGGCGTAGAGGGCGCGGCGCATATCGGCCGGCGCGCCGTTGGCCAGCAGGAAGCGGCCCATGGCGGGGACGCAGTCGTGGAAGTCGTAGGGGTCGGCCACGCCATCGCCATTGCCGTCGGTGGCGTAAGCTGCCCAGGTCTCGGGCAGGAACTGGCAGTAGCCGATGGCCCCGGCCTCGCTGGTGGCCATGTCGCGGCCGAAGTCGCTCTCCACCTTGGCGATGGCGGCGAAGATCTGCCAGGGGATGCCCGTCTGGAGGCTCACCTGTTGCATGACCGCCAGTTGGTCGGGAGGGATGTCGGCGATGGCGGACGACGCGGTGGTGCTGCGCGCGGCCTCCGGCAGGCCACCAAACGCCGCCAAGAGGAGGATCAGGGGCGCGAACAACAGGAACGCCAGGCCGCCGACCAGCTTTGTCGCGTCGCGGCCCAGGCTGCCCAGGACGTCGGGGACTTCGAGATCGGCTGCATCCACCATCGTGCTCCTCTAGGCCGGGCCGGCCGCTCCCGCCGGGGCTGCCTGTGGCGCTCGGCCCGCTGCACTTCCCGCTGCCCCCGCCGAGCCGCCGCCTCGACCGGCCCTGCCCAGCGCTCCCAGGAAGCGACTCGCCACCACAAGCGTCACCACGCTCCCAAGGCCCGCCGCGCTCATGCGGCTGCGCAAGATCGACGGCACCTTCAGGGTCAGCCAGCACACTGCGATGCCCAGCAGGAGGGTCAGGAGGGCGTTCGACAGGCTGCCCGGCGTCAGCTCGACCATCAGCGCCGAGCCCAGGCGCAGCACCATCATCTGGATCGCCTGCTGGAAGACCGTGATCGGGAAGAGGTCGGCCCACCAGCGGGACCAGCTCTGCGTCTGGGGCAGGACCCACAGCAGCGCCATCACCGGCGCCAGCACGATGAGCATGTCGATGAGGGCCAGCCGCATCAGCATCTGGAACACCAGCAGGATCGCCACCATGCCATAAGCCAGGGCGGTGAAGATCAAGGCGATGCCCTCCTGGTTCGGCGTCGCTTGGTCGTAGCCGGGCAGGCCGACCTGCCCGACGGCGGCCGAGAAGGCATTGTTGGTGTCGATGAGGAAGCGCGCGAACTCCAGCGTGAGGTTCGCGGCCAGGGCGGCCAGGATAACGCGCGGCAGCAGCTCCATCGCCTCGTGGTAGGGGCTGCGGGTGTGCTCCTTCACCATCACGTTGAAGCCACCCCACATGACGATGACCGCGAGGGCGACATTGACCAGCGCGCGGGAGAAGTCCCACAGGCTGCGCACGGTGGGACTGGCGTAGGTGCCCTCGGCCGGGGTACGGGTCACGAAGTTCAGCGATGAGTCGCCGAACCCCAGCGCCCAGTCGACGAAGCCACGGATCGCCTCCAACAGCGCCGTGCCAATGGTCGTGAGGACAGCGTTAAGGATGTCGCCCGCCCACTTGCGGGGGTCCAGGTTGCTGAACCAGTCGAGAGGGTTGGGGATGTCCGGAAGGTCGACAGGGTTCACCTGCGGGCCCGTCTGTGGCCCCAGGACCGACCCCGAAGGCGAAACGGCGGCCGGCAGCGCGGCAGGGGGCGAGCCTATAGAAGAAGGAAGGGCCGGGGCCGGGGCCGAGGCTGTGGCGTGCGCGGCTGACGCCGGTGCGCCGACGGACTGCGCCGCCAGCGGTGCCCCAGCGAAGACGAGCTCAGCGAGGGCCTGGCGATCGGTGGTATCCGGCTCCTCGGCATGGGCGGGTGCGACCGCCAGCGTCCCCACAACAAGGGCGACGGCGACGGTCGTTCCAACAAGCAGGCCTCGCATGGCTTCTCCCTTCCACCGCCTGCCGGCCGTCCTGTGACGGGCGGTTCGTCAGGCGGTTTTGGGAGCCAGTGTGAGGCTTGCCAGTCCAATGGAAGTCCAAGAATCCACTCCAATCAGTCCAAGATGGGACTTGTTGCTCCAATCTTGCTCGAATTGGCGCCGGCAACCATTGGTGGGACCTCCACGGCCGTCGATCGCCTGTCAGATGGGCCATCGCAGGCGTCCCCCGTGGACCGCGAGGGAGTCCACGGGGTCAGGAGGGCGCGGTCAGTGTAGACAGTGTGCCGACCATCGACCGTTGGCTACGCGGTAGACCTTCTGCCTCCGAGGCAGAGGGTTGGGTGGCCTGGCCAAACGGATGGAGCATCGTCTCCTGGTAATAGCTCCCGCAGATACCATGAGCTTCGGCATTTGGCAGACCGCCCTTCAGCCTTCTTCAGCCTCGAATGCGGGGGCCTTTCAGTCCGGACACCCCAAGATCCCTCAGATCAGACGACCTTCGGCTAAACCTCGGTCTCACGTCGGCCCACGCCCAGTGAGCATCACCATCGAGCGCGCCCACCGAAGACAAGCCACCTCCATAATCGCTCACTGTTGAGGCGACCGGCGCAACGGATCACGTCGATGAACTAGATCATGGGTTAAGTTCGGAAACAACCGCAACTGAAGACGGAGGACGTTTCGAGACTACCTGAGCGCTTCTCCCATTAGTCGCTGACTGATCGGTGCGAAAGGAGTATAATCCAGCCAGTCAGGAGCCCACGCACACATGCGTCCACTGGAGTTACTGAAGGACTGCAATTGCCAAAGCTAGAGAAGGAGGCACGAGAATGGAATTGGCTTTGATGATCATCGGGGTCGCTCTCTTGTTCGTGGCACTCGCGGGAGTCGTGGGCTTGTTCATCCGAGGTGGCTGGCGTGCAGTCTTGCAGCCCGAGCGGCTAAACGTCCTGTTAGCGGCCTGCGCAGTTGTTGGTGTCGTACTTGGCCTCTATGCGCCAATCGCCGACCTTGTCCGGGATCGTACTAGCAAGACTGAGAATGCGGCGGTAACTCCTTCTGTCGCGCCAACGTCGACCTCAATCCCGGTTTCCAGCCCCACACCCAGCCCCACACCCAACCCTACTCCTTCAGTTATGATTGTGGAGCCCAGGGACGGGGATTCCGTACCGGTGGGCGCGACGGTAGAGGGGAAGTCCAGCGCCATAGCGGCTGGCCAGTTCCCCGACTCCCCGCCGCCGTGGATATTCGTCCTCGTCTTGCCGAAACCCGGAGATCCAAATCAGTCCTGGTGGGTACAACTATCCCCGCTAGTTCGGGGTGACGGCGGATGGGATGCCCATATCTTTGTGGGGCAAACGATCGATCCGCCTGGAACCCGGTTTGAGATTTGCGCCATCGTCAGCCGTGAGCGGCTTGAGGCGGGCCGCTACGGTGGGGATCTGCCGCCAGCAATAACGAGGGACTGCGTATCAGTTACGAGATAGGCATGTCAGCGCGAGGCCATCGCATTCTCCAAATCGAGACCGGCGGATCTCATATCCTCGGCCTTGGTTCTAGAAAGGCCACCGGCGATCGCGCACGGCCTTCAAGGGAATTGCCCCGCGTCGAATACCTGGAACGGGGGACAGGATTCGAAGCCGCGATCCTCTGCCCCGCATAGAGAGGATTGGGGGGAAGTGCCCGAGGCCGACCGGGCTGATGGGGGAGCAACTGTGCGTATGCCTCAATGATGTGCTATATTTGTCGCTCGTACTAGGAAGCACAGTAGTGAGCTGATATCACATGCCTAGACAGACGGTTCTGGCTGCTCTTGCGAGTCTACTGCTGGTGGTTCTTGTCAGCCATAGCGCTTGTCGCGTAGAAGCCCAGGAGACGCTCCCGATGCACATCGTCCTCTTGGTGGACCGTTCGGCGAGCATGAAAACAACGGATCCCAACGAGGATCGGCTACAAGCCATGAGTCTCTTTGTATCCCTGTTGGAACGCGACCGTGTCGCCATCGTCAGCTTCGGCAATGATCCAAAAGAAGAGACAAAGGGTCTCATCAGCGTGGCAGATCAGACGCAGCGCGATGAGTTGTTGAACCTTATCAACAAGCAACTGGCCAATAGCACGATCCCTCAGCAACAGGCGACCAACATGCTTGCCGGGCTCGAGAAGACCTACGAGGTTTTGGAGCGGGAGAAGGGTGGGTCTTCCCGAGATGTCATTATCCTGCTGACGGACGGAGCCCCCTGCCAGCCGGGCGGCTTTCGTAGCTCGCAAGAAGAGCAGGAATACCGGAATAAAATGATGCAGACGGTCATAAAAGGTAAGAACGAGGGTGTGTATCTCTTTGCCTTTGGCTTCCTTTCCCCCTCCTTCGTAGCGGACCCCGATGATCCCTGCATGAACCCAGATCCGGAATTGCTCAAATCACTGAACGAAGAGGGGCTAAGAGGGCTGGATCCGCAGGTGATCGCACCATTCCTCAACGCGCAAGAGCTATACGTGCCGGGAGCAGATCAGATTGTGAGTCAGTATTTGAGAGTGTGGCAGGCGCTCTACGGGACGCAGCGAGCTGATAGGACCTTGCAGGACGGAAGCCGCATTCAAGTGTATCCGGGGACGCGCAGCCTCTTTGCTCTCGTCCCATTTGCTCCGCCGGCGCGTCCTGTTTTCAGTTTGCGCTCGGGGCAGGGGCCCGGCATCGTGACTGAGGAACTTCTGCGCCACGAGATCGGGCGATACCTTGTGGCCCGCAAGGACAATCCCATTGCCGGAGAACGTGACGTTGAACTGCGCCCCCCGCCGGGGGATGCTGTCCTGCTCTACCAGTTGGATTTCGTCGTCCGCGTCTTGGATGAGATCGACGGGGGGCAGATACCCGATGTTTTGGAGGTCGGTGACGAGGCCCGACGAGCCACCTTCGCCCTGGTCGTAGAGCCCAAGAATGAATACCCTGACGCCGACGCCGTAGCTCGGAGTGGGGAACTGGAGGACAGGGGGCTGCTCCGACTCGACGTGCGGCCTGTCGACGAGGACAACCCGCAGAAGTGCGATATCGAGAAAAAGGAACTCCAACGCGACGAAGCTAACCCGACGCGGTTTGAAGGCGACCGCGACATCTATCTACCCCCCGGCAAAACCGAAGCCCAATTCGAGGTGGTTGCCGGTCTGGTTGGGCTGGATACGTGTAGTCGCCACCCGTTCACCGTTCGCCGGATCGCCACCCCCACTCCGACGCCGGCTCCGCCAGCAGTCGAAGAGGGCGGCGGCGGTGGTGGCACTCCGTGGTGGGTGTACCTCCTTGTCGTACTTGGGGTTATCGCCGTCGCGCTGCTATCGTGGCTGCTGTACCGGCAGACCTTCGGCCAGCGTCCCCACTCGCTGGAGGGCACATTGTCCGGGTCGGGACTAGCGAGCGGTCCAGTCTACCTCAATATGCTAGGGAAACGGCGCGCCACGCTAGGGGGGCCTGGGAACGACATCGAGGTGGCTGGCATTAGCGGCAGCGCAGCTGTCCTCTTCACAGAGCGTCGTGAAACGGAAGACGCGACCCTGATAGAGCCTATCGGCAGGTATAGCGTGTACGTGGTACCATGGGATTATCTCGGGAAGTTCAAGCTCGTTGGGCTAGCTGGCCTTCCCGCCGTGGGTGCAGTGACCGAACTGCCGAGGGAGGCGCTCATTGTGCTAGCGGCGGATGATCAGGAGCTTGCTCGACTCGAGTGGCGCGCAGCCATGTTCTGATATCGAACGCCCGGCGCTATTCCTACCTGGAGGAATGCCGGATACTAGCCGGGATAGGCGGCGCGCGTCGTGCCGGGGGCTTGCGCTGCTGCTACGACTCAGACCGCAGACGCCGGAGGGAAGCTGCTGCGAGGTGGCAGAACGCGGTTTGTGTCTGGAACGTTGATACACACCTAGGCCCCTGAGCTCGCCCTGGGGCGTCGTGTCCTTAGGAAGGCTCGGCGCCCCCCTTGGCTACGTGAATGCTCCCTTTGTTCCTCTTGATCTGTCCTGCTCAGCGGCTTGTACGTCTGGCAGAGGCTGCTGGGCTGAACACTCGAAACGCTTGGGGGCGGCCTTCACCACCAGTATGAGTCAGTAGAGGTATAGGAAGGAAGAGGATGGATAGCTTATTGCTGTCCTGCGCAGATTCTGCTCTTCTGGGGAACTATCTTGCTCTACACCACAACGTGTGCTAGACTTCCTGTCCTCAAGGTGGCGGCTACTTCTACTTCAGTTGCGCACTGTCAACTCTGCTGCATGGAGGTGGCACATGCCGCAGTCCGAAAAGCGGACGGATTCTGGCGGCGAGACGGAACAGTCCGTCGGGCTACTCCCCGGTTGCCACCCGAGCCTCCTCGCGTTTCTGACGGCAATCATCGACCTGCTGGCGGCGCTTGTCACAGCCTTTGTTGTCAGCAAACGCGCGACTATTCCCGTGGGGGTGGTGGCTGGATTCTGTGTTGGCTTTGGAGTGGGCTTTTCCTGGTGGCTGCTCACTTCTTCCAAGGAGCCCATTCGACGGGCTCGCGAGACAGCCCTGAAGGTCATCCAGTCAAAGAAGCTGCTATTCCCTTTGATTCTCCTGCTATTCTTCGGGAATGTTATACAGCTTTACGAACGCTCCGCTTTCCCATGGCCTCTTGATAGACACCAAGATATGGACATAATCGATAGAGTCAAAGAAGGGTGTGTCTATCTTGGCCTACCGTCCCCACTCACAGCCGCCGAATTCTTGCAGCTCGCCAGGGAGCAAATGCCAGAATCGCTTTTCGCGCCGCTTCTTTCGGATCCAGAACGAGGGTGCGTCAGGTTCGACCATCCCTTTGAAATGAGGCGGCCTTTGGAGGATTCCAAAGTCCTCGACTACGACGTCGAAGGGTGCCTAAAAAGAGCTCAGGCGGTGATTGATCTGGACAATACCTTCGCGGATGAGGGCAGTGCGAGACTCGTTTTCCTCTTCCCCCCTGCGGAGAACGTAAAGTGTGACGCTGTATACTTTGAGATTGACTATCGAGTGGAGGAAAAGGTCCTCCACGTAAGTGACATCCGGTGGATACCGCAGCATTAGCCTTCGCCCAGGGTCGTCAAGCGCTCGTGGAGGCGAGCAAGCACCTCTTGCAGCCGCAGAGCCAGTCTTCTAGCTGACTGCGGGGCTGCTCCCCGTGAAGAGAAAGGGCCACTCAGGGAAGGCCTCGATAGGCAGCCCGTAGACGGCTCTCATCGCGATGAACTCAGCCGGCAGATGGGGCTCGGTAAGACACCGTGCCCCTGGCAGCCAACTGTCCACGACTTCTGGATCGCAGGGTCCCACGACAAAATCGATCGTGCGAGGTTCGCCTTCTGGTAGGGGAGCCAGCTTGTGATTCCAGCGCGGGCTGCGATAGTCGGCCAAGGTATCTTTAACTAGCTGATCGTTAACACCGAAAAAGTCTGCTGCCAAGTCAGGGCTCAGAGCCGCTCGTACGTCTGCCCGAACCATCCGACTCGCCTCCTTCGCAGCCTCTTCACCAGCGCCCTGCGCCTCCCACGATGCAAAGACTGACTTGGATACCAGGGCTGCTAGATCCTTCGCCCGAGCGTCGCGGCCAGCGGGGTATGCCCCGCCCAAGCGCTCAGCGTAGAAGCGGGTCAGGGCATCGTCATCTGGAATGACAGAGAAAGCCGGACGCAGCTTTGTATCATCTACTATCCGTTTGCGCGCTTTCTCGGACGCAGTGACTGCCTTGTCTCTTTCCTGCTGCAGCCTGGCGAGGAAGCTCTGGTGCGCATTGTCAGCGCTTTTCGATAGCTGCTCGGCTTGCTTGCCGAGCCAGTCGAACGTCTCAGGTGTGAGCTGTGCAGCTTGCAGTTCGACTCGAACGCCAATGAGTGCAGTCAACTCTCGCTGCGCTTCACCAAACTCCAGATCGGCGGCTATCTGATGCCTTCTGATCTGCAAAAGCCAGCCAACGAAGTCCATGGGCAGCACGATGAGCGCGAGCAGCAGCAAGAGCGACAACATCGAGAGATTGGGCAGATAGAACAACCCCACTTCGAGCCGGCTGAAGACCACAGAAGCTGGCGTTGAAGCAGGAAAGCTGTCGAGAGATTCCAGTATGCCCGCAATCAGCAGAGCGAAGAAGGGGAATACCGCCAGGCAGAAAGCAGCCGTCTGCACCAGCCGCTGCGCAGGATCAACGTTCCCCAGGACCCGTCTAACGCGCTCGGTGCCATCTTGTGGGTTGTTCGGCTCAAGGTCGACGCGGGTTCGACCTCGCGTGGAATCAGGAGAGGTGCCAGGCGCTTTGGATCCGGAGGCATGTCTCGTCAGGGGTTTCCATGAGACCAGCTTCTTGCCCATGCCTCTTCGGAAGGCGTTGATATTCCACACCACTATTCCTACCATGAACCAGACTACGTAGCTAATGAACCACCCTGCCGCGGTGATGGCAGGACTCAGAATGTATGTTGAACACCATCGTGCGGCGTTGACGATACGTTCCCACAATCCTCGCGCTATGTCCGCAAACGTCAAGAGGACAGCCACAATGATGGGACCGACAATCCATAGCCCCAGCCGAAGCGCGTCTTTCTCGATTCCGCGGGAGATCATCAGTACGTACAGACCGACGATCACGGCAGGCAATACGACTATCATGACCGCGAGGCTTGACTGGCCCACCAATGAGAACCCCAGCTCCCGCTCGACGACCCTCCGCATGAAGACGTTGGCTAGAGGTGCGGCGATTAGTGCAACCGCCAGCACAGCGTAGACGTACTCCCACTGGCCGGTCGCCATTCGCTCCTGATCAAAAAGCGAACGACCGGCGCGGAGAAGTAACCAAGGCACGAGCGCGTAGCCAATCAATGCCGCGAAGAGAGAAAGGGCGTGAGCCATGCCGTGACCTACAAGGTAGTGCTCCCTTACCGCAGCGAGATCCCTCGTCTTCTCACCCAGCACCAGTTTTCGTGCGTCGATGACTCCTTCCAGTTCTTCTTGTCTCTGGTGAAGCGCGTTCTCATAGGTCAGTCGCTCTGTCCCGGACTTGCCTCGCTCTTCAGCAAGGACCGCCGTCTCCCGAGCCAGCGTGGCCGCACGGAGGACGCCTGAAGGGCTGGTTATCTGAGCAGACATGTTCGTTCGCAGCCGTTCGACTGCCCGTTGGGCGGCCTCGTCCAAGGATGCGTACAGAGCCTTCTTTTCGAAAGAGACTACTTTGCTCCATTCCTCCAGTTGCTCAAGGCCGCGGGACCGTTCTTCGCGAGGCCATCGCCCAACTTCCCTGAGGCGTTCAATCAATGTCTGATGGTTTGAGAATCCGCGCAACTCGGCTACCAGTTGCCGCAGTGTCAGTCCTTCGTTCTCCATGACTCCCTCGGCAAGCTCGTGCACTTGCCCTGCTGGGGGGCTGACAGCCTCTTCAAAGGCGCGGCAGAAGGTGGACATAGTCTCGCCGTAGAGATGATCAACAAGGTGCTCGTATGGGAACCGGACAAGAGACATGCCAAAACTGCCCAGGGCGACACCTGGCGTATCGCCCTGCACTATTGATCCGTGCCAACTGTGTAGCGCCTCTCCCAAGCTCGTGCTTGCCAGGCACGCAAGGCTGAGCCCGACCATTCGGATCAGTTCTTGCTTGTCCTGCACGGCTAGGTCGGCGGCATTCCGATGCTGGATGAGCCACCCACAATGGTAGGGGGAAACTACACTAGCCAAACCCCACTCATTCAAGCTGCGCGGCGACGCTAGGCAGCCCAACATGCTCATCAATTCGCGCAGCTCTTCCTCCTCCTCCCTATCCAACTTCATCACGTCATCGATCACGAGAACGAGCGAAGTATGGATCTGCT
>Ga0315285_10008245_pt1 | contig 10684 bp, 9 predicted proteins | sample YL17G09_36_MG_FD_203698 | JGI IMG/M metagenome (GOLD analysis project Ga0315285, IMG submission 203698) | Sediment microbial communities from Yellowstone Lake, YNP, Wyoming, USA - YL17G09_36 | ecosystem: Environmental > Aquatic > Freshwater > Lake > Sediment | place: USA: Wyoming | collected... | reverse complement strand
ATTTTTTCGCAATTGACGGGCTTTGTCTTTGAGATTTGCATTGTAATTCAACATAGCTCGGCCCCCACTGAAATCCCCCCTTCCCCCCTTTTTCAAAGGGGGGATTAAGTTAGCGCTTATGCCCATCAAGGGGGAGGGGAATTTTTTGGGGGGCGCAAATGATTGAGCTTCTATTTCTTCCCTTTGGCCTTGCGCCTTGGGGCCGGCGCTTTTTTCCCCCTGGGTTTGGCAGGCTTCATCGTTTTTTTAGTCTTCCCCTTGGCGGTTTTCTTCTTTATGCTTTTTTTCGCTTTGACCTTTATTCTGCTTTTTTCGCCCTTTCGCCGTTTCGCCTTTTGGACTTTCTTCTTGGGCCTTGCCCCCTGCACCCTGCTCCCTGCCCCCTTCTCTTCCCCCACCGGCTTGAAATAGCGGATATCCAGCATGTTCCCCTTTCTTTCCTCCTTGAAAACCGCCTGAACGCGCATGCCCAACCGGGGTTCTTGGCCCTTTAAATCTCCGACGATATGGGCCAAGCCGGTATCTGCGCCATCCAGTTTGATGATCCCGTAATAGAAAGGGGCCACGGCGGGCTGAGCCGGAGTCGTATAACGAACCTGAGTATAGGTTTCCAGCGTCCCCTGGTTGCCGACCTCAATCCATTCATGGAGCTGGGAGAAGCAGCGCCCGCAGGTGGTGCGCGGGGGGACGAAAACCACATCACATTGGGGACACCGGATCCCCATGATTTTCCGGTTGTCCCGGATTTCGATAAAAAACCTGCTCGTGGTTGCGCCCATGGAGTAGCGGTACGGGACCTTCAAATCCTGACGGACCACAACCGGTTCCAGTCCTTCGAGCCATTTTTCCATAATTTTCCTCCAGAAGGAAAAGGGCACAGGGTGCAGGGCCCAGGGCGCAGGGCAAAAACATAAAAAAAATAATTCGGCCTTGCGCCTTGAACCTTGGGCCTTGCGCCGGTGTTTACTATTCAATCGCCTTGAAATAGAGGATATCCGTCAGGTCTCCCTTCCGCTCTTCCCGGAAAACAGCCTTCATCTTCATCCCGATCCTGAGCTTGTTGAGGTCCGAGGCGGTGACGAAGTGCTGCAGCCGGGTGGCGGCCCCCTTCAGCTCGATATACCCGTACCCGTAGGGGATGGGGCGCTCCAGGCCGGTCAGGGGATCCAGGAAGGGGAATTGAACGATGGTGTATCCCCAGAGGGTGCCTTCGTCTCCCAGATCGACCCAGTCGGTGTTTTTCACGAAGCAGTATCCGCACGCCGGTCGGGGCGGGACGAAGACCCGGTCGCACTTAGGACAGCGGATTCCCATGATTTTCTTTTCATCCTTCAGTTTCTTGAAAAAATAGCTGGCGTACCGCCCGGCCGAATAGTAGTAGGGAAACTTGGCGTCGAATTCCGCCACCAGAATCGAACCACCCTTTTCATTCATAACTTCTGCCTCCTTTACCAGAGGATCCAGATCTGCAAATCAAAAATACTCCCTCTCCCTCGACGGGAGAGGGTTGGGGTGAGGGTGAAGAGGGGGAGGGGAAATATTTTCTTTACGAGATCATCAGTTTTGAATTTGTCGTTTTCGATCATTTGAATTTGGTTCGTCCCGCGTTTCGCGGATTTCGTGCTTCGGATTTCGAATGGATCCTTAGGGGGTCTTCGACAGAATCATCACATCGGACCACCAGCTCCCCCCGAATCCGGTGGCCATGGCCCGGTTGACGTTGGGAACCTGCCTTTTTCCTCCCTTACCCATCACCTGGATGGCCGCCTCGGCCACCCGGATCATGGCCGTGGCCCCGATACAGTTGGTCGACAGGACGCCGCCGGAGGGGTTGACCGGCAGCTCCCCATCCATCTGGGTGGCCCCCGAATCCATCAACTTCCCTCCCTCCCCGGGGCCGCAGAAGGCCGTGGCTTCGTACCAGGAAAGTTCGGCGAAGGTGCAGGGCTCGTAGAGTTCGGCCACGTCAAAGTCCCTCAACGGGTCTTTGATCCCGGCAATCCGGTAGGCCTCCTCCGTGGCGGAACGGAGCGTCCGCAGGTTCATCACCATTTCCAGGTCGCCGCCGAAAGGCTGGTCGTGCCGCGTGACCGCGGCAATCACCCAGGCCGGGTTGGGGCAGATCTTTTTGGCTTTTTGCTCCGAAGCAAAGATCATGGCGCAGGCCCCGTCCGAAGTCGGACACATATCCAGTATCTTGATGGGATAGGCCAGCATCTTGGAGTTCAGGACCTGTTCCACGGTGAGGTCCATCTTCAGGTGGGCATGGGGGTTGTTGATGGCGTTGCGCCGGTTCTTCACCGCCACCTTGGCGGCCTGTTCTTCGGTGATTCCGTATTTATGCATGTAGGCGGTTGCCGAACCGGCAAAAGACCCGATGGCCCCGGACATGGTGGCCCGCTCCCAGAGGGGGTCCGCCTGGAAGATCAGGCCGGCGGTGGTTTCCCCCTCGGACTGCTTCTCCCAGCCGATGGTCATGACCGTGTCGAACAGCCCGGAAGCCACATGGTAATAGCCGGCCTGGGCCACGGAGCTTCCGGTCGTCCCCCCGGTGGTGATCTTCATCCCGTGCTTCAGGAAGGAACCGGCCGCATCCACGGACCACATCTCGGTGAAGAAGATCCCTTCAAAGTGTTCCATGTTCCCGATGACGACGGCGTCGATCTCCTTCATGGTCAGGTTGGCGTCGGCCAGGCAGCGGCGCACCGCCTCGTTGATCATCTCCACAATATTCACATCCGGACGTTTGGACCGATGGTCGGTCTGCCCGGTCGCCACAATCGCCACATTCCTTTTTGATCTTCTGGCCATGGTCCTCACCCTCCCTTCTCCAGAACGATTACGCACTGGCCTTGCCCGCAGGGCCCGCAGTGTCCCTGGGCCAAAGCCCTCCCGGCGCCCTCCACCTGGTGTTCTCCCGCCCTGCCCATGAGCTGCAGGGCCGCTTCGGCCACGCGGACGGCGCCCGCCACCGTCACCGGGTTTCCGGAGAGAATTCCCCCTGAGGGGTTCACCGGCAGCTCCCCTCCCAGTGCAGTGATCCCCTGGTCGAGCATCTTCACCGCTTTTCCCGGCCGGCAAAAACCCATTCCCTCCAGCCAGAGGAGTTCCTGGTAGGAGTAGAAGTCCGAAAGCTCCACCAGGTCGATCTCCTGGAGCGGGTTGGAAATGCCGGCCATGCGGTAGGCCTTCTTGGCGGCCAGGGTCAGGGAGGCCGTCTCGGCCAGGTCGCGATCCCCGAGATAAAAAGAGTCCAGCCGGCTGGCCATTCCCGTCAGCCAGACCGGGGTGGAGCACCATTTCCTGGCCTTATCCTCGACCGCCAGGATCATGGCGCAGGCCCCGTCGGTCACCGGGTAGGCATCCAGCTCTTTGATCGGATCCGCCAGCATGGGGGAACGCATGACCTGGTCCACGGTGACCTCCCTGGACCGGTGGACCAAGGGATTGAGCTTTCCGTTCTTCAGGTTCTTCACCGAGACCCGGGCGCATTGCTCTTCGGTGATTTTGTATTTATTCAGGTACCTTCTCGCCTGAAGAGCGCAGGTGGAAAGCTCGTCGAACCCCAGGATCCGCTGGTACAGGGGGTCGAACATGGCGTTGTTGATTAAATGGGGATCCCCCTCGGACATCTTGCAGTGGGACACCAGGAGACAGGAGTCATAGCAGCCGCTCAGGATGCGCATGGCCGCATAAAAAACCGCAAAGGCCCCGTCCATGGCGACCTTGGACTCCGCCCGGAGGACCGAGCCGCAGGCCTCGCTCACCGTGCGGTTGGAGATCGTCCGCCCGTCCCAGAAATCCTGGGAATTGGTGACGATCTGGTCCATATCCCCGATGGTCAGTCCCGTTTCCTCCAGCACCCTGCTGGAGACTTCAAAGACCAGTTCCGGATAGCTGTCAAAGATCTTGCGTGGCTCATACTTCGTCTGGTAGATCCCCACAATTCCGACGCGATCAGCCATCACCTCACCTCCTATTCCATAGTCGAATGGCTATCTGCGCCGCATTGTAGTAAAATCATCGGGTTGTCGCAAGAGAAATTTCATGCCCGGATGAAATTTCCACGGGCGGTTCAGCCTGGCTAAAAGGAGGAAGAAATGAAAGCGATCGTCAAAGAAAAAGCGGGGGTCGGGGCCCTGGTAAAAGAAGTGGAGATTCCCAAACCGGGCCCCCGCGATGTTTTGATTCGGGTGAAGGTAGGGGCCATTTGCGGATCCGATGTCCACATCTACGAATGGGATTCATGGGCCCAGGCCACGGTGCCGAAACTGCCCCAAATTCTCGGCCATGAGTTCGCGGGAGAGGTGGTCGAAGTGGGGAAGGAAGTCCACCATCTCCAGCCGGGCGACCACGTGGCCGGCGAAACCCACATTCCCTGCGACAACTGTTACTTCTGCCTGTCCGGACAGCGGCACATCTGCCAGTACATGAAGGTGTACGGGGTCCACAGCCACGGGATCTTTTCGGAATACACCACCGTCCCGGCCCCCTGCGCGGTGAAGATCCCCGAGGAAATCCCTTTTTCCGCGGCGGCCATGATGGAGCCTTGCGGGGTGGCCGTTCACGGCCTTTCCATGGGAACCGTGTCCGGAAGCACCGTGGTCATTTTCGGCTGCGGGCCCATCGGCCTGTTTGCCGTCCAGGGCGCGGCGGCCTGGGGCGCGCGCAAAATTTTCGCCATCGACCTGAGCGAGAACCGCCTGAAGATGGCCCAGTCCTTCGGGGCCACCAAGGCCCTTCATGCGGCGAAGGACCCGGTGGAAAAGATCATCCTGGATGAGACGGAGGGAATCGGCGCCGACATGGTCCTGGAAATTTCAGGGAATCAGAAGGCCTACGACCAGGGCCTGAAGGTTCTCCGCAAAGCGGGAACCTTCGTGATCATCGGAGTGGCGGCCAAACCGATCCAGCTGGAAATCCCTACCAGCATCATGTACAAAGAGGCCAAGCTGTTCGGGATCACCGGGCGGCTCATGTACCAAACCTGGTACCAGGTCTCCAACCTCATGCAGTCCGGCAAGGTGGACCTGGAAAGGGTAGTCTCCCACAAGCTTGCCCCGGAAAAATTCGAGGAAGGCTTCAAGATTGCCAAGGAAGCCCAGCACGGGAAGGTGGAGTTCCTGTTTGGCTAGCCTTATTTTTTTCTCACTTCCACCCCCAGCACCTTCTCCCACACCTTGATCATGGCTCCCTTGTTTTCCCTCCCCAGCCCCTGGTCCAGGGCCATCTGGTAGGTGGCCATGGTGGCTGCGGTCACCGGAAGGGGGATGCGGTGGGCGCTGCTGATTTCCACGGCGTGGACCATGTCTTTGTAGGCATCTTCCAGCGGGTAGCCGGGCCCGAAATTCCCCTCCAGGATTAAGGGACCGAAGTTGTCCAGGGCGAAAGACTGGCCGGTCCCCTTCCGGGCCACGGCGACCACCTGGTCCGGGTCCAGCCCCATCTTCACGGCCAGGGGCAGGATTTCGGCGAGGGCGGCGCAATGAACGTCGAAGAGGACATTGTTGATCATCTTCATGATCTGCCCGTTCCCGGAAGCCCCCAGGTAAAGAATTGTGTTCCCCATGGCTTCCAGCGCCGGACGCACCTGCTGATAGGCCGACTCTTCTCCGCCGACCATGATGGTGAGAGTGCCGGCTTTGGCCCGGACTTCCATGCCGGAGAGGGGCGCGTCCAGGAAATGGATCCCCCGGTCCTTTAAAGTCTGATGAATCCTCCGCGCCGCCAGAGGATGGATGGTACTGCAGTCGATCAGGATCTGGCCGGGTTTCAGAGCCCCGGCCATTCCCTCCCCGCCGAATAGAACCTCCTCCACCGTTTCCGTGTCGGGAAGGCAAAGGAATATCCAGGCTGTCTGCGTGGCCAGTTCGCGGGGAGAAGAGACCCATCGGCCTTCGTGGCGGGTCGTTTCTTCGATGATCGGCTTCTTCCGGGCGAAGAATTTCAAGGGGAATCCGGCCTTGATCAGGTTGAAGGCCATCCATTTCCCCATGGTTCCCAAACCGATGAACCCCACCTCCGTCTTCATAGTGCCTCCCTCTTAGAAATTCGCCCCTTTTCCGATCCCTGGTCTGTTTCCTCGTTGTTCTTCCTTGGGGTTGAGCATAATATGTACCCAGAGAATTTGCAACCGGGAGACTGGAAGGGTTCAGGGGAGACCCATTCCGGTTTATTGAAGAAAGATCCTCGGCGGGGCTTCGGCCTGAATGGATCGATTTCGGTTGACTTTTGGATTTCAAAAAGATATAGAACTCTCACCAATCCTGTTTACACTGAAAGTCTCGACGCGCATTGATTTTCGCCGCAAATCCGGTTTAACTCTGGCATCGAATTCTCCGCTCCTTCCTCCCGAGCTTGCGCCCGGGGATCCGTTCTTTCCAGGGGACGGCCGGTCCAAGAATCATCCTCGCTTCGGGAGGAGCCCAATATAGCCTAAAAAGCCGGTAGACCCAAAACCCCCGGGGGGGAAAGAACCGAGGCCCCTCAAGGGAGGAGAAAAAACTAAACCCAAAGGAGGTGTGCGATGAAGAAAGTGGTTTTGATCGGTCTCATATGGGGGCTAACTCTCACGATTGCCTGGACGGGAGATGCCCTGGCGCAGAAGAAATTTCTGACCCTGGCTTCCGGCAGTCCCGGGGGCGCATACTACCCCCTGGGAGGAGGAATGGCGGTGGCCATTCAAAAAACCACCGACCTTCGCTGTGCCGCGGAATCAACCGGAGCCTCGGTGGAGAACTGTCGTCTGGTGGGAGCCAAAGAAAGCGATATGGGCATGGTCATGGGCAGCATCGCCTACAACGCGTTGCAGGGACAGGATCCCTTCAAAGAAAAGCTGAACCTGGTAGTCCTCTTCCAGATGTATCCGGCTCCGGAACATATTGTCACCCTATCGGGAAAAGGGATCCGTTCGGTGAAGGATCTGCGCGGGAAAAAAGTATCCATTGATGTTCCGGGCAGCGGTTGCGCGGTCATGGCCAAGGCCATCCTGGAGGAGCATGGATTTAACCCGGAAAAAGACCTGACCCTTGCTCACCTCTCTCAATCCGAATCGGTTCAGGCCCTCAAAGACGGGGTGGTGGATGCGGTTTTCTTCAACTTTGCCTATCCGGGCTCCGCGGTGCTGGACCTGGCCGCCACCCGGGACATCGTCCTCATTCCCGTTGAACCGGCCATGGCCGATAAGATCGTAAAAAAATATCCCTACTATGTCAAAATTCCCATCCCGGCCAAGAGCTATCCCAAGGTCGATTATAATGTCCTCTGCCTCGGGGATTCGAATGTCATGGTGGCTAATAAGGAGATGGCGGAAGACGTTGCCTATAAAATTGTGAAGGCCGTCTTTGAAAATGTCCAGAAGGGGAAATGGGCCCTGATCAATGTTCATCCCATCGCGGCTCAGTTGACCCCGCAAAATGCAATCAACAGCCCCATTGCCCTGCATCCGGGGGCGGTGAAGTATTTTAAAGAGATCGGGGCCCTGAAGTAAGAAGTCATAACCTCCGGCAGAGCGGGGGCTTGTAAAACGGGATCCGCTCAAAGCGGATTCTTCATGGGAACCCCCTAAAGGACGTAGCCCGCGGGTACCAGGCCCGGGGGCAAGGGCCTTGCGCGCAGAAATCATGAGGCGCCCTTGATTCCATGGAACGGGCGGGCACAGCGCCAAAATCAAGTCCGCGGGTCGATTCCCTGTACGGGCGACCCGGCGGGTCGCCCAAGGGCCCGCCGCCTTCTGCGGAAGTCGAGTGGAGCCCCTGGGAAAAGGGCCCACCCAGCCGATGCTTTCTGCGCGCAATGCCCTTACCCCCGGGCCACGACCCAGGCATCCCGGAAAGGTTAAACTTTATGAGTCCCCCGGCAGAGGCGGGGGTTCCCCTTAAGGACATGAAAACCGGAGGAGGCCTCGGGTCCGACCGGCCCGGGGCTTTCCTCCCTTGGAGACTTTTTCGCGATTCTTTTTGGTCATGGCGAACGATCCCGCCAAGGCGGGAGAGCGTGGCATGACCCGGTGACCCAGCCCCCCGTTGACGGGAGAATCCCGGATGTTCTGGCCGGTTGTGTTTCTGATCCTGTTAACCCTCTTTCCCCCGGCTCCCCTGGAAGCCCAGGCCCCGGGATCTTTTTCCCTTCGGGTGGAGGGCGGGGAGGAGCAGAAAGTTCTGCTTGAGTTCCCGGTCCAATCGGGGGAATTCTTCTTTTACCAATACATCCACTCCTCCGACCGAACCCCCGTCCGCGATACCTTCCGGATCGACGAAGGGGGAAAGATGATTCTGGTCGAGGAGGCCTTTCTCTGGCATGGAGCCGGACTGGAGTTTCAATCTCATGGGGATGTGCAGGTGAGCCATGCTGACCGGTGGACTCGAGTCCGCTTAAACCGGGCTTTTCCCAGCCTGCCCATCCGGGTGGGTCGGATCGCTCAGCAAACGCTCATCATCCAGGGGAAATCTTTCCCTCTGGATCAAATCGGGAAGCCGGGGGAGTGTTTAATCCTTTCTCTTTCTCCCTGAGGAGTAAAATGGCCGAAAAAGATATGCCTGGCGAAATTCAGAAGGCGGAAGAGCTCGGCAAGGAGCTCATGGAGAAATTTGAAGGCAAGAAGCGGGATCTGGGGGGCGGATGGGGAAGACTCGTATCGGTCATCGCCATCGGAGCCTCCGGGTACCATCTCTTCTACGCCTACTTCCATCCTTTTTTTGCCCTGGATCATCGAGTCCTCCACTGGGCTTTCATGTCTACCCTCCTCTTTCTGCTCTATCCGGCCTCCAAAAAATATTCCCCCTGGAAGAGGCCTTCCCTCCCCGACCTTCTCCTGCTGGTTCTCACCGTCGGGTTCTGTATCTGGGTGTTCGTCGAATCTCATCAGATCATGAAGCGGGCCGGTTCCTACGAAAGTCTTGACGTCATCGGGGGATCGATCTTCATCTTGCTGGTCCTGGAAGCGAGCCGGCGGTCGGTAGGGTGGTCGGTCCCGCTGGTTGCCATCGTCTTTCTCCTTTACGGGCTTCTCGGCCCTTATCTGCCCGAAATCCTGGCCCACAAAGGATACAGCATTAAACGGCTCTCCACTTATATTTCTCTGTCCACAGACGGAATTTTCAGCATTCCCCTGGGGGTTTCCGCCCAGTTCATCTTTCTTTTTATTCTCTACGGGGCCATCCTGCGGAAGTCAGGAGCGGGAAAATTCTTCACCGACCTCGCCTTCAGCCTCACGGGGTGGGCAAGAGGCGGGCCCGCGAAGGCGGCGGTTATCTCCAGCTGCTTCTTCGGCATGATTTCGGGCAGCTCCGTCGCCAACACCGTAACCACCGGGACTTTTACCATTCCCTTAATGAAGAAAACCGGTTACCCCCCCCACTTCGCGGGAGCCGTGGAAGCTTCGGCCTCTACCATGGGTCAGATTATGCCCCCCATCATGGGAGCCGGAGCCTTCATCATGGCGGAGTTCCTCGGGGTCCCCTATTTTAAGATCTGTCTTGCCGCGGCCATTCCGGCCACCCTCGCCTTCTTTGCGATTTTCATGCAGGTCCATTACCGGGCCGTTCTCCTCGGCATTCAAGGGATTCCCAAATCGGAGTTACCCTCGCTGAAGGCCACCCTGAAGGATGGATGGCATCATCTTCTCTCCCTGTTTCTGCTCATCTACCTCCTAGCCCTGGATTATTCCCCGGAACGGGCGGTCTTCTGGGGCGTTTGGGCGGCCATCGGCGCCGCTTACCTCAGGAAGCACACGCGTATCTCCCTCTCGGAAATCATCGAGGGATTTAAGGAAGGGGCCATCGGAACCGTGGAGGTGGCCGCGGCCTGCGCCACCGCGGGGATCATCATCGGGAGCATCACCGTAACGGGACTGGGGCTCAAATTCTCCTCCTTGATCATGGACCTATCCATGGGCTATCTCTTATTGGCCCTTCCGCTCACGGCCATTGCCTGCCTCGTCCTGGGGATGGGGGTTCCCACCACGGCTTCGTACATCATTATCTCCTCCCTGGCCGTGCCGGCGCTGATCCACTACGGGGTCATGGCCATTGCCGCCCACATGTTCATTTTTTATTACGCCACCCGGGCCGACGTCACCCCTCCGGTGGCTCTGGCCGCTTACGCCGGCGCGGGAATCGCCGGGGCGAACCCTTCCAGGACGGGCTACACCGCTTTTTGGCTGGGCATGGCGGGATACATCATTCCCTTTATGTTCATCTACGGTCCCGAGCTTATGCTGATCGGACGTCCCCTGGAAATCCTCTGGGCCGTGATCACCGCGACCGTGGGAATCATTTTCCTGGCGGCGGCCGTGCAGCGGTGCATGTATCGGGCCACGCGATGGTATGAAATGCTTCTGTTTTTTGCCGCGGCTCTGCTGCTGATCAAGCCCGGGTTGACCACGGATATTCTCGGGTTCGTGTTGGGAGGGCTGGCTTATGCCAGCCAGAAGCTAAGAAAAGAATAAAAACCTAATTGGACACAGATAAACTTAGCGCGGCTGCGCCGCAACCAAAAAAATTTTATTGGACACAGATGAACACAGATAAACACAGAAAAGGATTCATGAAAAACGCTTAACAAAATTTAAAGATTTTACACTACAGTAGTACAGATGAACACAGATTTTATAGTAGAAAAAGACCTAAAGACAAAGGATTGAATGGGACGCGGATGAACGCGGATAAACACGGATCATTCCTGA
>Ga0315285_10008244_pt1 | contig 10685 bp, 9 predicted proteins | sample YL17G09_36_MG_FD_203698 | JGI IMG/M metagenome (GOLD analysis project Ga0315285, IMG submission 203698) | Sediment microbial communities from Yellowstone Lake, YNP, Wyoming, USA - YL17G09_36 | ecosystem: Environmental > Aquatic > Freshwater > Lake > Sediment | place: USA: Wyoming | collected... | reverse complement strand
CTACAACAAGCGAAGTGAGACCAAGCCCGATTCCCTCCCGTCCAAGGTGTACATCTGGGATGAAACACTGAGAGATGGGGAGCAGACTCCCGGAGTTGCACTCACTGTCGATGAGAAGATTGAGATCGCCAAGATGCTCGATGACATCGGAGCGGCCATAGTAGTTGTGGGTTTCCCCGCGGTCAGTGAGGGCGAGAAACGTGCTGTTGCAGCAATAGCTCGTGAGGGACTCAAGCAAGCGAGCATAGGAGCGCCTGCACGGGCTGTCATATCAGACATCGATGCCTGCATTGATGCTGACGTCAAAGAGGTGCCCATATTCATAGCCACGTCAGACTTCAGGCTCAAGTATCAGCTTAGGATGACTAGGGAGGAGATGATTGACCGCCTGGTACAGTGCGTTGAGTACGGAAAATCGCATGGCCTCACAATCGACTACATTGCCGAAGACTCCACCAGAAGCGATATGGAGTTCCTATGCAGGGCGTACCGGGCCGCCATCGATGCCGGCGCGGACCGAATCTGTGTTGCTGACACAGTGGGTTTTGTCCGGCCGGAAGTCATGAGGTTCATGATGCGGGAAATCAAAGCCCGACTCTGGACAGAGTCCAAGTACAGAGTTCCGATAGCCGTCCATTGCCATAATGACTTCGGACTAGCCACGGCGAACACACTTGCTGCAATCGAGGAGGGTGCTACCTATCCACATGTGTGTGTGAACGGGTATGGGGAGAGAGCCGGCAACGCGGCGTTCGAAGAAGTCGTGATGGTGCTTGAGGAACTGTACGGGGTCGCCACCGGCATAACGAAGGAGAAGATATACAGTCTGTCCACACTCGTGGAGAAACGGTTTGTCATCCCTCTGCCTCTGCACAAGGCGATCAGTGGTGACAATGCGTTCACACACTCAAGTGGAATCCACTCACACGGACAGCTCACCCACTCCATGACCTACGAACCAATAAGCCCTCTCCTGGTTGGACGAAGGAGGGAGTTCCATTTGGGCAAGTTCACCGGACGACACTTCATTGAGTACCTGCTCAAGATGGGAGGAGTAAGAGCTACTCCGGAGCAGATTCGTGAGATCACGGACCGTGTGAAGATGACCCATGAGGAACTGAAGAAACGTCAGACTCTAGAGTCATTTGACCAGATTAAGGCTAACATGAGGTCTCTACGCACCGGGGTTTCGGAGCGTGAGTTCTGGGCCATTGTGTTTGACGTCGTCTAGGAAGTCTAGTTGCCTTTCTTGACTGACTGCACTCCGGCAGTCTTGATTCGCTTCGCGAGTCTGTAGCGCATAATAGTCCCCGCGTCCATGAACACGATGCCAATGAGGAATGCCAAGCCAAAGAGCGCCAGTACAAGAAGGTCGGTCATCCATATAGCTGTCACGAACCTGTAGAGCAGTTCCACGATGACCAGAAGTGTCGCAATAGCCAACGACAGATGTATTCCCAGCTTAAAGACAGTCGTGGCTCGATTCGAGCTCGCGCAGACCTGTCCAAGACTCAGTTCCTTCTTCTTGGATTTCACGCTGACGAAGTGTCCCCGGACCAGTTGGTCTGTGGTGAATGCGTCCAGTCGATCAGCCCCCGCTTTCTCAAGCGGCAGTGAGACGAATGTGCCTCTCAGGTACTTCAGTGCAGCACCTCCACTGAAAACAGCCAGTACTAGGATGACTACGACGAACACAAAGAGATTCCAGATGAAGAAGAGGGCGAGAATGGCCAGCATCACTGCGAACATCCAAATGATCTCGACGACTCCTCCAGCACTCTCCACTCCGCCACTGAAGAGGAACCCCAACCGCTTCATTGCGGCGACGTTCACCCAAGTATGGTAGATCTCGGTTTCATCCGAGGTCACCAGATGCGCCTTGACGGACTCCTCGACTTCACTAAGGCGTCCGCCATATATTGCTATCTTGACATCTGACTCGGACAAGCGTGATTTCGAAGTGCGCTTCTCCTTGGGTACCGACGCATCGGTCGCATCACTCGACATGGCGGATTGAACCTCCTCTCAGACCAATATTGCCCAATCAGAAACCAGTCATATAAGGCTTCTCACACCTTCGTACCAGTCGCGGCCAGAAAGTGGAGTCGCCCGGCCCACTAACCATCACAGGCATTCTTCGTCATTGGTACAGGGACGAGAACACCTTCTGGATAGAGTCTACAAGCTTCGACTCCTCAGCTTGGTCTGGTTTTGGAGAACTCCCACTGCAGAGCAGGAGCGTCACTTGCACGCGAGGCTCTTTCTGCGAATCCACGGTGACCTCCAGTGTCGTCCTCAGAGAGTGTAGTGCCGGCACTCCGCACAGCACGGGGGTCACAGGGATCATCAGAACAATGGCGATGGCACCGACCAAGTCCAAGCCCACGCCAATCTCCGGGTTCCCTGAAAACGCATTGCCAACCAGAAATCGGACTGCAATGAGCACGAAGGTCAACCCCAGTAGGCTATTGACAAGGATTGCCCAAGATATACCACATCTAGTGAATGAGAAAGCAATAGATCGTTCAGTCCGCACAAGTCCCGCTTTGGTAAAGCGCCTGCTACATGCGAACACTACAGCTACTGCATACACGAGAGCCGTCACAGCCCAGTAGAGGCCCAAGACCAGTCTTGCAGTCCACACCCCGAAAATCGTGATGGCCAAAACAGACACAGACGCGCGCCAGACGGAGTCGGATGGCTGGATAAAGGCCCAAGAGTTACCCAGTTCGGTCCTCAAGGCGTCGACTACAGAGGCAGATTCCTCATTGCTAATGCTGGGCATGAACAAATGCTGAACCATCTATCACATATACGATTCGGCTCATCCCCCAGTTACCTTTTAGAGGAACATGAACACCCCATAACAAGTCCAGTAGCTGAGATTTCAAAATGACAGAGTTCACGTTGAGCTACTTCTGCCACAGCTGCGGCCATAGAAATGAAGCTAAGATTGATGCTCCATTGTCTCCTAAGATGAGCTCTGTGGACGTCGAATGCCAGAAGTGTAAGGACAAGACCCACATCTTGGCAACCATGTGTCCCCGCTGCAAGGAGTCCTTCAGCTACTTCCTCTCGGACCTAGACTTCCTCGCAGAACTGGGTCGCGTGGGGGATGCATACGTCCAACTGATTGACAACATCAGGAAGAGCCTCGCCGGTATCGTACAGGAGTTCAGTATCCCCTTGCCGAAGCGCTGGTCAGCTCGCTTCAAGTGTGAGTGTGGAAAAGAGTACACCTCGGAACTGGCTCTGCCCCAGCTAAAACAACCATAGGCCTGCACATGATGGAGTGTGCTTGATGAATGACGGGGACGGCACACCGTTGGATGACTTCGAATGGTGACGCTTATTAGGAACCTCAATGTAGATATCAGTGGTGGACAGGTGGCTGGCAGGGCCTCGTTTTTCGTACATGCCCTCTTAACTCCCCCTCCTACCTGATGCTCTGCTGGCACTGTCCACCTCTCTTGTCACAAGTGCCAAACTGGATGCGCAGCCGCCTGGTCTTACAACGCTTTGTGGGATGAGCCATATCAGCTTCTGCCGGGTCATCAATTCGATCCGCCAAGACGATAGTTGGCACAGGAAGTACCGAAAGAACTCGTGGTGAAATATGTTGGACGGACAACAGACCAATCCCCAGACCTTCAATGCTTCTTCGTTGAAGGACTTGGTCATTGCGCATCTGCTATTTGCAGCTTCTGCAGTGGCGATTCTCTTAGGTTTCGCAGCGACGCCCATAGGTATCCGAATGCTAGCTGCTGTCCTGCTCTACAACATCATGATACCTTGTCTTGGCCGTGCTCGAGGACATAAGGAGTGGTTCGACATCTGGTCATTTGTCCTGCCGCTCAGCATTCTCCAGCTCTTTCCGGACCTGTTTCTCTCCGCATCTCTCAATGTGCTTGCGTTTTCCGGTGATGGCTTCCTGATAGTCGGTACCGTCCCCGCGTACATGGCAGGGCTATGGGCAATCCCCTTCTTCTTCATCGTATGTGCAGGTCTTTGGTTGGAGAGGACAAAGAGTCGGACGATTACGCTTCTGTTAGTCGGTCTCCTGTCACTGGTCATCTTCATCTTGGCAGAAGAAACGATGTGGATGCTTCCTTCTTGGCACGCGCAGAACGTCACGATGGTTGGACATGTGGCAATCTACATCGTAGTCCCAGAGATAATGTTAGGAGTTTCCACCTATCTTGTGTACAAGCATGTTATGAAGAGGCCGCTCTGGCAGAGAATCGTTTGGATATATGTCGTCATGGCGTTGTATGTTGGAAACGCCGGGCTATCCTACCTTCTGGTGGAGAACCTCCTCTTTGCGGCATGACGAGTCAAGAGAGGCCAGCCATGATTGGGAAGACTTTCAACCGCGGTAGCGGTTGACTATGGGCATTTTCCAGCCTGTGCCAAAGGCCTTCTTCGTGATCTTGATATAGGGAGGAGCCTGGAATCTCTTGTATTCAGCCCTTCTTACACGCCCGTACACATCTTCCACGGTCGACCGCGGATACCCCATTTCTATGAGCTCCTGCTTGCTACGTCGGTTCTCTACAATCTCGTCAACCATTGGGCTCACCACAGCGAAGTCGAATGGATCGAACTGCCCTTCCTTTAGCTCTGGCGACGGCTTCTTCGATATCGTGCTTCTCGGAATCACATCCCGGCCCGCTCTGCGATTGATGTACTCGGCAAGACGATAGACCTGCAGCTTGCTGACATCACCAATCACCCCCACTCCTCCGCTCATGTCACCATAAAGCGTGCAGTATCCCAGCGCCAGTTCCGTCTTGTTGCCTGTATTGAGAACCAGCATCCGCAGTTCCTTCAGCCTATTAGAGAAGTCCATCAGGCAATTACCTCGCGCACGAGGCTGGAGGTTCTCATCTGCAACCGGATCATCCTTGCTCTTGTCAAGTCCGAAAAGAGTCCTCACCTCGCCGAGAGGCCGGTCAAGGGTTCTCCGATAGGAGTCAACAATCCCGTGGATAGAGAACTTGAAGATGAAGATTCCCAAGTTCCGAGCAATCTCTTCAGCGTCTGTCCTACTTTGCCTTGATGAGAACTTCGAAGGCATCGAAAACGCTACGACATTCTTTGCGCCCAGCGCCTCTACGGCCACACATGCTGTGATTGCCGAGTCAATACCTCCGCTGATGCCAAGCACGGCTCTCTCGAAGCCCGTCTTCCTGAAGTAGTCACGTATGCCGAGAACCAGAGCACTAAACACTTCTTCGTCTTTGTCATATGAGGGGTACCTAGTCTCCTTGGCAATTGCTGTGCCGAACTCGAAGTCAACTAACACAAGGTCCTCTTCGAACTGCTGCCCCATCCGAACCGTTTCTCCAGATGCATCTACAACCATACTCTGGCCATCAAAGACTAGCTCATCCTGTCCTCCGACAAGATTGACCATCAGCATCGGGATGCCATTCGCCGTTGCCTTCTCGCGTAGGAGCCCCTCTCGCTCGAACCTCTTTCCCACGTAGAAAGGTGATGCAGAGATGTTGACCACGAACTCAGCGCCACGTTGCACCAGCAGATCTGTCACCTTTGTATCGTAGTCGTGGTCCCACAGGTCTTCGCATATCTCTATCCCGACTTTCGTCTGCCGCCCCTTCAGCTCAGCAGTGACAGGCCTAATCTGTTGAGGGTCGTTTGGCTGGAAGTACCTCGCCTCATCGAAGACATCGTAGGTCGGAAGCAGGGTCTTGTGTATCACAGCGAGTTGCCGACGATGACCCAAGACGGCGGCGGAGTTGTACAGCCGCCAATCCTCGTCGAAGTCCACGAAACCCAAAACGACCAGCATGTCGCCCGCCTTCTTAGCCAGCTCCGCAACGACAGTCTTGTTCGCCCTCACAAACGACCTCTCATACAGTAGATCTTGCGGAGGATATCCTGATACCACCATCTCAGGGAATGCCACGAGGTCCGCCTCTGCATTCTGGGCCCTCTCAATGAAGGCCTCTATCTTTCCCATGTTCCCTTCGAAATCACCCATGGTTGGGTTGACCTGTGCCAGTGCCACCTTCATGCAGGAGTACCCTCTGTGTCAAAGGCTTGCTGCCCATATCCACATTAGTTCTTTGCTGCTAGGAAACGGAATGTCGATTTTAGTCTGCCCCTCGACAGAACGAAACCCATTTGCGGCCCAAGCGGTCATATACAGAGCAGGCGCACAATATCGTGTCGGGTTCGTTGCCTGCTTCTGTCAGAAACTACATATGGCAGACTCCAGACCCTGAAGAACAAGGAATGTAACATTGAGGAAGCCGCGCCTAGTTGCACTCTTTGCCCTAAGCTTCCTTCTGTTTTCATTGAGTCCTGTGATTCTGCAGCCTGCATCCTCACAGGTCGTATCCGCAACCGACTGTGAAGTTGTTTATGCCACCGACTTGGCAAAGGCCGTGTACGAGCAAGTATCGGAGGATTCCTTCAAGAATTTCATCATCAAGCTCACTGAGAACGGATCTCGCCCCTTTGGATCAGAAGCGAATTCTCACGCCGTATCATGGCTGAGGCAAGAACTTGTCGAACTATCAGGCGGCAAGATTCACGTAACTATTCTTGGCAACTTTGACTCCGTTGTTGGCAAGTTGCCCGGCAGCCTTGGACACGATGGCCCCTCCATTATGATTGGTGGACATCTGGACAGTGTCGGAGTATCCCCAGGGGCAAATGATGACGCAACAGGCGTGGCGACAGCCCTCGAACTTGCTCGCGTACTCTCACAGTACGAATGGCCCCTCGACATCTACTTTTGCATGTGGAACGATGAAGAGAGCGGCCTGCATGGGAGCAAGGAGGTGGCGGCGATGTTCATGGAGAATGAGACCGACATCCTCGTGTACTTCAATGTGGACATGCTCCTGGTTGAGAACCCAAATGCGCCGCCTGACCAGAGAGCATGGTTGGTCTATCAGGCGGGCCCGGGGACGATATTTCAAGATGCGAGATACTGGGCAGAGTTGACAAGGTGCATGAGCAACAACTTCGGGAACTCAATCATCAGACCGGTGCCTTCCAACTCGTTCCCATACTGGGGGCAATCTGACCACTATCCCTTCGTTCAAAGAGGGTACAAGAGGAACATATTCGCCCATGAGAGTGGTACTGCTTACGACGACGCCTATCACACAAGCAGTGACACCTGGGACAATCATCTCTACAACTACACCGTGGCCGCATCAACCGTGGCGAGCATTGGCGCCAGTGTCGCGTTTACTATGAGCCGAACACAAGGTCAGATCTCCCAGTCAAGGTTTTCGACAACGCTCTCGCCCGGCGAAACCCGTGAGTACCTCTTAGACATGACACTTCCCACAGAGGTGGTCACAAGAGCGTCATGGTCAGGCGGCGATGGACTACTCTTCACTGCGCTGGGTCCACTTGGCTCCATGATTGCGACCAACAGTACGACTGCATCTGTCGCCAACAGAACAGGAGTCCTGCTCTTCAACACACAAGACCTCAGCCTCCATAGACTCCTTATCAATAATACAGGAGGGCGTCCAGTTACAATCGAAGTTGAGATTGCCTATGAGACCGACCTCGAAGGAGACAGCATCCCAGATAGTCAGGAACCTTGGTTCAACGCGTTCCACGTTGATAGTGATGATGACGGTCTCACCAATGCAGATGAGATGCGGCTGGGCCTTGATAGGTTCAATCCTGACGAGGATGGAGACGGTCTGGACGACGGCGACGAACTGAACACTTACCACACAAACCCCAGGTTGAGTGACAGCGACGTTGACGGGATGCCCGACGGTTGGGAAGTGGAACACCACCTGAATCCAGCGCAACCCGATAGTCAGGAGGACCCTGACCATGACGGCCTAGTCAACCTCTCCGAGTACGGAAATGGCACGCACCCGATGAACAACGATACTGACTCAGATGGGATGCCCGATGGGTGGGAGGTCGAGCACCGCCTCAATCCGTTAGTGGACGACTCGTCGCTCGATCCCGATGGTGACGCGTTGACCAACATCCAAGAGTATCTCAATGGCCGCGATCCCAACGTGCCTGACTCGATTCTAATTCAAGCGGTATACCCTAGCATAGTCGTGGGTGCTGCGATTGGCCTAGTAGTCATAGTAACATACTTCGTTTGGTCGAAGCTGAAATCATAGCCAGCATGCTAGTATGATGCTTTGAAATGGGCAGAGGACATGCTTCAGGGAGGATAGGTTTGGCCGCTAGGAGTCGGCGAGGCTTTGGATTCCGCATCCATGCGCCCGCCGTCTGCCCCTCGCTCGAGCCAAGATTTTGGGGATTCGACTCTGTGTTCTCTGGCTGTACGAATCGCCACACTCACAGGAATCAGACAGAACTCGCCGTGCTAGCCATTACAGATACCCTGCTGGTACTGGGAGGCCGCCAACCTGTTGCGGATGCTAGCAGCACGTTCAGCGAGAACATGACGCGCACTCCAAGAACAATGTTTTTCTCTTCAATTCAAGGCCAAGAGCTCGAGCAAAGAAGGAACATCGAATGTTGACAAGAATCGTCGTGATTGGCATGGGATACGTGGGCATCCCAATCGCAGCTCTTCTGGCAGACGTCGACGGCTTTGATGTGACGGGACTACAGAGACGGTCGAAGAGATCGGGGTGGAAGATCGATAGGCTCAACGCAGGTGAATCGCCCTTCGAGGGAAATGAGCCGGGCCTCGGCGAACTGCTGTCAAGGGTCGTCAAGAAGGGCACTTTCAGAGTGACTGACGACAAGGATGTGCTCCGAACTGCTGATACCATCCTTGTTGATGTCCAGACGCCGACAGACAAGTCACATGTACCTCAATACGAGTCGCTGAAGGAGGTCAGTGCCGACATCGGAGAGAGAATGAAAAAGGGCGCGCTGGTCATTGTGGAGTCGACAGTCGCCCCGGGAACCACCGAGAACTTAGTCAAACCCATCATAGAACATGAATCGGGCTACAAGTGTGGGTGCGACTTCGAATTGGTCTTCTCGTATGAGCGTGTCATGCCGGGCAAGCTGATAAACAACATTGTGAACCTGCCTCGTGTGGTCGGTGGTGTGACACCTAAGGCGGCAGAACGGGCAAGGGAGATGTACTCGAAGATTGTGAAGGCACCACTACGGACAACTAGCGCACTCACGGCAGAACTGGCCAAGACTGTCGAGAACGCCTACCGGGATGTCAACATCGCATTTGCGAACGAGATGGCCCTTGTCTGTGAGAGTCTTGGAGTGGACGTGTATGAGGTCAGGGCCCTTGTGAATGAACTAGATAACCGGCATATGCACATACCTGGCGCCGGTGTTGGCGGACATTGCCTGCCGAAGGACACCTGGCTTCTCAGGTACGGAGTCCGAGAATACGGCTCAACTAGAGTTGAGCCCGAGTTCATCTCATTGGCCAGAAGGATCAACAATCACATGCCGATTCACATGTCAGAGCTTGTTGGGAACGCCTTGGAAACAAGGGGCAGACAACTCCGGGAGTCGATTGTCACCATTCTTGGCATCGCGTATCTAGAGGACTCTGACGATACTCGAAACACACCTGCAGCGACACTGCTCTCAGCCCTTACAAAGAAGGGCGCCACGGTGCGGCTGCACGATCCCTACGTCCGCGACTGGGAATTCAGCAAACACGAGATCATGCACGACATTGTCGAGGCAGCAACGGGCTCCGACTGCCTTGCTCTTGTGACAAAGCACCGGATGTACTCCAGCTTGGACCTTGACTTGTTGAAGAAGATCATGCGGACGCCCGCTATTGTCGATGGCAGGAACGCCCTCGATAGGAAGACCATCGAGGAGAAGGGCTTCGAATACAGGTGTATTGGCAAGGGCGGCATAAGGCCAAACAAGAGATGATGGAAATCGGTGTCACTGTTGGGCCTCAGTGGAGCGCTCCTTGGCAGGCTTCCTGCAAATCTGGGGAACATGAGAATCAGCCGCGCAAGCGACAAGTCCAAGCAGCATCATTCTGTTCTATTGTGATGGCTGCGACTGAGTTACGACTGGGCGGATTCAGACGTCCCTTGGCGAAAAACCATAAGCAGACCCGAGGAGTCTAGGTAAAGAACAATCATTGGTGGAAATCTCAATCATGCCTCAGGATAGAAAGCAGCTTGCCTCTCTCAAATGTGTGCCCTGCCGTGGCGGAACGCCGCCGCTGACGGATTCAAGAATAAACGAGATGATGCCAGCCGTACCTAGCTGGACAAGAATCAAACAAGAGGGAATTGACAAGATCCAGAAGTCATTCAAGTTCAAAGACTTCAAGACCGCAGTGACATTCGTCAACCGTGTCGCGGACATTGCAGAGGAGCAGGGACATCATCCAGACATCCTCATCGAGTGGAACAAGGTCACACTCACACTCTGGACGCATGCCATCAAAGGACTCTTCGACAATGACTTCATCATGGCGGCGAAGATTGACGAGCTGAAGTAGCATATGAAGTGACAACACCGCTTCATGTACACGGACGTATAATGGGAATGGAAACCGTCACGCCCACAGCGTCATTCAGGAGAACTGCGGGATCCCATGTGTTTCCCGGGATTACCTGTTTCGTTGATACCGGCCCAAATGCCGATGCGCCTTGTTGGCGTAGTCACTGACCTCCGGAAGGCTGTCAATCGATTCGGTCCCGTATCCCCTATGGAAGAGGTTATACGGGCTTGTTCACTATCGTTAATCG
>Ga0315285_10008243_pt1 | contig 10685 bp, 9 predicted proteins | sample YL17G09_36_MG_FD_203698 | JGI IMG/M metagenome (GOLD analysis project Ga0315285, IMG submission 203698) | Sediment microbial communities from Yellowstone Lake, YNP, Wyoming, USA - YL17G09_36 | ecosystem: Environmental > Aquatic > Freshwater > Lake > Sediment | place: USA: Wyoming | collected... | reverse complement strand
AGCGGGCGGGCAGGGAGTACCTGCTGTACTTCTACTCGCCGCCCGTGCAGAGGAGCCTGGACCTTTTCCCCCGAATGGAGGAGAAGGCGCAGGCACTCGGCCTGCCGCTGATCAAGCTGGACACGTTCCGCTACCGCGGCGTGGCCGCGCGCTGCGGCGTGAAGGCGGTCCCGTGCCTCGTGAGGATGGAAAACGGCCAGGTGAGGGAAACCATCGCGGTATAATGAGCGGCATCCTGAAAGGAAAGGAGGTGATTGGCATGCTGGAAGGGAAGAAGATCATCATTCTGGGCGACCGTGACGGCATCCCGGGCGGGGCCATCGAAGCGTGCCTGGCGGGGCGCGACGTGGAGGTCGTGTTCTCGACGACGGCGTGCTTTGTCTGAACGAGCGCCGGTGCAATGGACCTGGAGAACCAGAAGCGGGTGAAGGCCCTGGCGGAGCAGATCGGCAAGGAGAACATCGTCGTCCTCCTTGGCGGCGCCGACGCCGAGGCGAGCGGGCTGATCGCCGAGACGGTGATCGCCGGAGACCCCGCTTTTGCAGGTGCATTGACAGGAGTCCAGTTGGGACTCCCCGCCTACCACATACTCGAACCCGAGATCAAGCAGGAGATCGATCCTGCCGTGTACGAAGCGAACATCGCAATGATGGAGATGGTGCTGTCGGTGGCCGACATCGTCAAAGAGGTGTCGTCCATCCGGAACAAGCTCCTCTCCTGACGGAGCAGGACACATGACCGAGCTGGACAAGGACAACTTCGACAGGACCGTGCTCGCCCACAAGGGCGTGTACCTGGTCGACTTCTGGAGCGACTCCTGCGACGCGTGCATCGCGATGATGCCCGAGATCGAGTCGCTCGCCCGGGAGCTGGCGGGAAAGGTTGAGTTCGGGAAGGTGAACATCCAGGGCAACAGGCGCCTGGCGATCCGCGAAAAGGTGCTGGGCCTGCCGACCGTGGCGATCTACCGCGACGGGCAGAAGGTCACGGCATTCTCGAAGGAGTTCACGGCAGCCCAGGTCAAGACCGCTGTGCAGGAGCTGATCGGTGGCTGAGACGCTGCCGGTCGTCACCGCCTGTTTCTACTCTCTTTTCCACTGCCCGTTCTTCGCGATGGAGCACGGGACCACGCCCGCCTGTGAGCGGGCGGCCAACCCCGGCTCCGACTTCCTGGCGGCATTGCCCCGCTCCCTGCGCACCTTCGCGCAGGTGAGCGGGTACCCGCCCAACCAGGCCTTCATCGGGAACATCGACCCGCGCCGCCTGCCTCCGCGGCCCTGGCACAGCGCGGGGGGAGCCTCAGTCGACGGGCCGTTCGGCCGGATCCTTGACGAGAAGGCTTTCTACGCGCTTCTGAAGTACGCCGACACCTTCGATCTCATTCAGCTGGAGAAGGGCTTCAGCGACGAGGCGGTCGCGCTGCTGCAGGGCGATCCGGCCATGAAGGGCGCGGACCTTTCGCGGTTCGCAAAGGCGGTGGAGGCTGCGGAGCTGGAGAAGGAGATCGCCGCCGGCGCGCTCCCCCTGGTCTGCGACGGAAAGACCCTCGGGTGCGTGAAGTCCGCCCACCCCACCGACGCGAACCTCGGCGCCCACGCCATGCTGGAGAACCTGAGCTCGAAGGCCACCGCCGTGTACGCCCTGCGGGACCTCATCGCCCGGGCCCGCGTGGACCCGAGGAGCATCCAGTACATCATCGAGACATCCGAGGAAGCCTGCGGCGACATGAACCAGAGGGGAGGGGGGAACTTCGCCAAGGCGATCGGCGAGCTGTGCGGCCTGGCCAATGCCACGGGCAGCGACGTGCGCTCCTTCTGCGCGGGTCCCGCCCATGGCCTGCTGCAGGCAGCCTCGCTCATCCGCGCGGGCACCTTCCGCAAGGTGGTCGTCGTGGCCGGCGGCACGACAGCCAAGCTGGCCATGAACGCGAAGAAGCACCTCGAGAAGGGGCTGCCCGTCCTCGAGGACTGCATGGGCGCCTTCGCCGTCCTGCTGGACGGCGAGGCCGACTCCGGCCTGCTCGTCCGAAACGACATGGCCGGCATGCTCCGCATCGGCTCGGGCTCATCGCCCCAGGCGGTGATCCAGGATCTCGTGGCGGAGCCCCTCGCCCGCGCGGGCCTGCGCTTCTCCGACATCGACTGCTACGCCCCTGAGCTGCAGAACCCCGAGATCACCGAGGCGGCGGGCGCCGGCAACGTGACTCTCGCGAACCTCAAGATGATCGCGGCCATGGCGGTCATGAAGAAAGAGATCGCCAGGGAGGAGATGGACTCCTTCATCGAGCGGCACGGCACCACCGGCTGGGCCCCGACGCAGGGGCACATCCCCTCGGGCATCCCGGCCCTGGGATGGTTCCTCGCGTGGGCCCGGGAGGGGACCCTGAAGCGGGGCCTGCTGATCGGCAAGGGCAGCCTCTTCCTCGGACGCATGACGGGGCTCTTCGACGGCGTCTCCCTTCTGCTGGAGGCGTGGAAACACGATCGTATCGGGCAGACCGTCCGGTCGGGCTCGGCGGCGGCCGCACGCGACGGCACTGCCGCGGCGGTCGGCACGCGCCTGCGCATCGGCCTCACCATCCCCGGTTCTGAAAGCGGCGCCGAGGAGCTCGCGCGTGGCGCGGCGGAGGCCGCCGCCCAGGACCCGTCCGTGGAACCCGTTCTTTTCGGCGAGCGAGGCGGGGATGCCGCAAAGGCCCACCGCGACATGGAGAGCGCGCTTTCGGAAGGCGCCATCCAGGGCGCTGTCACCTTCCACTATCCCTTCCCGATCGGGATCGCCACCGTCGGCCACATGAAGGCTCCGGGAAACGGACGCGACCTCTTCATCGCCACGACGACCGGTACGGCCTCGCCCGACAGGGTGGAAGCCCTTGTGGTCAATGCGATCGCCGGCATCGCGGCGGCAAAGGCGTTCGGCGTGCGCGCGCCCAGCGTCGGCTTCCTCAACCTCGACGGCGCCGCGCGCGCGGTCAAGGCGGCGCGGGAGCTTGCCGCGAACGGCTACGCGATGAATCTCGTCGGCTCCTCGCGCGGCGACGCGCTCCTGCGGGGCAATGACGTGCTTGCGGGCACCGTGGACGTCCTGGTCTGCGATTCCCTGACGGGAAACGCGATCGTGAAGCTCCTGTCGGCCTTCACCACGGGGGGCAGGATCGAGGTTGCGGGGTCCGGCTACGGTCCGGGCGTCGGAGACGGCGCCGCCGCCGTGGGCATCATCTCCCGCGCGACCGCCGCGCCCGTGGTCGCCAACGCCATCCTCCTGATGGCGAAGATGGTGCGAGCGGGGCTGCCGCGGATCTACGCTGAGGAGAAGGGCCGGGCCGAAAAGGCGGGGCTCACCGCGCTGCTCGCCGGGCTGAAGGACAGGAGCGGCGGGCGGGAGCCGGCAGCCCGGGCTAAGCCGCAGGCGCCGGTCGCCGCGGGGCCCGCAAGGAAGGTCGTTCACCACGAGATCGGCGGCATCGACGTACTGGAGATCGACGCGGCGGTGAAACTTCTCCTCTCCAGGGGCATCTACTGCGAGCCCGCCATGGGGTGCACGGGCCCCGTCGTGCTCGTGGCCGAAGAGGACGCTGCGGCCGCGAGCGGGCACCTGAAGGGCGCGCGCTACATCTAGGAGGGCGTATGGGGACGGCGTTTCGTTTCGATTTCGAGAAATGCACGGAGTGCAAAAGGTGCATGATAGGCTGCTCGGTGGAGAAGACGGGGCTCGTCCAGCTCCTGGACTCCCGGATCACGATCGAGAGGAACTGGCCCGAGCTGCCGGAGATCCGGGTGTGCCTGTTCGACGCCTGCGACGGCCACCCCTGCATCGCCGCCTGCCCGGTGGAGTCCATCTCGGAGAAGGACGGCCTCGTGCTGATCGACGCGGAGGCCTGCACGGGATGCGAGGCCTGCATCGACGCCTGCCCCTTCCACGCCATCCGCATGCGCGGCGAGGTCGCGGTGAAGTGCGACTTCTGCGCCGGGGACCCCGAGTGCGTGAAGGCGTGCGTCACTGTCGCGATAGCCAAAGGAGGGGCATGAGCCATGGCCAGCAGCATGTTCGACACCCTCGTGCGCATCGATTGCACAGGCAGGAAGGGCGCGGCCGTTTCAGTGGGCGCCGACCTCGCACCCTTCATCGGCGGCATGGGCTACGGCACGAAGATCCTCGTAGACGAGGTCGACCCCGGCATCGATCCCCTGTCCGAGAATAACAAGATCGTGCTCACGACGGGACCCCTCACGGGCACAACGGCGCCGATGTTCCCCCAGGCCTGCATCGTCACCAAGTCCCCCCTCACCGGCACCATCCTCAACTGCTACGCCGGCGGCTTCCTCGGGGCGGAGATCAAGTTCTGCGGCATCGACGGGGTGATCCTCGAGGGCAGGGCCCCTGACTGGAGTCTCGTTCTCGTGGAGGACGGGCGGGTGAGCTTCCACGACGCCCGGCCGGTGATGGGAAAGGGCACCGCCGAGACCGAGCGCTATATGAAGGAGCAGTTCGGTCCCGAGGTGAAGACGCTCTCCATCGGCAGGGCCGGTGAGAAGTCCGTGGCCATGGCCAGCATCTTCTCCGAGACGCGCACCTTCGGCCGGGGCGGCGCGGGAGCCGTCCTGGGGTCCAAGCGGATCAAGGGCATGGCCTTCCGGGGCACCCGGGCAGTCGACGTTGCCGACAGGAAGGCGTTTGCCGACGTCACGGCCCGCAACATCGACGTCATCAAGGCGGCCTGCCGCGAGGAGTTCAACCTTGTAGGCATGTTCTCGCGGGCCGGCACCGGCGCCGGCATGGGGCTGGTCAACCGCCGTGGCGCCCTGGCCACGAAGAACCACATCTATGGTGTCTTCCCAGAAGGCGCCGAGATCGACGGGTGGGCGTACGCGAAGAAGTACTACACCCGCGCGATCTCGTGCTTCGGCTGCCCCGTGCACTGCGGCATGCTGCACAAGTTCAAAAAGCGGGACAACAGCGACTCCTGGCTGCGCGGCCCCGAGTACGAGACAATGTTCTCCCTTGGCTCCGAGTTGGTGAACAAGGACCCCGTGACGCTCGCGGAAGCCAACCAGCTCTGCGAGGATTACGGCATGGACACCCTGACGGTCGGGGTGTCCATCGCGTGGGCATTCGAGATGGCTGAGAAGGGGATCCTGAAGGACCCCGAGCTCTCTCTGGCATTCGGGGACAGCGACTCGATCCTCGGTCTGATACGGAAGATTGGCGAGCGCGAGGGCCTCGGCGATCTCCTGGCCGGCGGCCCGAAGGTGGCGGCGGAGAAGACGGGCAAGGGCAGCATCGCGGCGGCCATGCAGGTCAAGAACTCCGGCTTCGCCGCGTGGATGCCCCAGATGATGAAGGGGGTCGCACTCGCCTTCGCCACTTCCAACCGAGGGGCCTGCCACAAGCGCGCGCCCATCGGCGATGAGATCATGGGGCGCATCGACATGGATTCCTACCAGGGAAAGGCGCCCCTCGTGAGGGAGATCCAGGACACGGTGAACGCGATCTTCACCCTCGTGGCCTGCAGGTTCCACGAGTTCGTGGCCCCCAAGGAGACCTACCCGCAGTTCCTCGAGGCCGCCACCGGCGCGAAGCTCACCCTCGAGCAGTTCATCCGGGTCGGCGAGCGGATCTGGAACCTCGAGAGGTTGTTCAACATCGGCGCCGGGATGTCGCGCAAGGACGACAACCTGCCTGATCGGTGCTTCGAGCCCATCAAGGGCGAGGCGTCCAAGGGCGCTTCCCTCAATCACGAGGATTTCGACAAGATGCTCGACGAGTACTATGCGGTGCGCGGGTGGACCCGCGAGGGGGTTCCGACCCCCGCCACGCTGAAGCGTCTGGGCATCGGGTGATCCGATGGAGTACCGTGTCGCTGCCACTGTCGAAGAGGCCGTCGCGCTGCTCGGGGATCGGGAAGGCTCCCGCCCCGTCGCGGGCGGGACGGACCTCGCGGTCGTCATCGCCGACGGCCTGCGCCCCCCCGCGCTCCTCGTTGACGTCAGCGGCATCCCGAGCATGCGGGGCATCCGGCGCGCGGACGGGGGCATCGCGATCGGCGCCGCCACGACCGTGGCCGAGATCGCCTCGCGCTCGGACCTGCCGGCCTGCCTCTCGCAGGGGGCGTGCGCCATCGGGTCGCCGCAGATCCGCAACCTCGCCACGATCGGAGGCAACATCTGCAACGCCTCCCCCTGCGGCGACACCCTCGCGCCCCTGGTCGCGCTGGATGCGGCATTCGTGCTTCTCTCGCGCACCGGCGGGAGGACTGTGCCCGCCGAGCAGTTCTTCGTGGGGCCCAAGGAGACCGTTCTGCGCCCCGGCGAGCTGCTCGTCGAGATCCTCATCTCGGCGCCCCGGCTAGCGGGCCGCTCCGCATTCCGCATGATCGGCAAAAGGAACGGCCAGGCCATCTCGCAGGTCAACGCCGCGGTCTGGCTCGCCGTCGAGAGAGGCGTCATCCGGGAGGCCCGGGCCGCCGTCGGCTCGGTTGCGCCGATCCCCCTGCGGCTGCGGGCCACGGAGGCCCTGCTCACGGGCAAGGCCGTGCGCCGCCTGGACGTGCAGGCCGTGCTCGCTGCCGTGGACGCGGAGATCGCCCCGATCTCGGATGTCCGGGCGAGCGTGGAGTATCGGCGGCTCGTGGCCGCATCGCTTTTCAGGGACGCGCTGGCCGAAGTGGCCGAAGCGGCGGGGGATTGAGGGAGAGCACATGCTCATCGAGTTCATCTGCAACGGGAAGAGCACGGCGGTGGAGGCCCGGGCGGACATGAGGGTCCTCGACCTGCTGCGCGACTCACTCGGCCTCACCGGCACCAAGGAGGGGTGTGGCAGGGGCGAGTGCGGGGCTTGCACGATCCTCCTCGACGACGAACCGGTCAACGCCTGCATCCTCTACGCGGCCAAGCTGCAGGGACGCAGGGTCGAGACCATCGAGGGAGTGGCTGGAAAGGACGGGAGCCTGCACCCACTGCAGGAGGCGTTCCTCGAGGAAGGGGCGGTGCAGTGCGGCTACTGCACGCCGGGCATGATCATGAGCGCAAAGGCCCTTCTCGCGAAGAACCCCCGGCCCGATGTCGCAGCCATCGAGGAAGGCTTGAGCGGGAACTTCTGCCGCTGCACCGGCTACGCGAAGATTGTGAAGGCAGTGCTGAGGGCGAGCGGGGAAGAAATGCGCGGCGGGGCCGCGCCGGGGGAAGAAATGCGCGGCGGGGCCGCGCCGGGGGAAGAAATGCGCGGCGGGGCCGCGCCGGGGGTGACGACATGAGCGGCGAGAACCTGCGCGTTGTCGGCACTCGAGTGCGGAAGGTCGACGGGGTCGAGCTCGTCACGGGCCGTGCGAAGTTCACAGGGGACATGAAGTTCCCGGGGATGGCGTACGGGTACGCGGCGAGAGCCTCCGTGCCGGCGGCGCGCATCAAGGGCATCGACACTGCCGCGGCGGAAGCCGAGGAAGGGGTGCTCCTCGTTCTGAAGGGCGGGGACATCCCCGGGCCGAACATCATCGGCATCCTGCCTCCGTTCGACCAGCCCGTGCTCGCCACGGAGGTGATCCGCTACGCGGGTGAATCCTTCGCCCTCGTGGTGGCCGAGAGCCCCGAGGCGGCCAAGAGGGGCGCGCGGGTGGTGAAGATCGACCTGGAGCCCCTCGCTCCCATCCTCACGATCGACGAGTCACTCGCCGAGGGGGCCCGGCCGATCCATCCGCAGGGAAACGTCACCTACGCGAAGAAGCTCGTGAAGGGCGACGTGGAGAAGGGCTTTACCGAGGCCGATCTCGTGGTGGAGGGCACCTTCGAGACCTCGCACCAGGAGCACGGCTACATCGAGCCAGAGGCGGTCTGCGCCGTGCCTTCCTCCGACGGCCGGGTCACCGTGTACGCCTCCTGCCAGTCTCCGTTCCACCTTCGTGGCCACATCGCGGCGAACCTCGGCGTAGGGGCCGCGAGCGTGCGGGTCGTGCAGGCCTACACGGGCGGCTCATTCGGCGGCAAGGATGACGTGGCCACCGAGATCGGGACCCTCGCCGCCGTGGCCGCCCGCAGGCTGGACAGGCCCGTGATGATCGCGCACGAGAGAGAGGAATCGATCATCGGATCCAACCTCCGCCACGCCTCGCGCATCGCCATCGCCACGGCTGCGAAAAAGGACGGCACCATCGTCGCGCGGCGCATCCGCATCCTGCTCGACGGCGGAGCGTACGCCTCCGAAAGTCCGTTCGTCACCGTGAAGACCCTCGTTCACGTCGCGGGCCCCTACCGGATCCCGCACCTCCACGTGGAGTCGACGACTGTCTACACGAATAAGACCTACAGCGGGGCATGCAGGGGATTCGGCGTGCCCCAGGCCACCTTCGCCTCGGAATCCAACATCGACGAGCTGGCCAGGCGTCTGGGCATGGATCCCCTCGCCATCAGGCTCAAGAACGCGCTGAAGGCGGGGGATGCCAACGCGACGGGACAGACCTATGAGGGGTCCGTGGGGCTGGTGCAGACCATCAATGCCATCGAGGAGCGCAGAAGCAGGCTCGCCCCCCTTCCTCGAAATGACGAGCGGTGGCTGTACGGCCGCGGCGTGGCCTGTCTGCTGCAGGGCATATCCAACGGCGCCGAAGGCGTCGACGTTGTAGGCGCCAGCGTCCAGGTCTCGCAGGATGGAAGCGCCCTGGTGAGCGTGGGGCTCGCCGACATGGGCCAGGGAGCCCGGACGGTCTGCGCGCAGATCGCCTCGGAGGTGCTCGGCATCTCCCTTCCAATGGTGACGGCGAGGCAGGTCGACACGGACAGCGTCCACGACTCCGGCCCCACGGTCGCATCCCGCACTACCACGGTGGGCGGCCAGGCCGTCAAGCTCGCGGCCACGGAAGTGAGGAAATCCCTCGTCGCGATGGCGGCCCGGATGTTCAAGGTCGACGAGTCGCTTGTGGTGCTGCAGAATGACTTCGCGATGCTTTCCGTCGACGCGAACGCCCGCATCCCCCTTCGGGACGTGGCAACGGCAGCCTACTGGACGGGCTACCCCCTCATGAACCTGGCCTTCTCGAAGGCCCCCGATGCTGTCTTCGATCACGAGACCCACCAGGGTAATGTCTACATCGCCTACAACTACGGCACCCACCTCTTCGACATCAGGGTTGACAAGCACACAGGCAGGGTGGAGGTGCTGCGGCACCTCGCCTGCCACGACGTGGGAAAGGTCATCAACCCGATGGGGCTGGAGGGCCAGATCGAGGGCGGGTCCCTGTTCGGGTTCGGACTGGCGCACATGGAGGAGGTGCTCTTCCGCGACGGGCGCATCATCAACGCGAACTTCGCCGACTACGCGCTTCCTTCTATTAAAGATCGACTCCCCACCGAGGCGATGGCGGTCGAGGACCCCAACCCCACCGGGCCATACGGCGCCAAGGGAGTGGGAGAGCCGCCGGTGGCGGGGGCCGCGGCGGCCTTCGCGAATGCCGTGGCCGACGCCACGGGCATCCGGTTCCGCAGGCTGCCGATCACACGGCAGGAAATCCTCCTGGCGCTGAAAGCGAAGCCGGGAGAGGAGTAGGAAACCATGGCAATGCTGATCAGGAACGGGCTGGTTGTCACCTTCGAGCCGGACGCGCTTCGCGGGCGCATCATCGCCGACGGCGCGGTAGCGGTCGAGGAGGGGAAGATCGTCGCCGTGGGCGACTCGCGCGAGCTCTCGGCCCGCTACCCGAAAGCGAGCCCCGTGATCGACGCCTCGGGCAGGATCGTGATGCCCGGCCTCATCGTGACCCACACCCACATGCCCTACGTCCTGGGCCACAATATGCCGGTGGACTACAGCAAGCTCGCCAGTTTCTGGGACATGCTGCAGAAGATGGGCTGGGAATGGCTGGAGGACATCACGACACCCGAGGGCATCTACGCAGCCACGCGCTACGCGGCCGCCAAGATGCTGAAGAGCGGCACCACGACGGTCTGCGAGCTCGTGGAGGGCCCGAACGCCCTTCCCGGAGCCCTCGACGCCAGCGCAAAGGCCATCGAGGAGACGGGCATCCGGGCCCAGCTCGGCTTCGAGGTGACCGAGAGGATCCCCGGTGTCTCCATTCTGGAGAGGCTCGACCCGGCCATGGCGGAGAAGGCCTTCGAGGAGAACCTCCGGCTCTTGGGACGCTATCCAGCCAAAGGGAAGGCCCGCATCCAGGCCCGGCTGGGCGTCCATACCGCCTTCACGAACTCCTTCGCCACACTGAAGAAGGCTCGCCGACTGGCCGACGAGCGCGGCTGCGGAATCCAGATCCACGTGGCCGAGATTCCGCGCGCGTTCCTCGTCGAGAAGTACGGCAAGTCCGCGCCCATGGTCCTCGAGGAGCAGGGCGTGCTCGGGCCTGATGTCGTGGCCGCGCACTGCATCGATCTCACCGACGAGGACCTCGAGATCCTCCGGCGAAACAGGGTCAACGTCGCCCACACGCCGATGACGAACTCCCTCGGGGGCAACGGCGTGGCGAGGGTCCCCGACATGATCGCCGCCGGAATGAACGTCTCACTCGGTCACGACTGCTTCTTTACTCTGGACGTCTCCGAGTACCTGCGCTACGCGTACCTCGTGCACAAGGCCCACAGGGCCAACCCCGGCCTCATCCCGTCCTTCCAGGCCCTGGACATGGTCCTGGGCAACGCGGCCCGGGCCCTCGGATTGGGCGAATGGATCGGGAGCCTTGCGGAGGG
>Ga0315285_10008242_pt1 | contig 10686 bp, 8 predicted proteins | sample YL17G09_36_MG_FD_203698 | JGI IMG/M metagenome (GOLD analysis project Ga0315285, IMG submission 203698) | Sediment microbial communities from Yellowstone Lake, YNP, Wyoming, USA - YL17G09_36 | ecosystem: Environmental > Aquatic > Freshwater > Lake > Sediment | place: USA: Wyoming | collected... | reverse complement strand
CCGTCTCCAGGACCTGATCTACTTTGACCCGCCATCCTACATGACCCGGATGGTCGCTGTGCAGAAGGATGTCCCGGGGGCTGCTGTTATGGATACTTGTGCGGCCGCCATCTGGGGAATCCTTTGTGATCCCGCCGCCGTTGAAAAGCAGAAGGAAGGCTTTATCGCGGTGAACCTGGGGAATCAGCATACCCTGGGAGCCCTCATACAGGGCGAGCGAATATGGGGCATCTTTGAACACCACACCGGCCAGTTGACCCGCGAAAAGCTCGTATCGATCCTGGACCGTTTTCCCCGAAAGTTCCTCTCCCATGAGGAGATCTTCCGCGATGGCGGACATGGTTGCGCCGTTGACCCGATCTTTTCCAGAAAAAAAGGATACCGTTTCATCGCCATTACGGGCCCCCAGCGTTCTCGCGCTGAGGGACTGGGTTATTATATGGCCGCGCCGTACGGGAACATGATGCTCACCGGCTGTTTCGGCCTCGTCGCGGCCCTAAAGACGAAATTAACCGCAGAGGACGCAGAGACCGCAGAGGAATAAAAAGAGTCCGATCGCTAACAATGATAAAGTCGAAAAAAAGTCGATAAATTCATTTTTCTGTCATTCCCGTGGAAACGGGAATCCAGTAGGGGCGGTTCGCGAACCGCCCCTACACCCCCCTGCGCAGGCCCTGTATCCCGCTCCGAGCGGGACTGGTGCAGGGCGGGAATGACAACCTTCTACGATTCTATTCAAAAGGCATTTTTTATTATTGAATTTAGCGTTTTTATCTTTTAACGGAATCTCCGCGCTCTCCGCGTTCTCTGCGGTGGGGTATTAATCCATGAACGAAGCGCAGGCAAAGAAGATAATCGATAAGCTTCGGGAGGAGATCAACTCCCACAATTACCGGTATTACGTTCTCGACGATCCCGTTATCTCTGACTCCGAATACGACCAGCTCATGCGGGAGCTGGAAAACCTGGAAGGGCAGTTCTCTCACCTAAAAACTCCCACCTCTCCCACCCAAAGGGTGGGGGCGCCTCCCCTGGAAAAATTCGAAACGGTCCGGCATACCCTCCCGATGCTCAGCCTGGCCAACGCTTTTGAAGAGGAAGAGGTCAAGGAATTTGATGCCCGGGTGAAACGCTTCCTCCAATTTACCGGGGACATGGAATACTGCGTCGAGCTGAAAATGGACGGAGTGGCCGTAGAACTGATTTACGAGGGGGGCCACTTCATCACCGGGTCCACCCGGGGGGATGGTTTCGTCGGAGAAAACGTTACCCAGAATCTCAAGACCGTCAAATCCATCCCCTTATCCCTGATCCCCTGGAAGGAGAAACCTCGGCCTTCCCGCCTGGAAGCACGGGGGGAAGTGTACCTGCCCATAAAATCTTTTCAGCAGCTGAATCATCAGAGGGAACAGAATGGAGAACCCCTCTTCGCCAACCCGCGCAACGCCGCCGCCGGCTCGCTTCGCCAGCTCGATTCATCCATCACCGCGAAGCGGCCCCTCGACATTTTCTGCTACGGCGTGGGCCAGGTCTCCGGCCAATCCTTCGAAACCCAGTGGGGACTTCTCGAGAGTCTTCATCACTGGGGCCTCAAAGTGAACCCCAACCGGAAGCAGTGCCGAAGAATTGAGGAGGTCCTCGAGTTTCACCAGGAGCTGAATGAATCCCGGGAGAAGCTCCCTTACGAAATCGACGGCGTGGTCATCAAGGTGAATTCCATCCCTCTTCAGGAGCGCCTCGGAACCATCGCCCGCAGTCCTCGCTGGGCCCTGGCCTATAAGTTCAAGCCCAAGCAGGTGACCACCAAAATCCTGGATATCATCGTGCAGGTGGGCAGAACCGGGGCCTTGACCCCCACCGCGATAATGGACCCGGTGCGCGTCGGAGGGGTATTGGTCAGCCGGGCCACCTTGCACAATCAGGACGAAATCGACAAAAAGGATGTACGTGTTGGAGACACGGTTGTCATCCAGCGGGCGGGGGACGTCATCCCGGAGGTGGTCCGGGTCGTTCTTGAAAAGCGAACGGGAAAAGAGAGAAAATTCCGCATCCCCGATAAGTGCCCGGTCTGCGGCTCCGACGTAGAAAAACCCAAAAGAGGAAAAGGAAACGAAGAGGAAGAGATGGCCGTGGCCCGATGTACCGGCATTGCCTGCCCGGCGAAGCTGAAGGAGACCATCATCCATTTCGCCTCCCGGGATGCGATGAATATCGAGGGTCTGGGGGAGAAGATCATCGAACAGTTCGTGGACCGCAGCCTGATCAAGGATTATGCGGATCTCTACGCCTTGACGCTCGAAGATCTGCTCACTCTGGAGCGAATGGGGGAAAAATTGGGCGGAAATATCCTGGCCGCCATTCAAAAAAGCAAAAAGACCTCGCTGGATCGCCTGATTTACTCGTTGGGAATCCTCCACGTCGGCGAGCATATCGCCAAACTTCTAGCCCGGGAGTTCTCCACTCTCGAGGACCTTTCCCAGGCCTCATTGGAAAAGCTTAAAACCATCACCGGGATCGGGGACGAAATTGCCTCCTCGGTCGTCAAGTTTTTCCAGCAGAAAGGAAATCAAAGAATCATTCAGAAGCTGAAAGAGCGGGGGGTCGAATATCCTTCCCGCCCTCAGCCCAGGAGTAAGAAATGGGAAGGTCAGTCCTTCGTCTTCACCGGCGCCCTTAAGACCATGAGCCGTGAAGAGGCCGAGTCAAAGGTTGAGTCGATGGGAGGACGGGCTTCTTCTTCCGTAAGCAAGAAGACCCATTTTGTGGTGGCGGGAGAGGACCCGGGCTCTAAATACGAGAAGGCCAAAGCCCTGGGTGTTACGATCATCACAGAAGATGAATTTTTAAAGGTGCTGAAACAGGAAGCGCGGTGATGTCGAATGGCTAAGTCTCGTGCCAAGCTGATCATCAAAGGGATTGTTCAGGGTGTGAGCTTCCGGTATTATACCCAGCGGGAAGCTCGCAAATACGGCGTTGCCGGGTGGGTTCGCAATCTTCCCGATGGATCTGTGGCCGCAATTTTCGAAGGAGAAGAAGAGGACGTCGAGGCGATGATCCAGTGGTGCCGTCAGGGACCTCCTGGCGCCCGTGTTACTGAGCTCATCGCTCAACCCGAGGAGTACCTGGGAGAATTTCAATCCTTCTCCGTCACCTTTTGATATCGTCAGAAGGCCATCGGCCACTTCGGAGCCCGTGCCGGAAAATTATGCTATGACGGCGACTGTCCTCCTCATCATATGTGTATCCGCTCAAATACTCATCGCGGCGGGGTTGGGTATTTACTTCCTCAGGCGCCATCTTCGCCAGCGGCGGGGGAAAAATACCACCCCTCCGCCGGACGATAAAATCTCCTCGAATGACAAAGGAGACCTTAAATGAGCAGACCTATTTTTCTTAAATCTCCCCTACCCCTCTTTCCCAAATCCCGCGAAACGCGGGACCGCCTTTTGTAACTGCCTATTCTTTCTTCTCCTCGCTCTTTTTCTCCTCCCGCCGTTGGGCTTTTTCCTTTTTCTCTTTTTCTTTCTTCTTTTTTGGCTTCGGTGCCGGACCCTTGCCTTCGAGTTCGGCGAGCTTCCTGACCACGAGTTTCGCGGGGTGGTGGGGGAAATCGACCTTGAGGTAGACTTTCTTGGGGAAGATCTTGAATACCACCCCCTCCTTTTCTTTTCCCCCGAATGGGAACTTCACTCGATCGCCCACGTTCATTTCCTGCTCCTCCTTCTGCTTTTTACGCTATTGTGAAAATCTAACCACAGAGACCACCGTGCGGCCTAGCTGCAACCAAAATCACTTGGCCCCCCTCACCTTCATCCTCTCCCCCTCTGATAGACTGTGTCATAATTCGTCATGCCCCCGTAAGGGCGCATCCAGGCCGGTGGCATCATAAAAAAATACCGTGCCGTTCAAATAACTTGGCCGATTTCAAATTCCCTGGATTCCCGCTTTCGGGAATGACGGCCCTTTCTCCTCATTACGACACAGTCTTCATACCACTTTACTCCCCCCCCGGCAAGGGAAAACTCAACGAGCCCTGCACCGCATGGTGGAAAGAGCGAAACGCCTTCCTGCCTGAGGGGAGAGAGGGGCCCCTTGCCTCATGGAAAGATGTTAGCAGGAAGGGGTCGTTGGCAGGAGGGTGTCATGTGTGGGTAGACCCCCGGCAATCTCATCCATCCCTTCAACCCGGCGAACGACTTTAGAAAATCCAAAATTTTCCGAATAATAATATAATCTGAATTTTGAATCACTTCTTCAAGGATATGCCTCAAGACCTTCTGGCTTCATCTTTTTATCAAAATCGACGGCACCCCTGCCTGCCCCCAGGCGATAGATCAGGGGCCCGAAATGGGAAGTCATAAACCCCTTGCCTTTCATGGGGTCTAACGATAAAATAACCCCGAGGAAAAAGCCAACCATGCAGGAATTAAACGACATCCAGAGAGAGCGTGAACGGAGGGTCGTGGAGATCGTTCGCCATTTCCTCCTGGCCGCCCGGACCTTCCGCCAGCTGCTTGAAAAACATAAGCAAGGTTCTATGTATTTTTCGGACCTGGCCAAACTCGTGGACGACCGGGGAGAGAGCGTCCTTTATGCCCTCAAGGAAAGCTGTCAAACCCTGTTCCGCCATAGTTCCTCTCCTGTTTCGCAAAAAGAACAAATCTTCGATTTAACCGTCGGGTCCATCTTCCACCTCGCGATGAGGCTCCGCGAGGACCTGTATCAGCTTGAAGTTTATGGACCCAAATATTCCAAGTTGGGTGCGGGAGGCGGTCGCCCCCAGGAACAGGAAAACCTGATTCAGGAGTTTAGGAAAATCATTTCCCGCACGCAAGAGAGCTTTACAGAAGGCGTAGAAGAAATTAATCTCCTCTTTCAGGAGGTCTTTCGACAATTCCAAGAGCTCTTTGGAGAGTACCGGGAGAGCGGACTGCTCGCCCGCTTTCTTCTGGAAGAAAGTGACCTGTTGAAAGAGGTTTTCGGAATCAATGATGTCGAAGATGTTTTCCGGACTCTTTATGGATCAAAGGAAGCTCAAGGTCACCGCTTGGCCGGAGAATCTTATTTTCAGAGCGCTTTCTATGCCAAGGCGATCAAAGCCTTCACGCGGGCGCTGGAGAGCAGCCCCGGAGACGCAAACCTCCAGTTCAAGATCCACTTGAGCCAGGGCATGGAGCAATTCTATTCTTTTGCCCTTCTTCAAGCTCTCCGATCTTTCGAGAAATGCCTGTCCCTGGCTTCGAAAGTCGAATTCCCGGAATCCTACCGGGAGATGATTCGCAAGGTTTGTCAGAAAATCCAGGAAGAATTTCCCGGAAGGAGGAAAACCGATCAGCACCGCGACCTGGTCAAAAAAGCGAAACTCCTCCATCGGCAGCTGGGAGAGCTGCCCCCAGCTCCCACCGATATCCATCCCACCTAAGCGGGGCGCGAGCCATGCGGACTTAATCAGAACCTCAAAGGATCGATTTCATCATCTTTGGCCGGGGGGACCTGCAATCGGCCGGGCATGTCCTCCACTTCGGCCCCATATAGGACTTCGACCACCCCTCGTTCTTTGGCCTTGCTATAGCGGACGAGGATGGATGCGGCCAGGCGCAATTCTTCCTCCTCAGCTTTTCCCCGGATCAGTCCCAGGGGTCCGGGAATTCCCTGGAGTTTCAGGAACACATCGCCATCCTGCCTGAGCTCCGTCAGCCTTTGGTTCTCTTCATCCCTCCTTCCCACGACCAGGTGCTGCCCAGCGGGAAATTGGAAATGCCTTCCGACCCGCAGGAGCAGGATCTCATTCACAGTAATACTGGGGCATTCTGAAAAATACTTCCGGATCCGCTTCGCCAACACGGGATCCGTCAGGAGGCAACCGCCTGCTGGCGCCGGGTAGTGACGGATGCCCATCTCCTCGGCCAGCTTCATCTGCGGCTTGCGGCTGCGCCCGCTCAAACCGAGGAGCTTCTCGCGGTCCACCATGCCCGTTAGCTCCGGCCGAGTGGGTTTTAGACTCTTGGCGCACAAAGGCCGGAGGAGGCTGCCCTCCGTCCCTGAATCACGCTCGACGATCCACAGAGTATCCCTCCGTTGAGACATGGGCCGTTGCCCCAGCACTTCCCCCGTGACCAGAAAGTCTGCCTTTTCTTCCTCCATCATAGCTTTCGCTTTGGAGAATAAAAAGATTTTGCAGTCGATGCAGGGATTGAAGTTCTTCCCGTAACCGTAGCGAGGATTGCGCAGGATGCGGAAATATTCTTCGCTCACATCGATGATTCGCGCCTGAATCCCATAAAGTCTCCCCCATCTTTCTGCGGACCGAGACTCCTGGCCTTTCTTGTTATACCCGAAAAAGGGGGTAATAAAATGCAAACCGACGACTTCAATCCCTTGGTCCATCATCAGGCGGGTGGCCAGAAGGCTGTCGAGACCGCCGGAGAACAGGGAGAAAGCTCTCCCTTTGCTCATGGCTTTGTCCTTGGGGGGGCCGTGGGCTTGGGCTGGGGCTTGGAGGCGGGTGGGGGTGCCGGCGAAGGTATGACGATGTCCAGATTTTTCACTTCTCCCTGGGTCGCCTGGAGGTTCTTCTCGACCTCTCTGTATCCATCGGCTCGGATGGTTACCCGGTACGTCCCGGTTTGCAACCCCAGTAGGGCGTAAACTCCTCTCTCAAAGGGGATGACCTTGCCCCTGTCCCCTTCCCAGAGGACCATACTCCCTTTGGGAATGGGTGTCCCGGCAGGATCCTTGATCAGCCCGTAGATTGTTCCGAACTGTTGTCCTCCATCTTGGCGGCCCAGTATATCCTTCTGGGGCGAAGGGAGTTGATCAATCGCCAGGGTTGCGTTTTCTTCCTTAAAGATCGTGAAAGTGGTGGCTTCTTCTACATCCAGGCTTCCGCCCAGTATATTCCGTGGGTTGAGGTTGACCCCATCCGTGTACCGCAGAACATGGAAGGGGTCAACGAAGTTCTTCGAATGAAGCAAGTCGGAAAAAGTCCACCCGACATCCGGATAGTATACTTCAATCCAGGCGTGGTAGCCGCCGCCGCTGATCTGTACTCCCCAATATTTTTTGGAGATCCCCCAGTCATACCCGGGAGGCAAGTACCCGTGGACATACCTTGCCGGGATGCCTACGCTCCGGAGCATAGCGATGGCCAAGTGGGTATACCCGACGCAGGACCCTCGCTTGTTGAAAAAAACCGATCTGCCGTCCTGGGGGGTGTTGGGGCCGGCGTCGTAGGTGAAGTTATCTACGATCCAGTTCAAGATGGCGGAGGCTGCCTCAGGCACGGTCCGGGCGTTTTGAACCAACCTCTTGGCCTGTGCAGCAATGCCCTCTTCGTTCACCGGGATATTCTTTTCCGGGTTCAAAAAAGGTCTCACCTCGGAGGAAAGCTGCTGGGAGGGAATGGGGAAAGGAACCCTGGAATTTAAAGGGCTAAGGTTCACCTCGATGATGACCCGTTTGCTGAACTCGTCCTGCTGGAGGACTTTTTGGGAGTAGGAATTGTTGGCATAATTGGGGAGAAATTCAACCCCCAGAGGGTTGACGATGTCATAGATAATCGTATGCTTCCCGGAGAGAACCTTGGTATCTGCCAACGCCGCTCCGCTGCCAAGAGCAAAACATGCGGCATAAAAAATGGACCAGCCGACCAGAAAATTTTTCGCTTTCATCTGCGCTCCCAATCGATCAGTCGTACACGATCATCACCCGGCCGTTCTTCAAGTACCCGGTATAGGGTGCGGTAGTCAAAACAATTTGAGCCTCCCGGTCGGAAATGATCACGTCCGTCTTCTTATCCCCGGTGGCGTTCATGCCCGGAATTACATAGGGTTCTGCGGTGACCCTTTGATTCTTGGCCGCAGCGTCCACATCTTTGGCGTAGCCGACCAGCCCCATCTTGATGAGGTCCCTTTGATCCAAACTCTGTTGGCTGTAAACCAGCTCTCCCTTCTGGTTGAGGATTTTGGGAATGAGCGCCGGACGCAGGTTCAGCTTCCGCGCATCCACAATCAGTCCGGTGTATTCCAGCTTTTTCAGGTCCAGCTTCTCATCAACCTTGGCCGGCACTTCGGGGGCTGCCGGAACTTTTTTCTCTTCTACCGGAGGAGGAGGTGGGGGAGGAGGGAGAGAAGGCTTCTGCACGGGCGGAATTACTGGGCTCGGCTTCGGTGGCGGCGCAGGCTTCTGGATCGGGGGCAATGAAGGCGTAGGCATTAAGGGCATGTTCAGCGGCGGCAGTTCCTGGAGCATCACCGCCAGAAGCTCGCCCGTGAGGTTTATTTCCATGGTGATCTCCACCGCACCGTCGCTCAAGTATCGCTTGCCCACTTCTCTCGCGCCGATCACAATCCCGCTGACCCGGGTCATTACCCGATCACTCTTGGTTGTATAGTCTTCCACGGTCGTTTCGGCATCGACTCGCACGCCTTTCACGGACTCGAGGAGGTTCCTCAGCGCATCGGCCCGGGCTGCCCTTTCAGCCATGATGCGGGCCTGGGAAGGTGTTACCCCGGGGGACGGCACCCCGCTTCCCTTGGCGGTGACTTTTCCCTGGGTCCAGTTAATCTCCCCCTGGGCCAGCCTCTCCGTTACCTCTCTTTGACCTTGCCCAGAAGCAGAAGTGGCCAGGAATACGACCACCAAAAAAATCCCTAAGAATGAAAACTTGATATTTTTCACCCGGATCTCCTCCCCTCCCCGTATTTCGAAGCCGAGAGCTTTCCTAAAATATCATGGGGGTTAAAGAACTGTCAATCGAAAGGTCTTGATCAGAGCGGCGGGGTAAGATATCCTGAAGTTGATGAAATCGCCAAAAGTCCGTAAATGAGTTTTTCCGTCATTCCCGTGAAAACGGGAATCCAGCAGGGACGGTTGGCGAACCGCCCCCACATCCCGCCTACGCGGAATGTCGACTTTTTACGAATACACCAAACTTCGAGCATTGAGTAAACCTAAACGTTGTAAAAAAGGCATCAAAAGCATCACCCCCACCCTCCCCTCCCCCCTCCGAGGGGGAGGGTTAGGGTGGGGGGGCAAAGGGCACCGGCAGTGAGGTCCCGTGATCATCGCAAAAATCGGTTTTCCCCTTTGCCTGCAAGGGCCCAAGCAATATTTCAGGAAATTCTTATGCACCTGTTGAATAAATTTAGTTTTTCTAACCCATTCTAGCGGAGGTGAAACCGATGCGCCCCGAGTCTTTTGAATTTTTGAGAGCCCTCGCTGAAGCCCCCAGCCCTTCGGGCTATGAGCAACCCGTGCAGAAGGTCTTTCGAGAGTACGTCCAGGATCACGTCGATGAGGTACAAACCGATGTGCTGGGAAATACTTTCGGTTTGATTAAGGGAACGGGGAAAGGCAAGCCCACGGTCATGCTCGCCGGCCATTGCGATGAAGTTGGCTTCATGGTCCAGTACATCGACGAAAACGGATTCCTCTATTTCGCCCCGATCGGCGGGGTGGATGAACAACTTCTCCCGGGAAAACGGGTATGGGTTCATACTCAGAAGGGCCCCATGATGGGCGTGGTGGGCCGCAAACCCATCCACCTCATCGACCCGAAGGACCGGGAGAAAGTAGCCAAGGTTCATGAACAATTTATCGACGTGGGAGCCAAAGATAAAAAAGAGGCCAAGAAGTCGGTCAACATTGGAGATCCGATAACTTTTGTCGGAGATCTAGAAAAACTTCTGGGGGACCGGGTCGTTTCTCGCGGTTTTGACGACAAAGTGGGCAGCTTTGTGGTGGCCGAAGTCCTGCGACGGATTGGCGACAAGAAAGAGAGGCCGCGCTGCACGGTGTATGGAGTATCCACCGTTCAAGAAGAGCTGGGTCTCCGGGGAGCCACCACCAGTGCCTACCAGATTCAGCCAGACGTCGGCATCGCGATTGAGGTTGGTCATGCCAGCGATTATCCGGAAGTGGACAAGAAACGGGTCGGAGAGCATAAGCTCGGATCAGGCCCCATCGTCGCCCGCGGAGCAAACATTAATCCCTTCGTTTACAAACTGCTGGTCCAAACGGCCCAGAAAATGAAAATTCCGATACAACTCTTGGGTGCTCCCCGGGCCACGGGAACGGATGCCAACGTTATCCAGCTCTCCCGCAAAGGCGTGGCTACCGGTCTGGTGAGCGTTCCCCTCCGGTACATGCATACCCCAACCGAAGTCCTCTCTTTGAGAGACCTCGAGGCGACCTGCCGGCTGCTGGTGGGATTCATCTACGAATTAAAGGAAGGAATGGATTTCATACCGAAATGAGGACAGCGTTCAACCCCGCGAAGCGCGGGGCAGGGTCCCGGGGTTCTGGGGAGGCATAATTACTATGTAGGTAATAAACCTTCAAACAAATCCCCTCAATCTTCCTTTACTTAAAGGGAAGGTGTGAAAAATTTGGAATATACCCCCCTCACCCTACCCTCTCCCGCCCGGGGAGAGGGTAAACATATTGAGATAAGAACGAAATTCCCTCCCCCTTGAGAGGCTGTGTCAGAATTCGTCATGCCCGCGAAGGCGGGCATCCAGGGGGCTTAAATCTTGAATAAAATCGCAACTGGATTCCCGCTTTCGCGGGAATGACGGCTCTTTCTTTTCATTACGACACAGTCTCTGATGGGGGAGGGCGAGGGTGGGGGTGATTTAGGGGATTTTTTCACAGCTTCGGGGGGGAGGGGGGATTTTCATGGTTCGA
>Ga0315285_10008240_pt1 | contig 10687 bp, 9 predicted proteins | sample YL17G09_36_MG_FD_203698 | JGI IMG/M metagenome (GOLD analysis project Ga0315285, IMG submission 203698) | Sediment microbial communities from Yellowstone Lake, YNP, Wyoming, USA - YL17G09_36 | ecosystem: Environmental > Aquatic > Freshwater > Lake > Sediment | place: USA: Wyoming | collected... | reverse complement strand
AGGCGGTGATCGAAATCCTGCGGCAGAGGAGCAAGAGGATTGAATGAGGGATTAGGGGTCAGGGATCAGGGGTCAGGGGTCAGGGGTCGGGGGTCAGGAGTCGGGGGTCAGGGGCCGGAATTCAGAAGTGAGGAGTCGGAGACGCGGGTTTGGGATTTCGGATTTGGGGTCTTGGATTTGTTTCGGATTTCGAGATTCGGATTTCGGATCTGGGGTCCTCGGTTTGTTTCGGATTTCGGATTTCCCACCACGCGGGAGGAGGGGAGAAACCATGAGCGAGAACGGACACGTCGTTGAGATCGAAAACGTGACGCGGCGGTTTGGGTCGAAGACGGCGCTCGAGGACGTGACGCTGCGGGTGCCGCGGGGCGGCGTCTTCGGCTTGGTGGGCGAGAACGGCGCGGGGAAGACGACGCTGATCAAGCACGTCCTGGGCCTTTTCAAGGCCAAGACGGGGCGCGTGCGCGTCTTCGGAATGGACCCGGTGCGCGACCCGGCGGGCGTCCTCGTCAAGATCGGCTATCTGTCGGAAGACCGCGACCTTCCCGACTGGATGCGCGTCGGCGAGCTGATGCGCTACACGCAGGCGTTCTACCCGGATTGGGACGAAGCCTACGCCGAGGAACTGCGCGAGACCTTCCGCCTCGACGCGCGCGACAAGATCAAGAACCTCTCGCGCGGCCAGCGCGCCCAGGCGGGCCTTCTGGCCGCCCTCGCGCACCGACCCGACCTCCTCCTCCTTGACGAACCGTCTTCGGGACTCGACCCGGTGGTGCGCCGCGACATCCTCGGCGCCATCATCCGCACCGTCGCCGACGAGGGCCGCACGGTCCTCTTCTCCTCCCACCTCCTCGAAGAGGTCGAGCGCGTTTCGGACGTGGCGGCCATGATCCACGAAGGCCGCATCGTCTTGTGCGCGCCGCTCGACGAGATCAAGGCGCGCCATCGCCGCCTAACGCTCCGCTTCGAGGAGCCCCAGACGCCCGCCCTCCCCGGTCTGCGCGGGCTCCTGTCCTCGACGGGCGAGGGACGGGACTGGACGGTCGTTTGCGACGGCGACCTCGACGAACTCAGACAAGGGGCGGCGTCTCTGGGCGGCCGCGTCGTCGAGGAAGAGGCCATGACGTTTGAGGAGATCTTCGTGGCGCGGGTGAAGGGGCAGTGCCCGTAGCGCCGGCGTCTTGCCGGCAGGTTCCGCCGGCGTCCCGCCGCCACAGGCGGCGCGTCAAGCCGTGGCGCGCGCCGAGGCGCGCAGTCCCGCCAAGGCGGGGTCTGGGACAAAGCGCGGTCAAGCCTGCGCACACCAAGGAAGGGCCAAGAGACATGCGTTCCATCGTACAGGCCATGGCATGGGAATTCTGGCGGAAGATGCAGGGCCGACTCACTCTGCATTTGGCGGTGATCGGGCTTGGCGCGGACCTCGTCCTTGCCGTGCTCGCCGTGCTTTGGGTTGCAGCCGGATTCTCCTGGAACCAGCGGCTCCTTCTGACAGAGGGAAACCTCACCATTGCCATCCCTTCCTTCTTTCCGCACTTGCTCTGGTGGGAGATGATCCTGTCCTGCTACGCAGTGGTCCAATGCCAGTGCGAAGGAACGGCGGAGCGATGGGGTTTCCCCCGGCGGCTTTACCCTCTGCCGGCGCCGACCTGGGCGCTGGTGGCTCAGCGCATGTTGATCGCGTCGGCGGCCGTTGCGTTGGCTCACATCGCGATTTTTGCGCCGTTCAATTATCTGATCGGCGTGGAGGTCGTTCCGGTTTTGGCCCCGGCCCTTTTTCTCGCCGGGGCCGCGGCCATTGCGCAAGCCGTTGCGTGGTCGCTGACGGGTTTCCCGAACATCCGAATGGCCGCCCTCATCGTGCTGGCGTTTCCTCTTCTCGTGCTGTGGCTCGAGATGCTCAGGGCCCAAGGCCGATTCGATCCAACAACCGGAACGTGGCTCTCGCCGCCCCTCGCTCAGTGGCTCCGGATAGCGGCGCTTACTCCCATCGCCTATCTCGTGGCCCTCGCCGGCGTGGCGCGCGATCGGCGCGGCGGGAGCCTCGGAATGCCCACCGTGCGGGAATGGATCGAGCGAGTCCGCGATCTCATGCCAAGTCGTTCGAAAGCCTTCGCATCCCCCGAAGGCGCTCAATTCTGGTACGAGTGGCGGCGGTGCGGCGGCTGGGCGCCCGTCGTCAGCGCAATTCTTGGCTCTCTCTTCTTGATGATGTTGTCTCTTCTCCCTGGAGCCGAGGATGAGCCCGTTGCCTACCGCATTCTGAGGAACCTTTTGACGTTCGCCCCCCTTTTCGCGTTTGTCCTCGGTCTTTCTCTCAGCCGTCAGATGAGCAGAAGCGTGGCTCTCAAGAAGAAATCGGGTTTTGACGCGTTCGCGGCGACGCGCCCTCTCGAGGACGCAGCTTTCCCCCGGGCCGTTTTCCGAGCGGCGGCGGCCAGCGTTCTCGCGCTCTGGGCGACGCTGTGGGCTCTCACGTTCCTTTGCGGAGGTCTGCTTGTGCTTTCGGGCAGGAGCGACGCCGTGGGCGACGCCCTCAACGATTCCCGTTTGGGCGTGGCGATTTTTGGCGTGGCGATCCCGACGGACTGGCGGCTCCTTCTGCATCTTGGCCGATGTCTGGTTGCGGGCATCGCGTTCATGGGGATTAGCGCCAGCTTCGCTCTCGATAGAAGACTTGACACGGTTGCGTGTATTTTGTTCGTTGCGTGTATCTGGTTCAAGGCCGGAGTCGAGATGGGCTATGCCCCGATGGCTCCTTGGGGCTGGGACATCGTCGGGCTGTCGCTCCTCCCCTGGCCCGCGATCCACTTCGCGCAGGCTTGGCGGCGCGGCTGCCTCGACGCGAGGACAGTGGGAGTCGCGTTCGCGTCCTGGTGTCTCTTGGCCGGGGTCTTGGGATCTTTCTGGCTCGAAGTCGCGCCTGTTCGACCGCACCACGTTCTGCTGATCCTCGGGGTGTCGGCGTTGCCCACGACGGCCCTGGCCCTGGGGAGAACCACGCTCGCGCAAAGCCGGCATCAATAAAAGCCGCGCGGAACCGCGGCGGCGCGAGTAGCGCGCCGCGAAGAAGGAAAGAACAACGATGCGTTCCATCGGCTTGGCGCTCGTGTGGGAGTCCTGGCGGAGGACCCGCAAGCACGTTCTGGGCCTTTTCAAGGCCAAGACGGGGCGCGTGCGCGTCTTCGGATGTGGTGTTATTGTTCGGTCTCTTGGGCTTGGGCAAAGGGCACGCCACTTGGCGTGGGAAGCAGATTCGGGTCGGTCCTAGCTTTGCCGGCAGGCGCGCTATTCGCGGTCTATCAATCCCTGTTCAACAAGAATCTGCCTATTGCCCAATGGCAGGAAAGGCGACATCCCCGCTCCGTCAAGAATGCGCTTCAGAAGGTGTTGATTTACGGGGTCGTGGGGGCGCAGGTGGCCGGAAGCCATAAAGCGGTCGTAGTCGGCCAGCCTAAAGGTTCGGTCTTCACCGTAATGCACACAAGACCGTTTCTCGATGAACGGATGCTCGCCGATCTCGACGACACAGCTTTGGTCCTTGTCGGCGCGCCAAGACGTGAAGTTCGCCGTCACGATCCGCCCCGGATCCTGGGCGGGATCGGAGATTATGATAAACAGGTGGCTGTTGATCTCGGGGTTGGCCAGGAGGAATGTGTCCCCTAACTTGGCCATCGCGTCACGCTCCGAACAGACGCGCGAATGCTCGGTCTGCCTTGGCGTCTTCCTCAATCTCCGTCAAGTCGGCGGACCGCTCCACCGCTTCCAGAACATCGCCAAACGGAATCCAGTTCATCCTCATCGAATCCCCTGGGTCGTTCTTCTGCCACTCAGGGAACTCGTGCGTGAACTCAACCATCCCCCATTCGTCATGCGAACGGTGCTCTTCGGCAACCCGCTCAAGCGTCTCGATTTCAAAGCGGCTCAGATTCGCAAGGCCGGGTTCGCGGACAAGCCGAACATTGTATTCGTCTCTTTGGATGAATTCCGCCCACTCCGGGTAGCGAAGATGAACCCCTTGGATCAGGTCGAGAATCTCGCTCAGAACCGGACCTTGCTTCATGGCGGCGACCCGATCCCCCGTGATTGGCCGGCCTGTTAGCCGGATGCTTTCCCGGTCCGCGATGTAGAGAATCTTGAGCAGCCGCATGTAGTTCATCTCTCGGGATGACTCACGGCGCAGCACGTAGGCAGCAGCTTGGATTGCCTTGTCGAATCTGAATGCGAACATGGTCGTGGCTCCCTTTCAATGCATCCTGCCGAACAGGGGCAAAGATCATACCGCCCTGGCTTCTTATCGTCAAGGCGCCCCGGATCGCGCCGGGTCGCGAAACAGGCCAGCCTTGTACCCGTGCCGGACCCTTCCCCGCAGTTCACCCGCCAGCTGTATAGCCTGCATGGTTCGTCTCTCCTGAGCGCCCATCTTACTTTTTCAGCTCTTCTTCGAGCAAGAACAATCCGCACGTCAAGCCGCCTGAAACCCGTGCCGCTTGAAAACCCACATCCATGTCGCGCACCCAGCCGCCTGCCCTTCGCCTTCCCTGATCGTACCGCCCCCGCGCCGGGCCGATCAAGAGGTTTTCCCAGCCTCAGCCCCAGGATGCCGAGGAATTCGTTTTGCGCCGGTCGCTGTGGCGTTTCTGGCAGGACGGTCCGACGGAGCTTCTCTTTGCCGGCGTCTGTCTGGTCGGCGCCTATCTCGTCGGCGTCCGCGACGGGGTTTGGCGGTCTTGCGCGGGCGTGCTCGACCGGTGCGCTCCTGCTGTCGGGGGCGTGGGTTCTCTTCGGTTTGGGAGTGTGCGTCGGCCTGGCCGGGCGGCGGTGGCTCGGCGTCACGCTCGCCGGGGTCGCCGCGACGTTGGCCCTCGGGTCCGCCTTGCTGTTGGGCGCCGGGCGCGTCTCGATCGCGGCGTTCGCGGCGATTGCGTGGCCCTCTGTGGTTGCCGTGAGTTTGGCCGGGACGGCGGCGGCCCTCGCGCTGGCGCGCGGGAAGGGCCTCGTCAGCCGACGCGGGGCCATGTTGCTGTGGGGCGCGTGGTTCGCGCTCACCGTCGTCGCGCTCTGCGCCGGTGGTCAAGCGAACGCGCCGCCGTTGCGCGCCCACTCGCTCGCGCTCACGCTGCCCGCGCTCGCCGTCGCGCCGCTCGCCTTGGCGCCGCTGGCGCTGGCGTGGAACCGGCATCGGTGATGTGGAGAATGGCAAGGCGGGGCTTGGGGCTGCCCAAGTCGCCCATCGGAGACGGCCTCCCACGCCTGGAAAGGAAGCCAAACGGCCTCCTACGTCTGAAAAGGGAGCTAAGATGGCTCACCACTCCATCTCGCCGAAGCGCCTTTCGAGGGTTTCCTTGAGTTGGTCGAGGGTGGTTGCTTGCATGAGTTCGGGCCGCGCGGCGCGTGCGCCGGGGAGGCCACGGATGTAACCCGCGCAGTGTTTGCGGAACTCGATCAAACCGCGATTGCCGCCGTGTTCGACCATCAGGCGCGCGTGTTCGAGGAGCACGCGCAGGCGCTCCTCGGGCGAAGGCCCGCCCCCAGCCGTCGCGGCTCCGCCTTCAGCCGTCGCGGGCCCGTCCTCGACCGTCCCGTCCCCGCGTTGCGCACGGGCGGGCGCATCATACAGGGCGACCTGGCGCACGAGCCAGGGATTGCCGACCAAGCCGCGTCCCACCATCACGGCGTCGCATCCCGTCTCGGCCCGCATGCGCGCGGCGTCGGCCGCGGTCCAAACGTCGCCGTTTCCGATCACGGGGATCGAGAGCCACTTCTTGATCTGCGCGATCCAGTCCCAGTTCGCCGTTCCCGAGTAGCCCTGGGCGCGCGTGCGGGCGTGGATGGCGACGGCGTCGAGCCCCTCGTCTTCGCACATGCGAGCGACCGTGATTGCTCGGCTCGGCACGCGCCTTGCGTCGCCATCCGCGGCGTTTGCGCCGCCGTTCGTCTGCCATCGGATCTTGGCGGTAAAGGGAACGTCCACGGCGCCGCGCATGGCGCGGCAGACGGCGCGGGCGCGTTCGAGGTCTTCGGCCAGCGCGGCGCCGCAGCCCGCGCGCGTGACTTTCTTGACCGGGCATCCCATATTCAGGTCGATGACGGCAGCGCCCTTGCGCACCGCGATGCGGGCCGCTTCGGCGAGGATCGCGGGCCGCGAGCCGAAGATCTGCACCGCCACGGGCGGGTCCTCGTCCATGAAGTCCATGAGGCGCCACGTCTTCGGATCGCCCCGCACCAAGGCTTCGGAGCTGAGCATTTCGGTGTAGACGAGGTGAGCGCCCATCCGCCGGAGGAGGTCGCGGAACGGCCGCTCACTGTACCCGCACATGGGGGCGGGCAGGATGGGGCTGCGGATCAGGTAACGGCGAAACGCTTCACAATGGTGCATCGTGCGTCTCCGCGAATTGCGCGAATCGGGCGGATAGGGATCATTCGCCTGATTCGCCTGATTCGCGGACTGGAGAGAACTCCCACATTCAACAGAAGACATGGGGGGCCGTCTCCGACGGGCGACCGCTGCGTCGGCGCTCGGTTCTCTCGCGCGTTGCGGGCTTGCTCCCGGCGGCTATTCCACGGGGCGCGCGCTCTCTATTTCTCCAAATCCTTGGACCGGTCGGACGCGATCTTGTAGCGCTCGAGGATGCGGTCGCCGCCTTCTTTGGCTTTCTCGCGCGAGAGGATCACGACCTGGTCCGACTCCGTATCGACGCGGTGGAATTCCTCGGTGTTGGACTCGATCGCCTCGACGACGTCGTGAATGTTGCGGATCTGCTTGCCGTTGACCGTCTTGACGGGCGTATACTGCCAATTCTGATAGCCGACGTTCACTTCGTCGGACAGGACGGAGATGATGGCGATGACCTGGTCGCGGTCTTCGAGGGATTCCTCGAAATAGTACATGTGGACGTCGCGATGGAGATAGCCGCCCATGGCCTGGAGGAGGTTGGCCGTCGCCGGGCAGAAAACGAAGCCGCCGACGATGTAGTAAGTGGGGGGCGTCTCGAACTGCTGGCGCGGCACCACGTTCAGCGTGTTGAGCGGCACGGTGAGGGGGATCTCGACGGTCTTGACTTCCCCCTTGCGAAGGACCGCAACGGGGACCGTCTCGCCGATCTGTCTGCGCTGGACCGCATAAGACAAGAAGGTGCGTTCGCCCTTGCGGAACTCCACGGTGCCGTCGTTCTCCACGTCGAAACCGTCGATCTTGAGAACCACGTCTTCTTGCTCAAGATGGCCGATGGCGGGGGACTTGGGGTGGACTTTGGTGACGAGGACGCCAGTCATGTCTTCCGCCATCAGGCATTTCTTGCGGATGTCGGGGTTCTCGAGCGTTTCGACGGAGATGACAAGGGCGGGGGTGCCGTCGTGCTTGCCGTCCTTGATGTCCTCGAGGAAGTGCTGGATGACGGGCGGGGGAACCATGTAACCGATGTCTTGGCCTGAAGAGATTCCCTGGAACGCGACGCCGACGATTCGGTCGCCGGCCATCACGGGGCCGCCGCTGGAGCCGGGATTGATGGGCGCGTCGATCTGGCAGCAGAGAAGATAAGCCGAAGAGTGCGAGTACTCCAGGTTCTCCACGCGAGAGACGACGCCTTCGGTGATGGCGAGTTTCGTGCCCCCCGTGGGGAAGCCGTAAGTGGCCACCTTGTCGCGGATCTCCGGCAGATCGCCGATCCTGAGCGGTTCGGTTCCTTCGAAAAAGGTCGCGTCTTCGACGCGAAGGATGGCCAGATCGGACTCGTGGCCGATGATCTCGACCTGCGCAACGTATTTCTTGGCCTGGCCGGCTCGCTCGACCTGGACGAAGGTATGGTCGGCGACGACGTGGGCGCTCGTGAGGACGCGCTTGTCGTCGATGATGGAGCCCGATCCGGTGCTGCTGGACTGGCCCTGCATCTGCCACGGCCGGGCGTAGTCGTGGCGATTGGAGACGGTGTAGATCTTGACGACGGACTCCTTCAGGTCCCCTTTCGCGTCGGCGGCCGGCGGGGAAAGGAGGGCGGACAGCATGATGAGGGCTGCGACTCGGAGGGCTGCGGGTTTCTGGATTCTCATGGCTTCTCTCCCATCGTGGGTGGATCTGGTGGAACTCCTCTTGGGTCCGCGGGGAAAGAGTCTGCCGCTTACTTGGCGCGCGTGCTTCGGAGCGGAGGCCATCGCCGCGGGACCTGGATTTCCGCCTATGTTGCCGAGATTCTGCCATCGCGCGGGGGGAAAAGCAAGAAGTTAGAACGATTTCACGCACCTCACCGCCCCCGTCCGCCCTGTCCGCCCGAGGCCCTTGCGAAATCTCTGGAGTAAGCGACTTTCGCGCCCCCGCCAAAACCCCCGCCTCGCGCCGGCGCCCTCATTTCGCAACGGCCTCACTTTGCCCCTGCCCTCGCCCTTGACACTCCGAAGCGCGATCCGTACTATGAACGCGCGCCGGGGTTTTCTCGGCCTCCGCATCCGGCGCGTTTCTCCAGCCGGGGGATAGGCGACCTCGCGAATACCCCGCACCCGCGCGATCGATCTCGCTATGGGCCTCTTGAGAAAACTCACGTTTCTTTTCTACGGCCTCTTCACCATCTCGGGCGAGATGATGGCGTTGCTTGGCCGCACGCTCGTCGAGTTGCCGTCGGTATTCCGCGGGGGTCGCCGGACTCTCCTGTGCATGATGGAGTTCGGTTTCTATACGCTCCCCCTCGCCTCGTTCATCGGTCTCTTCATCGGCATGGTCACGGCGTTGCAGACGGGCCTCGAACTGAAGGACCTGGGTCTCGTCGAGTCGATCGGCACGATCGTCGGCCTGTCGGTCGTCCAGGAGATGGGGCCCGTGATCACGGCTTTCATCATCTGCGGGCGGGTGGGGGCTGCGATGACGGCCGAGCTCGGCACGATGGCCGTGACCGAGGAGATCGACGTCCTGCGCTCGCTGGGGATCAGCCCCGTGCGTTTCCTCGTGGTTCCCCGCTTCGTCGCCGCCGTCACGATGTTGCCGATCCTGACGATCTACTCGATCCTGATCGGCATCTGGGGCGGCATGATCGTCGCCACGAGCAGCTACCTGGGCGTGTCTCAAGTGGTCTACTACAAGCGGATGTTCGACGCGCTGCATCTGTACCACATCGCCGGCGGGATGAGCAAAACGTTCGTCTTCGCGGCCATCATCGCCATCGTTTGCTGCCATTTCGGCCTGAAGGCCACCAACGGCGTTGAGGGCGTGGGCAAATCCACGATGCGCGCCGTCGTCGCCTCGCTCGTGTCCATTCTGATCGCCGACTTTTTCATGATCGCTTACGTGTCGGACTTCTGGCGGTGGCTGCTGGGGTAGGAAGCCATGGAAATCCAGGTGCGCGACCTCTACAAGTCTTTCAACGGAAACAACGTGCTCCGGGGTCTGACCCTCGACATCCCCGACGGGAGGGCCACGGCGATTCTGGGCGGATCGGGCTGCGGCAAAACGGTCCTCCTGAAACACATCCTTGGGATCCTCAAACCGGACTCCGGGCAGGTCCTTATAGACGGCCGGGACATCACCCCTCTCAAGGAGCGCGATCTGCTGCCGATCCGCACGCGCATCGGGCTGATCTTCCAAGGCGGCGCGCTCCTCAACAGCTTGTCGGTGTACGAAAATTGCGCCCTGGCTTTGCGCGAGCACCGCCTGGCGCCCGAACGCGAGATCCGCCGCATCGTCCAGGAGAAACTGAATCTCATGGGCCTTGGCGACCGCCTCGAGGAACGGCCCGGCAACCTCAGCGGCGGCATGCGCAAACGGGTCGCCATCGCCCGGGTCCTCACGATGAACCCCGAGGCCATCCTGTGGGACGAACCGACGACGGGACTCGATCCCCCGCGCGCAACGCGGGTGGACAACCTCATCCGCGAGATGAGCGAGCGTACGCGGGTCACAACGGTCGTCGTCACCCATGACCTGATCAGCGCCTTCAGCTTGGCGGATCGGGTCCACTTCATCCACGAGGGCCAGGTGGTGGAATCCGGCGACGTCGAGGCCTTCCGCGCGTCGCAGGACAAGCACGTGCGGGAATTTCTTGCGCGCCATTCCCGAATCGTGAGCTGAGTCGGGAAGACCCGCCTCGGCGCCGCAGGTCCGGCCGCGGCCAGAGCGCCGCATATTCCGGGAAAACCCCTTCGCGGGGAAAAGGAACTTCTCTCAGTCGAATCGCATCGGAGGGAGCGTGATGATGGGCAAGACCCCTACTCTCATTGTTGTCGTAGGCATTTTCTTCATCGTTGGCGTCATTCTCCTGTTCGGGTTCTCCTTGAGAGCCACGGGACCCAATCTGCGCGGAGGCTACGTGCTCTACGCCGAAGTCGACGATTCGAAAGGGCTCGAGAAGGGCGCCGAGGTCACCCGCGCCGGCGTGCCGGTCGGAACGGTTGAGTCCATCGAGCTGGCCGACGCCGAGGAGAACAAAGTCCGCGTCAAAATGCGCATCTTCAAAGACGCCGTCATCCGCCAGGACGCGGTCGCTTCGATCCAACTGCGAAGCCTGTTGGGCACCTACTTCATCCATCTCTCCCACGGCTCCGCGGGATCGCCCGCCGCGTCGGACCAGACGGTCCTCCAGTCGGAGGAAATCGTGGATGTCAACGCCGTCATGCGGGTCGTGGCGAGCTTGGGCGACAAGGTGGGCGGTCTCGTGGGCGGGGCGGAGAAGCTCATCAGCAGCGTCGACGAAAACCAGAAGACCTT
>Ga0315285_10008239_pt1 | contig 10687 bp, 9 predicted proteins | sample YL17G09_36_MG_FD_203698 | JGI IMG/M metagenome (GOLD analysis project Ga0315285, IMG submission 203698) | Sediment microbial communities from Yellowstone Lake, YNP, Wyoming, USA - YL17G09_36 | ecosystem: Environmental > Aquatic > Freshwater > Lake > Sediment | place: USA: Wyoming | collected... | reverse complement strand
ACTGGCGGCGCTGGCCCCGCAGGGGTACACGCTGGCCACCGACATCGCCGAGTGGCTGGTGCGCAGGGGAGTGCCGTTCCGGGAAGCCCACGAGGCGGCCGGGGCGGCGGTCCGGGTGGCGGAGGGTCGCCGCGTGGGACTCGATGAGCTCACCGACTCCGACCTGGCGCAGATCAGCGTTGAGTTGACGCCGCAGGTGCGTGAGGTGCTGACGATCGCCGGCTCGGTGGCGGCGCGCAACGCCCGCGGCGGCACGGCACCGGATCAGGTGGCTTTGCAACTCGGCACTGTTCGGGAGACCGCGGGACGGCTGCGGGACCGCCTGCGCCGCTGAGATGCCGTCGCCCGATCGGTCTTCAGCCGCGTGATTCGGTGAGTTCAGACAACTCCAGCCACCGGTTCTCGGTGGTGGCCAGTTCGGCTTCCAGATCGCGCAACTCGGCGGTCAACCGCGAAACGCCCACATGGTCGGAGTGGTCGTGCTCGGCCAGTTCGACGTGCTTGGCGTTGATCCGCCCGGACAGTTTCACCAGGGCCCGGTCCAGGGCCGCGATCTCCTTCTGGGCGTTGCGCAGGTCGGCACCCGACAGTGCGGCCGGCCGAGCGGGCGGCGCGGACCGGCGGGGCCCGGTCGTCGGGCCGGTCTCCCGCCGCGCCGCGATCCGTAGGTACTCGTCGACACCGCCGGGCAGATGCCGCAGATGGCCGTCCAGGATCGCGTACTGCTGATCGGTGACACGCTCGAGTAGATACCGGTCGTGGGAGACCACGATCAGCGTCCCCGGCCAAGAGTCGAGCAGATCCTCGGTGGCCGAGAGCATGTCGATGTCCACGTCGTTGGTCGGCTCGTCGAGCACCAGGACGTTGGGTTCGGCCAGCAGGGTCAGCATCAGCTGCAACCGCCGCCGCTCACCGCCGGACAGTTCGCTCACCCGTGCCGACAGCTGCTCGCGGCGAAAACCCAAGCGTTCCAACAACTGTGTCGGAGTGAGCTCCTTACCCTCGACGACATAGCTGGTCTGCAGGCGGCCCACCACGTCACGCACCAGGTCTTCGGCGATGTCTGCCAGGATGCCGGACTGCTGGTCCAGCATGGCGAGGCGAACCGTCTTGCCGCGCTTCACCCGTCCGCTGTCGGGCTCGATGGTGCCGGCGATCAGGCCCAGCAGCGTGGACTTACCGGCACCGTTGGCGCCGATGATGCCGGTCCGCTCCCCGGGTGCGATCCGCCACTCGACGTCGCGCAGCACCGGCCTGCCGGCCCGAGATTCCCCGAAGGCCACTGACACGTCCAGCAGGTCGATGACATCCTTGCCCAGCCGCGAGGTGGCCAGCTTGGCCAGTTCGACGGTGTTGCGCAGCGGTGGCACATCGGCGATCAACTGGTTGGCGGCGTCGATGCGGAACTTCGGCTTGGAGGTGCGGGCCGGCGCGCCGCGGCGCAGCCAGGCCAGTTCCTTGCGCATGAGGTTCTGCCGCTTGGCTTCAGCCGCCGCAGCGACCCGGTCCCGCTCGACCCGCTGCAGCACGTAAGCGGCGTAGCCGCCGTCGAAGGGCTCGACGACGCCCCCGTTCTCGGCGGGGTGCACCTCCCACGTCGTGGTGGCGACCTCGTCGAGAAACCACCGGTCGTGGGTCACCACCAGCAGACCGCCTGCGTTGCGGGGCCAGCGCTGCCGCAGATGTGCGGTCAGCCAGGTGATGCCCTCGATGTCGAGGTGGTTGGTGGGCTCGTCGAGGGTTATCACATCCCACTCGCCGATCAGCAGCGCCGCCAACTGCACCCGGCGGCGTTGCCCGCCGGACAGCGTCCCGACCGCGGCGTTCCAGTCGAGGTCGGACACCAGCCCGGCGACGACGTCGCGCACCCGGGCGTCGCCGGCCCACTCGTGCTCCGCCCGGTCGCCCACCAGTGCCGCGCCGATGGTGCTGGTCGGGTCCAGGGTGTCGGCCTGCTCCAGCGCGGCCACCCGCAGACCGCCCCGCCGGGTCACGCGTCCCGAATCGGGTTCGATCCGGCCGATGAGCATGCCGAGCAGGCTGGACTTGCCGTCGCCGTTGCGTCCCACGATCCCGATGCGATCACCGTCATTGACACCGACCGTCACCGAATCGAACACCACCTGCGTCGGATACTGGAGGTGGAGCGCTTCGGCGCCCAGCAGGTGTGCCACTGCGACGACCTTACTGAGGTCCGGTGAGCCTCATAGCCCCTGGCTGCGCATGGTCGAGGCATTCGGTCGAGGGATCGTCGGTGTGCCATGATGAGCGGGCTGTCGGGGAGGACAAGCAGCGGAGATGTTCGGCAGGGAGCAAACGTGGATCTGAGTTTGTCGGCAATCACCAAACCCCTCGTGCGGCTGGTGGCCACAGCCCAGAACGGGTTCGAAGTGGCGCGCTTCGGTGGCTTGGAGACCGGGGCGTTGCCCTCGCCGTTCCAGATCGTCGAGAGCACGACCATGTACAAGCTCCGGCGCTACTTCCCGCCGGACAACCGGCCCGGCATGGCGAAGGTGGGCCCGCCGGTGTTGATGGTTCATCCGATGATGATGTCGGCGAATATGTGGGCCGTCACCAGGGAAGACGGCGCCGTCGGCATCCTGCACGCCGCGGGGGTCGACCCGTGGGTGATCGACTACGGATCCCCCGACGAGGTCGAGGGCGGCATGGAGCGCACCCTCACCGACCACATTGTCGCGCTGAGTCAGGCCATCGACACCGTTCGGCACGCGACCGGCCGGAACGTCCACCTCGCCGGCTACTCCCAGGGCGGCATGTTCTGCTACCAGACCGCGGCCTACCGGCGGTCCAAGGACATCGCCAGCATCGTCACGTTCGGATCGCCGGTCGATACCCTGGCCGGCCTGCCCGGCGGGCTGCCCAACGACCTCGCGGTGAGCGTGGCCGATTTCCTCGCCGATCACGTGTTCAATCGCATCGACGTCCCGGGCTGGCTGGCCCGCACCGGTTTCCAGATGCTCGACCCGCTCAAGACCGCCAAATCCCGCATCGAGTTTCTGCTGCAGTTGCACGATCGGGAGTCCCTGCTGCCCCGCGAGCAGCAGCGGCGGTTCCTCGACCGGGAGGGCTGGATCGCCTGGTCTGGTCCGGCGATCGCGGAGTTGCTCAAGCAGTTCGTCACCCACAACCGGATGATGACCGGCGGCTTCGCCATCCAAGGGCAGCTGGTGACGTTGTCCGACATCACCTGCCCCGTTTTGGCGTTCGTCGGCGAGGTCGACGACATCGGGCAGCCGCCGGCGGTGCGGGGCATCAAGCGGGCCGCCCCCAACTCCGACGTGTACGAGGTGATGATCCGGGCCGGCCACTTCGGTTTGGTCGTCGGATCGAAGGCCGCCACCAATACCTGGCCGACGGTGGCCGACTGGGTGCTGTGGCTGTCCGGCCGGGAACCGCGTCCGGCGAACATCGAACTGATGAAGGACGTCCCCGTGGAAGCCCCGGACTCCTCCGGGGTGCCGCTGACGTCGCGCCTGATGCTCGGGATGGCCGAGGCGTCCGAGCTTGCCCTGTCGGTCGCCAAGGGGGCTGCCGACGCCGTGGTCGCCGCCAACAACTCGATGCGGATCATCGCCGTCGAGACGGTACGCACCCTGCCGCGGCTGGTCCGCCTCGGCCAGATCAACGACCACACCCGAATCTCGTTGGGCCGCATGATCGATGAACAGGCCGCGTCGGCGCCCGACGGGGAGTTCCTGTTGTTCGACGGCCGCGTCCACACCTACGAGGCCGTCAACCGCCGTATCGACAACGTCGTCCGCGGCCTCATTGAGGTCGGGGTGCGCCAGGGCACCCGGGTCGGCGTGCTGATGGAAACCCGGCCCAGCGCGCTGGTGGCGATCGCCGCACTCTCGCGGCTCGGTGCCGTCGCGGTTCTGATGCCGCCTGACGCCGACCTCGAGCAGGCGGCCCGCCTCGGCGGGGTCACCGACGTCATCGCCGACCCCGCCAACCTCCCGGCCGCAAGCAAGCTGTCGGTGCAGGTCCTGGTCCTCGGCGGCGGCGGCGGCGAGAACCGGATCCTCGACCTGCCTGAGGGCACCGAAATCATCGACATGGAAAAGATCGACCCTGACGCGGTCGAACTGCCCGGCTGGTACCGGTCCAATCCCGCATACGCGCGCGATGTGGCGTTCGTCGTATTCAGCGCGGTCGGCGGCGGGGAACTGGTGCCCAAGCAGATCACCAACTACCGCTGGTCGCTGTCGGCGTTCGGTACGGCGTCAGCCGCCGCCCTGAACCGCAGCGACACCGTCTACTGCCTGACCCCGTTGCACCACCAGGCCGGCCTGCTGGTCAGTCTCGGCGGCTCGGTGGTGGCCGGTTCGCGTATCGCGCTGTCCCGCGGGCTGAACCCGGAGCGGTTCCTCGACGAGGTGCGCCAGTACGGCGTCACCGTGGTCACCTACACGTGGTCGATGCTGCGGGACGTCATCGACGATCCCAACTTTTCGATGGCCGGCAACAATCCGATCCGGCTGTTCATGGGTTCGGGCATGCCGACCGGACTGTGGGAGCGCATTCTCGAGGTCTTCGCGCCCGCCAAGATCGTGGAGTTCTTCGCCACCTCCGACGGGCAGGCGGTGCTGGCCAACGTCGCAGGCGTGAAGATCGGCAGCGAGGGCCGTCCATTACCCGGCGGCGGCGAGGTGGAACTCGGCGCCTACGACCCGCACGAGGATCTGATCCTTGAGGACAGTCGAGGTTTCGTCAGGGTGGCCGGCCGCGACGAGATCGGGGTCCTGCTGGCCAAACCGTGGGGACCGATCGACCCGACGGCCTCGATCAAACGTGGCGTCTTCGCCGCGGGCGACGTGTGGATTTCCACCGAATACGTGTTCTGGCGCGACAGCGACGGGGACTTCTGGCTGCTGGGTAACCGTTCCGGCCTGCTGCGCACGCCCCGCGGTGTGGTGTTCCCGTCGCCGATCACCGACGCAATGGGGCACATCGCGGCGGTGGACCTGGCCGTGACGTACGGGGTGGACACCCCGGACGGGACCAGGGCCGTCACTGCGCTCGTCCTGCGTCCGGGGATGAGTGTGACCGCCGCCGACATCGGCGAGGCGGTGTCGAAGATGCCCGCGGGTTTGCCGCCGGACGTCGTGCATGTGGTCCCGAACCTGTCGGTCAGCGCCTCCTACCGGCCGGTGGTGTCGGGGTTGCGGGCTGCGGGCATCCCGACGGCGGGCCGTAACAGCTGGTACCTGGACGCCGATACGGGCATGTACAAGAGGTTGACGGCCGCAGTACGGTCGGCGCTTGCCGGCCGCAGCATCTGATGTGCGCTGTTAGGCTTGCGGAGGGTCGGAAGACCGGGCGGAGGAGAGCGATGACGGGGAGAATGGGCGGTTGGGGCACGCTGCGCAGCAGCGTCGCCGGCGCTGCGGTTGTTGCCGGGCTGGTCTTCGGATCGGCCGGGACGGCCTTCGCTGAACCGACGCCCACGACTCCCACGCCGGCGCCATCCGCCCCTGTCGCCGCCCCGTCGACGCCCAAGGTCCTGGCGCCTTCGACGGCGCCAGCTCCAACGGTGGCGGTTGCCGGCGGCGCCGCCGCGGGCGCAGCGGCTGCTGCCGAAGCAGCCACGGCCGCCGCGGCCGCCACCCAAGGTGACGTCCTCGACCAGCTCGCTGACCAGTACGCGGTGGGTTCCGCGGGCGGACAGCTGTCGAACCTGCTCAAGGTGGCACTGAAGCTGCGGGCGATGGGCTACAAGCCCTCCAAGCAGTACCTGGACGAACTTCAAGCGGCGATGGCATACCGCCCCAACCAATTGCCGCTGATCGATGCGCTCAAGGACACCATCGCCTACCAGCAGAAGCTCAGGGCGCAGATGGAGATCCTGTCGCAGGCGCAGTCCCAGCAGAACGCCGGAAGCGCGGTCATGGGCGCCGGGCAGATGCCCGCTGCCAGTAACCCGGCCAACCTCGCACCGCAGTCCGGAGCGCAACCGGCTGCGGGAGCTCCCGCGGCGCCGGCACCGATCGTCCTGCCGACCCCGTAGCCCGCCGCACGTGCTGGACCCGAAGCTCGTCGAAATCCTCGTATGCCCCGCTGACGGGGGCCCACTGCTGCTCATCGGCGATCTGCTCTACAACCCCCGGCTGCAGAAGGCCTACCGCATCGACGAGGGCATTCCGGTGCTCTTGATCGACCAGGCTGCCGACGTCGGGGCCGAGGAACACCGGCGGTTGATGGCGCGGGTCAGCGGCCGCTAGTAGGACACCACTGCGGGTAGCTCCCCGGTCAGGTAGTGCTGCAGGTTCGGCGCGATGGTCTCCGTGACCTGCTCGGCCGGCAGCGACGCGAGCGGCTCCAGCCCGATGATGTAGCGGGCCATCACCAACCCGACGAGCTGACTAACCGCGAGCTGCACCCGAAGGGGCCCCGTTCCCGGTGGATTGTCCACCCGCGGAGCGACCTCGGCGGTGATGATCTCCTGCAGGAAAGCTCGGATCAGGCTGACGTCGGACCCGGCCAGCAACGAGCGCACGGTAGCGACCAGGCCGGTACCGATCTCGGAATCCCACAGCGGCAACAGCAGTGACGGAATCAGGTGGCCGAGTTCGTCGACCGGGGCCTCCCGCACCGGCCCCAGGACCGTCATCGGATCGATCGGAATGTGGATCGCGGCGGTGAACAGCTGCTGTTTGGTGCCGAAGTAGTGGTGGACCAACGCGGAGTCCACACCGGCCGCCGCCGCGATCGCGCGGATCGATGTCTTGTCAATACCGTTGCGGGCGAACAACTCCCGCGCGCTCGCCAAAATGCGCTCACGAGTGTCGGAGCTGCCTGATGGCCGACCGGGGCGTCTGCGGGCGCCGGCGCCGTGAGAGCGGGTCACGGGGTTCGCCGGCGCAGGGTCGCGGCCGCCAGCGCCAATGCCACCAAAGCGAATCCGAGCACCACGATGATGTCGCGGATGGCGGTGTCGGTCAGCTCCGGGTGAGCGCTTACCTGCTGCAGTGCTTCGAGCGCATAGCTGGCCGGCATCACGTTGCTGATCCACCGCAGCCACTCGGGCATCAGTGTGCGGGGAACGATGATCCCGGCCAGCAGCAGCTGCGGCACGATGAAGACCGGCATGAACTGCACGGCCTGGAATTCGGTGCGGGCGAAGGCGCTGGCCAGCAGGCCCAGCCCAACGCCGAGAACGGCATTGATGACCGCGATCACGAACACCCAGACCGGACTGCCCTTGGTGTCGAAGCCAAGCACCCAGAAAGACACCAGGCAGGCCAGAACCGCCTGGGCGGCAGCCGCGATCGAGAAGGCCGTCCCGTACGCCGCAAGCAGGTCCATCCGTCGTAGCGGCGTGGTGAGGATGCGCTCCAGGGTTCCCGACGCCCGTTCGCGTTGCATCGTGATCGAGGTGATGAGGAACATCACGAACAGCGGGAACAAACCCAGCAGTATGAGGCACGCGGTGTTGAACGGCGATTGCGCGCCCGGACCTGTCGGCACGTCGTGGAACATGAAGTACATCAGCGCGATGACTGCGCTCGGCACCACGAGAATCATTGCGACACTTCGGCGGTCGGCCGCGAGCTGACGCAGTATCCGCGCGGTCGTCGCCCAGTACGCGCGGGGGCTCAGCCTGCTGGTACGGCGGTGCTGTGCCGGATGATGGACAGGAACGCTTCCTCCAGTGATGTGCATCCGGTGTCCTCTCTGAGCCGGTCGGGGGTGGTGTGGGCCAGCAGTCGCCCCTCGCGCATCAGCAGCAGGTCGGCGCAGTGGTCGGCCTCGTCCATGACATGACTGGACACCAGCAGGGTGGTGCCACGGCGGGCCAGCGCGTGGAATTGCTCCCACAGGTCGGCGCGCAGTACCGGGTCGAGACCCACGGTCGGCTCGTCGAGCACCAGCAGGTCGGGTTGGCAGACCAGCGCGCAGGCCAGTGACACCCGGGTCCGCTGCCCGCCGGACAGGTTGGCGCAGTAGGCGCCGGCGTGGTCCCGCAGTCCGACCCCGTCGACCGCCTCGTCGGCGGCGCTGGGATGGATGCCGTAGAGGGCGGCGAAGTAGCGGACATTGTCGATGACCCGCAGGTCGTTGTAGATCGTGGGGTCCTGGGTGACGTAGCCGACGCGGCGCCGCAGCGGGGGCGAGCCCGCCGGGTGGCCCAGTACCGTCACGGTTCCGGAGGCCACCAGCTGCGTTCCGACGATGCTGCGGATGAGCGTCGTCTTGCCGCAGCCCGACGGTCCGAGCAGACCCGTCACGGTGCCGCGGGCGATTCGGACCGAGAAGTCGTGCAATGCCACCCGCTTGCCGCGGATCACCCGCAGGTGTTCGGCGTATACCGCGGCGTCCACACCGCAGGGCAACAATTCATCAGATGATGAACTCATCATGCGATGAATAGTGCGCCCCGGGCGGGGGACTGTCAATGGGGGCGCGCAGAATCCCTCCGGTGAGCGCTGAGCTGCTGGCCGTTGATCCGGTGTCGGCGGCCCGGCGACTTCTCGGAGCGGTGATCACCAGCCGCGGGGTCAGCGCCCTGGTCGTCGAGGTCGAGGCCTACGGCGGACCACCCGCCGGCCCGTGGCCGGATCCCGCGGCGCATTCCTATCGCGGGCCGGGCTTGCGCAACGCGGTGATGTTCGGTCCGGCCGGCCGGCTCTATACCTACCGCAGCCACGGAATCCACGTGTGCGCCAACGTCTCGTGCGGCCCGGACGGGACGGCGGCGGCTGTCCTGCTGCGCGCGGCCGCCATCGAGTCCGGTATCGAGGCCGCCCAGGCGCGCCGTGGGCCGGCGGTGGCCCCGGTCGCCCTGGCCCGTGGCCCGGGCAATCTGTGTTCCGCGTTGGCCATCACGATGGACGACAACGGTGCGGACGTCTTCGACGCCCATTCACCGGTCACCCTGCAGCTCGGCGATCCGGGCCCGGACAGCTGCGGCCCGCGGGTCGGGGTCAGCCGGGCCGCCGACCGGTCCTGGCGACTCTGGCTACCCGGCCGCCCGGAAGTGTCGGCCTACCGCCGCAGTCCCCGCGCCACGCGGCCGGGCGCGAGCGACTGAACCCGGCCGATGCGCGAAGATCGACGGATGAGCACGACGATTCTCGACGAGTTGGACTGGCGGGGGCTCATCGCGCAGTCCACTGACATCGAGGCGCTCGCCGCGGCCGCGGCACAGCCGCCGATGACGGTGTACGCGGGCTTCGACCCGACTGCCCCCAGCCTGCACGCCGGCAACCTGGTACCTCTGCTCACCCTGCAGCGCTTCCAGCGCGCGGGCCACCGGCCCATCGTGCTGGCCGGGGGAGCGACCGGTCTGATCGGCGACCCCCGCGAATCCGGCGAACGAACCATGAACGCCGCCGACACCGTCGCCCAGTGGTCCGAACGCATCCGCGGTCAGCTCGAGCGGTTCGTCGACTTCGACGCTTCGCCGGCCGGGGCCGTCGTGGAGAACAACCTGGCCTGGACGGCGCCGCTGAGTGCGATCGAATTCCTGCGTGATGTCGGCAAGCACTTCTCCGTCAACGTCATGCTCGACCGCGACACCATCCGCCGGCGCCTCGACGGCGAGGGCATTTCCTACACCGAGTTCAGCTACCTGCTGTTGCAGGCCAACGACTACGTCGAACTGCACCGGCGGCACGGCTGCTCGCTGCAGATCGGCGGGTCCGACCAGTGGGGCAACATCATCGCGGGCGTTCGACTGGTCCGCCAGAGACTCGGCGCGACGGTGCACGCCTTGACCGTTCCGTTGGTCACGTCGGCCGACGGCACGAAGTTCGGCAAGTCCACCGGCGGTGGCAGCCTCTGGCTGGATCCAGAGATGACCAGCCCGTACGCCTGGTTCCAGTACTTCGTCAACACCGCCGACGCCGACGTCGTCCGGTATCTGCGCTGGTTCACCTTTCTGTCCGCCGAGGAACTCACCGAACTGGAGGAGGCCACCGCGACCAGGCCCCATGAGCGGGCGGCCCAGCGACGGTTGGCCCGCGAACTCACCACCCTGGTGCACGGTGAGGGCGCGACGGAGGCGGTTGAACACGCGTCGCAGGCCCTGTTCGGGCGCGGTGAACTGGACCGACTGGACGAGTCGACACTCGCGGCCGCGCTAAGCGAGACATCGGTGGCCGAGTTGGCTCCCGGGGGGCCGGACGGGATCGTCGACCTACTGGTGGCGACGGGACTCTCGGCCAGCAAGGGTGCGGCCAGGCGCACCATCGCCGAGGGCGGCGTGTCGGTCAACAACGTCCGGGTGGACAGCGAGGACTGGGTCGCGAGTACCTCCCATTTCCTGCACGGGCGCTGGCTCGTGCTGCGCCGCGGCAAGCGGAACATCGCCGGAGTTCAGCGCGTCGGCCCACTGTGACGAAGGTCAAACATTCCAGTGCTCAGAGGATTTGACTCCGCCGGGAACGCTGACGTAACTTGATGTCCGTCGTTGCGACGCGGTTCGTCCGCAGAGCGCGGCGGCATCCCTGGGGAATGTCTCCGGTCTTCGGAGTGTTCCAACTGTCTGCATGACGAGCACGCGGTAATCGCCGCGGGTTGGTTGCGCGGCCGGGCGAGGGATGTCAGGTGTTTGTTGTTTGAGAACTCAATAGTGTGTTTGGTGGTTTTTGTTTGTTGTTTGTTTTTGTCGCATTCTGATACCCCCGTGTTGGGGTGTGACTTTTTTGTTGTGCCAGTTTTGACT
>Ga0315285_10008237_pt1 | contig 10691 bp, 9 predicted proteins | sample YL17G09_36_MG_FD_203698 | JGI IMG/M metagenome (GOLD analysis project Ga0315285, IMG submission 203698) | Sediment microbial communities from Yellowstone Lake, YNP, Wyoming, USA - YL17G09_36 | ecosystem: Environmental > Aquatic > Freshwater > Lake > Sediment | place: USA: Wyoming | collected... | reverse complement strand
TCGTGCCCGGCATTCATAAGATCTCTGATGACGAATGGCCCCAGCTTTCCACTAGCTCCAGTGACTAAGACCTTCATGGAAATCTCCTCCTTCTGAAACATGCGGTTCTTGTGCACATTTTTATTTCAGCAGGTTTCAACCGTGAGGACAACATGAACGCACAATCCTGCTCTTTTTATCCATTTATTTTGATGGGATAGGAACTCGTAAAATGAGCTTCATTCCCCTGATCTTCGCAGGCGCCTGCATACGGCTGAACACCAGATAATCCCAAACCGCTCCCCGCCGCATGGTCGTTACCACGCGAATCATCTCTAGCGCCTCTTCGTCTGATCCGACTTTGGGTTCCCAATGCGCCCAATTGTCCGTCTCAGCGAATAAGATCCCATCGCCAGTCAAGTCGCTGCCGGGGATCTCACCCATCACACTGTTGTTAACATTGCGAATTTGCAGGTGGAGAGGCTCTCAGGTCCACCCACTTAGCTTCTTTCTCTGCTCCAGGTAGTACAGATAATTCTGTAAAGGCACGTCGTCCGGGACACCATGATCGACCAGAGGGATGAACCCACCGCCAGCCACGACCGGCGCCAGGCGGGCTAATTCGGCGTCAATAGCCTCCTTGCCCGTGATAAGGGCACGCTTGTCCACGTTTCCCCACATCACGATCTGTCGCCCATATTGAGCCCGTAGCTTCCCAGCGTCCATGTTTGCCGCCACTTCGAGTGGGTAAAAGCCATGCACACCGCCCTCGATCCATAAGGGGAGTAAGGCCTCGATATTCCCATCGCAATCCACCCAAGAAAGCTCTATGCCGTTCTCGATAAGGAAGGCAGTCACCTTCCGGTAGTTGGGCAGCATAAACTTCCGAAACATCGCCGGGGAGAGCAAAGGGCCGGTTTTGTAACACATATCTTCCCAGAACACCGCAAAATCAATGTCTACTTCTTTGACTGCCCTATGTAGAACCTGGATGAAAAAGTCAGCCAAGTAATCCATCATCTCACCGATGAGCTCAGGTTCGTCGTAGAGCAGGTAGCTAAGGTTCTCGAATCCGATCCAATCGCGCAGGAAACCGTAGAAGCTGCCTCCGTCAATGCTGATCACCTCAGCGTGGTTCTGCCACTCCAGCTTCATCGCCTCCCATTGCGCGTCTTCAGGGTAGCGACCAGGTGCGTGGGGGTTGAGGTGTTCATCCCGCCACCTTTGCCACGGTCCGAGCCAGTCTGCCCAAAAGGGCAGGTGATCCACTTTTTGGAAGCGTACGAATTGCCAGAATCGTTCCCGGTTGTTCATGGTTTCCTCCCTTTTCAGCTCATTTTATGCTCCATGTTACCCGCAGACGACAAAGACTGCCTCATAACCTGCCAACGCCACCAGTAATGTTCCAGCCACTGCTATGACCTGTCCCGTCAACGGGCGATACAGCGTGTAAGGGCCAGGCTGGCGCAGTGTGGCCTGGATGGTTATGGAAGTGGTGGCATTGTTGATGACGAAGTAGAGGTGACGGTCTTCTAAGAGTCGGTGCGTGTATAGGATGTCGGGATTGGGCTGATCCAGGTTGAAATCCGGAGGGATGTGTCGCCGCAATTCGGTGGGAAGCTTGCCCAGTTCGATGTTCAGGGCCAGGCCAGACGCGAAGAGGGCTGTCACCTCGCGGCGGAGGGGTTCGGTATTCGCCCGTGTCTCCGCAAAAGTAGGCAAGTCCCCAACACTGAATAAAACACCACCCGCCCGGCAGAAGGAAGCGAGTGTCTGAATAGTTTCCAGCGCCAAGGCATCCAGCGGTGGCAGCACAATCGCCCGGTAGGCTTCATTAGACACATGCAATGCCCCATTCCACAATTCAGCGGTGAGGATGGCTTCTTCATCGATGATGTCGAGATCGATCTGGTTGCACAAGAGCTGCTTCACTAGGATTGGGTAATCCTTTTGGAGTTTGGCAGTCCACGGATCTCGGTTGGGGCGGTTGACCCAGCTCTGGATGGGTTCCAGTAGTGGGAGATAGTGCGCCCATAGGGTGCGGATCGGATACAGCACCGCCGCGTCGCACACGTGCTTCCCGCCTGTCAACAGCGCGCCCAGCCGCCCGACATAGACGTTGTACGCTCTTTGCGCTGCCTCACCTAACTCGTCCCATCCGAAGTATGAGGTGATCTGGTTGACTCCCAGGACGTATTGTAGATTGGCCTGACCCTGTCGCTCCGCCAGCGAAGCGAACCTGCCCTGGTTGTGCTGCTCCCAATCGGAGCTTTCGCTGTGGACCCGCTCACAGCCGGTGAGATGGGCCACGGACGCAACCTGCTTGATCGCCATGAACGACTCGCCCATGAAAGAACCGCCGTGCAGCATGTCCTGTGGGTCTGAGTTGAGCATGTCAATGCCGGGCAAATCCATACGTCGGATGACGGCGAACAGGCTACCGTGAAAGGCCAGGTGATCGGAAATGGTCTCCTCCAACAAGACATGTCCCGACGAGGCGATTCCATGCTTCCGACACCAACGCTGCACCTGACCATAGAAGGCATCCGCGTAGAGGCGGGTGATCACGTCGTAATAGTCTTGCCGTACCCAACAGGCTTCCTCCGCCTCAGAGAAGAAAAGGTCGAACAAGTAGGGACACAGGTCATAGCCTTTAAGAGCGTGGAACTGCTCGAGGAGATCGCTTGCCCACGGCACGGTCGGTGGACGATCGGTGAAAACTGGTGCGTCGATAACTGGAATCTTCCCCTGGAAACGCTCCGGTAAAGGGGCGACGTAATAGGTCATAAATGACGGCTCATCAGTGAAGATGGCCTCGATCTTATCCCAAAGTACCTGGGGTAGCTCGCGACGATAAGCTTCGTGGGTCACCCGCAAGAAGGCTTTAGTGGCCGCCGGGTTGATCAGGTTTAAGTAGTGTTTGAACTCGCAAACGTTGCCGGCGGCGTGCGTGCCTTCGTACATTACTCGTTCAGCCAGGTAAAGTACCGTCCACGCACCTTCCGGTGCAGACCAACGCACCGTACCCCACTCATCAGCTTGATCCGAAAGGTCGGTGACGCTGTCACGGGTTGCCTTATTGGGGTTACGCATTGCACCGACCCAGATGAGCTTACGGCAGCTCACGGGCAGGCGAACCTCAACATCAGCAGGACCGCTCACCTGGGTGATGTAACATGCCAGACCCAAGGCGGTATACTCTGGATTGGCGCGCGTGACGATACCCCCTGCCGTGCCGCTGGGATAGCCCTTCTCATCGTACAGCCATAGACGCAGGCTCAGGTCGCTGGCCTTCTGCAGTCCGTGGCGCAGGATGTCCCACTGCCGAGGGCTTACCAGATAGTCTTGGAAGCCGACGTTGGTGACGATACCGCCAATGCCCAGCCGGGCCAGTTTCTCCAAATAGGCGTCTGGACCGCCGGAACGGGTCTTTTCGTCCGGCGCGGGTTGGCCGACAGCACTGGCGTCCGAGTATTGGTCGAGGCCGTGGACAATTTGCAGCGGGCGATAGCAGTTGGGTGGGTTGGTGAAAATGGTGGGGTCGAAGACAGATTTGGTTTCCATACTAACCTCTTCGGACGACATACAGCCAATGCCCACAGAGAACATCGTCCACATCCACTTTCAATTGTCCGTCAACTACCTCGAACGGGACCTGGTGTTCGCCGTACCCGGCACGCCCACAGGCATCTTTACGGAGGGAACGACCACCGGGATGGAAGGCTCCTTGCCATACTTCCAGGCTCTCGACATCGGCCAAGGTAAATGGCAGTCGTACTTTGGCCGGAGTGCCGCACCAGACGCGATAGAGGGTATGGACATCGGGTAGTTGCTGTTCAGGCCGTAGCGGGTGCCAGGCGATGTCTACCGGTTGGTCAGCCCAGGAGAAGGAGCGACCATCGATGACAATGCCCGTACATTCATGACCCGCAAAGGCGACTAATTCTGATGATGTACCACGCCTCCAGGCAATGGCGTGCCGTCCGTGGTAGGTAACGGACTGCCCGGCGATGCGGAATTCTTGCAGGTCTATCGTATCGTCCGGCACGGGGTTTTCTTCGAGGGCGCGCCGGTCGGCTTCCTCGTCGCGGAAGAAGCCGCCGGGCCAACTTTCCTCATGATGGCGGTAGTGCGGGCAAAGGGCAACAGCTCCGTTGGGGAAAGTACAGGCCAGATAAGAGGTAGTACGGGAGATAACGGTGGGATTGTCATCGCCGGGGTACGCTCCCAGGGCGTGCAGTACCTCGAACCAGGTACGCGCTTCAGTGCCGGTGGAAGCAGCCTGATCGTCGCGCGGGCGGAAGCCCAGGTACACGGCCTGTCCACCGCCTGGATACGCCTTGCGGGTGCCAACACATAAGGCTCGCACGGTCCCGCCGGGTCGCAGAGCAGCCACAGGTTCCGTGTCCTCCAACGGATGCACGGGGAAGATGCGATCCACCACGAAGTCGGTGAGAATCGTCATCGGGGTGACATTTTTCAGGATACCATCGAATGTCACCTGCCTTGCTGGGAGGGCCAGTCCCAGGGGGTCGGGTGTCTCGTTAAAACGTATCCCCATCAGGTCAGCCATTCGTTGCCTGGAAGCAACATCTCCGGATGAGCTGAGCATCGGTGGAGTACTCGACCAGATGAGGGTACCGCCCTTCTGGACGAACGTCTCCAACAATACCAGCAGTTCGTTGCTGGGGAACGGTTCGTACAGCACGCACAGTGCCCGATAACGAGCGTCTTTCGATACCAACAGCCCGTCTGCGGTGACTCGTCCATATTCGACCAATTTCTCGGCGGTAATCAGGTTGGCGTATCCATACTGCACCATCCAACTGCCAAAGCGCTCCTCCACGGCCACCAGGTCTTGCGGGTAAAGGAACAGCACCTCGATCTGGCGGGGGGCATAGTCTACCACCGAGCGGAAAGTCGGGTGCCCCAGCGCGCCGAAGACTTCGCTCACCGCTGTCATGCGCTCGGCGACCGGAGCGGGCATACCCCACATCCCCGCGCTGGCAAGCGGGCTGCGGTTGAGGGTGGCCAGCGAGCAGGCCAGAGCTCGCCCATAGTAGTTGCGGTCCGCGTATCCACCTTCAGGTGTATCGTCGTTACCGCCGGTGAGGAACTCATTCCAGGCAAACTGGTTAGCACAGGCAGCCGAGGCCTGGTGGACGGTGTTCGACCACAGGAATTCGGGGGTGTACTCGTACTGGCGGCGGTGTTCCTCCGGTGACCATTCGTGGTATACCCCGTCCACCGTCCAGGCGTCGAAGGTGGGCGACTCTGCCCAGGTAGAGTGATAATAAACATCCAGGGATCGCCCGTTGAGCTGTTCGACTTTCTGGCGAGCATCTACCATCAATTTTACTATATTGCTTTCCAGGAATTGGTAGTAGTTACGGCGGAAAAGCAGTGTGCGGTAAACATCGTCCGTCCTGGTGCCGAAGACGTGTTGGGAAGGCAACTTAGGCTCATGGGTAGCGGTGAAATCGTGCTGATGGCAGGCAAAATACACCATGTATTTGGCGAAACTGGCATATTCTGCACCGAACTGAGCAGCGAAAGCCCGCTCGAAACCCTCCGAGACATAGCGTAAAGTGAACTGCCCGTTATCCATGTGGGCATGGTAAGACCAATCCTGCTGAATGTGGGCTTCATCAGCGTAGACACCGGTCATTGAGATGCCGCGCTCGTGGTACTGCTGCACCAGGTTATCTAGAAATTCAGGGGCTTTCGGGCTGAAGTAGTCCATTTCCACTGTGCGGTAGAGCAGTACCACCAGCACACGGTCAAGTGACCCGGCTTTGCCGGCTGAAGGTTGGGGTGGAGTTAGCGATAATCCTTGCCCGATGGTCGTTGTCTCAGATGTCTGGTATTGAATACCTTTCCAGTCTCCCCCATCCGAAGAGGCATGGCTTGGGGATGGGGCGGCGTAAACCCGTACACGCACGGTTTTGAAATGCCCAGTAGTATCGGCGCGGATGCCGGATATTTCTGCGATGGTAGGGGAAGGCAGCTCGACGATTTCGGCGGGATTGACGGCGAAGAAGGGTGTGTTGGGGATGCGTTCCTCGCGGAAGGCGAAGGCACGCGCCCCGATGAGGGTCACGGGTGTGGGGCCTTTGTTGTTGCACCACTGCTGGTGCTGCCACATCATGACGGAGTATTCGCCCGTCTGGGGGTCGCGCAGGCCCTCACGGTACTGCATCCAGCGCCCGGATTCGCCCGTTTTCGCCTGATAGCCCATCCCTAGCTCCAGGGGTGAGAGCACGCTCGGCTCCAGGCCGATGCCGAACTCCTGGGCCACGTCGTGCACCTTCTTAAGGGCATCCTGGAAAGCGTCGGTGTCGGGGTACAGGCCACGTTGGCTGCCACCAAAGAAGTAATCGTAGGCCAGACGCAGTGTGGTCGCGCCACGATCGGCTCCCTGACGGCAGTACTCGCGCAGGCTGATAGGCGCATCAGCCCAGGGGTACATCTTTTCGACGGCTTTGTCAGGTTGGTTAGCGAGGTTGACGAACTGCTCGTCCGAGATCAGGATGATGTGGATGGCAGGGTCTTCACTCTTCCATGGCCAATCCATACAGGCCAATTGTCGGGAAGATCGTTCTTTCATTGGTTTGTTTTCCTTTCACGCTTCGACTTCGCTTAGAGTGCAGATTCAGGTTGCTGTCAGCAAGCTGGTGTATTGGAACTATCTGCTAGCTTCGTACCATAAATCACAGCCTCGTTAAAGAATGTCTCCAGGCTATCAGCGAGCAGTCCTCATTAATCCCGTTACCTATCGGTCATGGGATAGATTTCCAGTGCTCCTCACCGATGACCTCCCTGGCCTTTTGGAACACATCCTGCTGGTTAGGGCCATCGATGTCCCGAAACACAAAGTAAATTGGTTTGGGACTGCCTGGTGCGTTGGGAATCGGGCTGGCCTTATCCCGCCGCCAGAGGCCAAGATTCAGGTCGAATTCATCTCGGTGATCCACATGGGCATGCAAAATGAAAGATTCGATACCACGCATTTGTGCGATTTTCCAGTACGCAAAGGCATAAGCAGCCGCCTGTATTCGTTCGCTTTCTTCGCTCTCATCAGAGTGGAACCCCTGTTCTGAGAGAATGATATGACGCAGGCGCCCGTCATACAACAAATGGGGTTGTGAGAAATACCGGGGCAGGATTTCGATGTTCTTGAATGTGATGCGCGGCGTGTCGAACGAATCAATGGGGGTCTTATCCTCCCAGAACTTGCCTTGGAATAGGTTCTCAGGATAGGGGTGATAAGCCACCGACCAGTCGTAGTTGCCATCACGAGTGCTTATTTCATTCAATTTTTCGATTACCTCCCGGCCCCGGTAATAACGCATGGGGTTGTCCTCATGCGTCATATTCCATAAGTGAGTCAGGGAAATATATACTCTGGCCTGGCGATACTTTCTCCGGGCGGTATCGAATGCGGTGCGCATGGCAACGGCATACTCCCGCACATAGCCATCCACCGTCTTTTCGCCAGCATTGCACCAAACCCATTGGGTATCTACCTCATTACCGATGATATAGCCACACGCTCGACCATACTGCGCATCTGGTCGGGTGTACCGTTCTGCAACGAACCCAATGAAGGCCTTATAATAAGCCAACCCTTCCTCTGTGACTACATTGAAAGCGCTGATGCGGCCCTCGGGGTCGTAGTCGGGGTGCAGCAAAACGCTGCGCAAATCCGGGTGGATTTCTATGCCATCCCAAACCGGGCTGTTCAGCAAGATCAGGTTTACGACAATCCCGCGGTCAGACAACTCTTTGACCTGCTTATCAAAGCCTGTCAGGTATGCTCCGTCAAAATAGAACTCGCGTCCATCTATGATGAAGGTGATCGTCTGGTCGGTTTTAGCCGGGCGAAGTATATTTCCAATATTGAGGTTGATAGCAGCATGGCCAACACCAAGCTTGATGGCATCATCTACCATCCTGACCTGGAGGCCTTTGATCGTGGGGGAGGTAGGATAGGGATAATCCCACGGGGTAATCTTGCTTGATGGGGTCACCGGATTGAGACCTGGTAAAAATGCTTTTGAGTTGTCTGTACTCTGAATACTCATATGATTATCATCCTTCCAGTATGAAAAACTTTCGAATCTTATTTTCAAACCAAACAGTACCCCGATTGGCTCAGCCTGTCGTATAACGGTAGTTAAACCGCCGGTTGGGTGCACTGTCACCATTGAGGAAGAAATCCTCGATATCGCCCGTGCCCTGGATGTTGTCAGCCCAGTGGAAGTCGAACGATACCGGAGTGCTGGTCATTCCGATGGCGGTTCGAGGTACGGCGATCATCAGTTCGTTGGCCTCCACCCGGTAGGTTGCTTCACCTGCCTCGCGCCAGTTCCACCCGCCAGCATTCTGCTTGACGGTGGTACGGTTGCCATCGATCATCGGCCAGTTGATCAGGTAGTCATAACCTTCCCAGCCGGCTTTATGGGGCTGGTCGGTATTGAGAAAGAGCAGCATCCAGTTCGGGTCAGTGTATGGCGTGATTGGTTCTCGTGTGCGGGTATAAGGGTTATTGTGCTGATTTAAGGGGGTATGCTAGCTTGGACGGTGTAATAGATAACCGATCATCCGGTCAACTGGGATCAGCTCTCGTTCGTCCGGTAGGAACACCCCCTCATCCCGGGCACAATAATAAAGCCTCATCCAGGACTCTATCCCACGCTCAATGCGGGTTTGCGCCTCTTGTTTGGTCGCTTTCTCATGTTCGTACTTTGCGATCACTGCTTCCCGTTTGTAGAAGTATAGCCCATAGAAGCATACCAATATTATAAGAGCGGGGATAAACAGGCTCCTTTGTTGGTTCAGTATCCCAAACAGAAAAATGGGCACAATACCGCTGAAGACGATCACGATCATATCCGGGTGGAGGGGCCGTGTCGGCATCGTTTTTCTTGACGAGGGAGGCGCGAGTTTGCGGCTGAGCGAGTACAAATCCTGGGCAGGAATTTTTAACAACCGTTGTCTGGACGGGGGTAGACTAACACCCTCTGAATTCTTTGAGAAGCGTAGACGATTAACCCTGATCCCTTCCAGATAAATTGTGCTGACTTTCTCGACTTGGTCGGATTGGCCACAAACTGGACAGATGATCTTGTTGGACGACATATCTTTGCCTCGTTTCAGCGAGTGTTGGTGTCGGTTATCAGTGATCCTTAATAAGTCATCCGTGCAAATACCGGCTATTCACGATCCACTGATAACTGAGCCTTGTTACTTAAACCCCCAGCTAAAAGCAATGATGCCGATAGCAAGCGGAATCCACCAATACGATTGTGCCAGCGAAAATGGGATCAACTTCCCATTCAAGAGGATGCCGATAACAATTAACATAATACCTGCACCGGCGATGACCCAATCGCGCTTATCCTGGCTTAATATTGAATATCGGGGAGCAGATGCCTGTTTTTGGGATTTTTTTCTTTTTTTGTCGGAGGTTTGAGGCTGCGGGGTTGCTCTCCGTATTCGCTGCTGTTGGATAATAATTAACCGCAGGTAAAAGATAAGACCTGCAACAATGACTACCACCAGGCCAGTATCACTATGCATAAGTTCTCCTATGAAATCAATCTATCATAAAAGCCAAAGCCATTCCCATCATGGCGTAGACGCCGGAGGAGTTTCCCCAATTTAATAGATGGGAGACGCAGGTGCCGGGATCGGGTTTCCCGGTCATGATTCCATCCATGGCAATGACCAAGCGTTCGTCAACCTGACCCTTAGTGACGCATGAGAGAAGGTTAGCGCTCAGGATGGTGGTTTTGCGATACGCAGCTTGTCGAATAGCTCGGTTGATACTCTGTACATCCTGCTTAGGATATAGCAGGTTCCCCCACCTGTTTACTGCCAGAAGAAAACCAAGAACCAGATCGTCACCCGATGGGGTCAGCCCCGGGCCAAGTCCCAGGAACCGTTCCAGTGTTGAAACCATGGATGTGCTTTCCTGGGGATTTCGTACTTGCTTAAAAAGGAGTAAATCCTGCAAATTGTCAGATAGATTGCCACCATTACTTGTTCTACCTCGCCCAGTAGCGCTCATTAGACATGAAAAGATATCTACCAATGAGCTCTCACCTCGAGCGGTGAGGACCTGCTGGTAGATGGTTTCGAGCCGTTTAAACCGCATAGCCAATATGGCAGGAGAAACATCAACCCGGTGAGGGACAGACCAGAGAGCGGCTCTATCCGCGCAAACTGTAATATCCGGGATATTGAAGTGTAAATTGCCGTCGCAAACATCTAGCAGCACTCCGGGTCTCAGGCTTTGCAAGGGAATAATGTCATCAGATGAATTTAGGATAAGCGGTCCTCTGAACGGTTCAGAGGACAGAAAAATCACCCAACCAGATGGAATATAAAGAAAAACGCCCCGCTTAGTAATGCCCCAAACTGAGGCCTTGTGAGCCTGGGCTAAGATCTGCTGAGCTATCGTTCCAAGGCTGGTGATCGTAATCTTAGCTTGTGTCATTCTGATAAACTTTTCTATGGTTTCCTGATTATATCCTCCCTCTATTCAAAGATGCGCTTTTCAGAGCTTTTCCAATCAGGTTCTTCTTCCAATTATGACAATAATCATTACAAGAATAGTACATTTAGTAGTTGTAGACGATGGTACATAATATTAATAATAATATGTATAAATTAATTGTTTCCTAATCTTTGATTAATCTGCGTATCTG
>Ga0315285_10008235_pt1 | contig 10691 bp, 8 predicted proteins | sample YL17G09_36_MG_FD_203698 | JGI IMG/M metagenome (GOLD analysis project Ga0315285, IMG submission 203698) | Sediment microbial communities from Yellowstone Lake, YNP, Wyoming, USA - YL17G09_36 | ecosystem: Environmental > Aquatic > Freshwater > Lake > Sediment | place: USA: Wyoming | collected... | reverse complement strand
ATATACTATTAATTGTGTTTATTCTTTCCTTATTAGAATCAGCATTGAGGGTTTTTAATTCCATATTTAAAGACGCATTTTTTTCATTAATGGCTAATATGGTAGAAGAAGATTTTTCTGACTCTGCTAATTGTCGAGTAACTGCAGACTGAGCTTTAGCCTGGTCTAAATAAGCCCCAGTTCCAGTATTTAAATATATATCTATAATAGATAGTTTTTGTATACTTTTATCGTATTCGTCGTTGATTTTAGCTTGAGCCAATTCCAGTTCTAGAGTGCTTTGTTTAATATAAAGCAGCTCTTCAGCAACTGCTTTTTGAGTAGCTAATTCGGATGTCTGTTGTTGATACCCCTTAAGTATACTATCTATTGCATTAACTAATTGTAAATTAGTACTATATATAGCCTTAATATTATACAATAATTTTATAGACTCGTCGTTAAAAGCTATTTCTCTTTGTAGCTTACCCATGTCTATCTGTTCTTCTTGTTTAGCCAAATTAATTTCTGCTTGTTTTTTATCAACTGAATCTGTATATAAGGACGTTAATTCTTTTGTAATACTAATTCTACTTTCTTCATTAGCTATGCTTTTTTCCTGTAAGTCAAAAAGATCTTTTTGATACTTAAGTTGAGGGCTAATTATTGAACTAATTTTTAACCCTTCTCTTTGAATTTCCAACGACCTTTGTTGGTTGTTCATCTGTTCTAGTATGACCTTATTACGATCTTGCTCAAGTTCCACCGTACTTGCTATTGCTATTTTTTGAGAGGTTATTGCTACTGTATTTAATTGCATAGCTGCTAAATTTTCTTCTAATTGAATTTTATACTCTAACTGAGTATTTATATTTTGTAGCTCTACCGATTCTCTTGAGTTAGGCACTAAAGCACTAAGGTCTTTACTTACTTGTAGGCTTGCTTTTTGTAATGCTATGTTTTGCTCTAACAATATATTTTCTTTAGTAATAACTTTTAACCCGTCTATCTTAACCACAAGAGCGTCGTATTGAGCTCTTCCGGCAGCCGTAGCAGTTTCCTTAGCTTTATCGGTTGTTTGATTCCACAACCCTTGAGCAGCGCTTAGTTTTACAAATAAGCTTTCACTAGCATTTAATTTAGCAGAATCTTGTAAAGTAGTTCTTAAGCTAACCCAGGCTTCTTCGAAAGCAGCTAAACTAACCTTAGCGTCAGCCGCTTCCGCTGCTGTTTTTTGTACTGACCCAGCCGCGTTTAGCATATCGCTAGTTAGTGGCTTCGTTACGTCCCCAAGATCCCTTAGAGTTTGTGTATATTGCCACATAGCCGGGTTTAATTCTGAAAAGGCTACTAACTGCGTTGATAATGCTACCCTAAGCCCCTCTTGCGCTTTCTTAGATTGGTCTGTAGATATATTTAATATATCAATAGAAGAAGCAAACCCAGTAGATACAGTAGATAATTCATTAAAATCTGCTGCAACTCCAGTAATTACACCAGAATAAACACTTAACGTATTAATAGCTTGTTGTTCTTTTTTACCTATATCAGATTTAGAATAGTCTGCCTGAGCTTTAGTTAATTCTATAATTACACTCTTATATGCATCTACGGAGGCTATCTGATTATTTAAATTATCAATTTGTTTACCTACCATCACTGGATCTAATGAAGTAGCTGCATTACCTAAATATTTAACAGATTCTGAGAACCCAGTCGCGTATGCAGCAGCTGCCCCTTCTTTCATTAATTCTAAGTCTTTAGTAACTTCTTTAGCTCTTTTTGAGGTTTCCTTTAAACTTTTATTAAATTTATCAGTGGCTTTAGAAACATCATTTGAGCTAAATCTTTTATATACTTCCCATAATCCGTCTAAGGCTATAAAAGCAAACCCTACCCATCCCGCGATATTAAGAGCCCCTAATACAAATCTACCTACTCCAGAAGCTACCGTTTTTACACTGTTAAGACCTGCTGCCGCAGTAGCGGCCATTTTTTTAGAAGTTAGCGCAGACTGTTCCTGAAATATTTGATTTCTTAAAGCCATTTTTTCCAGAGCAGTGGCTTGAGACTCATCTATTAGTAATAAAGCTTCTTTGTAGTATCTAACCTCTAATAGGGTCATATTTTTAAATTGACCGGCCATAGTTACGACAGTATCTTCATGCATCCCTAACATGGATTTTTCTATAGCCGCTATCTCTTTTACTTTTTTCGCAACCGATGCTGGGTGTACCATCTCCTCGCTGGCGATTCGTTTAAATGTTACTCCGGGATCTATGCCTCTAGCAGAAACTTCACTATTTAGTTCTTTTATTACATTAGAGGCCCCCTCATATTGTACAGTTAGCCCCAATAAACTTAATTTAGTTTTCTCTATAGAAGCTTGTGCTTTAGCCTGAGAAGCAGCAAAAGTTACCCCAGTTTCTTTAGCACTTGCTTTTAAAGAATCCATACTAGGTAGCATTTGTTTTAAAACTGTGAACGATAATGTACCAAAAGCAGCCACCGCAGAAAAAATATTATCAGTAAGTACGGAGGCAAGAACTCCTGATACGGAATCTATAAATGGCAATATTTTATTTAAAGCTTCTGTAAACGCTACCCCTAATTGTCGTACAGAATTTGCCGCGGGTTCCGCGGAGCCTGAAATAGCGTTAAACTTTTTATCAGCTTGATCTAATGTAAAATTATAAACAGCTTGAGTTCTTTCATATAGTGTTAAATCTTTAACGTTTTTACCCTGGGCTCTGGCATATACCTCAGATGCGTCTTTAAGTCTTAAAATAATACCAAGTTCATCTAATAGTTCTGGCTCTGCTTTAGTAATACCTCTAACTAACCTATTAAATGTATCAGTTAAGTCTCTACCTAAAGTTTTAGATATTATATTAGATGCTGCAGCCAGCCTAGTTAATTGATCCGCGCCTAATCCAGCCGCCGTTCCTATTGCAGCAGCCTGCGCTGATTGAGAAAAAGTTAATTGTGCTTCGGTAGCAGCTTGAATAGATTTAGTTAGAGACGTATATCCTACTCCGGTAGCTGCTGTTAATGCTTTTTGACCTTCTATTAGTATTCTAAAATCAGCGGCTGCCAGTAGCCCTCTGTATGCTGCGGTAAGTGCGAAAATTTGAGAGGCTAAAATAGCGTAAGCAGGAACAATTCCTCCAGAGATGCCTTGAGACATCTTAGAGAAGTTTTTGGTAGCACTAGATGATGTCTGGGCTGCGCCTTTCAGATTTCTGTCTGCGTTTGCGGCACTTACACCAGTTTTTTGCAGCTCAGTATTAACCTTAGCAGCATTTACAGCTACCCTTTTGGTAGTGCCTTTATCATCTACAATTACGTCTATATATACAGTATTCTTTGCCATTATCCTTTTACGTTGTGAGCATAATTTTTTGCTCCTGCAGCTCTTTCAGCGTTCTTTCTTTTTTGAGCAGTTCTATCATTTTGGAATTCAGTAGAGTGTGTTTCAATAGTTTTCATAATTTCAAGTGTAACAATTCTGTCTTCTATTTCATATATATTAAAAAAGGCTTCAATAGGCGACCAGTCTTTTCCAAAAAAAGTGCCCGTTGCTCCGTCCCACCTATCAGACAATAATCTATACAAAAAAAATGCCATCTGAACCTCATAGGGAAAGTCCCCAGCGTCCAATGGCATTTTATCAGGATCGGGCATTTGCCCTAGTTGTTCACAAATAGCTAAATATTTTTCTAAGGAAATATCCTGCTCTTGACGAACTTTTTTACGAATAAGCCGACTTATTTCGTCGATTTGTTCTTCGTAAAATTTGTGAGATCACCCACAGTTTCCGTTACCCAAGTATCAAAGTCTACAGAATTTTTCATCAGAGTTTCTGAGTTAGCTTGAGTATAAGGAAGTTCCGTAATATCTAGTCCCGACACATCCACTAATAGAAGTTCTTCTAAGTATGATAGTTTAAGTCCGGACCAACCTTTAATTACAGCTTTTACATATTCACTTAAAAATCTATCGTCATCTAGAACTTCTTCTGGCTGACGGGTTTTACGGTTAAATTTTTGCGTTGTAGAACGTTTACGTAACTTTATTAGTTCTTCCCTTGCTAGAAAACATAAATCAACTGAGAAGCCAGAATATCCTGGGTATTCAAAATTAACTGTTTTACTGGGAGTTAACAAACTTGAGAGCGAAACGCTCTCCTTAATTTCTTCATCTTTCATAAAAAGGCACCTTAAGTTAAGGGGAGGTAAAATCCCTCCCCTATTTCAACAATTATAGATTACAAGCATCTAAAAGTCAACATTTATTTTTATATTAGTTATACGTAAACTGGTCCGACTGCTAGAATAGTAGCTTCGTCGGTACTGCTCAATGACCCTGGCAGTCCTGAGAACGTAAACTCTACCCCAATAACATCTTCTACAGTATGCACTGGAATTTCCATATGTGCCTTAGGAAGATTGAATACTAGTCTTGGAGTACCCGCTCCGCCAATATTGAATATAAGAGCGAAGTCATGAGTTGTAATAGAAGTAGCATTAGCCATATCTTTATATAGCTTTCCAGTAGCATTTGCTGCCTGGTCGTCGTCTAAGTACGCAGTAAATGTACCACTAACACTACGAGTTCCAGTAACGTGTCCAAGTGGAATATTAACAATAGCTAGTTCTTCTGGAGTTAGATACGAAATGTTGTTTTCCAGAGTAATAGATCCACCAGTTACAACTAGAGTGTAGTTGTTAGCCAAACCTGCGGTTCTCTGGGTACCACTGGTAGTTACGTTCATTGTGGTTAAACGCTGACGAATAAACGTATTGGTAGAAGTAGATGCTTCTGTTATAGTGTTAGCGATTTTAGGATTAGTATTAGTGGTTACGATATTTTTAGCATATCCTGACCACTGCACCATCGCAATACCTTCGATATCAAAATCAATTGTAGCTGAGTTCACACAGGCATCTACTAGCTTATATGTAGTATACGGGCCTGCAGCACCTGGAGTGGAGGCTCCTAGCACGAAGTACAGTTCAAAAGTTCTAAGCGCTGTTTTATTTGATTGAGCGAAAGTAATTAACTCACTAGTTGAGTTAGAGGTAACAAAACCGTTAGACCATGCAGCATTAGTTGTGCTATTAGGATTAATAAACGTAATATGACTTCCTGCAGAAAAATAAGCCCAAAGTGGCTCGTCGACCAAGTGCATATTGTTTGCACCGTTATCTGCTTTACCGGTATTAAGTGTATGTGTTCCTTGCGACTTGAAAGGTCGTACATAGGTAGATAGGCTCCACTCTACTGGGGCTAGCGCAGTATTAAATACCGCCTTACCTCTTCTACTGGTATTGTTAACATCTGCTGCTTCTAGCAAAGTAACTTCAGATGCTTCTGTAGCCTGACTAAAGGAGTAACCGTCTAATACTGGGATTTCCCACATTTGACTGTTACCTACTGCGTCAGACTGTAAATCTTTAATATACACTTTAGTATTTCTACTAAGTTGTAGTATTTCTGCCATTTTTATCTCCTAACTGATTTCTCAGCGTCGAGCCTCGTCATTTCTATCTTCTTTTTGAGACTCAAAAAAGAAGTTAATACCTTACTTCACACAATATGGAGCCGATTCCTAAAGGAGCCATTACTCCCTCGTCTGTGTCGATACTCGATATTGATATCATTATAGTATAAGATTCATTACCTAAACGATCCGTATACATTAACCTACTGTTTTCTTCTATACTGGTCTCTACATCTTCCAGTAAAGATTCTAAAGCTTGTACGGGGTCCTCTTCACTTACATAACAAGTTATATTTAAAGTTAGAAATCTATCTTTAAAGCCTCCCCCTTGATACTGTCTTAATTCTCCCCCAGCACTTACGCATATAGTAGGGAACTCTTCTATTTCATCCCAGTATTTCATTCTAGGGAAAACATTACCAGCAACATCATTTAAGTAATTAGAAGTGCCATTTATATTCTTAAACTTTTCTACTAAAGCATTTACTATGCTAAGTCTTCTAGTGGTATATAAACGTTCCAATTACATTCTCCTAGTATACATTCTACCTATAAAAAGTTGAGCTGCTATTTCCCTTATAGACTTATCTATTAAAGACCTAGGATCTCTATCAGGGGTTGCCCACGGTTGTTTCCCTACTCCCATTTCAAACACTTGATAAGGAGATTTTTCGTACGTGTACCCTATACTTGGGAATCCACGATTTGTAATTTGAACGTCTATAGCTCGCGTGCTTTCTGAAAATCTACCTGTTCTATTTTGTAGTCTAGGTGCATCCATGTTACTTCTTACTGTTCCTGGCAATCTAGAATTAATATAAGCTAGTAGCTGTAGCGCATTGATTGCGGGTTTATCTTTAGGAGCAGGTCTAGCTTGTTGAGTTACTGCTCCCTTCTTTACTTTTATCTTAAGTTTTTCAGTATTTACTCTTTGACCGATTTTAACCTTTGAAATCTCGTTCCACTCTGTCATACCTTTAATAACAGATTCAGCTTTTACAGAGCCTTTTACTCTGGCCTTTTTTAATTCCTTAGAAAGTCCATAAGTTAGTATGGATAAAACTCTATCATTTAAAGAGGGAGAATAAGGCTTAGAAGGATCATACTTAGTAACAAAGTTTTTTAATAACCAATCTTTCAAGTATTTTACTAGTGCCTTCTCTCTTCTGGAATCGAAGTTATTATTGCCGGATGACTGAAAACTAACAATAGTTACAAAGTTTTCTTTATGTCTCCCTGAGTCGTCATAAAAGTGGTTATGTACCCCTCTTAACGCAATTTCGTCTAATCTATAGGTACTTAACTTACTCAGGTCTGTTGTTGTGGGGTCTACATTATCTGTAAAAGCTACATTAAGCTGCTTAAATAAAAGGTTAGCCTCTCCCGCTAGTGCTGTGTCCCCGGTATCTAGGGCCTTCAGCCCTGTCTCTCTTAAATATCTTCCCGCTGCTACTTGTGCTACAGATACGCCTGCTCCAGCTCCGTGTCCCCCCTGTACTATTCTTTGTGCCCCCGCTTCCCCTTTAGTATTAAGAAGATAAAAAGAACGCTTTAATGTTGTCTCTTTACCTTTTATATTTTTCTCACCTGTAGGCTGCACAAACAATTCATTTGTATCGCTTGTAGCCCACTTATATAGATCATCTACTATTTTCTTCTGTAGTTTTTGAATCTGATTGTGGTCTAGTACTATATAAGCTTCTCCAGCTAATTTACCTTCTTTTTCAAATACTTTAATTAAATTATGTATTTGTTGCCATCTATTTTCCGGTAATCTTTGTTCCTTAGTATGGGGGTCTATCCCCATAATTAATCCTTCCCCTCTAACTCTTTTACTTACTAACGTTCCTTTAGCTGCGGCAGCTGCTTCAGTAGCGTGTAGTTTTGTAAGTTCTATTAATTTATCTTCAGCTAATCTAGAGGCTTTGCTTTTACCTGCAGAACTTTTGTCTCTTAGAAGTTCGGTCATCGAAGCGCTGGAAAATAAACTGTGAGCTGCAATTTTTATCTCACCTCTATCTGCCACGTATATAGTACCTAATTGATTTTCTAATAGGTCTCTTTCTACTTTCATCCTAGCAGTCAGATCGTCGTTCATCTTCTTGCCTATAGACATCCAAGTATCAGTCATAGTCTATAGATATCGAGTACTCTTTTAATATAGTCTGGGAAACTGCCGTCATCTGCATTAGGGGCATATGATATAGATGCTGCTCCTAGTGTACGTCTATCTTTTCTTTCGTCTTTTAAATAATAAGTTATTAGATCAGCTACTGCTAATTTTAAGTCTTGCGGCGCCGAACTGTACCCTGATCTATATATAACTTTTACCGCGCCCGTACCTGTGGGCCAGTCCATGTATCTTCCGGTTGCATCAATTCTAAATATACTATCTGATACATTATCTACCCAGTAATCTGTATCGGCCACTAGTAGTTCATATACATCGTCAGGAGCAATTCTTGTGTAAACTCCTGTAACAGAAACTATAGGGCTAAACCTTAACTGTACAGTATAGGTAGACCATTGAATGTTAAATACTTCCGTGTATTCAGTGCTAAAGTAGTCAATAATAGTATTATTGCAATAATTTTTTACGAGTTGGCTAATAGATGGTATAAGCATATTAAGTTTCTCATCGTCTTTTACGCCGGTGATACCTAATAATACTTTGTAATCAGTTATAGTTATTAAATCCATAGAGTTAACCAACTTGTAAACAATTGGAGCGAGTCCGACTATGTTTAGAAAACCGTTATCTATTATCATGATAATAAGGGGAGCAAGCTCCCCTTATAGAGCTATCATATATTAGGTAGCTGGGTATTGTAGAGCTCGGATAGAAGTCGCACTGTCTATCAGGTCGATGAAACCAAGACGTTGCGATGCAACTAGAACTCGACGTTGGTCTTCAACTAGATAGTCAGATTCTACAGTCAGGCCGCGGAGGCGAGGACGAATGTAGTTACGTGTATAAACTGCGGCTGCGCAGAATACGCTGTTAGTCTTAGCTTTGTATTCGTCGCAAATTATTACTCTGCTCCCGAATACTTGGCCAACTTGACCACTAACTTTTGTAGCTTGATTTCCAACTAGGTTCATATCTTGGAATTCTACGTCTTCCAGAAGTTCGAAGTATGATTGTTGGCTAACGATGTAAATTACATCTTCCGCACGTACCCCGTACTTGCCTAGATTCTTACGAGCTCCTAATAGTTGTAGAGCTGTCATAACAGAAGTAGCTAGGTTACCTGTTAGGAACGATTGGTTGTTGTCTGTGTCCGCAATGGCTATAAGCCCTGCGTAAGACGCGCCACCAGTACCAAATGGACCGTCAGCGTGGTCACCAACTAGGATTGAAGATTCTACTGCACGTGCGTGTGAGCGTACCATGCTTTCACGAATTAAAGGAAGAATTGGTAGAATCGCATCTTCTTCTGTTTCGTTACCAATATAGCTTCTTGAAATTAGTTTCTTGGTGGTTAGGATACGTTCGTTCATCGTAACACCAAGGTATGCTGAACCATAAGCATTGCTTCTTGGATCTAAGTTACCTTTTGACTTAGAAATACCACTAGCCGTTTGGTTAGCAGTAAATTCAGCATATCCTGCATCTGGCAAGATAGGAAGAATCATACTAGCAGCATTCATTTGAATCTCTCTAAATAGAGGAGCTAGCACGAGTTCGTTTTGAATATCTCGTTCGATATTAGTAGAAACGATCTGTTCGAAGTCAGCAGATGATACTTCAACACCGGCTTGAGTATTAACCTTATTAATAAGATCTTTACCAAACTTAGTATCCATCCAATTTTTGTTAGTAGCTAGACCCAATACATACGCATCGTCTAGATCTTTCTTAAAGGCAGCTTTCCAGTCGGAGTTTCCTCTTTCGGAGAAGATACGCTTTGATTCTCTAATGCTTTGGATTTCGGTTGATTTTTCAGCGATTTCGCTTTTTAGTTCGTTAACGATCTTTTCTAGGTCAGAGTTCTTAGCTGCGAAACGCTTTTCAATGTCTGCAACTAATCTTTCTGCGCCGGTAACAACGGCTACGTTAATTCTTTCCGCGAGAGCATTAGCATCTGCAGTAGCTTTAACCGCTAGTTCTGCAGCCGCACGAGCTTTCTCTTCTTGAGCAGCTTGAGCAGCTACAATTGTACTCGCAGTTTTTTCTGCAACTGAAGCTAATAGCGCTTCTAGTTCTTTTGGATCCATTTTTCTTATCTCCTTGGTTGCGGCGGAGGCCGCATCTTCTGGCGAAGGTTTTACTAAAGGTGCGGCAATTACTGCTTCTTTAATGGTTTCTTGGCCGTTACTAATTGATCTAATAAATTTTTCTACGTCTTCCGGATTTTCGAAAGACTTTGCAAGAGAAAATACTGCCTCTTGATTTGCAGGAATAGAAACTACAGAAATTTCAAATAGTTCTGCATCTTTAATTATAAAGCCTTCTGTCTTGTCGTCGTACTCAGCGTCTTTAATTCTAAAGCCTACCGAGAAAGCACCTAAAACTCCGTCTTTAATTAATTCTCCTATATCACCAGAGGCTTTTGAAATTTTAGCTTTTATATATAGCCCTTCTGGGGAAACATGTAAATCTACAGCTTTACCAATTGGCTTACTATACTGATGATTAAATAATACTATAGGGTTCTTTTTATAATTAGTCAAACCCCCTGTCTTAGTCCAGGCATCTGCTTGAATAATATCGCCTACTCTATCCATTGTAGTCGTACTAGCCATCCCTTCTATAAGAATTGATCCGTCGGCTTCTCCTGAAGCTTTGAATATTGAATCTATAAAAAAATTCTTAATCATTTCTTACTCTTAGCAACCTTTGGAGCCTCGACTTCGGGATCTACCTCGACTTCGGGATCTACCTCGACTTCGGGCTCTGATATTATTTTCGCGTCTAGTTCTGGATAATACTTAGCTATTCTTGCTTTAACTCTAGTCCAGGAACCCCCAGTAACTCTCTTTAATACTGCGGCGCTAACAGGAGCGTCCATCTGTTCCTTATACTCTTGATAAGTCATGTACCTACCCTTGGAAGCAAAGTATTCTGCAACCTGTTTTAAAACAATGCCTCTCATAATTCTCCTTTAATCAATGGGATACGATCCCTTTAAGTAGCTGGTACGTTTCTAAAAATACCCACACTGGCGGCTAACGGGGATGCCATATATGAATGGCCCTTGATTACGGG
>Ga0315285_10008232_pt1 | contig 10694 bp, 8 predicted proteins | sample YL17G09_36_MG_FD_203698 | JGI IMG/M metagenome (GOLD analysis project Ga0315285, IMG submission 203698) | Sediment microbial communities from Yellowstone Lake, YNP, Wyoming, USA - YL17G09_36 | ecosystem: Environmental > Aquatic > Freshwater > Lake > Sediment | place: USA: Wyoming | collected... | reverse complement strand
TGGGCAACGGCACACAGAGTTTCACGAGCGAAGCGATGTTCAACCGTTTGGTCATTGAAATGTGGCACCGCCGTGCCTTGAGTTGTCTGAGCATGGATCGGCGGGATTTTGCGGCCGCCCTGCGCAGCCGTGGGTGGAATTACAGCGCCCGTGTCCACCTCTGGTCTCGCGGCCAGGACTCCGCGGAGACTTCGGGGCAAACCACGTTGTTCGACGTCTGCTAGCCGGGGCGATTCTTCAACGGCCGGCCTGGCGTGTCTTGATGTTTGTTGCGACTGTCACGACTGAACATCTCCTGTTTGGGGAAGTAGTTAGTAGTTAGGGAGTAGGGAGTAGGTAGTTCTTTCGCATGTCCTTGCCCCATGCCCGCCGGGGCCTGGCACAATCGTACAGGGAATTCGGCCTTGGAACCAGTGGCATGACAGTGGCATCGACGAAGCTGCGGCAGTAGAGTTAAGCGTGTCGTCTGGGCGGGCCGTTCCAGGCCGGCGGCGCGGAAAGGGCGGGCAGGGATGCAGGTGCGGTTTTAGCCGGCCAGGCCGGCGGCCTTGGAACCTGGAGAAGCACATGCAGGTGATGTTCACATGCCAGTGCGGGCAGGCGCTTCGTACGGAAGCAGGCCAGGCGCCTGTCTGCGTTCAGTGCCCGTCGTGCGGCAAGATGATAACGGTCTGGCCGCCCGCCGGGGCTGCCGGCCCTTGGGGCCCCCGAGCCGGCGGCGCGGGCGGTGCGGGCGCGGACGGCCCTCATCCCGCCGGTCCTCAGCCCGCCGGCCCAAAGGCCCTGGCCGCGCTGGTGCTGGGCCTTTGCGGGCTTGTGCCGGTAATCGGCGTTCTGGCGGCCATTCCGGCGATCGTGCTTGGGCTGATCGTGCTGGTGCGAAAGCTGCCCGGCCGGGGATTCGGAATCGCCGGACTATCCGTGGCCGTCGGATCGCTGCTGACGATCCAGGCCGGCACGGCCCTTTACGCGATCATGATGTACTGGATGTACTCGGCGATCGCATTGCGGCCAATGATGGTCCCGACAATCAGCCCCGCGGCATTGACCAGCCAGTCCACGACCATTGTCGGCGACATGCCCGCGGAGGCATCCGCACCCCGTCTCAGCGCCGATGAGATAGCCGACGCGCTGGCAATGAGCTTCGACCTGGCCGAGGACCCCGCCGCCGCCGCGGCCGCGATCGAAAGGGCGCGGCGGCTCTATGACGCGCGGGCCTTGCCGGGCAACCGGTTCGAGTGCCTCAGGCAATACAACCTGCACCTTGCCCGCCGCGGGCGGGCGAGCTTTGCCGACCCTGCCGACGCGGAAAAGCACCGGCGGGCGTACGACGAACTGGTCGAGGCCATTCGGGGCAAATACGACAGTGCCGAGAAGCTCAGAGCCCGCGGCGACTGGGCCGGGGCCGGGAAGGTCTACGAGTCGATCCTCGCCGAGGTGCCGCTGGAGGACAATCCCATCCACGTCAATGCCCTTGCTGGCGCGAAAAGGTGCGACATTATGCTGTCCGGCGACGCCGTCGTTCCGTCGGCGCCGGGCGGCGGCGCCGGAGCCGCCGAGCCGTAAGGTGTCGCCTGTCCCGTGCCGAAGAAGAATATGCCCTCGCGGGCACACTAGTGCGCCCAAACGCCAGAGGCACGATCCAAGCACATGCGGAGCGTTCGTAGTGCCGCCGTCCCCAACGGGGCAGGCAGGCGGTATTCTTTTTTGTGCCCTTCCTGCCCAGTTTTGGGCGGGCACACCACGAACATCCGCAATGCGGCGTGCTCGGCAAGCGGGATAGAATGGTCCGCCGCAAGCGCAGCGCGGCCAGGCTGCGCCGCAACCTTTCGACGGCGGGGACATTGCATCCCGGGCAGGCTGTGGTATGATGTCCGCTGAAGGGTCGCGATTCAGGAAAGCCCATGACAGGAAATGAACGCCTCAATAACGCGCTCGGGAAGCTGACAGCCGACATCCTGGCCAGCTACGCCGCCGAGCCGCGGACGCGCCGCATCGGGGAGATGTTCCTGCCCTCGCGCGAGAAGATCTACGAAATCCTCGCCGAAATCCGCGTGCTGATTTTCCCGGGCTACTTCGGGCACAAGCTGCTGACCGACGAGAACGTCGGCTATCACGTGGGCAACCTGCTGGTGCGGCTGGGAGCGGATTTGACCGAGCAGATCATGCACTGCATCTGCACCGCTCACCGCTGCCCGGAATGCACGACCGCGCCAATCTGCCACGACACGCGCCTCTGCGCCGCCGACGCCGAGCGGATGACCACGGAGTTCCTCCAGCGGATTGCGGAAATCCGCCGGCTGCTTGCGCTTGACGCCCAGGCGGCGTACGACGGCGACCCGGCCGCCAAGAGCATCGAGGAGATCATCTACTGCTACCCCGGCTTTTACGCGGTGACGGCGTACCGGATCGCGCACGAGCTGCACAAAGTCGGCGTGCCGCTGATGCCGCGGATAATGTCCGAGCACGCCCACGCCGTGACGGGCACGGACATCCATCCCGGCGCGCAGATCGGCGAGAGCTTTTTTATTGACCATGCCACCGGCGTGGTGATTGGTGAGACGACGAAGATCGGCGGGAACGTAAAGATCTACCAGGGCGTGACGCTCGGGGCCAAGAGCTTCCCCAAGGATGAGCGGGGGCGGGTGATCAAGGGCCTCCAGCGGCACCCGACAATCGAGGACGATGTGACGATCTACCCCAACGCCACGATCCTGGGCGGCCAGACGGTCATTGGCCGGGGCTCGACGGTCGGAGGCAACACGTACATTACCTCCTCCATCGAGGCCGGCAGCCTCGTCCGCCAGGATGGGCCGCGGCTGGAGGTGCTCAACAAGATGGCCAAGAGCACGGACCCGGTGCCTGGGCCGGCTCAAGGGGCCTCTTGAGCCGCCGATCTCGGGCGAGTATATTCCCCCGCTGGCGCCGCAAGGCCGAATCGAAGGACTCTATAGAATGGACGCGGACCTGCTGAACCTGACCGACGACTTCTTCGTCAACCTCAACTTGCAGACCACCCTGCCGCTGCCGCGCAGCCGCGAGACCGTCCTGCAATTCTACGAAGCCTTGCAGAAGCACTTTCCCGACATGCGCAGCTTCTACCAGCGCGAGGGCGGCGAATACGTCCTCGAAGGCGACCGCGAGTCCGGCAGCTACCAGTGGGCGGAATTGCAGGCCCACCAGCTCTCGGCCGGGTATTTCAACCCGCCCAGCCTCCAGGATGCCTACAGCCTCCACGCCTGGCTGCTGGAGCGCTGCGTGTATTTCCTGGGCGTCAGCGGGCTGGACGTCGAGGCGATGGACGTGGTGTTCGGCTTCAACCTCGATTACTGCGGCAACCGCGACCAGATCGTGGCCGAGGCACTGCTCAGCGGCTCGCCGCTTGCCAGCCTGGTCAACGACCCCAACGTCCGGGCCGTCGAGTCCGAGCCGAGCCTCGTGGTGGCGCTGGACGAACAGTGCCACCTCCAGGCCCGCCTGTCGCTGGAGACGCGATCCAGCAGCTATCAGGTCCGCACAGGCCAGTACGAGGAAGAACCAATCAGCATCTACTTCACCATCCGGCGATATCCCTCGCCCAGCGAGATTATCAACCTGCCGGAGTCCTTCGCCCAGCAGTGCCGGGCCTGCGAGGAAATGGCCACGAGAATCATCGTGCCCAACGTCATCCAGCCCATCCTGGCTGCAATCGCATCGGGCCACTGAGGCAGAAGCCGGCAGCCGGCAGCCGGAAAAGGCGGAACCGGGAACTTGGAACCCGGAACAGAGAATTAGGCCCCCCGCGGGCGGCAGGCAAGCCGGAAGCGAAACAGTAGCATGGACATCCCTGGCCCTTCGGGCTCGCCCATGAGCTTGCCTGCCGTAGCGCTCCGTCGCCAAAGCTATGGAGCGTCGGCGACTTCAGAGAAGGCAGGTCCCACGGGCGTCCCGCCCGTGGGGATTCCACCCAGCACGGCCGGGATGGCCGTGCGAATTCAGCGGCAATCCTGTCAGCCCCGTTCACGGGGCTTCGCCCCTAAGGGGTATAGACCAGGGCTTCCAGCCCTGGGGGCGGTCGGAACCCCGTCTTGTCTTTCAGCGCGCCTTGGCGCGCTTACAGCGTGTGGCTTTAGCCTAAAGGCTTCCAGGGACAGGTAAGCCCGCTGAAGCGGGCTGGAATCATAAGAAACGGGGCACGGCGCCGGGGCGCCCCAGGCCTGAAAGGCCTGGTCTAAACGCCCGCTGCGCGGGCGCAAAGCCCCGTGAACGGGGCTCAAGAGGATGTCGCAAGACAGGCCCCTAATCCCGTGGCATGGGCATCCCAGTTAGGGGTCCCAAGGACCTGCCCATGAGTCCCACGGGCATCTTGCCCGTGGTGTAACACGGAGCAGGGCCAAGATGGCCCTGTGACTCACGGGCAAGATGCCCGTGCTACGACAAACGCCCGTGCTACGGCGTCTCGCCCATGCCACGGTAAACGCCCATGCTACGAGGCTTCGCGGCGCTATACTTCATCAGCCGGCCCGTAGCCGGCTGATCGCATGGAAAGGAAGACACACATGGCCAAGCTGCTCTACATCCAGGCATCACCCCAAGACGGGCGGAGCCATTCCATCCAGGTGGCGGATGCGTTCCAGGCCGCCTACCGCAAGGCACACCCGGGCGATGAGGTCATCACCATCGACCTGTTCAGAAAGGACCTGCCCGCCCTCGACGGGCCCGCCCTCGACGCCAAGTACGCCATCATGCACGGCGAGAACCCCACGCCCGAGCAGGCCAATGCGTGGAAGGCCGTCGAGGCGATAATCGCGGAGTTCATTTCGGCCGACAAGTACCTCCTGGCCGTGCCGATGTGGAACTTCGGCATCCCGTATCGCCTCAAGCATTACCTGGACATCCTGGTCCAGCCGACCTACACGTTCTCCTTCTCGCCGGAAAAAGGCTACGAGGGGCTGGTCAAGGGCAAGCCGTGCATGATCGCCTTCGCCCGCGGCGGGGACTACCACGAGGCGGATCCCAACGCCGTCGACTTCCAGAAGCGCTACCTGGAGTTGGTCCTCGGCTTCATCGGCATCACGGACATCCGGTCGGTCATGGTCGAACCGACGTTGATGGGCGGCCCCGAGGTCGCCAGGCAGAAGACCGACGCCGCTATCGCCCAGGCGCAAGAGATGGCGGAAAAGTTCTGATCGGCCCACGGGCCATATGGAGTGCGGCGTCGAGTCCCGATTCATCGGGACGAACACGCCGCTTTCGATGGCGGATCACCTGTCCAATGCGGCGTACAGGCGCTATCGAAAGCGGCGAGGTCGCCCTGCTTCGCCCCTCCTTCGCCAAGGCTACGGGGGGCTTCGCATGGCTCGTCGCCGCACTCCATAAGGTCGCGCCTAAGACCTTCTTTTGCTTCTGAATCCGGGCTGCGAGTGCCGATTTAATAGGGGTCAGGCCTCAAGGGATTCCGGATCGAGGAGAAGTCATGGTTGCCGCGCGAGTGTTCCGAATTATTTGTCTGAGGATGGGGGTGGGTTTCTTGCTGACTGCGATGGCCACGGCGGCTGCGGTAACAGCGGCCTCGTCGTCGGCGCCGGCTGGGCCGGGTGAGTCGAAGCTCGGCCCGCGCCACATCGATCCTGGCAACGGGTTCTCGCTGTGCCCGCCGGCGGGAGCCGAGCCGGACCGCGGGGTTGTGACGACCAGACTGGCGCGCTGGGTCCTGCGCGACGCCAAAACCGGCGCGATCTCCTGGCAGTTGACCGTCCGCAAGGAAACCGGCGACGCCAACGCCGTGAACATGGCGGCGCTGGCAAACCAGCTCGCCGCTTCCCTGCGGAGTCAGCCGGCCATCCGCGTCGAGAAGGCCGCCGAGGCGGCCGTGGCGGGCAAGCCGGGCGTGGAGACGGGCATCATACAGGGCACAGCCAGCCAGCGGTGGCAGCACGAGTTGTGGGCGCAGAGGGGCCCGGGCGAGTTCCTGGTGCTGTCGATCAGCGGCGCGCTGAGCCTGCGGAGCGAGATGGACGATTTGCTGGGCCTTGTGGCCGGGACGTGGCAGCTCACGGACCCGCGCAAAGCGGCCGAGCTGCGGGAGGAGAACCTTCAGCGCGGAGCGGACTTGCTTGCCGCCATCACTCCGGCCAGGCTGGCTGGAGCCCTGGCGGGCGAGGTGCAGTGGTTCCTTTACCGGCGCGGGGCCAGTGACATCGGCTTCATGCGTGTCACCGGCAAGCAGGCCGGCGCCGGCCTGGCGCGGGGCGCGGAGGTCAGCACGCTGGCCCGGCTGAGCCTGCCGGATGGGCAGTCGGTGGTGATCAATCGCGTGATGTTCTCGTCGGCGGACCGCTCGACGGAACGCTGGACGGAGACCGCCCAGGTCCTTCGCGACGGCAAGGTCGTCCGGCGGATGAGCGAGGCCGGCCAGTGCGAGGGCGGGCTGATCGCCTGCACGGTAACGTCGGACGGCAAGAGTGCCACGCGGAAAAAACCGCTGACCCCGGCCACGGTACGAAGCTATCTGCCGCGGGCGTTTGCGATTCTGCTTCCCAAGCTGGTTGACCTTTCAAAGCCGGCGGCCTACGGCTTCGCCAGTTATACCACGTCGGCAAACGACTTCGACCTGCGGACCTTCACCGTCATCGGCCCGGCGACGGTCCCGGCCGGCTCGCAAAGCCCGCAATCCGTGGCGGCGAGCGACCAGTTGGCCGCCGACGCCGCCCCGGCGGCGCTGGAGCTAACAAGCGACGGGGCACTGTTGCGGATGAGCACCGATGCCGGTATCGTCATGGAACACAGCACGCGCAGTGCCGTGCTGAGACGGTTCCCGGACGCGGAAAAGTAGACGGAAACAGAAGGTGGAAGGCTGAAGGCAGAAGGCGGAAGGCGGAAGGCGGAAGGCGGAAGGCGGAAGTCTGAAATCTGAAATCTGAAATCTGAAATCTGAAGTCTGAGGTCTGAGGCCTTCTGTTTCTTCTTCAACCTGAAGCCTGAAGCCTGAAGTCTTCCTCTGAAGAAAGCGGCGAGCGGATGAGCGGCGAGGACTTGTGGGACGTGGTGATTGTGGGCGGCGGGCCGGCGGGGCTGGCATCGGCGCTGTACGCGGCGCGGGACCGGTACCGGACGCTCGTGCTCGAGAAGAACGGCCTGCCCGGCGGGCAGATCATGCTGACCGACCGCGTGGAGAACTATCCCGGCATAGTCAAGATCGGCGGGTTTGAGCTTATCGAGGAGCAGAAGAAGCAGGTCCTGAACTTCGGGGCGGTTATCGCGCCCAGCCAGGCCTGCTCGTCGCTGAGGCGGCGCGGGGACGGCATTCTCGAAATCGAGGTCAACGGCGGCGAGAAGAGCTACCTGGCCCGCGCGGTCATCCTGGCGCCCGGGAGCGACTACCGCCGGCTCGGCGTGCCCGGCGAGGATGAGATGCGAAAGGCCACGCGGGTAAGCTACTGCGCCACCTGCGACGGGGCGTTCTATCGCGACAAGCACGTGCTGTGCATCGGCGGGGGCAACACGGCCGTGGAGGACACGATCTACCTAGCCACGCGGTTCTGCAAGAAGGTGACGATGATCCACCGGCGCAGGGAGTTTCGCGCGCAGGAGGTGCTTGTGGAGGAGCTTCACAAGGCGGCCCGGGAGCGAGGCATCGACATCAAGCTGCCTTACGTGGTCGAGGAGATCGTCGGCAGCGCCGACAAGACGGACCTGGACCACGTGCGGATCCGCAACGTCGAGACCGGCCAGGTCGAGCGGCTGAAGGTCGACGGCGTGTTCGTTTTCGTCGGCATGAATCCCAACACGGGCTTCCTCAAGGGCGTGGTGGAGATGAACCAGGCCGGTTACATCGCCTGCGACCCGGTGACGATGAAGACGGCCAGCCCGGGCGTGTTCGTCGCCGGCGACTGCCGGCAGCTCGCGGCCATGCAATTGGCGACGGCCTGCGCCGACGGCGTCGTGGCGGCAATGGGTCTCAAGGCCCACTACCGCGACCCGTCCGCGTGGTCGAGGAAAACCGCGGACGACAACGACCAGCCCAAGGGCTGGTGACCGCGCGGGCGAGCGCCCGCGAATGCTCAATGCTCGAATGCCCAATGCTCAAATGCCGATGGTGCAGGTTTCTGGCGGGGCGTCGATAAAGCGGCAGCATTTGGAGTGCGGCGTCAGACCCGACGCAGTCGGGGCGCCTTCGCCGCTTTGGATAGTGAACCACGTGCCCGCCAAGGTGGTATTCTGTTAGGCGGAATCAAGCTTAAGGCAGAGAGTCTTTGGAGATCATGGATTCAGCCGCCCAGTGAGCCAAAGCGGCGACTGCGCTGCTCGGGCTGACGCCGCACTCCAAGGGCTTCGCCCCATCCACGCCGCGCGATGACGCTTAATCCAATTTGATCTTCGACTCGTGCCCCGTCGGCGCGTCAGCCCGCCTTTTTCAGAGGCGGGGACTGGGGCTTGGTTGTCCTGAGCGTCAGCGGCATGGCGAACGGGACCATGAATTCCTGGCTACAGCTTCCGCATCGAGCGGACTGGCCCCGCATGGATTCGGGTATCGAGAGCACCACCCGGCACTTGGGGTTCGGGCAGCAATACGGGAACGACCTCATAAACGTCCTCCAGACCGCAACATCGCGGCCATTATCATATCGGCTGTCCAGGGGCGCAGGTGAAGTACGGCAAGCTGGGAGACGGAATCTCCGCTCTGAAAAGATGGTTCATCTTCCCCAGCCCCGTTTACGGGGCTTTGACCCGCGCCAGCGGGGTTTAGCCCAGGCCTTTTAGGCCTGGGTGTTAGGAGCACTACTCATATCCAGCACGCTTTAGCGCGCTTGCTCGGGGCTTTAGCCTAAAGGCTTTCAAAACCAGGTAAGCGCGCTGAAGCGTGCTAAAGAAACAAGAAGAAGATAGAGATGGTTGCCTCGCACCCCAGGCCTAAAAGGCCTGGGCTATACCCGCCTTCGGCGGTCAAAGCCCCCTAAAGGGGGCTAAAGGATCTTTCGCGGTTTAGGGTGCCCCGTTGAGGGACATGATTGACTGCGATTGAATTCCTGCCCCGGCTCATTCCGGCACGCGGGCGATGTCGGCGCCGAGGGCGTGGAGCTTGGTCTCGATGGCCTCGTAGCCGCGGTCGATGTGGTAGACGCGCTGGACGGTCGTCGTGCCGCGGGCGACCAGGCCGGCCAGAACCAGGGCGGCCGAGGCGCGGAGGTCGCTGGCCATTACCGGCGCGCCGATGAGTTTCCTGACGCCCGTGACGATGGTCGTGGGGCCTTCCTTGCGGATGTTGGCGCCCATTCGCATCAGTTCAGCCACGTGCATGAAGCGGTCGGGGAAGACCTTGTCGGTTATCGCGCTGTTGCCATCTGCCAGACACAGCAGGGCCATGATCTGGGCCTGGAGGTCCGTCGGGAAGCCCGGATAGGGCTGGGTGGTGACGTCGGTGGGCTCGAGTCGTCGGGCGCTGGTGACCATGGCCGAGTCGTCGCCGACGGGCTCGACCATCACGCCGATGTCCCGCAGCTTGTCCACGACGGCCAGCATGTGGTCCAGCCGCACGTTGCGGAGCGTCACCTCGCCGTTGGTCAGGGCCGAGGCGATCATGTACGTGCCGGCCTCGATGCGGTCCGGCACGACGGTGTGCTCGACGCCGTGAAGCTCATCGACGCCCTCGATGGTTATCCGCGGCGTGCCGGCGCCGTGGACCTGCGCGCCCATGGCGTTGAGGTATTCGGCGAGGTTCTCGACCTCCGGCTCGCACGCGGCGGACTCTATCACCGTGCGGCCCTTGGCAAGCGTGGCCGCCATCATCACGTTGGCTGTGCCCAGCACCGTCGAGCCGAACGGCCCGCCCAGGAATATGCTCGCGCCGATGAGCTTCTTGGCCCTGGCGACGATGTCGCCGCCCTCAAGCTCGATCTCCGCCCCGAGCGCCTTGAGGCCGCGAAGGTGCAGGTCCACCGGCCGCGAGCCGATCGCGCATCCGCCGGGCATCGACACGCGGGCGCACTTGCGCTTGGCCAGCAGCGGGCCCAGCACGCATATGCTCGCCCGCATCTTCCGCACGCGATCGTACTGGGCGTGGCTGCACGCCTCGTCCTGGACGTTCATCTGCAGCACGCCGTCGGCGTCCCGCTTTACCGAAACGCCAAGGTCGCTGAGCAGCTCCATCATGCTGCGGATGTCCGCCAGGTCGGGAACCCCGCGAATCGTGCTTGGCCCCTCGGCCAGAAGCGCCGCGGCCATGATCGGCAGCGCCGCGTTCTTCGAGCCGCTGATCTCCAACGTCCCCTTGAGCCGGTTTCCGCCGTTTATGACTAGCTTGTCCATAGTCTCTTCTTCTTGCCCTTCCGTGGGCCGTTTGAAGCGCGCTCTTGCCTCCCGGCCTCCGGGCCGAAACGGCAGTCAGGCAGTTACGATACCATTTCCAGCCCCCCGCGGCAACGGGAGTTCACGGTCCGGAATGCTGGACAACGTGACCGACCTCTAATCCTGGCAGGCGCCTCTTCAGCCCAAAGGGCTGAAACCCGTCCCCGTCGGGGGACGGTCCAGCCCAGGGCAGAGCGAAGCGCCGCCCTGGGTTACGAGAACCCACACAAAGAGCCCTGTAAGGGCGACACTCCCCCGGCGCTGTTGTTGCGCCCTTACAGATGGCATGAGTAAAAAAGGCGGTCTCCCGTCGGGTCGAGTAAACTCGCCCGAAAGAAAGCTAATAGTGGCTTTCGAAGATGGCCCAA
>Ga0315285_10008231_pt1 | contig 10695 bp, 6 predicted proteins | sample YL17G09_36_MG_FD_203698 | JGI IMG/M metagenome (GOLD analysis project Ga0315285, IMG submission 203698) | Sediment microbial communities from Yellowstone Lake, YNP, Wyoming, USA - YL17G09_36 | ecosystem: Environmental > Aquatic > Freshwater > Lake > Sediment | place: USA: Wyoming | collected... | reverse complement strand
GCCCCCCCCCCCCCCCCCGCGGGGCGGCGCGGAAAACAAGATGGGATGAGGTTGGTGTGGGAAGCCGCCGCCGCCGCCGCTGGGGTGCACTCCTCCCCTCTCTCTCTCTCTCATCATCCCCACACACACACCAACTCACCTGCCCACCGTGTCCGCATGGTCGGTTAGTAGGGCCTGGGCGGTGACGAGGCCGGAAATGCCGCCGCCAACGACGACGACGTCGATGATGCCCTTGGGAAAAGAAAAAGAAAAGGGGGGAGGGGAGAGAGGAAAGCGCATGCGTGAAAGGGAATGAAGGGCGGGAGCGTGTGCGTGCGGAGGGCGGCGATGTGTGTGCCCGCGTGCATGACCACTCACGTCTGGGCCGATCGTGCCGACGGCGGGCGGGCTGTCCGACCGCACGGTCGAGGCGGCGGGGCGGGTGAGAGGAGAGGCGCGGCAAGCCGGGGCAGCGGGCGGCGGGCCGCACACGCGCAGGGCGCGGGCGGGGGAGCCCGCCGGTGCCGCACTTGCCCGCGCAGCAGCGACCGACCGGCCGGTGGGCTGGTTGGTGGTGGTCGTGGGCGCGTGGAGGAGGGCGCGCATGATTTTTTTGGCGTGAGACGAAAGGAAAGAGTAAACCTAGCCGACCCGACCCCGTCTCCCTTCCTTCACAGCTTCAGCCACTTGGGCGCCTTGCCCCCGCCTCTCGAGCTGCCACCGCCACCGCCACCGCCACCGCCAGCAAGCGCGCCGACTACCGCACCCCCACCACCGCCTGCCATCACCTCCTCCTCTACCACCGCAGGCACGGGCGCGGGCGCGGGCGCGTCCCCCGCAGCCGCGACGATCTCGTCCCGCAGGCGGGGCGGGGCCGCGTCCGTGCCGACCGCCTTGAGGGGCAGGCCGCAGTGCACGTTGGCGGCGGGGGCTAGCCCCGCGCACCACAGGGAGGTGGTCGGCGGGAAGGGGCCGGCGGTGGAGGCGGTCGGCGAGGCTGCACCCCCACCCCCACCTCCAGGCTGCTGCTGCGTGCCTGGAGGCTCAATCCTTAGCAGCGCCGCCCGGGGAGGCGTCGTGTACAGCTCCCACCCGCTTCCGTACAGGCGGGCCGGCCAGTCCGGGTGCAGGGCCCGGGCCACCAGGGTGGCCAGCGCCGACAGCGGGGACGCCGCGGGCAGGCGGGCCTGGAGGATGAGGCCGTCGGGGAGGCAGACCCGCACGCGCACGTCGCCCGCGGCCGCGGCGGCGGCCGCGACGGCTGCTTCCCGCTGGGCGGCCGTGCGCAGGGCCGCCGCCGCCGCCGTCGCCGCCGCCCGGGCCCGGGCGTAACTGGCGGACACGGCCCGGTAATCGGCGGCGGTGAATTCGAAGAACGCCGGGTCGTCATCGTCGGGGCCTCCCCTGGAGGGCGCGGCGGCGGTGGCGGCGGCGGCAGTGGTGCGTGGTGCCTGCACGGCGGCCCGGGCCGCGGCGTCCCGGGTGAAGACGTGGACGGGGCGGCCCAGGCCGTACGGGTCGCCAGGGGTAGGAGGGACGGGCATGTCATCCATGGCCGGGGGCGGCGCCTGCTGGGGCGGCGGGCGGCCGAGCAGGGCTGCTGGTGGCGGCGGTCGGGGGGGTAGGGACGTCCCGCCCGGCCCCGCCGCTGCCGCTGGGGGTGGCGGCGGGCAGGTCGCCCGCGTCGGCGGGGGTGGGGGTGGCTGGGCGGTGGGCGCGGGCCCCGCAGGAGCAGGCGCGGCTGGAAGGGAGGTGGTCGCTCCACCCCCCTGCGCCGCCCGACCAAAGCCCAACACCGCCTCCCGCCCTGTCTTCAGCTCCAGCCTGGCCGTCCCGCCCAGGCCGTTGGCGAACCGGATGGGCGTGGTCAGGTCGGCCAAAACCTTGCCGTTTGCGGACAGCGTGCAGGCGTGGAGCGCGTCAGGGGGCAGCCCTAGCTGGGCGGCCGCGCCGGCCACCAGGGCCGACAGGGGCATCATGGGCGTGATGCCAGCCACGCTCAGGCGGCGGCCCTCGGCCTGGATGATGTAGGTCGACATGATGTGAGAAAGAGAGGGAGGTGGAAAAGAAGCAATGGAAAACAGAAAAAGAGCACCGGGCACTGAACAGCATTGAAAAGAAAAAAGAGAAACAGACGCGCCGCGCCCTCCGATGACGGGCCCGGCGACCTCTGGCCCCGCCTTGCACCACACACAGCAGGGTATCCTATTGCAGGACGCTTTGCTGTCCCTGTCAGCTGATGCGGTGTGTTACCTATGAGTGGTGTGCACGGCAACACACCATGCGCTTTACCATTTCCAACCTCATTCATCTCCCCACCCACCCCCCCACCACCCCCACCCTTCACACAAAAAGGTCCTCCTCGCCACGGGCGCCTCCGAACGCTTGGGCCTGCCCCTGGGCGCCTTCATCACGCCCGCCGCCGCGGTCAGAACAGTGCGGTCGGGCGGACCCTCCGCCCCACCCTCCCCGACCATCACCCAGCGCCCGCCCGTGACCTGTGCCGCCTGCGGCGGGGCGGCCTGCCACCTGTGCGGCGTCGCGCCCGACGGGCGGGGCTGGACGTGCGCGCTGTGCGGCAGGACGCACGCCCTGAGCCCGGGGGACGCCCTGCGGCTGGGCCCCGTCCAGGCCTGGCCCGAACTGGAGCCGGGCGGCGGCGACTTCCTGGACGTGGGCGGTGGTGGTGGTGGCGGTGGTGGTGGTGGCGGCGGCGGCGACCCCCTCCCAGCAGCAGGCCCGGCCCCGGCGGCCTCGCCGCCGCCGCCCCTGCCCGCCCCGCCCGCCTTAGCGGCCGTGCTGGTGGTGGACGCCTGCGGGGCGGCGGTCGCGGCGGGCTTGAGGGCGGAGATGGCGGCTGCCATCGCGGCCGCCCCGCCCGGCCTGCGGCTCGGCCTCGTCGCGGCCGGCCGCGCGGTGAGCGTGGTGGACGCCGCCCGGGCCGCTGCCTGGGCGGGCGGCGGGGAGGCTGAGGCCGCCGCCGGCCCTCTCCCAGCCCCGCTCGCGGCGGCCTTGCCCGGCAGCGCGGGCGAGCCCGCTAACCACTTGCTCCGCCCCCTCCTCCGCTCCGCCCTGGCGCCCGTGCCGGGCGACCCCGCGAGGGCGGCTGCGTTTGCGGCCGCGCTCACGGCCCCGCTCCGTGGCGAGCCCGGGGGGGGGAGCAGGCCCGCCACCCCGCCCCACGCTCGCCCGCGCTGCCTGGGCCCGGCCATAGGGGTGGCACTCTCCATCCTGGAGGCGGCCGCGGCGGGTCGGGCCAGGGACAGTGGTGATGAAGCCGAGGCGGGCGAGGGCGAGGGCGAGGTGGGCAGCACGCCCCTGCCCGCCCGCCCGCCCGAGCGCGGCGGCGGCGGCGGCGGGGATGGGGGTGGTCTTGCGCCCCGCCGCCCGGTGGGCAGGCGTCCGGTCGTCCTGGGCCAGGTTATCATCGTGACGGCCGGCCCGCCCACGTGCGGGCCCGCTCGGGCCTCCTACTTTGACGGGCTCGCCGCCCGGGCGGCTGCCGCCGGCATCCTCGTCGACGCCTTCACGCTGGGCCCGGCCGGCGCCGCGGCCGAACCTTTGCTGGCCCGTCTCACCGGCGGTGGAGGTGGCGGTGGTGGTGGTGGGGTGTGCTCCCCCCACGCCGGCGGCACGGCGGGCCTGGCCACGGGGCTGGCGGCCCGCCTGGCGGCAGCCCTGGCCTCTCGGGCCGGCTGCGGGGGGCGGGTGGAGCTGAGATGTTCCGCCCCGCTCACCCCGGTCCCCGTCGCCCCGCCAGGGCTGGCGGCGGGGAGCGGGACGGGTGGGGGTGAGAAGGTGGTTGCCGGTAGTGTCGGCTTTGCCGCCTGGCCCCTTCCCTGCCCCCGCCCGGGCGAGGCGTCCGCCGTCTGGCTGACCATCGTCGCCCCACCCCCGCCGGCGCTCGTGCGGGCGGTGGAGGAGGCGGCCGCCCGCCGCCACCGCCGCCCCCCGCCCACCGTCGCCGTCCAGGTCGTGGCCAGGTGGACGGACGTCGAGACGGGCGGCATGCTGTACCGTGTCGCGACGGCCGGGGTCGGCCTGCTGCTGGACGACGGGGCAGCCGCGGAGGCGGCGGCCGTGGCAGCGGCCCGGCCGGCCGAGGCCGTCCTGCTGCTAGCCAAACAGCTGGCCGTGGAAGGGATTCTAGGGGGAGGAGGAACAAGCGACAATGAGGACGACGACAGCGGCGGCGGCGGCGGCGGCGGCGGCCCGCCTGCCACCGCCGCCCGGGCCCGGCTGGCCGCCCTGGTGCGCGGGGCGGCGGAGCCACCGGCCCGGGCCACCCGCCGCTGGCTGGGCGGCGGCGGGGGGAGCCCATGCCCGGCACGCCTGCCCCCACCCCTCGCCCCGCTCGCCCTGGCCGCCCACGCAGCCGCCCGGTCCCCGGCCTTTGCCCCCGGCGTAACCGCCCTCGCCCGGGCCCGGGCGCTGGCCTGGCTGGCGAGGACGCCGCCCGCGGCCGCTGCGCCCGCCTCCGTCTGCCCTCGCCTGGAGGTCTGGCTGGACGGGGCGGGGGGCGCGCCCGCGCCCGTCCCGGCCCTGGATGTGGCATTGGCCCTGCCCAGGCACACGCCCACCCCCATCGCCGTCCTCGATTGTGGAGACGTCCTGTTTGTGTGGTTGGGCCGGGCGCTGGTGGTGGGAGGGGAGCCCGCGGCCGCGGCGGCCGCCCTGAAGCGCGGGCGGGCCCGGGCGGCGGAGCTGGCGGCGGGGAGGGCGCCCACCCCGGAAGTCCGGACCGTGGTGGAAGGTTCGACCGACGCGGCGAGCGTGATTGAGCGGCTCGGGGCCGCGGGTGGCGACCCGGCCACTGCCTGGGCGGCCGCGTTCCCGGCGGCTGCGGGCGCGGTGGAAGGCTGGGCGGGGGCGGCTGCCTGGGCGACCGCCACCAGGGCTAGAGCCGGGCTGGCGTGGCGGGCGGGAGACAGCTTCCCGGCCTGGTGTGCGGACGTGGGCGTGGTGGTCGGGGAGGGCGAGGATGGGGGAATTTGATTTTTGCAAGGCCCGCCTTGCCGCCACCGCGCCCGCCAGAGGTGGGAGGTGGCGGTTGCACATTGCAGTGTGTTCCATCTCATCCCTCTTCTCCATTCCCTTCTCACACCGCCAGCCCCGGCGGCGGGAACACAGACCGCCGGACGGTACCCGGACGCCGAGCTCGGCCCACCAGGCCCGCCATCTGCAGCTCGCCCAGGGCCCGGTTGAATCGGGCGATGACTTCCGGGACGGGGGTCGGGATGGCGGCCGTTTCCTTGGTGGTGGTGGTGGTGGCCTCAGAGGGCGCCGCCTCCTCGTGCCCGGGTGCCAGGAAGATGCCCGGCCGCCCACGCTTGGCCGCCCGGCCACGCTTGGCTGGAGGAGCACGGCCACCACGGCCACCACCGCCAGCCGCCGCCGCCGCCGCCGCCCCGGCACGCACACACGCGTCTGCGCGCACCTCGTGCCCGTGCGCCCGGGCAAACTGGGCGAGCAGGTCGCCGGACGGCGGGGCCTCGTCCGCCTGGAGGAGGAGGCGGTACAGGATGGCGGCATCGTCAACGCCGCCCGCGGCGCCGGCGGACGCGGCGGCGGCGGCCGCGGCGGCGGCCCGGCGACCCGCGCCCCCGCCACCACCACCACCTCTCACCCCACTCAGGTAGCTGTCCGGCGCGGTCAGGGCGGTGTGCACGGCCGCTCGCGGCGCTGCGGTCAGGCAGGCCGCGCCGCCCGTGGTCCCCGCCGGCCGGGCCAGGAAGGGCTGGAACGCCGGGGCGGCGTGGGGTGGGGCGGCCAGGGCGGCCGCGACCGCGTCGGCCAGGAGGCCCGCCACCGCCGTGGCCAGGGGGCCCGCCGCCGCGGCGGGCCGGGCGGCCGCCGCGGCCGTGCCGGCCTGCTGCAGGGCTGACCGGCGGGCGGCCGTGCTACGGACGGCAGCCGTGGGCGGCTGCGGGAGCGGGAGGGGAGAGGCGGCGGCGGCGGCGGTCGTCGCCGGCGGCGCCTTGCGCGGCGAGGGGCGGCGGGGCGGGGAGGCGGCAGCGCGCCCAGTGCCCTCACAACCTCCTCCCGCCCCCTCCCCCGCCTCCAGGAGGAGGCGCGCCCGCAGGTCGGACGCCCGGGCCAGGACGCCCGCCACCGCCTGCACCCCGCCCTCCACCGCGCCAGCCGCAGCCGGCAGGGCGTCCAGGATCGCACCCAGCTCCGCCGCGACGGCCGCCTTAGGCGGGGCGGCCGCGCCTGCCCGGCAGGGGGCCCCCCGGGCCACCCGGGCGACCAGGCCGGCCACCGCGCGGCTGCCTGCCCCGCCGGGCGCTGCCCAGTGGTCGGGCCCGCCTCCGTCCCGGACCAGCTCGCGCAGGGTGAGGCCGGACCCGGGCGCGGCCAGGCCGACCGTGCGGGCGGCGGCGGCGACCCAGCGCAGGGTGGCGGCCCAGGCAGACCAGGCGGCGATGGAGGCGGCGACCGCGGCGGCGGCGGTGGCGGCGTTGAAGGGGGTGCCCTGCCCCAGCGCAGCCGTGGCAGCGTCCGCGTGGCAGGGCGGCGGCAAGGCGCCCAGGATGGCGGCCAGGCGGCCTTCCAACAAGGGGGAGGGCGGCGGAGGAGCGGCGGGCGCACCGGCTGGGCCACCAGGTGCACCGCCGCCGCCGCCGCCGCCGCCGCCGCCGCCGCCGCCGCCGCCGCCGCCGCCGCCGCCGCCGCCGCCGCCGCCAGAAGCCCCCTCCACCGCCGCCCACAGGCCGACCGGGTCCGCGCCGTACCCGGTCAGCAGGCTTTCGGTGCGCGGCGCCCGGTCGCCCTTGCCGCAGCCACCACTGCCGCCGCACCCGACCGCCGCCCCCGCCAGCCCGGCCAGCCAGTGCCCCGTCCGGAAGTGGTCGCCGACCGCCGCGTCCACGCCCCGCACCAGGCCGGCCGCCGTGAAGTCGGCGTCCAGGAAGCGGGCGTCCAGGGCGGCCGCAATGCGCGGGGCCAGGGCAATGCCCGGGAAGGCGGCGCCCGCCAGGCCGGCGGCCAGGGCGGCCTCCGCCCGGGCGGACGTGCGGGCCAGGCGGAAGCGGGACGGGTCGAGCGCCCGGCGCGCGCGCGGCGCGAGCGCGGCCTCCGCCGCCACCGCCGACGTGGACACGCCAAGCACCACCACGACGGGGAGGGGGGGCAGGGCGGCCGCAGATGCTATCCCCGGCGCGGCACTGGCAGTGCTGCTGCGGGCGGACGCGAGCAGGCGGACCAGGTCGCCCAGGACGACCGCGTCGCACGCTTCCACGGCCTCCACCACGACCGCGACGGCCACCTGGCGAGCGCCGGCGTTGTTGGGGGTGGTGGCGGCCGGGTCGGCCCGGGCGGCGCCGGGGGGGAGCGGGGGTAGGGCAAGAGGAGCGGGGAGAGGGAGGAGGGTGCGGTCGTCGCCGCCGCCGCCCGCGTCCGCCCCGGAGGGCGAGGCGGACCGAGAGGCGGCGCGGCCGGCGCGCCCGCCACCACCGCCTGCCCCCTCCCCGCCGCTGCACTCGTGCTCCACGATGGGCGACGCCCCCGCCTCCGCCGCCAGCTCGTCCTCCACCGCCCGGGCCGCCGCCTCCGCCAGCAAGCGGGTCCGCTTGGTGGCGGCCCTGGCGATGGCGTCCAGGGCGGCCAGGCGGCGGGCCTCCCGGCCGGCGGCCCGGGCGGCGGCGGCAAGGCGCTGTGGGTGGGCAGAGGTGGGGTGCGCAGAGGCAGCAGTCGCCGCCCCGCCCCTGCCACCCCCACCCCCACCCCCACCGCCACCGCTGCCACCGCCACACGCGTCCGCGTGCCAGGCCAGCAGGGCCGGCAGGTCGTCCCCCCAAGCAGCGGCGGCGGCGCCCCCACCCCCGCCGCCTGCCTCGAGGCCCCCGCCCGCGAGCTGGCGCAGGGCGGCCCGCAACGCCCCGCCCACCCCGCCGCCCCGGTCCAGGTCGGCCGGGCCGAGCAGGGCCACTCGCACGCCCCGGCGGGCCAGGTCGGCCGCCAGCCGCCGCACGGTCGCGCCCGCGTCCACCGGGTTGACGCCGCCCGCGATGGCCAGGGCAGCCGGCAGCGCGTCGGGCGGGCGGGTGGCGGTGGTGGTGGCGGGCGCAGCAGCGGCCGAGGGGGGTGGGGGAGGTGGGATGGGGGCCCGGTCGAGGACGAAGCGGGCGACGCCCTCAAAGGCGGGCGCGTCCGCGGCGGCGATGGCGGCCTGTGAATAAGGATGGGGTGTGAGAGGTGGAAAAAGAGGCGGGGGGAGAGGAGAAAGAGGGCCGTGCGCCCGCTTGAACGCGCGCTCGCTTTTGCTCTCCCATCTTCTTTCCATTTTTTCTTACCTCCATGCGGGCGGCCAGGGCGTCCCGCACCGCATCGCCCGCCCGGGCTCGGGCCAAGCGCCAGGCCGGGGTCTCGTCCGGGTGGAGGGGCGGGTAGGAGGCGAGGAGGGCGGCTGTGTGTGTGTGTGGGAAAGGAGGGGGGGAGGGGCAAGCGCGTTTTTGATGTGAGAGCGACTTTTTGTGCGTGGGCCAAGCGCCTGTCACCCGCCATGCACCCGGCTGATTACGCATTTCTGACGCACCTTTCTCAGCGGTGCCGTCCAGTAGGGGCGGCGGCGGCGGCAGGGGTGCGTCGCCGGCGGGGCCACGCCCCCCGCCGCGGCGGCGCATTGACGCCGCCGCCGGCGCCGCCCGCTTGGCCCGCTGCACCGGCCGCACCAGGCGGAAGGCTTCCAGGGGGGCGTCCTCCTCCATGGCGTCCGTCGCGTCCAGCCAGCCCTCGCCGAGTGGGGGGGCGGCCATTGCTGAGGGTGATTTCTTGGGGCGTCGTGAGAGGGGCGCGAACTATTTGGTTTTTTTATGCGAATAGTGAGAGCATCAGGGCCCCACCACCCCAACCACCGACCCTGGGCGCGCCTCGACCCCTCTCAAAAAACTCCTGCGTTGGCGCCCGTGCCCCCACCCCCAGAAGCACAAGCCCAGTCCCGGCCACAGAGGGCGGCGCGGGGCCTGCACACATAGACACGCACACGGCTCCACAATTGTTTCGGAGGTTTGGGAGGGAGGGGAGGGAGGGAGGGGAGGTGTGAAGAATTTCCAGACCCTAAACCCACACCGGGCGAGCGCTTGGGGGGGGGTGCAGCCCCTCCACCTCGCCCGCGCCCCGAGCCCCGCCCCCGTCCCCGCCCGTCAATGCTTTGCCTACGCCTGCTCTCTCTGCCCATCCTGCAGTGCGTGCGTGCGTGAAAAACTGCAGGTAGGGGTGGTAGTCTGCGAACAGGATGAGGACGCTTTGATACTTGTGTTTGAAAATTATCAACGTGCATACTCCTCGTAAATCCTCTGTGCGCACTGTGAGTCTCTTCTTCGCCTGCACACACACGCACACACGACACGACATGACGCCACATCCCCACCCTGTGTCTGTCGCGGGATTACACACACGCCCACCCACGCCCACCCACGCGCCACACACACACCTTAAAAGTTGACCACCCGCCGCACCTCGCCCACCACCCGGGCCTGGGTCGGCAGGTACGCCGCCTCCAGCACCCCCGGGAAGGGCGTGTCCCACCCGCACACCCGCACAGGCGGGGCTTCCAGGCGCAGGAAGCAGCGGGCCGCGATCGCCGCCGCGACCTCGGCTCCAAAGCCGGACGTCACGGGCGCCTCGTGCGAGACGACCAGGCGGCCCGTCCGCGAGACGGACGCCTCCACGGTCGCCCGGTCCCAGGGGAGGAGGGTGCGCAGGTCGATGACCTCCGCGGAGATGCCATCCTCCGCCGCCAGCTGGTCGGCCTTGTGTTTGTGTGTGTGAGAAAGAGAGAGAGAGAGAGGGGAGGGAGGAGGGTGAGAGTGAGGGGCGGGCCCGCGCCCGGGGGGGGGGGGGGCGGCGCCGGGGCGGGCCCGGCCCGCCCCCCCCCCGCCCCCCCCCCCCCCCCCATCCATCCCTCCACACAACACACACACACACACGCACCGCGCCCAGCAGGACCGCCACCTGCTGGCCCCACCCCACCAGCGTCACATCGCTGCCCACCCGCACCACCGCGGCCTCCCCGAGCGCCACCTCCACATCCCCGACGGGCACCTCCTCCACCGCCGTCCGGTAGAGGAGCTTGGGCTCGAAAAAGACGACCGGGTCGCGGTCGCGCGCGGCCGCCAGGAGCAGGCCCTTGGCGGCCGCCGGCCCCGAGGCGACGACCACCTTGATGCCCGGGACGTGCGTGAAGTAGGCTTCAGGGGACTGGGAGTGGTAGTGCCCGCCGTGGCCGACGCTGCCGCAGGGTGCCCGGATGGTCAGCCCGCCCGCGCTCCACGCCCCGCCGCTGCGGTACCGCATTTTGGCCGCCTCGTTGACGACCTGGTCAAAGGCCGGGAAGATGTAGTCCGCAAACTGGATCTCCGCGATCGGGGTCGCCCCCGCCGCGGCGGCGCCGATGCCAAAGCCGACGATGCCCTGCGCGCACCGTGTGTTGCAAGGTGGTGGTGAATGGTGGCGGTGGTGGCGGTGGCAGTCGTTTTTGACGAGAGGTTTGATGAGGTGGCAAGAGCGCGCGCGCGCCCGCCCCGCCCGGCACCCTTACCTGCTCCGCCAGGGGCGTGTTGAAGACCCGGTCCCCGCCAAATCGTTCCTGGAGGCCGACCGTGCACCGAAAGACACCGCCAAAGGCGACGTCCTCGCCAAAAACGAGGGACCTGTGTTTTGGGTTTGATGACGAGGAGGGGAGAGAGGAGGGTCGAGGCCGAGCACGCGCGCGGG